>Ga0316189_10000816_pt1 | contig 31181 bp, 29 predicted proteins | sample LowCovwburrow_MG_FD_204930 | JGI IMG/M metagenome (GOLD analysis project Ga0316189, IMG submission 204930) | Coastal sediment microbial communities from Maine, United States - Lowes Cove worm burrow | ecosystem: Environmental > Aquatic > Marine > Coastal > Sediment | place: USA: Maine...
TTGTATTCAAAATAATCTTGTTGAAATTGACTATTAAGATACTGAAAATCAATAACTTAAACAAGTTTAAGACGTTGTTTTTCAACTAATTAGACTTGTTTTTTTAACTCTTGATTGGCATTATTAAATTATAGCTGGTGGACCACGAAGTGAAGTCTGTAAACGTTGGTATTCACTTAAAAAATGATATTGCGATATGATTTTTTGAGGCACGCTTTTTTCTAAAAAGAGATCAATATTAAAATTGAAGAAAGTAAAATTTTTATTGAGATTAAATTTATTAAAATCACAATCAATATCAACTTTATGTATATGAGTGCTCTCGTAGCCTTTACAAACTTCGTGCGTATGGTGTGTAAATATATGTGCAAATTTTACAGCCGATGGTACTAAAAATACAGCAGCTATAAATAGCGTGATAATCTTAAAAGCGATATGTTCTTTAATGTGCCGCACTAATCTAAAAAACGTTTAAACCCCATTCTGCTAAGCATCTTTTTTTCAAAATTCCAAAAAAACTTGTATTGTCCAAAAAACCATCCTATTAAAACAAGCAATATTTGATAAAAAATAAACCCTATAATAATATACAATGTCCAATATACAAAAGCGGGTAGGTTATCTTTATTTATACCCATTAGTTTTATTAATGGCCTACTAACAAATAAAGAAGATGATCCTGTAGAAGCAAAGACTAAAAAAATGCTAATCATTTCCCACTTATAGGTTATATTCCATTTTTTTTCTAATTTTTTAAAAATAATAAGGGTTAATTTTAATAAAACAAGAAATATAACGGCACTTAATAATAAAATTGAAATGGTATTTACATCTTTTAGAAATACCTTAGATAATTTATAAGATGAATAGCCTAACGTTATCAGTCCTAAAAGAGGAAAAATAAGTTGCCAATTCTTATGTATGCCCCAATGCGCTTTAAATTTTTTCACAATAAAAATTTGAAGGCAAAAATAGTTAAAGCGTTTTAAATTCTAGGTATAAAGCCAGTTAATTGTTGTTTGTAGGTTAATTGAAAATAAATAAAATAATTATATAACTTATAATTTACATCATATCCATAATCTATTCCATTTTGATAGTCAATCCGCATTTCGTATAGATTAGAGTCAAAGCGTTGAGGCTGTAGCACTCTTTGATTCCATTCGGTTACATACAGATAGTTTCTGTTTTCTAAAAACTGCTGCGAATAATAACCCTCTGGTCTTGCTCTGCTAGCTAACCAGAAATTAAACCCCGGCTCTATAATGATAATTTCATATTCTAATTCATCATTTTCAATAGTAACCGTATCATTGTTAACTTGAGCAATTTCTTTTTCAGATTTTATTTTTTTTGATGCTATTGGTTTTGATGTATTACAAGCGATAATAAATCCGAAAACAACTAAGATGTATAAGATATTTTTCATTTTTCTATTTGTTTATAGGTCAAATTTATGTGATACCTATCTGTGAAAAAAGTAAGGATGAGTGAATGGCCCTTTTTATTGAGTAAGCACTACTATTATTTCTTTTCTAGATTTAAATTTACAAAAAATATCCCTTAAAGGGTTGATTTTTAATGATTTTAACAAAAAAAATGGCTCTAGTTTAAAATAGTGTTGATTCAACATCCAGTACGAAAATATTTAGACACGGATTCTCACAGATTTTTCTATTCGTATGATTCCTTTGGACAATCATTTCACGGATTTTAAATGAGATAAACTCATTTATTTGTGCATATTAGTACCATTCGTGGCTAAAACTAATAATATCAACACCGTAATAAACTAGAGCCAAAAAAAATGCTAAACAGTTACGTTTGGCATTTTTTGAATTTATAAAATAATGTGGTCTTATTTCCTTCCGAACAATCCTCCAAGCAATCCGCCAAGACCGCCTTTCTTTTTGTTACCACCTAATACCATGCCAGCGACATCATCAATAACGCTACCATCACCATCTGCATCAAGAATAGATTCTAAAAAACTTTGCTCTTGTTGTGGTGAATTACCTTTTAATAAACCACCAAGTAAACCTTCTATACCACTTGGGCTACTTACTTGTTGTTGTTTACTTTGTTTACCTAAAACACCCATTAAAATAGGAGCAGCAACTTTGAGTATTTGTGCAATTGAGCCAGCATCCATTCCAGATTTTTGACTTAAAGCATTTTGTACATTTTGTTGTTTATTACCTAAAACATGACCAAGAATTTTTTCTCCATCATTTATAACATTAGAATCTACTCCACCACCGAATAGCCCTCCAAGGTTATCAAGAATACTACCATCGTGCTTGCCACTTAAAGCGCCCAATAATCCTTCTGCACCTTGAGGTGTTGAGGCATTACGTTTCATAGCTTGCATTAATACGGGTAATGCCATAGTTAAAACATCTTGTGTTTTGTTTTGAGGTTGATTGGTTTGACCAGCTACACCACTAATAATGGTTTTTCCTAGGTCGCTGTTTAATAAATCTAAAATTCCTGACATGGTTTTATATTTTGTTTTTAAAGGTTAAAAGATTAATAAATTGGATGTTCAAGGTACAAAAAAAAGTCCTAACACATAAGTTAGGACTCAAATATACCGTTTAGGTCACATTTAATATAAAAAATCCTTATCCAAGAATACTTATTATTTGTGACGCTAATTCTGTACCAATTCTATCTTGAGCTTCGTTAGTTGCCGCACCTGTATGTGGTGTTAATGATAATGAAGGGTTCATTAATAATTGAATTTCTGGTTTAGGCTCTTTTTCAAAAACATCTAAGGCAGCTCTTGAAACTTTTCCGCTTTCAATAGCTTTTACAAGCGCCACTTCATTTACTACACCGCCACGTGCTGCATTTGCTATAATTACACCATCTTTCATCATCTTAAACTCATCTTCATCAATAACGTAATCTTTTTGAGCTGGAACGTGTAAGGTTATAAAATCTGATTGTTTTAAAACCTCTTCTTTAGAGATAGTTTTAATATCAAAGTTTATTGTTTGCCCATCAAAGAAATCTAATTCTAAATTAGCTTTTTCTAAAAACGGATCGAAAGCAACGACTTTCATGCCTGCTCCTAGAGCCACTTTAGCAGTAGCTTGACCAATACGCCCAAAGCCTAATACACCTAAAGTTTTTCCTTTTAATTCGGTGCCTTTAGCATAAGCTTTCTTTAAGCCTTTAAAGTTGCTATCACCTTCTAGTGGCATATCTCTGTTTGAATTATGTAAAAATCGCGATAATCCGTAAAGGTGACTAAATACTAATTCTGCAACAGAGTGAGACGAAGCTGCAGGTGTATTTATCACTTTTAATCCTTTTTCTCGAGCATATTCAACATCAATATTGTCCATGCCAACTCCACCGCGACCAATAATTTTTAGGCTAGGGCATGCATCAATCAGGTTTTTGCGTACTGTAGTTGCGCTACGTACTAATAAAACGCTAATCTTTTTTTCGTTAATGTAGTTTTCTAATTGTTCTTGTGCAACTGTAGTGGTGATAACTTCGTATCCGCCTTTTTCTAGTGCATCTATACCACTTTGCGAAATTCCGTCGTTTGCTAATACTTTCATTGAAATTTTATTTTTTTGTTATTCTCTCGAAGGAGGGAATCTTTTAAATTTAATTGTTGGTTGCTTCAAGAGATTCTCTCCTTCGACTTTTTATCCGTTTGAGTAAATATTGTCAACTGCGACTGATTACTGTTTTTAAGCTTTACTTTCTAATTCACTCATTATTTCTACTAATGCCTTAACACTATCAAGCGGTAATGCATTATACATTGAGGCTCTATAACCTCCAACACTTCTGTGACCATTTAAACCATTAATGCCACCTTCTTTCAGCATGGTTTCAAAAGTTTCTTTTAAGTTTTCGTTTTCTAAAGTGAATGTTGCATTCATGTTAGAACGGTCTTCTTTTGCAGCAAACCCTTTAAATAAAGGGTTTAAATCAATTTCAGAATACATTAAGCGTGCTTTCTTTTCATTTTCTTTTTCAATAGCTTTAATCCCTCCAAGGTTTTTTAACCACTCTAAAGTTAGCATAGATGTATACACAGCAAATACAGGAGGCGTATTAAACATACTGCCTTTGCTTATATGAGTTTTGTAATCCATCATTGATGGAATTTTACGAGACACTTTCCCTAAAATGTCTTCTTTTATAACGACTAGCGTTGTGCCAGCTGGACCCATATTTTTTTGCGCTCCTGCATATATTAAATCGAATTGTGTAAAATCTAACGATCGTGAAAAGATATCACTGCTCATGTCGCAAACCACAGGAATGTCGCATTTTGGAAACAATTTCATCTGTGTACCAAAAATGGTGTTGTTAGATGTACAATGGAAATAATCATAATCTGAAGGAATGTCATAACCTTTTGGGATATAATTAAAATTGGCATTTTTTGATGAACCAATTTCGTAAATATCATCATAAATTTTTGCTTCTTTGATGGCTTTATCTGCCCAAGTACCAGAGTTTAAATAACCTGCTCTTTTTTCTAAAAGATTTAAAGCTACCATTAAAAATTGTGTGCTTGCACCACCTTGTAAAAACAATGCTTTGTAACCCTTGCCTTCTAAACCAAGCAACTCTAAAGCGAGTGCTCGTGCTTTTTCCATAACATCTACAAAAGCTTTACTTCTGTGAGAAATCTCGATTAAGGATAAACCACTGTTATCGAAATCGATGACTGCCTCTGATGCTTTTAGTAAGACTTCTTGAGGTAAAATACATGGTCCGGCGCTAAAGTTGTGTTTTTTCATTTTTTTAGTGAAATATTTATAGTGCAAATGTCTTAATTAATATGAGATTTTGTGTTATAAAATCAATAATTTTTAGTCTATATTTCTGTTAAAAATGTAATAGTATCAACATCATCTGCATAATCCCAAAGTTCTGGTTTTTGAGTAGCTCCAAATACAATTTCGTTTTCTATAAATCCTTTTGATACTATACATTGAATTTTGGTTGCATCTGCTTTTGTTTTTTTTATTAATTGTTCTGCATCGTCATAATATTCATAAAACAACGTTGCAATAGGAGACGCGTAACTTTTATCTTCTTTAATCATAAAAAAACCATTTTCAAGCATCTCAAATTCACTCATTAAATAAACGGCTTTATTATAATCGTAATTATTAGCATATTTAGCTTTTTCTACAATAGGATGCCAATGATACATGGCTTCGAAAAAAGCATCGAATTTGTAGTTTTTTGGCACAAAAAGTTTAGATACACTTCTACACCCTAAACCATAATATCTAAAGATATCTTCTGAAAGGTTTTTTAAATCGTCGCTAGATTCTTCGCCATTTAAAACCGCTATTGAATTTCTGTTATTCCTAATAATAGATGGTTTGTCTTTAAAATAATACTCGAAATAACGCGATGTATTATTGCTGCCAGTAGCAATAACAGCATCAAAATTTTTAATTTTTGCTTCGGTAAAAGTGATCGTGTTTTTAAATTGAGGTTCTACAAACTCTAAATATTTAGCTAAATAGGGTAGCAGGTGCTTGTCGTTTGATGACTGTTTTATTAATACACGATGACCAGAAATTAAAACCGATAAAAAATCGTGAAATCCAACTAACGGAATATTTCCTGCCATAATTATAGCAACTTTTTTTTGGCTAACTATATCGATATTATAAGATTGTAACCACTTTTTTAAATTTTCAAGAGTTAAGGAATTTGACCATCCTTTTAATGCGAATATTATATTTTCATTTGTAAACCACCCATTATGCTCTTCGGCTAATTTTAATTGATGCTTAAAACCTTCAAAGAATACATCGTTATGTTCCACATTATCCTTTTTTTGGATAGCTTCATTAGAAAATTGACTTATAAACTCTCCTAATTTTACAAAAGCGTTAATTCTTTGTTGTAAATTCATTCTATATTTGGTTATGAATGGTTTTGGCTTTATTTTTGCGTCTGCAAATTTAAGCAAACTCAAGAGAAAAAACGCTATGGCAATTATAATAACAGACGAGTGTATAAATTGTGGTGCTTGCGAACCAGAATGCCCAAACACAGCAATTTATGAAGGCGCCGACGATTGGCGCTATAAAGATGGAACAAGCTTAGAAGGGTCTGTAGTTTTAACTAATGGTAACGAAGTTGATGCAGACGAAGCTCAAGAGCCTGTAAGTGATGAGATTTATTACATTGTACCAGATAAATGTACGGAGTGTAAAGGGTTTCATGATGAGCCACAATGTGCAGCGGTTTGCCCTGTAGATTGTTGTATACCAGATGAAGACGTTGTAGAAACCGAAGAAGAACTTTTGGCTAAACAGCGTTTTATGCATCCAGATGACTAGTCAATAATAAATTAAATTACAATAAAAACCCTAAGCTTTTTACTTAGGGTTTTTTGTTTACTAATATTTAAAAATACTACAAAAATGACTAGTTGTAAAAGAGATGGATTATCTTGACATAATAAATTTTATACGCTTATCGGTGTCTTTACCTTTTATTCTAACAAAATAAGTACCTGAACTTAATTTATTACATGTTAAATTAATTTTGTTAGCGCCGCTTGATTCAATATAGCGTTCGTATTTGCGTACTTCTCTTCCAGAAATATCATAAATAGTTATGTAAGCATTTCCTTTATCTATATCTAAATCAATATTTAACTCTCCATTGCTAGGGTTAGGGTATAGCTTTGGTTTTATATCGGTAGGTGGAGTATCGGTAGTGCTTAATGGCGCACAGGTTGTAAAAATATCTAAAAAATTAACATTATAATTTGATTCCCAATTGCTCTTAATATCGTCTTCAGATACGCCAAACCAATCTCTAAGAACTGTAGAGTATACATCTCTGTAATCTAGTCTTTTAGGGAGAGTGCTGTACTGAAGATCTGTATGAATAATAGGGTTATCACCTACAACACTATTAGATACACAAGAACCAAAAAAGAACATAGATGAAGCTCTTCCATGATCTGTACCCTTAGAGCCATTTTCCCTGATTTTTCTACCAAATTCTGAATAGGTCATCCCTAATACGCGTTGGTTTAAATTAAGAGCATGCATATCTTCTTGAAATGCACTAATGCCAGTAGATAGCTCATTTAATAATCTATCATGGTTACCAGCTTGCTTTTTATGTGTATCATAATTTCCGTGAGGAATTACATAAACTTTAGTCTTTAATCCTCCAGATATAAGCTTTGCTATATATCTAAATTGTTTAGAAATGTTATTGTTTGCATAACTTTTAGAGACTGAATTACCCATATTATAGGCATTCTTAACATTTGAACCATAGGTATTTAACTGATCTGCCATATTTTCTATATATGCAATATGATTTCCTTGGTAAGAATTTGCTTCTCCACTTGTTGTACCTCCTGAATTACCAATTTTCTGTCCATTGTTAGGGTCTCTCATAGGATACGAAAAATTTGCGCTTTCTCCTTGACATGTTTTTACTGCTCCAGCTCTAAAATAAATTGCAAATGGGTCCTGACCTGTAACAGATGGAAGATCATACGGGAAATTTGGGAATTCTTTATCTAAAACCCTTCCTAACCATCCTGTTTTTGTGGCAGGATCAAATCTGTTTGCAATACCAGATTCCCAAACATTCATTGTCCTACCATGTGACAAACCTCCAGGAGAACCTACATTCTGAAGAACAGATAATTCTCCATTATTAAACAATCTTTGCATGCCCGTCATCTTGGGGTTAAATTTCATATTGTCGTAACCATCCAAACTTAATAATTTATTTTCGGCAGGTAGTATTGTAGGTCTATGAATAGCTAAATTACCATATTGATCAAAAGGAATAACCGTATTTAAACCGTCATTTCCGCCTTCTAATCTTACCATTACTAAAATACGATCTTCAGAAAAAGCAGGTGTACTCATAAAATTAGGGACTCCAAATTGCTTGGCAAACATATTATTGCTTAACCCCATAGCTCCGAAAGCCAAACTTCCTTTAATTAAAAAATTTCTTCTATTCATATCTTAAAATGTTTGAAAAGTGTTTAATTTAAATAATGCTGATAAAGTAAATCTAATACGTTTGTAGACTGCATCTTTTAAGCCTGGATTGCCACTAAGGATTGCATTGTAATTATCTTGCCATTGAGAAGGAGACCACCCACCTGAAAGGATTTGATAAAGGTTAGACCTGTCTGCCGGATTTAAACCATTGGTTATATATATCTTTATAAAGTCATCCAACACGGCATTAATATTACCCGGATCAGACAATGATTTTAAGAATGATATATTATCCAGTTGAATTTGCTCATTTCCTAATCTAAATAGATTATTAGCAAGATTATTTCTGTTTAAAATATCATTTCCAATAATCCACTCTCTAGAAAAATTAGGTCCTTTATAATAGGCTTCCCATCCAAAAACTGTTGGAGGCATACTTAAATTCATTCCCATTGATTGTATATGGTTTTTAAAATCTGCGTAAATTTTAGCATCTTGCGCTGGGGTTTTATTGCCTATATAATCTGTTGGGTTAGCTGCCGAAAACGCAAAGTCCACAGGGCTTTTAATTATACCTCCTCTTAAAGCTACGTCATAAAAGTGTTTGCTTTTTAACAATTGTCTCATTACAGGTAAAATCTCAAAATCATTATTTGTTAATGTTGATGCCATACCCGCAATAACATTATTTTTTACATTATTGGTAATATCATTTCCAACAAAGAAATGGTAAATAGCTTCACATATATATGAAGAAAAGTCTGGATGAGAAAAAATAACATCAATATAATTTTCGTATTCTGTTGCGCCATTTCCAGCTATTGTAGTTGAGCCAAAGTGGTGTGATAATGTTTTGTTTGAATTATCATGTTTTTCTGAGTTAAAAGATGCATAAGGTACTCCAATGGTAGTACTAGCTGTTCCTATAATTTCATATCCAGTCAAAATTTTGGCTCCCTCACGTACATCATTCTCATTGTAGCGTCCAAAATCTTCTTCACCATCATCTTGACCTTTACCTATAGAAAAAAGCTCCAATAATTCTCTTGCATAATTTTCGTTTGGATTGCCTTTAATGTTTTCATCTCCATCTAGAAAAGCTAACATGGCAGTATTAATAGTCATGTCTTTTATAAATTGTTTAAAATTTCCTAAACTATGTTTTCTTATTAATTCAAAATATTGATAAGGAAGTCGCATATCTGCAGTTGAAAGTTCAACAGCAAAATGATTATGCCAAAACAAATCCATTTTTTGAGAAATGTTGGTATCTTCCCTTAAGAACAACTCTATTTTCCAGCCCACTAATGATCTTCTACGAGCCGCAACAACAGCCCCTATATCGCTTCCAACAGGATAAGGCTTGTCAACCCAAGTTTCACCCGAAGGAATATTAATATCAATATTTGTTTCATACGTTGCTGGAAGAAAAGGAAAGGTGTTTGAAGTAGATAAAATTTTATCTACTGCCACATCCATACCGTCTGTAACTGCTTGGTCTAATTGGTCTAGTTTAGGACCATAAAGGGTGCGAAAAAGCAAATGCTTTGCTTCATCAATTGTCCACGGTCCAGTGTACGGGTCTAAACTATGACTCGTTGGATAAGTAACCTGAGAGTAATTATAGAGAGGTGTTAAAATAAAAATTAGAAATAAGCAAATTCTGTTCAAGAGCAAGGTGTTAAAAAACACCTTGTCCAAATTAAATAAGGACAAGTTTTTCATAGTAAATCATTAAGTAGGTTGTAGCAAATATAAAAAAAAAAGTTATATAACGGTAAAAAATACTATTTATCGAATATTTTTGTTTGTGTTCTTTTTTTAGCATGTCTGAATTTAAAAAATGATAACTAAATTAATGAGACCTTTTATTCTAAAAATCTAAATGTTACATTTGCAATCGCAAAATAAATACCTCTAAGACTAGTGTGTTAATAAAATTTGCATGTTAGTTACTTTAAGACTCTTTGTAAATTAAGAATAAAAAAAAATAAATGAAAGCAGGCATCGTAGGATTACCAAACGTAGGGAAATCAACCTTATTTAATTGTTTGTCAAACGCAAAAGCGCAGAGTGCAAACTTTCCGTTTTGTACTATTGAACCTAACATTGGCGTGGTAAATGTACCAGATAAACGTTTAGAAAAATTAGAATTTTTAGTAAACCCAGAGCGTGTATTACCAGCTACAGTCGAGATTGTTGATATTGCAGGTTTAGTGAAAGGAGCAAGTAAAGGTGAAGGTTTAGGAAATCAGTTTTTGGCAAATATTAGAGAGACTGATGCTATATTACATGTTTTGCGTTGTTTTGATGATGAGAATATTACACATGTAGATTTAACTGTAAACCCTATTCGAGATAAAGAAACCATCGATATGGAATTGCAGCTTAAAGATTTAGAAACAGTCGATAAAAAATTAGACAAAGTTAAACGCGCTGCAAAAACAGGCAATAAAGAGGCTCAAAAAGAAGAATCCATTTTATTAACTCTAAAAGCAGGTTTAGAAGAAGGGAAATCTGTTCGGGCGTTAGAGTTCTCTGAAGATGATTACAACGATTTTGTAAAGCCATCACAACTTATTACAGATAAACCAGTCATGTACGTTTGTAATGTAGATGAAGCTTCTGCAGTTTCTGGCAATGCTTATGTAGAGCAAGTAAAAGAAGCGGTAAAAGATGAAAATGCAGAAGTATTAGTGTTGGCCGTTGGAACAGAAGCAGATATTAATGAGTTAGATGATTACGAAGAACGCCAAATGTTTTTGCAAGATATAGGTTTAAGCGAAGCTGGTTCTGCAAAACTGATTCGTTCAGCTTACAAATTACTAAACCAGCAAACTTATTTTACAGCTGGAGTAAAAGAAGTACGTGCTTGGACTGTAGATATTGGAGCTACTGCACCGCAAGCAGCGGGTGTTATTCATACCGATTTTGAAAAAGGTTTTATTAGAGCAGAAGTTATAGCGTATACTGATTATGTTAATTATGGTAGTGAAGCTAAAGTAAAAGAAGCTGGCAAAATGCGTGTTGAAGGGAAGAATTACATTGTTAAAGATGGTGATGTCATGCATTTCCTGTTTAATGTTTAGCTAAATTTTAAAGGTAATGTAAATGTGACTTCCATTATTTTTTGTGTCTTATTTATTATAAAAATGGATTAAACATAATACGTATGGCTTTAATAGAAATAAAATCTGAAATTAATACAGATATTAAAACCTGTTTCGATTTAGCACGTAATATCGATTTTCATCAAGAATCTTTAAAACATTCCCAAGAAAAAGCTATTGCAGGAAAAACCTATGGTTTAATTGAGATGGGAGAATACGTAACATGGGAAGCCAAACACCTAGGTTTTGTACAACATCTAACTTCAAGAATCACCGAATTTGATGCTCCTAATTATTTTGTTGATGAAATGGTTTTTGGTGCTTTTAAATCGTTTCGCCACGAGCACATCTTTCGAGAAAATGAGGGTAGAACCATTATGATTGATAAATTTAATTTTGAATCTCCTTATGGAATTCTAGGGAAGTTTGTAAATTGGTTATTTTTAAAGCGATACATGAAAAACCTTTTAAAAACAAGAAATGAGTTCTTAAAGCTAAAGGCTGAGTCTTTGTAATTATTATTCTTAAAAGGCGGTTATTTTAGTTTAAAAAAAAGCTTTGGCAATTAGATTCTGCCAAATTTGAATACCGAGTAATATTTATAATTTTTTTATCATAAAAACACCTTGGAAAACATAAAACTTTTTTAACTTTGATTGTACAATAAAAACAATTCATTATGACAGTTAATATACAATATGTAGGTGTAGATTTAAGCGAGACGCTTTCTGCTTTCACAGAAGAAAAATTACAAAAGCTATTTAACAGGTACGATTTTTTAATAAGTGCGAATGTGTACTTTAAACAAGATGAAAATCAACATGATTTAGGCAAAATATGTAATATTGAATTAAGCTTACCAGGGCCAAGAATTTTTGCAACCTCGAACGAGCATAATTTTGAAGTCTCTGTTAGAGAAACGATTAAAGATTTAGAGCGCCAACTAAAAAAACGTAAGCAAGTATATAAAACACATTAATTTTTTAAAACAACTTATTATAACAGCTAAGGAAGAGGTTGAAATTTAAAACTGTTATTTAACTCATGGAAACTTCTGTTGATAATAGAAAAACTTGGAGCCAAAGTTTTTTAGATGTTTATAAATGGAAAAGCTAATAGTAGACAAATTTCTATCGGTGATGATAAGGCTCATTTTTTAAAATGGTGAATCCTCTGTATAGTTGCTCGATAACAAATAAGCGGATCATTTGATGGGAAAATGTCATTTTAGATAATGATACTTTTCCATTTGCTTTTTGATACACAGCTTCAGAAAACCCATAAGGACCACCAATAGCAAAAACTAGTTGCTTAATACCAGAATTCATATGTTTTTGTAAATAATTCGAAAAATCAACAGAATCATATTGTTTGCCATTTTCATCTAGTAAAATTAAAACATCGGTCGTTTTTAGTTTTCCTAAAATAAGGTCGCCTTCTTTTTCTTTTTGTCGTGCTTCACTAAGGTTCTTTGAGTTTTTAATATCTGGGATAATGTCTAACGAAAAATTAATGTAAAAACCCAATCGTCTTGTATACTCATTAATTAACGATTGTAATTCTTTATGATCTGTTTTACCAATGGTAAGTAGTTTTATGGTCATGCAACAAAATTACATTTTTTAGTTGGAAATTAGAAAACTTAAGTTATAAGTGCTTTTTTTTAGAATTTGGAATTTGTTTTTTGAAATTTTTGTTGTTCAATTTCTTATTTTAGCACAAACTATTCTAAATAATATGATTACACAAGAACAATTTGATTCAGAATTAAAGCACATAATTTCTAACGCGATAAGAGAAGATGTTGGAGATGGAGATCACAGTTCATTAGCATGTATTCCAGAAAATGCAAAAGGAAAAGCTAAACTTTTGGTAAAAGATAAAGGTGTAATAGGAGGTGTTAATTTTGCAAAAAAAGTATTTGCTTTTGTCGATAAAAATTTAAAATTAGATGTACGTATTGAAGACGGCACCGAAGTCACTTTTGGAGATATTGTCATGTATGTTGAAGGCTCATCGCAATCTATTTTAAAAGCTGAGCGTACCGTTTTAAACGCCATGCAGCGTATGAGTGCCATTGCTACAAAAACAAAAACATTTGTTGATTTATTAAAAGGTACAAACACTAAAATTTTAGACACGCGTAAAACAACTCCAGGGATTAGAGTTCTAGAAAAATGGGCAGTAAAATTAGGCGGCGGCGAAAACCATAGGTTTGCTTTATATGATATGATTATGCTAAAAGATAACCATATAGATTTTGCTGGTGGCATAACAAAAGCCATTGAAATGACTAAAGAATACCTAAATAAAACAGGTAAAAACTTAGATATTATGGTAGAGGCGAGAAACTTATTTGAAGTTGAAGAAATTTTACAAAGCGATGGTATTTACAGAATATTACTTGATAATTTTGATTATGAAGACACTAGAAAAGCTGTAAAAATGATAGGTGACAAATGCTTAACAGAATCTTCTGGTAATATTAATGAAGCTACCGTAAGACATTATGCCGAATGTGGAGTAAATTATATTTCTTGTGGCGCGCTAACACATTCTGTACATAATATGGATTTAAGCTTGAAAGCCGTAAATTAGATAAGTATACCATTTGTTAATCAATCGGCAACTGCTTAATAAAACAATTTAACAACACATAATAGTGAGCAAATCCACTGAAGACAGACTTGATAAAATTCCAGTAATTAATGTATTGGTTAGTTTTTTTAAAAAAATTAAATTACCAGGATTTGAGGGGCTTTCTGTTTACGATCTCTTAGAAATGTATATTATTGGTATTGTTAAAGGGGCTTTAACAACACGTGCCAGTGCTATTGCTTTTAGTTTTTTCACTGCTATTTTTCCATTCTTGCTATTTGTTATAATTCTTATACCATATATTCCAATTGATAAATTCGAGGTTGAGTTTTTAGATTTTTTAAATTCATTTTTACCGCCACAAACATCAGAATTTTTTTTCTCAAACATTTTTGAAAATATTACTGGTGGTGGCGGAGCTGGATTGTTATCGACTGTGTTTCTATTGTCTATGCTTTTAATGGCTAATGGCGTTAATGCTGTATTTTCAGGTTTTGAAAATTCCTATCACGAGCAAGTAAATCGCAACGTTTTTCAACAATATTTATACGCTTTAGGAATTGCTTTAATTTTAGCGATTTTAGTCTTGTTAACCGTTGCTTTTTTTGGGTATTTTCAAATTTATATTATTCAACCGCTGTATGAAAGCGTAACAGGTAAAGAGGTCTTAGATAGTGCTTCTGGTTTAGGTTGGATAATTTTTGCGAAGTATTTGTTTTTTGTGTTTATGGTTTATATAGCCACAGCGACTTTATATTATTTTGGAACTAAAGAAGGGAAATATTCAAAATTCTTTTCAACAGGTGCGTTATTTACAACCTTACTCATTATTTTAACATCTTATTTATTTGGTGTTTATATCGAAAACTTTGGGCAATACAATAAGCTTTATGGTTCTATTGGTGCACTTTTAATCTTGTTATTATATTTATGGTTAAATGCAAATATTTTATTGTTAGGTTACGAATTAAATGCATCTTTGAATAAACTACGAAAACAATGTTAGTTTATGCAGTATTTTATTGATGTTATAATTCCCATTCCGTTAAAAAAACTATTCACATATAGAATAACACCTTCTGAAGCTAATTTTTTAAGTGCAGGAATGCGTGTTGCAGTACCTTTTGGAAAATCAAAAATATACACAGGTATTGTTTTTAAAATTCATAACGAAGCACCAACGGCTTATGATGCAAAAGAGATCCATCAAATTTTAGATGAAACACTCATTATAAACCAAAACCAATTGCAATTCTGGCAATGGATTGCTAGCTATTATATGTGCACCTTAGGCGATGTGATGCGCGCAGCATTACCTAGCGCTTTTATTTTAGAGAGTGAAACGATAATCACCAAAAACAAAAAGCTTATAGATGAATCTCTTTTAAAAGATGATGAATTTTTAGTTTACGAAGCTCTACATCATCAATCATCGTTAAAAATTCATGATATTTCTAATATTTTAGATAAGAAGAGCGTACTACCAATAATTAAGCGTTTAATTGAAAAACAAGCAATTACTGTTGAAGAAGAAGTCTACGAGAAGTATAAACCTAAATTGGTACGTTATGTAAAGTTGCATTCAAAATTTTCTTCTGAAAATGCATTGCAAAAATTATTAGAAGATTTAAGTCGAGCACCAAAACAACGCGATGTTGTTATGACCTTATTTTCTATTTCGGCAAAAACAAAAAAGCCCATAAAAGTTTCCGATTTATCAAACGAGAGTAATGCTTCAGTAGCAATAGTAAAGACTTTGATAGATAAAGGTGTACTTGAAGCATATCATATTCAAACCGATAGAGTTCAATATTCTGGAGATGATAATGAAGCCAGTAAAACCCTTAATAATTACCAAAAAGATGCTTTAAAAGAAATAAAAGATGCTTTTAAAATACATCAAGTGACTTTGTTACATGGTGTAACATCGTCTGGAAAAACCGAGGTTTATGTAAAGCTTATTGAAGAAGCCATTAACAACAAAAAACAGGTATTGTATTTATTGCCAGAAATAGCTTTAACGACGCAATTAGTAACGCGCTTGCAAAACTATTTTGGCAAGCAAGTAGCTGTTTTTCATTCTAAATATTCTGTGCACGAACGCGTTGAGGTATGGCATAACGTTTTACAAAATTCAGAGAAAGCGCAAATTGTTTTAGGCGCACGTTCCTCAATATTTTTGCCATTTAATAATTTAGGATTAATTGTAGTCGATGAAGAGCACGAGCAATCCTATAAACAATTCGATCCTGCACCTCGTTATCATGCGCGCGATACAGCAGTCGTTTTAGGGAATATGCATAGTGCAAAAGTGCTTTTAGGCTCTGCAACTCCAAGTCTAGAAAGTTATTTTAATACAAAACAAAATAAATACGGCTTTGTTGAACTTATGCAACGCTATAACGATGTGCTAATGCCCGATATTGAGTTGGTCGATATAAAAGATAAGTTGAAAAAGAAATGCATGAAAGGGCATTTTAGCGACAGGTTATTAGAAGAAATGGCCGAAACGTTAAAAGCAGGACATCAAATTATTTTATTTCAAAACCGTCGTGGATTTTCGCCTATTATTGAATGCAAAACTTGCGGGCACTCGCCCCAATGTCCTAATTGCGATGTGAGTTTAACCTATCATCAGTACCGCAATCAATTGCGTTGTCATTATTGTGGATATGTTATGGCGATGTTACAAGATTGTATGGCTTGCGGAAGTCAAGATTTAGATAATAAAGGGTTTGGCACAGAGCAGATTGAAGAAGAAGCAAAGCTTTTATTTCCAGATTATAACGTAGCACGTATGGACTTAGATACCACAAGAGGCAAATACGGTTACGAAAAAATAATTACGGCTTTAGAGCAAGGCGACATTGATATTCTGGTGGGTACACAAATGTTAACCAAAGGCTTAGACTTTAGAAACGTTAAGCTGGTAGGTATTATGAATGCCGATAATATGCTGAATTTTCCAGATTTTAGAGCCCACGAGCGTAGTTTTCAGCTCATGTTACAGGTATCTGGTAGAGCAGGACGAACAGACGAAAGAGGTAAGGTGTTAATTCAAACCTATAATCCGCACCATAATATTTTGCAGCAAGTATCTACCAATAATTATGTTGATATGTATAAGGAGCAAATGAACGACAGGCATAATTATAAATATCCGCCAGTTTATAAGCAAATTAAAATAACGTTAAAACACAAAGATTATAATAGGGTAGATGCCGCTTCAATTTGGTTAGCAAAATCTTTAAGACAAGTCTTTACAAAGCATGTTTTAGGACCAGAATCACCACCAATTGCCAGAATTAGAAATCAATTTCATAAAAATATTTTAGTAAAGATTCCTAAACAGCAAAGTTTAGCAAAAACAAAAGAAGCTATTATTAAAATAAATAACAGCTTCTTAAGTATAAAAGATTTTCGGGCAGTAAAAGTAATTTTAAATGTTGATAATTTTTAGTGAAATAGAAGTTTGTAAACAAATTTCGTAATCGAACTATCCTGACGAATGTCAAGATCTCATCATGAATTATTAAATATTATTTAAAGCATCAACAAGTTGTGTTTTCTTGTTTCTGCTTAAAGGAATTTCGTAAGCACCAACTTCAACATTTTTACTGTTAAATCTATCTATTTTATCAAGATTTACAATATATGATTTATGAATTCTTAAAAATTTATTTTCTGGTAATTCTTTTTCAAAAGACTTCATAGTAGATAACACGACTAAACTAGTCTCTTCTGTAACTAGTTTTACATAATCACCAAGGGCTTCAATCCATTTAATATCTTTAATATAAACTTTACGCTTTTTAAGATTACTTTTTACAAAAATATGTTCTCCTTCATCTTCATTAAAGTCTAAAGTCAATTTATGCTGCTCTAAGGCTTTATCTACAGAGGTATTAAAACGTTCTCTGGTAATAGGTTTGTGTAAGTAATCGGTAGCATCATAATTAAATGCTTTAAAGGCATATTCGGTTTTTCCTGTTACAAAAACAATTTGGGGTTTGTTGTTCAATACGTCTAAAAGCTCAAATCCGTTTAACACTGGCATTTCAATGTCTAAGAAAATTAAATCTACTTGATGCGTATTTAAACCATTTTTAGTTTCTAAAGCACTACTGTACTCAGCAATTAAGTTAAGCGAAGGGTGATTTTCTACTAACTTAACAATAGAGAGACGTTGTATTGCTGAATCATCTACTACTACACAGTTTAAAGTCATAACATTTTATATTATTTCGGTTAAGATATCGACAATAGTACAAAAAATTCGGTCGAAAACCAAAAATCATCGTTAAAATGCTTATTTTAACATTATTTTAACATTTGTATTATGTCACTTTTTTTTATAAAAAATAGGGAGGATTATAGTTGTGTAATATAAGTATATTATTTATTTTTGCACCCAATTTTTAACAATAAAAACGATTTTTATGAATCATTATGAAACTGTTTTCATCTTAAATCCCGTTTTATCTGAAGATCAGATAAAGGAAACAGTAAAGAAATACGAAGATTTTCTTGTTTCTAACGGCGCTAAGATGATAGCTAAAGAAGATTGGGGGCTAAAAAAATTAGCTTATCCAATACAAAACAAGAAAAGTGGATTTTACCACTTATTTGAGTACACGGTACCTGGCGAGGTAATTAACCCTTTAGAAGTAGAGTTTAAGCGCGACGAGCGTTTTATGCGTTATCTAACTGTAGCCTTAGATAAACATGCTGTTTCTTGGGCAGAGAGAAGACGAGATAAACTTAAACAAAAAGCCTAATTATGTCATCAATAGAACAACAATCTAAAGGAAAAAAAGACGGAGAAATTAGATATTTAACTCCGCTTAATATCGATACAAACAAGGCAAAGAAATATTGTATGTTTCAAAAGTCTGGAATCAAGTATGTAGATTACAAAGATCCAGATTTTTTAATGCGATTTATAAACGAGCAAGGTAAAATTTTACCACGTCGTTTAACAGGAACATCATTAAAGTATCAAAGAAAAGTTGCTGTAGCTGTAAAAAGAGCACGTCACTTAGCTTTAATGCCTTATGTAGCAGATTTATTAAAATAAAATTATCATAGCAATGGAACTTATATTAAAACAAGACGTTGAGAATTTAGGATTTAAAGACGATATTGTAACAGTTAAGAACGGTTATGGTAGAAACTTTTTAATCCCGCAAAAGCAAGCTATTTTAGCTACAGTTTCCGCTAAAAAAGTATTGGCAGAAAACTTAAAGCAACGCGCTTATAAAGAAAAGAAAATAATTGACGATGCTAATAAAATTGCTGAAGCAATAAAAGCATTAGAAATTAAAATACCAGCTAAAGTAGGTACAGGCGATAAATTATTTGGATCTGTAAACAACATTGATGTTGCTGCTGCTTTAGAAAAAGAAGGACAATCAATCGATAAAAAATTCATTACAGTTACAACTGTAAAAAGATTGGGTAAATATACTGCTGCAGTACGTTTACACAGAGAAGTATCTGTAGATTTAGAGTTTGAAGTTATTGCGCAAGCATAAACTTTAAAATTATAATTTATTAAGCCTCAACCTAGTTGGGGCTTTTTTATTCAGACCTGCTAGGTTTTTAAAACCTAACAGGTCTCTAAAAAACTAATTTATTGTATTAATTTATCCTCTTAGGGGAGATTAAGTGGGGATTATGAAATACTCAAGACTTACTAAAGAACAATTTGAAGAATTGCACCAAGAATTCATCAATTTTTTAGCAACACAATCAGTTACTGCTGACGAATGGAAAAATTTAAAAGTTAACAAACCAGAACTTGCAGAAACAGAACTCGATGTTTTTAGCGATTTAATTTGGGAAGGTGCATTAAACAAAGCCGAATATTTAGAGCATATTTCGCCGCAACACATGTATTTATTTCATTTAGTAGAAGATAAAATGCAGGCTATTGTTATTAATTTAAAAAATGATGTAGATATTACTACTAAAGAAGGTTATAGCTGGTTACGAGACAATTTAATGGACGAAAATGTTGAGTTTTTACAAGCAGATAAAGACTATACCGATGATAAAAACTTAGATAAGTTTAAAATGATTGAACAAGGCGCAGTTATTACTAAAGGCGCATTGTATAATTACTTTTTTAAGCTGATAAATTAAATGTCATTACGAGTACGAATGGCGTGGTAATCTGTTTATTCATTAACTATTTTTTAATTCAACTTTAACTTAAAAGATTGCCATATTTCGACTTTGCTCAGTACAAGCTAATTTTTTCTAATGAAAAAGCTCGTAATGACGATTGATTAATTATTTTTGTCATTTCTGCGCATGCAGGAATCCACTTTGAAAATAAATTTTAATAATCAATAAAGGAGATACCTGCCTTCGCAGGTAGTTGAATATGGCTCAAAAACCAAGCATTCCAAAAGGCACCAGGGATTTTAATCCAGAGCAAGTCGCTAAGCGCAACTATATTTTTAATACCATTCGTACTGCTTTTGAAACCTACGGATTTCAACCTATTGAAACACCAAGTTTTGAAAACTCAAGTACCTTGATGGGAAAATATGGAGATGAAGGGGATAGATTGATTTTTAAGATCTTGAACTCTGGAGATTATTTTAGTTCAATAGACAATGTAATCAACAAAATATTTCCAAGATTACTTTTTAGTTTTAGAGATTGGAAAGAAAGTAATTCTTTAGAGGATTTAGAAATTAACAATTATTTGAAATTTATTAAAAATAAAAACAGTGAGTTTTATATAGATGAAAAACTCCCAGATGATAAGTTTCTTTTTTTGTTATTAGAAGCAATGGATATTGAGTCTGAGAATATTGAGAATTTTGTAACCAAAGTAGATATAGAAACAGAAAATATTAAATCTATAATACTCAGTAATTTCTATTATAAACTCATTAATACAAATAGTTTAATCTCAGAAAAAGCCCTGCGATACGACCTCACCGTTCCCTTCGCGCGCTACGTGGTACAACACCAAAACGAGATAGAATTCCCGTTTAAACGCTACCAAATCCAACCGGTTTGGCGCGCCGACAGGCCGCAAAAAGGACGTTTTAGAGAGTTTTATCAATGCGATGCCGATGTGGTTGGAAGTAAAAGTCTTTGGCAGGAGGTTGAGTTTCTTCAGCTTTACGACACCGTTTTTTCAGCCTTAAAATTAGAAGGGGTTACTATTAAAATTAACAACAGGAAAATATTGTCTGGAATTGCCGAAATTATTGGAGCTTCAGATCAATTAATCGATTTTACGGTAGCATTAGATAAACTCGATAAAATAGGCGAGGAGAAAGTAAAAGAAGAGATGTTAAGTAAAGGCATTTCAGAAGCAGGGATTTCTAAATTACAACCGTTATTTACATTATCTGGCTCTTTTGAATCTCAAATTGAAAGTTTGAAAAGTATTTTAAGCACTTCCGAAGCAGGAAAAAAAGGTATTGAAGAATTAGCATTTATAAATTCTGCAATTTCCGAATTAGGATTATCCACAGCTACCCTACAAATCGATGTGACTTTAGCACGCGGGCTAAACTATTACACAGGTGCTATTTTTGAAGTTTCTGCACCCGAAAACGTGAAAATGGGCTCTATTGGCGGCGGTGGACGTTACGACGATTTAACAGGTGTTTTCGGGATGAAAGATGTTAGTGGTGTTGGCATTAGCTTTGGCTTAGATCGCATTTATTTAGTTTTAGAAGAACTCGGTTTGTTTCCAGAAACCGTAAATAAAAATGTTGATGTGTTATTCATTAACTTTGGAGATAAAGAAGCTTTATTTAGTTTAAAAGCGATTAAAAAACTGCGTCTACAAGGTGTTAATGCCGAATTATATCCTGATGCTGCTAAAATGAAAAAACAAATGAATCATGCAAATAAACGCAAAATACCGTTTGTGGTTTTAGTTGGAGAAGAGGAGATAAAATCTAACTCCTTTACATTAAAAAACATGATTTCTGGTGCACAAAATAAAGTATCACTTAATGAGTTGATTTCTAAAGTATAGAGGTTTATATGTCCTAATAAGAATTGTATTTACTCTATAGAAACTCCGAAAATGCTGGTCAATTTGGGAATTAATTGTTTTTATGGTGCCAAATAAAAAGAAATATAAAACTTATGAATAGAATATCAAGTGTAATAGCAATATATCTTTTCTTTTTAATAGTTTTTGTTTCATGTAAATCAGATAAAAATGAATTAAATACTGTTAAAAAAAAGCCTAATATCGTTTTGTTTATGGTAGATGATATGGGTTGGCAAGATACTTCTGTACCTTTTTGGAAAGAAGAAACTACTTTTAATAAACGCTACCAAACACCAAATATGGAGCGTCTTGCAAAACAAGGCATGAAATTTACACAAGCTTACGCCACTTCGGTATGTTCACCAACACGAGTAAGTTTGATGTCTGGTATGAATGCTGCAAGACACCGTGTAACAAATTGGACGCTTAAACGAGGTATTTCGATGGTTAAACCACCTAAAGGCTTATTAATGCCCCAATGGAATTTAAATGGTATGCAACCAACAGATTCTATAGAGCGCTCAACTCATGTTACTACTTTGCCTCAAATCCTTAAAGATAATGGCTACCTAACTATTCATGCAGGAAAAGCACATTTTGGCGCTTTAGGAACACCTGGAGAAAACCCTATAAATTTAGGATTCGATATTAACATTGCAGGACATGCTGCTGGTGCACCTGGAAGTTATTATGGAACAGAAAACTTTAAAAAAGACACAAATAAAAATAGCATTTGGGATGTTCCTGATTTAGAAAAGTATCACGAAAAAGATATTTTTTTATCAGAAGCTTTAACCCAAGAGTCTATTTTTGCTATGGATAAAGCTATTGAGAATAAAAATCCATTTTATTTATATATGGCGCATTATGCAGTACACACTCCAATTCAAGGCGACCCGAGATACGAACAAAAATATATTGATAAAGGGCTAGATTCTATTGAAGCCAAATATGCATCAATGATTGAAGGTATGGATAAAAGTTTAGGTGATTTAATGGATTACCTAGATGAAAAAAAAATTGCAGAAAACACAATTATCTTATTCATGTCAGACAACGGTGGTTTAAGCGCAGTTGCTCGTGGCGGAGAAAGACATACACATAACAAGCCTTTATCAAGCGGAAAGGGATCTGTACACGAAGGTGGAATAAGAGAGCCCATGCTTGTAAAGTGGCCAGGGGTTACTAAAGCAAACTCAACAACTGATAAATTTGTTATTATTGAAGATTTTTTTCCTACGATTATTGAGCTTGCCGGAATTGATAACTATAAAACGGTACAAGATATTGATGGAAAAAGTTTTACTTCTATTTTAAAAGGAAAAAAACTAGATAATAATAGCAGAGCTTTGTTTTGGCATTATCCAAATAATTGGGGACCTACAGGACCAGGAATTGGAGCATCAAGCACAATACGAAAAGGTGATTGGAAATTAATTTATTATCATTTAGATAGTCGTTTTGAATTGTTTAATATCGCTAAAGATATTGGTGAGACATCTAATTTAGTATCAAAAGAAAATAAAAAACTTAAAGCATTAGCTAGCGAATTAAGCATTTATTTAAGAAACGTAAATGCGCAAATGCCAACGCGTACTAGTACTAATCAAATAGTGCCTTGGCCAGATAATCAAGACGTTTTAAAAGCGTATAACAAAAACTTGCAATGATGCTTATAAAATACATTTTTGTGATTTTCTTTATTGCGTTTTCTTCATGGGTTAATGCGCAAACCAATATAGATTCATCACGTGTGGTTCGTGTACTAACTTATAATATTTATCATGGCGAAACAGTAGATGCAGATAAACGATTTGATTTAGACTTATTGGCTAAAATTATTAACGATACTAAACCCGATTTAGTAGCATTGCAAGAGGTAGATTTTAAAACAAATAGAGCTTTAAAAATAGATTTGGTAACCGAGCTAAGTTTCCGTACAAAAATGGCTGGTGTTTTTGGAAAAGCAATGATTTTTGACGGTGGCGAATACGGCGAAGGTGTTTTGTCTAAATATTCATTTTTAAGCACTAAAAATCATGCTTTAATAGCTGGTGAAAACAAAGAACCTCGTGCAGCATTAGAGGTAAATGTACAGATTATAAGTGGTGATTCTATTAGATTTGTTGGAACACATTTAGATCATACAGAAGATGAAACAGATAGAATAAATCAAGCTAATCAAATCAATGCTATATTCTCTCAAGATGATGTACCAACGATTTTGGCAGGTGATTTGAATGCAACTCCTGAAAGTGTGACTATGCAGGTTTTTTATAAAGCTTGGAAACAGACATGTTCTAAAAATTCACCAACCTATCCAGCAGTAAACCCTACATCAAAAATTGATTATATTCTTTTTAGACCAGCAAATAAGTGGCGCATTATTGAAACAAAAGTTATAAAAGAAGAAAAAGCCTCAGATCACAGACCTGTTTTAAGTGTTTTAGAACTATTAAAAGAATAAAAAAAAAGGGCAAACACGTGTTTGCCCTTTAAAAAACTAAACAATAATTCAGAATCTATTTGATTAAATAATGTGACTAACTCAAAAATAATCAAAACTCGAATCCAAAATTAAGAATACATTTAATTAAAAACCACAAATAATTAAACCACAACCGATACTTTTTTTGCTTAAATGGTATTAAAAAATCAATTTTGTGTATTTTTTTGATTTAAAAGTTATTTGTATCGCTATACAGTTAAAAATAGTAACATTGTGTTTTTTTTAGTTAAAAATGCTTTTGTAATAAGAAAAGAATAAGTGCTTTTTGCTTTTAAACAAATAGTTGTTTTTTTGTTGTATAGCTATACAACACTGTTATTAGTCTAAAATACTTAACTACTCTATTAAAAATCAGGATATTTAAATTAGAAAAATATTTTTGTATATGTTAAAAAAATGCACAATTATAATTCTTGTTTTTTTTGCATTAATTTCTTGTAAAAAAGAAGATAAAAAAATAGTTCAAACCGTTTCAAAAAACACCATTCATGTAGACCCTTTTATTGGTACAGGTGGACACGGGCATACTTACCCAGGAGCAACTGTTCCTTTTGGAATGCTTCAAGTAACTCCAATAAATGGTATAAGTAAATGGGATTGGTGCTCGGGTTATCATTATTCAGATTCTATCGCTGTTGGTTTTAGTCATTTAGCATTAAGTGGCACAGGTATTGGTGATTTAGCCGATATACTTTTTATGCCAATAAATAAGGACGTAAATTTGTCTACAAGCCCAATGTCTCGTGACTCAATAGCTTATAAATCTAAATACAGTCATAAAAACGAAAAAGCGTCACCAGGATACTACCAGGTGTTTTTAGAAGACCATAATGTAAATGTAGAGTTAACCACAGCCTTGCGTACAGCATATCATAAATATACCTTTGCAAAAGCCGATAAACAATCTGTTGTTGTCGATTTAGGGTTTACAATAAACTGGGATAAAGCTTTAAAAACGGCTTTAACTATTGAAGATGACCATACAATTAGTGGTTACAGATTTAGTACAGGTTGGGCTAAAAACCAAAAAGTGTTTTTTGTAGCTAAGTTTTCAAAGCCAATAACAACGCATCATATTTTTTCTGATGGAAATCGTATAGAGAATGAAACTTCAGTAGGTATTAAAACTTCAGCTCAATTATTTTTTGATGATAATAGTACAAATGAATTGTATACCAAAGTCGCACTATCATCAGTAAGTATAGAAAATGCAAAAGCTAATTTAGGTTCAGGAGATTTTAATTTTAAAACTATAAAAGAAGCCGCTGAAGACACATGGAATACTGCGCTAACAAAAATTGAAGTTGAAACTCCAGTAGATTCACTAAAAACTATGTTCTACACAGCAATGTATCATGCACATGTTGCACCTGTTACGTTTAGTGATAAAAACGGACAATTCAGAAAAGAGAACGACAGTATTGTTACGGCAAATAATTTCACAGCATATTCAACACTCTCACTTTGGGATACGTTTAGGGCAGAACATCCGCTTTTAACCTTAACAGCACCAGACAAAGTTTCAGATATTATCAAAACCATGTTAGCGTATTACGAAACTAAAAAAATATTACCTGTATGGACACTTTATGCTAACGAAACCAATACCATGACGGGTTATCATTCTATTCCTGTAATTGTTGAAGCTTACAAAAAAGGTATTCGTGGTTTTGATGCAGAAAAAGCTTATGAAGCCATGAAAACTACCATGATGCAAGACGAACGTGGATTGAGTCATTATAAAGAATACGGGTATATCCCGTATAGTTTATTAGACGAATCGGTTACCATTACTTTGGAATATGCCTACGACGATTGGTGTGTAGCTCAAATGGCGAAAGCATTAGGAAAAAAGGATGACTATGAGTTTTTCCTTAACCGTTCAAAAGCCTATCAGTATGTATTTGATAAAGAAACAGGTTTTATGCGAGGAAAATCGGTTGATGGCAATTCATGGAATGAACCTTTTGATGCAAAACACTCAAACCACAGAGAACAAACCGATTATACTGAAGGTAATGCATGGCAACACAGTTGGTTTGTACCACACGCTGTTGAAGACTTAATCACATTACACGGAAGTAACGAGATTTTCTCAAGCAGATTAGAACAACTCTTTACAGAAAGTTCTGAAATTACAGGCGACAATATTTCGGTAGACATTTCAGGTCTTATCGGTCAATATGCACATGGAAACGAGCCAAGCCATCATATTGCTTATATGTTTAATCAAGCCAATCAGCCATGGCGCACGCAATATTGGGCACGTCATATCATGGATAGCCAATACAACACAACACCTGTTGGATTGAGTGGTAATGAGGATTGCGGACAAATGTCGGCGTGGTATGCATTAAGTTCTATTGGGTTGTATCCTATGAATCCCGCTTCCGCGGAATATGAAATTGGGAGCCCTATATTTGAAAAAGTAACCATTACTATTTCCGAAGGGAAAAGTTTTGTAATAGAAGCAGAAAACGTTTCAGATAAATATATATATATACAATCGGCAACCTTAAACGGAGCAGATTTTAATCAAGCATCCATTTCGCACAAACAAATTGTTGAAGGTGGCACACTTCATTTTGTAATGGGAAATCAACCAAATAAAAATTGGGGTACAACCAATAATTAACAAGCAATAACTAATAAACAATAAATCGCGAATGGATATTATAGATATATCAATAATAGTAATCTACATTGTTTTAACCTTAGGCGTAGGTATTTGGATTTCTAAAAAGGCTTCAAAAGGATTAGATTCTTATTTTTTAGGAGGAAATAGTATCAAATGGTATTATTTAGGCTTGAGTAATGGCTCAGGAATGTTTGATGTTTCTGGAACAGCGTGGATGGTTGGCATTCTATTTTTATATGGCGCCAAAAGTTTTATGTTTATGTGGATGTGGCCTATTTGGAATCAAATCTTCATTATGGTTTTTCTTGCGGCTTGGATTCGTCGTTCTAATATCATGACAGGTTCAGAGTGGATTTTAACACGTTTTGGCGATGATAAAGCAGGTAGGGCGTCACACCTTATTGTGGCTATCTTTGCTATTATTGCCTCAGTTGGTTTTATAGCGTATTTCTTTGAAGGTGTTGGTAAATTTATGACCATTATCTTACCATGGGATTTAACACTTATGATGGGCAATAGTACATTGCTAGCTTCCGAACAAAGTTATGCTCTAATCATTATTTTTCTAACCACAATTTACACCATAAAAGGCGGTATGTTTTCGGTTGTTGCGACTGAAGTTTTACAATACGGCATCATGGTTATAGCGGGTATTTTAGTTACTATTTATGCCTTTGTAACCATTACCGATGCACAAATAGCAGCTGTTATTCCTGCAGATTGGCATTCCCTTTCGTTTGGAATGGAGCTTGAAGGGTTTTGGGACGGAAAACTCCAAGCCTTTAACGATTTAATAGATTCTCAAGGCTATAAAATGTTTGGTGCTTTCATTGGTATGTCTTTATTTAAAGGCATTTTTGCAAGTATAGCAGGACCTACACCAAGTTACGATATGCAGCGTATTTTATCAACACGGTCTGTTAAAGAAGCAGCTTATATGAGTGGTTTTACTAATTTAGTACTCTTTATTCCGCGTTACTTATTAATTGCTGGTATTGTGGTTATCGGTTTGGTTTTCCTAACTCCAGAAATGAGTTTATTGAAAAGTATTGGTTCTAACGATTTAGAAATCATCCTCCCAAAGGTTATTAATTTTCATGTCCCTGTTGGGATTAAAGGCTTGCTGTTAGCAGGGCTTTTAGCAGCGTTTATGTCAACGTTTTCTGCTTTTGTAAATTCTGGTCCAGCTTACATTGTAAACGATATTTATAAAAAATATTTTAAACCAGAAGCATCTCAAAAGCATTATATAAAAGCAAGTCATATCGCATCTTTTGCTATTGTTATTGTTGGCGTTATTATGGGATTCTTTGCAGATTCCATAAATTCTTTAACGTTATGGATAACCAGTGCGCTTTATGGCGGTTATGTAGCAGCAAACTTTTTAAAATGGATTTGGTGGCGCTTTAATGGATGGGGTTATTTCTGGGGCATGTTAGCTGGTTTAATTATTGCTACACTTCAGTTTTTATTAGATCAAAATAAAGCTAATTTTGAGGTTGGAACTTGGTTGTACGATTTAGCACAAATACCTGCTATTTATATATTTCCAATTATTTTCTTTGTGTCACTTTTAGGCTCCTTTTTAGGAACTTGGTTAACACCTGCAACCAATATGAAAACACTTAAAAACTTTTACAATAATGTTCGCCCTTGGGGGTGGTGGAATCCTGTATATAAAGCACTTAAAAAAGAAGACGAATCGTTCACGAAAAACAATGACTTTATAAGTGATATGATTAATTGTGTTATTGGCGTAATATGGCAATCTAGTATGATTTTATTGCCTATTTATTTTGTGGTAAGAAATTACCAAAATGCTTTATGGGCACTGTCGGTTTTTGCTATAACTTCAGTAATTTTGAAATTCACTTGGTTAGATAAAGTGAAAAAATATAAAAATTAAGAATGGAAAATAAATTTTTTCCTTGGCAGGATAAACCAGAAAATTGCCAAGATGTTATATGGCGTCATAGCAATAATCCAATAATAGACAGGTACGATATACCAACATCTAATAGTATATTTAATAGTGCTGTTGTCCCTTTTAAAGATGGTTATGCAGGTGTTTTTAGATGTGATAATAAAGCAGTTCAGATGAATATTTTTGCTGGTTTTAGTAAAAATGGTATCGATTGGGAAATCAATCATGAGCCCATTGAAATGCAAACAGGAAACACTGATATGATAGAATCGGATTATAAATACGACCCTCGGGTAGTTTTCATTGAAGACCGCTATTGGATAACATGGTGTAATGGTTATCATGGGCCAACTATTGGGATAGGATATACCTTTGATTTTAAGGAGTTTTTTCAATGCGAAAATGCCTTTTTACCATTTAATAGAAATGGTGTGTTATTTCCTCAGAGAATAAACGGAAAATATGCCATGTTAAGTCGCCCAAGCGATAATGGTCACACACCATTTGGAGATATTTATATTAGCTACAGTCCAGATATGAAATATTGGGGTGAGCACCGTTGTGTAATGAAAGCAACAAATTTTGAAGATAGCGCATGGCAATGCACAAAAATAGGAGCAGGACCAATACCTATTTTAACAAGCGAAGGCTGGTTAATGATTTATCATGGTGTTATAAATACCTGTAACGGATTCCGTTATGCTATGGGTTCAGCGTTGTTAGATGAGAATGAACCCGATAAAGTAAAATACAGAACACAGCCTTATTTATTAGGACCAGCTGCAACTTATGAAATGGTAGGCGATGTGCCTAATGTCGTATTTCCATGTGCCGCTTTGCATGATGAAAAAGAAGATAAATTAGCGATTTATTATGGTGCTGCTGATACTGTTGTTGGGCTAGCCTATGGAAAATTGAGCGAAGTGATTCAATTTACAAAAGATAATAGTCTATAGAATAATTTTGATTGTCACATCGAGCGCAATCGAGACGTCTTAACATTTAAATAAAAATGAATAAAAGTTTAAACAAATATTTTCCATTATGCTTTTTATGCGTTTCTATAATGGGTTGTGCACAATCAAAAAAGGAAATTATTCCACAAACCTATGTGGCTCATAAAACTTCAGAAGTTATAACCATTGATGGAAAAGCAGATGAAGCAGTTTGGAAAAAAACAAAATGGACGAATGATTTTATTGATATTGAGGGAGATAAAACACCTAAATATCAAACTAATGTTAAAATGCTATGGGACGAGAATTACTATTATATTCTTGCTGAAATAAAAGAGCCTCACGTTTGGGGGAATATAAAAGAACGAGACGCGGTTATTTTTTATAATAATGATTTTGAGGTATTTATTGAGCCCAATGGAGATACCCATGATTATTACGAATTAGAAATTAATGCATTAAACACAACTTGGGATTTGTTTATAAATAAACCCTACCGAGAAATAGATAATGTGGTATTAAACGATTGGAATTATACAGGATTAAAATCAGCAATAACTGTTGATGGCACTCTAAATAACCCGAATGATATCGATAAAAGTTGGACACTAGAAATAGCTATTCCTTTTAAAGACTTAAGAACAAAATACAGGCAGAATAATGTGCCTAGAGATAAATTTTATCGAGTTAATTTTTCAAGAGTAAATTGGGAACACGATATTACAGATGGTGAATATTCTCGTAAAAAAGGAAAAGATGGCAAACTTTTACATGAGTATAATTGGGTTTGGTCTCCAACAGGAGTTATAAATATGCATTTGCCAGAAAACTGGGGTTACGTTTATTTCTCTTCTAAAGAAGTTGGTAGCGATATAACTTTTATCATTCCTAAAGATGATAAAATAAAATGGAAAATGTACGAAGTGTATCGTAAACAAAAAAGTCATTTTAAAAAAACAAACAGATGGTTACCTTCAGGTAAAGTGTCATTAAAATCTTTTGCAGTAGATGGAGAAGCCATAATACCAGAGTTAAAATTTCATGATACAGGTTGGAATTTAATTATTAAGAGCCCATTTACTCAGAAAATATTAATTTTAAAAGAAGACGGGAAATTCATTTCAAAATAAATTAAGATGAAAACATTAAAAAAAGTATCAACTTTGTTAGTATTACTAGCTTTTGTTGGATGTAATGAAAAAGATAGAAAACAAGAAAATTCAGAAACTGCTCAAACTAATACTATTAAAGAAGCATTCAAATTTGGAACTTGGATAACTTCAAATAAAGAAAAACCTAACACGTTTTACGAAGCAGAATTCAAAAAATATAGAGCAGGTGGTATTGATGAAATACTTATAAATACAGGCACAGATCCAAAAGAATTAGCGCGGTTAACACCAATTGCAAAAGCAGCGGGTTTAAATGT
>Ga0316189_10000817_pt1 | contig 31144 bp, 52 predicted proteins | sample LowCovwburrow_MG_FD_204930 | JGI IMG/M metagenome (GOLD analysis project Ga0316189, IMG submission 204930) | Coastal sediment microbial communities from Maine, United States - Lowes Cove worm burrow | ecosystem: Environmental > Aquatic > Marine > Coastal > Sediment | place: USA: Maine...
AACTGAAACATAATAGGGGGCCGCGATGCCGTTAATCGAAAAAGAACAGCTATCGATAGTTTATGCAAATCCAGAAACGGGAAATGTTACTTTTAGCAAAACAACAATCATCGAGCGCGATGGAGTAGAAATATCCAGGACAAAAAACCACACGAAAACAATATCAGTTTTGCACGATCTCGATAAAGAACCGGAGCTAGTAAGAAACATGGCTTTACTGGTACGGACGCCAGAACTAATCGCGACGGAAAAAAAGCGCCAGGACGATCAGATGGCGCAGGATTTAAAAGACCGCGACGCGCATGACAAGAGAATAGCTGAAAAGAAATAAATGGCCTTTGAAGGACAAGCATATAGCGTCGGGGAAATTCTGGCGGCGGCAAAGCTTAACCAGATGGATGCGAATATCGATCTGGTTCGGAATAACCATGTCGGGTCTTCGGCTCCGGCAGAACTGGCGGCTGGCGTTATGTGGATCGACAACACGACAGCGGCGGCATGGGTTCTAAAAGTTTATGATGGCGCGGCCTGGATAACTTTAGGCGTTATAAATTCAACAGCAAATACCGCGATGGCCGGAATGATGAATGTTCAAACATTTACCGCCAGCGGGACATACACGCCGACGCCTGGCATGTTGAATTGTTTGGTTGAAATGGTAGGCGGCGGTGGCGGAAGTGGCGGGAATCCGTCAACGTCCAGTAACCAAACTTGCGCGGCCGGTGGTGGTGGTGGTGGTGGTTATGCGCGCGAGCTTTTATCCGCGTCCGATATTGGTGCTAGTCAAGTCGTTACGATTGGCGCAGGCGGCGCAGGCGGCGCGGCAGGGCAAAATAATGGATCATCCGGCGGGACTACTTCATTGGGGGCGCTTTTGACCGCTACCGGCGGCGGTGGTGGAAATGCTATGGCGGCTACCTCAAGTGGCGCCACTAATTCAGCTAACGGGGGTTCTCCGGGATCGGGCAGCGGCGGCGATATCAGTATTTATGGATCTGGCGGCGGTAATAGTTACGCGGATGGGGTTAATGAATCATGGGGCGGGTATGGTGGCGCTTCTTTTTTCAGTGGAACAAGGCGATCACTCAGCGCGGCTTCCGTTGCGTCCGCCGGGCGGGATTACGGTGGCGGCGCGGCCGGGCCTTCATCAAATCAGAATGACGCAGCAAGAGCAGGTGAAGCCGGGGCGGATGGTTTCATTATAATCACGGAATATTTCTGACATGAAAGCATTGATTGACCACAGAAATGGCCGTGTTTGCCAGATTGAACAAGATGAAGACGTGTTCCCGGTAGACCCGCGGGGTTTTCATTGGGTTGAATGTGATGACACGATAACAACCGATCATGAGTTCGTAATTAAAAAGCTTGAAAAGGAAACCGATGATGTCAAGCGAAAGAAAATCAAAAAGATAACCGGCGATTTCGTTATTGATCGAGCGGAAAAAGAAATTTGAAGCAAAAAACAGCGCATAAGTTTCATTTTATCGGTCACTTTGTCACCATTTTAGGTTAGAAGATTTCGCAGTAACTACTCCCACCGGCGCCTTGTAGTATTCTCTTTGTTAAAATAAACCGGAGAATAATAATGGAACCTGGTGTAACCGACCTCGGCGTCGCGCTTTTAGTTATCTTGCTTCTAATACGTGACGTCATAGTTCCGTTAATAAAAAAGAAAACCGATCATAAGGCCGACGACCCAATGCAGCAGGCAGTCGTATCAATGGCGGCCACCTCTAAAACTCTCGCGGTCGTCCTGGATAAGATGTCCCAGGAGGTTGGTGATCTTCATGATTGGCATGCCCCGAACGGCGACGGCATACAGCCATGGAAGGGCGCCACCATGCAAGTTCAACTTAATCACATCGAGCGAAAGATTACTGATCTGGCTCAAGGAAAGACGCCGAAATGAACCATTTCAGATTATCGACCCGTTCCCTCAATCGCCTGGACGGCGTCCATAAAGACCTGGTCATAGTTGTCAAGCGGGCCATCCAGCTTACCACCATCGATTTTGGTATTAGCGAGGGCGTCCGAACCGAGCACCGGCAAAAGGCCCTGGTCAAAGCTGGCAAGTCCTGGACGATGAAGTCCCGGCATATACCCCTCAACGGTGTGAGCCATGCCATTGACGTGGTCGCAATGTTTCAAGGCAAGGCCTCCTGGGATATGGAGGATTATGCGGGGATTGCCCTGGCTATGCGTAAGGCCGCGGACGAGCATGAGATAAACATAACGTGGGGCGCGGTATGGGATAGGCGCCTGCGGGAACTGACGCTGGAGGATGGTAGTTTTAACGACGACATCGATGCTTACGTTACCCGGTTCAAAGCAAAACATGGACGGCGGCCTAAACTGGATGGCCCACACTTCCAATTAACCTGGGAGGAATATCCCGCATGAAGCTCTTGATCACTCTGGTTCTCTCCCTGTTGATCATCCCGGCGGTGTTTGCCGGTGATATCCAGCAGGCCTTAATCGAACATTATTCCGCGGATTATTCCGAGCAGATAAAGCAGGCCTATACCGACCTCGGTCTCGGGTGGTTTATGGCTATTCTGTTCGGCCCCTTGATTTGCGGGGTCACGATGACCATCACGACCATCATGGGCATCCGTCGACAGAACCGGCAAGAAAAAAAGCTGCCGATTGAACCCGGTAAACTTCGGAAGATAACTAACCGGGAGGGGCGCAAGTGGGGTATCGGTTCTATTTTGCTCCTGCAGGGCGTCGCGGCCCGGATAACGACCATGCCGTTTATGATTGAACTCGTGGTATTAGGTTTATTTACAGGCCCTATCTCGACACGTGCTTACGAGCTGCTGCGCCTGGTAGCTAAGATGGGCATGGCGGGCGATGGCCCCTGGTCAAAACGCTGGCAAGTCCTGGACGACTGGCTGGCCGTTCGTCACGATAAGGCCCTGGGTCACTTGGTGCCGGTTGACGATGAAGGCAACGAGATTCCGGTCACCGTCTTCATGGGTTCCCCTGGAACGATATGCCCGACCTGCCACCAGAAGCTCGACGACGAAACCATTCCCAGACATGGTTCCCCTTAAACGCCAGGCCGGGTTCGGCACCTCGTTAATTATTTATGCCGTATTGATCGCCGGAGCAGCTGCAGGTGTTTATGCGGTCGTGCACACGTATAACTCGGCGATTGAAAAAGCTGCTGAAATGGAAAAGCAACGGGACATCGCGTTCGCCCAGGTTGTCCAGGCAGAAAAGGATAAGGAAATTTTAAAGGCCCGCGGGGAAGCTGCGGCGATTAGACACCAGGCAGAACTTGAGCGCCTGGCCGGGCAGCATGAAAATCAGATGGAGAACCGTGACCGGGCCGACCGGGCCACGAGTAAAGCTTCGGAGGATAAGATCGCCGCGACCCTGCAGCGTGACCACGAAAAATATGCGGGCTTTATTAACAAGGCTCTGCCCCGTAACCTGGAGGCCCTTGAATGCCGATCAGACTTGAGAACCGTTAATGATGAAAAGCGCTGCCCTATTACTATCCATTAGCATCCTCCTGGCTGGATGCGGGTTTTCCAAAATGGCCATCCCTGACCTGGCGCCGACCGAGTCCTGGACGCATGAAGACTTTGATTTAGATTCTGTCCTGGTGCCTCCCAGGTTAAAACTGCAGAGGCCGGACTTTATAAAAGCGAACCCGGATGGCTTTACGTTGACGCCGGGCCAGTGGAGAGCGGTGGTTGCCTGGTTCCAGGAGTTTGATCGCTACCTGCGCGACCTGGGCGAAACCTGGAAGTCGTTGATTGAAGCTACCGAGGAACATAACCGGGAGCACCGGCCCCCGGATGATTTAGAGTAAATCTATCTGCGGTGGCGCAGTCCATTCAAAAGGCGAGTTATATTGCTCAATGCGGTCGGCGATTATACATGCTCGCTGCGCCGCGGTGACCGGCGTATATATTCCGAAGCGGGAAATTGATCCGGCATTGACGCCGGCGTTCGTTGAGTCTGCGGAGTAAAGAGGAAGGTGTTGGAATACATCCGGCGATAGCATTCGCAGGCCATGAACCCGGCATCGGGGCCGACCATTCTGATCGCAAACGACCTGCATTACTTCTGACATCCGTCGCCACCACCTTACCGCTCCTGGCGTGGGCCATTCACCGGACGACCCTATAGCTATCATATTCCAGTCGGCAACGAGTTCGGCTAAATATTCCAGGGGTTCATGCATGTGGTAAACCGGGACGCCGACGACTGATGGGGCGGCCCGTAACCACTGCACCAGGAGGTCGGCGTTCTGATCGACCGTTCCCCCAATTACATCCGGTATCACCGCAAAGTCGACGCAGTGGCCGAGGGACGAAGCCCATGCCATATAAGCAGGCACGTCTATTTCGCCTCCTTTTTTCCAGTTTGTAAATGCACCGTTATCCAGGGCGATCGATTGACAACATTCAAGAGCTATCTGCAGGTCGTCCTGGTCTGCGAATGATACGAATGCATGACGCCCGGTATAAAAGCGGGATTTATATTGTGACCCGCCACCGTTCGATATAGGTGTGCCGTGATAATGGATCAATGCTCGCCGCATCCTATTCCAGTTCGACTGCTGTCGCCGTCCTGATGGAAATTAGTAAACTGTTTCCAATGGCGCCAGCCTTTCGGGCAATGGAATCCCCATTCGCGTATCACCGGCCCTGTGATGAATAACGTATAAGCAACGCTCGTTATTAGTTCCAGTCGGTGCGCGTACCTGGCAGATCTAAATCGAAGCTCGGTGAACCGTTCAACTATTCTCACGTCGCCTCGCTGATCCCATTCGGCCAGTTTCCCTTTAAGCAGAACAGATAACGAATACCAGGGATGGTCGTGCAACGCTTCGTCGGCATCGTCCCCGGTATATTCGTGCAGGTAAATATTGAGAAAGCGGTTGCGCGGTATTAAATACCACCGCGAGAGATAGCGTTCGCCGATCACTAAATCGGCGGGCCTCGATGGGAATTGAATCAGCTTATCCATGGGCCTGCGATCCCTCGGCGTATTCGCCGCGGTACATCCACCCGCCTGTCACTTGTTTGATCTTTATTGTCTCTCCCTCGTACCTGACACGCTTACCTCGGAACGTCCACACCAACCAGTGAACGTCGACCTGGTTTGATAAGAACAGCCATCCTTTGCGCGTGATAATCCAGTCGCCTCCTTTGCCGCGGGTATCGCCATCCCGAACCTTTTCGATCAATTCCCAATATCGGAGTTTTTGAAAGTTCGCTCGCTGATTCGCGTTCATATAATCGGCGGGGTTAAAACTCCTCTCCCCGGCCTTGGCGGCCAGAGCCAGGCATCGCGCTAAACTCTTGCTCATCGTGTGCCGGTATTCTTTAGTGGTCGCTCCGCAGTGCGGACATTTATTATCTTCCATTTTTTGTCCTCCTGGCTGCCCTTTTTTCAATTATCTCCTTGGGATAAATATAAGTCATTATGCTCCAGGTCTGCCCTCCATGCTCGCCGACCCTGGATACCGGCCAAACTAATCCGCTTCGATTGTTATCCATGGCCATCGTCCCGTTGGTTACAATCCAGTGTCCGGTCAACTTGTTTTTGAAAAATAATTTATGCACCCGCCATTTTGTATAGCCGGCCTCCTGCAGCCTGCGGTTTAACTCAATCGCCACGAACACGCAGTTCCCGTCGATATGGGCAAACTGCTGATTGACTTCCTTACTTAGTTCGGCCCATTCGCGCTCGTTGGCTTGCAGGTTTATCGATAATGCTAACAGCAGAATAATTGGTTTTATCTGGATCATGATTTTTCCTCCGTTCGGTTGTTCCAGTTTGACACCCGGTTACAGGCGTCGCAATCAATACACTCGACCCCCTCGTGCTCACCATCATCGTCGAAGAACATTAGATCAATTCTTAAATTTTCACTCCCGCAAAACGGGCAGGGCAATAAATCAACGTCCATAATCATCCTCCAGTCGTTCAATGTGGTTTTCGTTGGTGTTACCAAGTTGCACCTCCATTAAAACGAGAGGCCCGGTTATCCGGTGAAGCGTCCCGCGGGGAACATGCACGACCTGTTTTGACATCGGTCGCCGGATAGCTTCATCACCTGGCATGGTGCCTGGCGTCACTATTTCGATGAATCCCGCTCCCTGGATATCGAACCAGAACTCGTCCCGGTCGCGGTGAAGCTGGAGACTAAACCTGTGTCCCTCGTTAATTGCCAGGCGTTTAATCTTCATGCCTGGACGGTCAACCAGAACCTCAAAGCTGCCCCATGGTTTTATTGTGATCGCCGGTTCCTGGTGCGCCTGGATAACCTCATCGATCATCAGACGGATGCCTGGATGGATGGCGGTGCCAACTGCCCGTATCAGTTTCTCGTATGCCCTGCGGTGCGGTTCGCCGCAGAATGCCTGATTAGCCTTTTTAGTGACTAAAGTGTCCCCGCAGTACCGGCAAGCTATCTGATGCTCACTATTAGCCGCTGGCGGTTGATTCTGACTATTATTTACGTCCATTATTACCTCCTCTCTCGTTTTGAGTTTTACGCATCACGGTGACCAACATCGGCCAGATGCCATCATCATCGATGGCGAATTTCATATCGTTGTGCAGGTGCTTGCCGGTATCATCTATCAGACCGGCGTCCATAGCTTCGCGCATCATTCTAATGAGCCAGGCATTTAGGCCCTCGCCCTTATGCCGGGTGCGCCGGTAGATGTCGAAGCAGAACAGCGAGGCCCGGTCAATAGCGTGTCCACTAATATCGGCGTCCGGCGTCACCGTTCCCCGGCGTTCCAGTTCGGCCTGCGCGATGCCTTTATGTGTGTGGTCGGTGTTGACCATCCATTTCAAATAGGAAACCGGGACGCGGGTATACAGCGTCCCTTGATGCCTGCCGAAGTCGATAACCAGGTGGTGGGTCTTCATTGCCCTCGCTCCTTTTGCGAGGCCTCGGCCCGGCTTACCAGCTCGGAGGATGATTGAATTTTGTCGCCATAGTGGAGCAGCTCTATATTCAGTCGCCGGCAGATATCGGCCTCCGGAATATTCCCCTCGTTTCGATCACCGCCATTCAGAAAAACATCTATTTCATGGCAGTATCTCATCAAGGTATAGCGAACCGTCATATCAACGTCCAGCACCCGAATCACTTCGTCGACGCAATATAAGGCGTTTACTATTTCATACCGCTCAACGTATGGCATGAAAACATATCCCTTTTTTTCAATTAAAAATTCATCTGTATTCAATAGCACCACCACGCGCCCGAGTTCTTTTGCGTGTTGGAGCATTGCTAGATGCCCGATGTGCAGGGGGTCGAAACCCCCCGACACCGCAATAACCTTTCCGGGCATTATCTTTTGCTGACCGTGGTGGTGTCTTTCACTAGGCGGCAACCCGGAACCTTGAACGTGTCTTTCTGCGACCGGGCGATTGCATTTAGCGCGGTCATGTTCACGGTGATCAGTTCCATGGATAGCGTCCCATCAACAACTGCCTCCAGTAGCGTCAATTTATCCGCTACCTGCGCGGCGTAAGTCGTTCGCATCGTGGAGTTTGCCGTCTGCTTTACCGGCGCCGGGGCAGTGGGTTCATGCTGAACAAATTCCTGCTCCTGGCGTAAGGCCTCTGCCTTTTCTTCCTGCCCTTTTTCTTCGGCCTTGGCGGCTCGTTTTTCTAGGCGCTCTCTTTCCTTACGGGCTTTCTCGGCGGCCTCGGCCTCGGCTTTAAGTCGTTTGCGTTCCTGCTCGCGGTAGTAACCGACCATCTTCTGATCAAGTTCCTTGATCGCTTTATCCAGGTTGGTGATGTGCGGGTTAAACCAGTCCATCAAGGTCTTTTTTGCTTTGTCCAGGGGCCGGGTCAATTCCATGCGCTCGTCGTTCAATTTCTTTTTATGATCTTTCATGGCCCTGATGAACGCGCCTCCCTCCTCGTAAGTGGTTTCATCGGTCACGGATAAGGCCCTGGCCTGCCCGAGAGCACTTTCGGCGGCAGTGGCTTTTTCCTGTACGTCGGTCGGTATCGTTTCTACTACTTGCAATTGTGCTGACATTATAAATCTCCTGTTAAGGTTTAAAGGTTGTGTGTGCGCCTCCAGCGCATCAAAGTCAGGGCCGATATAAATACCGACCTATCCGTAAAACTTTTATGTAATTCGACTCGGTAGTTTCCCTCGGTCGTTATATGAACCGACAGGCGAGTAAACTTTTTGAGCTTGGTGGTGTTGACGATCAGTTCCTCATATCCCGCGGTCTGCAGGGCATAGGATGGAATAAAGGCCCCGGTCTTTACATCGGGCAGGATGCGCCCGAGCGCGGAGTCCCCGTAACTATCCGGAGTTCCGGCGTAACGCATTGTCCGGTGGTAAAGCGGCACCTCTACTTCGATCGGTTCGTAGTGGTAGTCATGACAAAACTGAATGTATCCGTCCAGGTATGCGGCGTATTCAGCAGGGAGGTCGGGGTCTTTGCCCGCATGAAAATCAGAAACGGCATTATGAATTGCGGTGCCGCGGATGCGCCCCTCCTCGGTATAGAAGTCAGAAGGGGAAAGAGGTTTCAGTATCTCGGTCACCGACTCAAGTCGTCGGTCGTCTAAAGTATAGGTGTGCGTCTCGGGGTCAAATGAAAACATTGTTGCCTCCGGTTATGTGACCGATCACAAGTTTCCCTGCGACCGGCCACAACTGCTTAAAGGTCGGCGAGGGCCGGGGTTACAGATGGATCATCTATGTACTTTATGATCGGCTGAACGTGCTGCGCCTGGATGCTGTGGATCGACAACAGGCCTAAAGCGTCCAGCATCGGCAGCAGTTCCATATTGCAATCTTTTAGCTTTTGCCGGATAGCGCGAATATCTGACTCCGAGGCATTGTCAGTCGGCCCCGCTGGCTGCCCCTCGCTTTCATCTACTTGAGACCCCTCGCCCGAGGTGCGCCTGTCCATTTCGGCCTGCGCGGCGTCGCGGACGTGATCCTTTTGCGCGTTTTTGATACACCAGTCAATGTAGTCATTAGGAACCTCGCTCCATAACTGGCCGCGGTGCTTGCCGAAGTTAATCCGCTCGCCCGCTTCCCCGCTGGCCGGTCGGCTAGTGGCTTTCTTTTGTGAGGCGGGTGCGCTGGATTTATGTAACTCCGGATCGTCTTCTATGTCCTGAGTGAAGTGATCAGACGCTGCGGTCGCGGTTAATACCCCATCCACCAGTGCTCGCTTCTTTGCGATCTTGAGGCAGGTGTTGTAATAGTCAGTCGGATTGTCATGTTCAATCTTTTCCACGATAAACCAGGTGCCGTCGACCTTTTTGGTTCTGTACTGATTCCCACCAAGCAGGGCCGGGTCACGATGCTCCCAATATTCTTTCGGCACTTCCTGGTCGGTCACGTTAGTGCGGAATCTATAGCGTGACTCGCGGGTGCTGCATACGCCGGTTCCGATGCCGATCACTCGGCCCGTTCCCATGTGAGTCAAAACACATCGAACCGCATACTCGCGGTGCTCGTCGGGGTGATCCGTTATTTCTACTTCTGGATCAACGGCTAGTTGAAAAGCGAGCACCAGTTTCTGTGCGCCGGGCAGCAGTAAGGTAGGCTTGCTTCCACATCCGGGAATTTTCCCGTAATGCATATCTTCTTTCATTACACTTTTGGCCATCGAGTCTATCAGGGCGACGTGGTTCTGCATGTCGACTAGTGATAACTGCTGACCATTTTCTGTAAAGGTTTGTATTTCTTGGTTTGCTGACATTGGATTTAATCCTCATGGTGGTTTATTAAACTACAGATACACTCGCGCTTACGTTGACCACATCCCCTGGAGCAAACTTCGTCCCATTGTGGTTTGTCGTCATAGATAGGCACCGCCCTTACGTCACCGCCCAGAGTGTTTTCCAGGTGATAACCTTTTTCGGCGAGCCGGGAGGCGAGTTCTAGTATAGGCATTTCATCAGGTGCATCGATGCCCAGGAATGCGGGTACGTCTATCATGTTCACTGATTCCCCTTGATTTGAATTTGTAAACGCCTTGAATAATATATCAACGGTTGCATGTTGTAAACGCTTTGATTAAGATAAGATCATGAAAAACGCTAAAACCTCCCTCGCCATACGAACCTTGTTCCAGGCATACATCGATCAGCTACCGGCTGCGAACCCAAAAGAACGAAAGTTCCCTAACGAAAATGGCCGCAAGATTATAACCGCGTCCGAGCGTCTAGGTGTATCAGTGACGTATGTTTACAGCATCATATCTGGACGCCGCGGCATATCGCCCGACCTGGCTCAAAAGATTCATGATGATAGTGGCGGCGCTTTTGATCGCTGTGATTTAGTTTTCGGCCCATGATCAATCCTTTAATCCCGGACGACAAACTATGCCTAGAACTCCCGCCCGATCTCACTTTTGAGGATTGGGATAATATTGGGATGCAAATATATTCCTTTAGCAGACACGTTCCATGGTTGCTCGGGGACTGGCTTTTGTTCGGCGAGGCGCAATACGGCGAGCAGTATGCATCGGCGCAAATAGCTACCGGCAAAGCCTATGACACGCTCGCGCAATATAAGATGGTCTCCAAAAAGTTCGGCGTCGAAAAACGGCACGATGAATTAACCTGGAGTCATTACCTCCGATTATGCAAAATTTCCGACGATAAGGTTGACGCCCTGATTGAACAGGCTATCGACGAAGAATTGTCAGTCAGTGAGTTGAAAGAATTGATGTCCGATAGTGAACCGGGCATGACCACCGATACCCCGACCCAAAACAAGAACGGCGAATTTAGTCTTACAGGCCGCGTCACGTTTGTCAGTGGGGAATTGATGGAGATAAAAGAATGCAGTGTGAAAATGAAAAAAACCCCGGAGGCCCTCTTTGAAATATGGAGCGCGTCCGGGGTTATGATTTGCCAGGTGACCTTGGAGTAACCTGAACGGGCCGATACCCCGACTCAAGTAAGTGTGGCAAAGCGGTGCCAGCCTATCAAAAAAGCCGCGATAATGGAATGCTTTACAATACCTGCTCTGACCGAGCCAACTGTCAACAGGAACCCGATAAAGGACAGAGGGGGAACTGAGTACCTGGTCTAACGGCCATCGCTTAATAGCGGACGATCCTCGTGATCGGGGGAAAAGGGGCTAGATGAATCAATCACAACCATCAAGGGGATGGCATTATGAGTAAAACCAAGCTACCAGATAGCTATACGGTCACCGATACACATCGCGCTTATTGTTTGGGCCGATGGGGTTTCGGAGAATTGGCCGATATCATTTTCCCGGTTTTTCGGGATCACCATAAATCGAAGGGAACTAAATACGCGGATTGGGATCGCGCTTTCCAAAACTGGATACGATGGTCGGCCCCCGGAGGACGGTTCCATAATACCCACGAGTGGGATCGACTCCTGGTCGCCGCAAAGAATCGCATCTATGGCGACCGCAAAAGGAAGACGCCTGGATACGACCCTCGCGGCCCTCAACCGGCAAAGCCTGCGGAGCGATCATCAAAGGAAGTTGCTCGCGCTGCCATCGCTAAAATACGGAGTTTGCAAACATGAAAAACAAACAGGAAGACTTAAATAATCACTTATTCGCTCAACTGGAAAGACTCGGCGACGAATCTTTAAAGGACGACGCCCTGGAGGCTGAGCTCAAAAGGAGCCAGGCAGTCACGAACGTGGCGAAGCAGCTTATCAGTTCCGGCAACCTGGCTTTAAACGCGCAGGTCAAATTGGGCGACGGTCTGATCCGAAAAAAGCCGGAGTTCTTTTTAGAGAAACAAGATGCCGAGGGGTGAGAGGCATACCTGGACGCCCGAGCAGGTTGCGTTCGTCCGGGCCTATTATCCTCATTACCAGCGTCGGCACGTGGCTTACATGATCAACGAGGCTTTCAACCTGTTCCTCACGGAAATGCAAATCAAGGTCTGCGTCCGAAAATATAACCTGGTGTGCAATCGCAACGGGAAATTCATGAAGGGCAACATCAACTGGAACAAAGGAACTAAAGGACTGTGCAAGCCTAACAGTGGCAGCTTCAAAAAAGGCGATATGCCTGGCAACGTGAAACCGATGTGGACTGAACGCATCTGTCCGAAGGATGGATTTATCTTGATGAAAGTCCCTCGCCCGAACCCTTATACCAAGTCCGAGTCCAGGTATATGCACAAGCACGTTTATATTTGGGAAGAGGAGTACGGGCCGGTGCCAGGAGACCATGTGATCCGCTTCATCGATGGCGACAAATTAAATTGCGTCATTGATAACCTTGAATGTATATCCCGGTCGCTTCACTGCCGCATGAATAAAAACCGAGTCGGCAGCCTGCCTGCGGAGGTGCGTCAATCTGGAAGACTGATCGCCGAGATACAACAGGCCCGCGGCAAACTAAAAAAGGAGAGTCAAAATGCCAGTAAGTAATGAACGAATATTAGAGTTATTTGATTTACACGCAGACTATCGAACACCAATACACCAGACGGTGATATGTGTTTTCCGCGAAGCCCTAACCGAAACCGATGCACTACACAAAAAGGAACTGGAAAAAGCGAATAAGGGATTGGATTTAGCGGCTCAACGGGAAGTGGGTTTGAACAGACAGTTCAATAAAGTCATGGATGAAAACAAACGCCTGCGTGACGCGCTTGAGAAGATAAACATGCGATGTACCAACTTAGGTGTTGCATGTGAGATAGCAAAACAAGCCCTATCCGGCGAACAAGAACAGGAGGAAGCTTGTAAGAAATGTTGGTGGCAAGAAGGTGGTCGGTGTTATTTCGGGGAACCAGAAAGAGACAGTAATGGCTTGTCGCAGGTTGAGGCATTAAACCTATGTGAGAACTTTAAGGTAAAAAAGGGATATGTTGCATCGTTTTTCACTGAATGGCAGAAACAAGAGCAGGACGACCATGCCTAATTACCGATCAAGAAAACTATTGAACCATGCCCGCGGTAAAGCATGCATCCGTTGCCGGCGAGAAGACGGAACGACCATACCGGCTCATTACTCCGGCATGATGAGCTTCAAACTTGGCAAGGGGACAGGGATTAAACCTCACGACCTGACTGCCGACTTATGCATGGCCTGCCATCACTATTTTGATATGCACGAGGCCGCGTCTAAAGAAGACTCGGGCCTGGAGTTTATGATGCTAGTCCTGGCAACGCTTAAACGGCGCATTGATGAAGGCAACGTCACCGTCCAGGACAAGGTCGGTGTGCTTTATCGCCTGACAGACTTTGCGGTATCATTAGTCGAGGCATTGAAAGATGGAGAATTAAATGTCAAATGATAAAGTTTTAAACTCGCCCGCCTACCAAAAGGCGATGGAATATTTCAACAGCTTGAAAAAGGTAAACGCGCAATCGCTTAACAAAAAAGAGCGTGAGCGGTGGGAGCACCTGCAGGCCAGGAAAAAATATTTGAATGAAAAATATCCAGATATTTATACGATGCCCGATCATATCGCTAAACCACAGCAAGAACATTTCGCAAAGACAATGGAGAACTTACAATGGGAGGAGGGCGCATCGATGAGCATGGCGAACCTGGAACCACCGAAAGACAAGCACGACCGGCGGCCCGCACCACCACGATCTCGATCCCGATAGAGCTGCCGACGTGGAATCAAATAACACGCGATCTTCATTGGCATGCGAGGGCAAAATTAGACCGTACAATAAAGCAGTACATATCCATATCCATTCAATACGCCGAAGGCTTGTCGACCCCGACGCAGTATCAGGCAAAGCAGCTATTGATGGAATCGTCAAAGCAGGATTATTACGCGACGATACAGTCCGGGAAATCGCGTCCATCACATACTCGCAAGAAAAAGGCGAACCGGAAACGATAATCACGATCGCCGAATCGGAATAAAAAAAGGGCCGTTTTACAGGCCCGAGGGGTTCACCTTGGAGGGTGATGTTTAAGCGGTGAAGGCCTCGCGGCGTCCGTCAAAGTATGTGCGGGTGGCGGGGTCAATTCTAATTGATTCGGTTACTACTATTTCGGCGCGTTCTCTCAATGCGTTTAATCGGCGGTTAAAATTGTAACGGCCTCTCCAGTATCTTACCGAGGTGCTCGTGCTATTGGTATCAAATAAACGGTTTATGGTCACTAATACTGATTCGTTGGTCATGCCCTCGCTCATTAGGTCTATAACCGTTCGGCCTTTCGTACCCTCGGCTGGTGAAAATTCTTTCTTATGGCGGGCTTGTTGAAACTGGTTTAAAAATTCTTGTGTAGTATTAACCGCGGTGCCGGCGTTTAAAAATTCAAACATCCCGCTCCAGCTTCCATCGGTTGCGCGTTCGTTAGAAGTTTCAACGAGGGCCTGTGTAAACTCTATCCAGCTTGCTATTTTTTCATATTCAGTTGATCCACTATGTTGGCGAAACTCAACGGTGCCGTGGCGGCTAAAGCTGCTCAAGTTCACTGCGCTATAACGGGGGCAGGCGTCTGCTACTGTATGCGCGTTCTCGCTGCTTCTAGCTACTGAGGTTTGTATCCTTGCCCATTGGCTGTTGCGGCGGCTTCTAGGTAATACGCCGTTTATATTGCTGCTGAACTTGCTGTAGTTTAAAACTATGTTTTCCATTTGGGTTCCGTTCAGGTCACGAGCGTCATGGTGTACGTGTAAGCCGGTGCTGCGGTTGACCGTCACTTCCCCGTTTTCGTTGATGGCGTCTAATACTTTTTTCAGTTGGTTTAATCCGTCTTGGCCTTTCAGTATCGGGCTTACTAATTCTGCGCCCCCGTTACCTAGGCTGGCGTCCGTTACTAATTTCCAGTGGTTGCGGGTGTTGTGGTTATAGGCCTCTGCTCTACAAGGTACGCCTGCGCGGTTAATAATCTCGGCTAACATTGGGCGGTGTAGTTGGCTTATCAGTTCTATTTCTATTCCAAATTTTCTGTTGTTGTTAATCATCGTTTTCTCTCCAAGGTTTGTTTTGTATTTATCTTTATGTTGAATAGACTATAGTATCGATCACGAACAATGTCCATTCATTCAATGAAAATAATTGCCTTGTAAGTTACTGAAAACAAAGACAAAGAAAAAAAAGATCGAAAAAAGTGATTATTTTTTTTATTCCAGGCAATTCAATCACTTACAGGCGGGAAAAGTTGTCGAAATGACTGGCGAACTCTGTACACATCGACTAATATTAAACCATCAGTTAAATACAGCAACCGGAGAAACAAAATGTTAAGCACTAACCAGGTAATAGAAAAAGCCCAAAAAGTAGCAAAAGACGATCCAAGTTTAGCCGACGCGATGAACGACACGATCAGGCAAATGAAAAGCGACGCAGACCGGTACGGTGACGAGCAGGCTGCCTTTTTAGCTGATGAAGTAATTGACGACTGCCTCGGCCTTTTTGATTAAACCTTAACCACCCACATATACTGGAGAAAAAAGATGGCACGTAAAAAACTATATTTCGCATACGGCATGAACATGGAACAAATTATGATGCATGCCCGGTGCAGAACATCGGAGCCGGTGAGCAAGGCAATACTGCCGGATTACAGGCTAGTATTTAACGGGGTCGCAAACGTACAGCCAAAACAATCAAGCATGGTGCGCGGCGCCCTATACAAGATCGGCCCGAAAGACGAGGCCGCACTGGATACCTTAGAAGGGTTCCCGACCTTGTACGAAAAAAAGACGGTGACGGTGGTTGACGATACCGGCAAAAGAGTTAAGGCGATGATGTATATCATGAATAAGAAAAGACGCGGACGCCGAGTAGCGAACCCACCGACCGATTTTTATTACGATATGATCGCTCAAGGTTATGAGCAATGGGGCCACAGCGACGTACCTCTTAAAAAGGCCCGCGACCGCAGCGAACGAATGGCAACGGAGCGCCGGGAAAGGAACAGGGAGGACTGGGGCCGAAACGGGAACGGGCAATTCTTACAAGGCGCCTTGGGGTTCGGGTCATGAGCGCCGAAACCGTTTCACGCCAAACTCTTGTGATCGATCACAAAACTGGCCTCCAGGTATTTAGAAAATCTCGAGAGTGGACTCAAGAACAGGCCGCGGAGTACTTCGGGGTCACGGTTCGCGGGTATCAACATTGGGAGGCCGGCACTCGCGCTATACCGGGGCCGGTTGATCGCCTTATGGAAGTGCAGGGAAACTTGGATCAGCTGACCATCGTTTATAACGGGAGGGAAGAGCATGACGCTGGATGAATTTAGAAAACCGTATACTGAAAACACGTTCGTCAGGTTTACCGATGGGAGCGGCTTATACGTTGAGGCCGGGTTCACCATTGAGGAAACTTTGGAAATGATGGTTGCTCGTGATAAGCATATCGCGGTGCATGCTTTGATTGATAAGGAGGAGGACGTTACTGATTTGCTAAAAGAGAACGGCCACATCTAATTCCTACAGAGGGCCTCACCCCTCGACGCTTTGCTCGGTATCCTCTACCGGGCTTTTTTTTTGCCATTACGACGAATTATTGTACTATCCGATCATGGCAGCCAAAAAAAAGAAACCGGCCAGTAAGAAAGGGACGGACATACCGCGGGTCGCGATTGATCTAATTACCCCGTATCCAAACAACACCCGAAAGCATACCGACCATCAGATAGCGCACCTAGTGGCGTCCCTGCAGGAGTTCGGGTTCGTAAGGCCGATCATCGTGGACGAGCAGCTTATGATACTTGCTGGCCATGGCGTTTATGAGGCGGCTAAAGCCATGGGCGAGGAAGATATACCCGCGGTCATAAAGTCGGGCCTCACGGCGAAACAGAAAAAAGCGTATGTCCTGGCTGATAACAAATTAGCGGAAATGTCTTCATGGGATATCGATATGCTCAAAATTGAACTCGGGGACATCCCGATGGAGATAGCGGAGATCGCCGGGTTCAGAGAATACGAAATCAACAAGCTTCTCGGATATGAGGAAGGGGCCGCGGACGCTGCTGACCCGGTTGAGGTGAAGACCGATATTAAACTCGGCGATATGTTCCAGCTTGGCAAACACCGGCTCTTATGCGGGGACGCCTGTAACCCGGAAGACGTGTCCAGGCTATTTGGTAAAACGGTGCCGCACCTGATGGTGACCGACCCTCCTTACGGTGTGAAGTATGACCCGGCCTGGAGGAACCGAAAGCCGGATATGTCCAACATTAGTCGGTCGGGCCGGGCCGTTAAAAAGGTGGCGAATGATGATCGCATTGATTGGGGCGAGGCCATCGCGCTTTTCCCCGGTGACGTGATTTACTATTGGCATGCCGGCATCTATGGTCACATCGTCGGGCAGTCTTTGATCGACAATGATTTTCCTGTCCGGGCGCAACTGATATGGGTTAAAAGTAATATCGTAGTGGGCCGCGGTAACTATCACATCAAGCACGAACCTTGCTTATATGCGGTGCGGAAAGGTAAAACGGCGCACTGGAACGGTTCCAGGAAAGAAGACACCGCCTGGTTTATTGATAAACCTACTAAGAGCGAGACCGGTCATAGCACCCAGAAGCCGGTCGAATGCATGGCCCGACCCATTGTCAATAACTCCAAGAAAGGGGATGCGGTATACGACCCGTTCATGGGAAGCGGCACGACTATGATCGCCTGCGAGGAGCACGACCGTAAGGCGTTCGGGATTGATATCACGCCGGAGTACATCCAGATCGCTATAAACCGATGGGAAAATATGACCGGCAAAAAAGCTAAAAAACTATGATTAAAATTATCGCAGTGATCTTCACATTGATAATACTGCTCAATGTCATAGCGTATGGCTTCGCATTACACGCTATTAGGCAAACACAGGACGACGACAATGGCTAAAAAGAAGACGACAAAGAAAAAGGCGGCTAAAAAAGGCCGGCCAACTATCATCACGGAAAAGCATATCGAAGATGTGACCACCGCTATACAGTCGGGCGCTTACATTGAATCCGCTGCGGCGTTTGCCGGTATCCATAAAGACACGTTTTATGCCTGGCTCAAACGCGGGGCCAGGGCGCTGGCTGCCGTTTACAGCGAAAAGACAGGCCTGCATAACCGGAAAAGAATCCCCGTTGATGAGCGCCCATACGTGGCATTTTCCGACGCTATAAAAAAGGCGATGGGAGAATCGGAGTTATTTGACCTCGGCGTAATTACTAAAGCGGCAAAGGATGGGGCCTGGCAGGCGTCGGCATGGAGACTGGAACGCAAGTACCCTGACCGATGGGGACGTAAGGCCCACGGCAAGATAACTCTGGGCGAGGGTGAGGTTGAGAGCGGCAAGAACGGAGTGCCTGCTACCCCGGCCCCGGATGATTCCGTCGGAGCGCTCGACCCACGCAACCCAGGCGAGCTTCACATCACCCTGGCCATCGGCGACAAGGAGATTGCTATAGACGACGTGGGCGAGTAATATCGCCTCCTCTTGATGACGACCTCGGTGTCTTTCCCTCTGTTCCCCTTGACCTGGATGCCGGGGTCGTTAGCTTTTTCACCTAACCCACCGTATTACCATGGCCACTAAAACCCGACGTGCGGCGACTGGTGCGCCCGGTTCTGCCAGGAACAGACGAAAATCAGGCATTTCCAGCAGGCCCGATGGAATCCAGGTTAAATGGCATCGTCCATATCTTTACCCGAAACAGCTCGCTGCGATCTATTCCCCGGCCCGGTATTCATGCATCGAGGCCAGCACTAAATCAGGGAAGACCGTCGGTTGCATGGCATGGCTCTTTGAGCAGGCTCTGAAAGGCAAGCCCGGACACCAATACTGGTGGGCGGCTAAAACAATCAAACAAGCGAAGATCGCATTCCGTCGATACACGATGGGCCTGCGCCGGGTAAAGGGATTCGATTCCCTGGACGGCCCGCTCTTCGTTGCCAACCGCAGCGACCTGACCCTTACCCTGTTCAACGGATGCGTCCTGGCGTTCTTTAGCGCGGAAGACCCGGACAATCTGTACGGGGAAGACGTCCAGGCCGCGGTCATTGACGAAGCTTCACGATGCAAAGAATCCTCCTGGCATGCTATCCGCTCGACCCTTGTAGCGACCCAGGGGCCGATCCGAATCATTGGAAACGTCAAGGGACGCAGGAACTGGTTTTATCGCTTATGCCGTAAGGCCGAGAGCGGCACGAAGAATATGCATTACAGCATGATCACCGCGGACGACGCGGTCGCTGCCGGAGTATTACCTCAATCGGAAATCGACGACGCCAGGGAAATGCTGCCCGAGCAGATATTCAAGGAATTGTTTTTCGCCGAAGCCGGTGACGACGAGGGCAATCCCTTTGGCCTGGACTCCATACAGCAGTGCGTCATTCCTGAATTGTCAACCAAGAAACCCCGCGTGTGGGGATGGGACTTGGGTAAAGCTCAGAACTATACAGTGGGCATCGCCCTGGACGAGGACGGCAATACGTGCCGTTTTCACCGATTCCAGAAACCATGGGAAGTCACCATCAAGGAAATAAAAAAGCTGACTAAAACGGCGCGGGCATACGTGGATAGCACCGGCGTCGGTGACCCGATACTGGAGGCCTTGCGTAAAGGAGGCGGGTCTAATTTCCGTGGCTTTAAGTTCAGCGCATCGAGCAAGCAGCAAATCATGGAAGGATTAGCGGTGGTGATTCAATCGAATCTAATAGGCTATCCTGCGGGCCACATAGTAAGTGAACTCGAAACATTTGAGTATGAATACACCCGAACCGGCATCAAGTATATGTCCATGGAGGGATGCCACGACGACTGCGTTGACGCACTTGCCCTGGCCAACCAAGGATTAAAACGACGGAGGCCGCTGAAGCTGTTAGAAGGAGACGATGTGATTATTACCGATTCAGACGTACAGATAGAAATCATCGGAGCGCACCCTGATGATATCCCGATGTTAAGTGACGATGACTACTGATAAGAAAGGCCTCGGTGGCCGTATAGCCGACGCCTGGTCTGCGTTCCTGCACGAACCCGCTAAACCACCACCCCCTGGCGAACTAGCATACGCCGACCCTTTCCACCTGATCCCCATGGCCAGCATGACGACCCTTAACCCGGACGCGCTAGTCACAAGGAAGGGCCTCAAGATTTATAGTCAGATGCGCATCGATGAGCAGGTGAAGATCGCAATGTCGTTTAAAAAGCATGCGGTCTATGCAACCGGATGGACGATTAAAACCCCGGAGGGCCAGCCTGAGGATTGGGAGGTGTCCCGGTTCGTTGAGCAGCAGATGCTCCAGTTACCAGGCACCGTGGAGCGCACCCTGCAGGGGATAATGACGGCCCTTGATTATGGGTTCTCAGTATCGGAAAAGGTTTTTGAGGATATAGGTGATGGCGAGTTCAATGGGAAGATAGGATTAAAAGCTATCAAGTCTAAAAACCCGGAGGGCTTCGGCTTTCGCCAGGATGAGTTCGGTAACGTCCAGGGACTAGAGCAGGAATGCAACGACAACGTGCTTCCCCTGGAAAAGTTCATCGTCTATTCGTATAACAGCGATTTTCAAAACCCTTATGGGTCGTCCGATCTTAGAGCTGCATACAGGGCCTGGTGGCACAAAGACCATGCATATAAATGGCTGATGATGTTGTTGGAGCGCTTCGGCGTCCCGCCACTATTCGGCACGTATGACCCGGAGGTTATCCAGGGCAGCCAACTGGAAGCACTAAAAACGATCTTCACGCGCATGCAGGCGGCGACCAATGTTTTGATCCCGGCTATTAGCGGCGACGAGGAATCCTTTAAACTTGAGTTCCCAGAGGTTGCCGGCCAGGTGAGCACCGTCTTCATGCCCGCCATGGACAGATTTGACACAGACATATCCAGGGCCATTTTGATGCCTGGCCTCCTGGGCCTCACGCCAGAAGCTTCATCCGGCTCACTTGCCAGGGCGCGTAAAGTATTCGACGTGTTCCTGTTCGTTGTTGAGGCCCTGCGTAAAGACCTGGAAGAAGACATCATCAACGAGCAGATAGTTAAGCAGCTGGTCGACTTGAATTACGTGGTCGAAGATTATCCGCGTTTTGAGTTCCTGCCCTTAACCGATGAAATTCGGATCGATATCCTTGAAAAGTGGGGCGAGCTAGTCAACGTGGGCGCGGTGATGAATACCGAGGCCGACGAAGATCATATCCGGGCATTGATGGACTTCCCTAAACGCGAGGATAGCGACGAGGTATTGCCTGGCGCCGGCCCTGGTGAAGATCAGGACGACGATGATGATGACGACGACGACGATGCTGACCCTGACCCCGACGCACCGTTCCGGCAGAACACGCAGGCGACTCGCCGGGTAAACTTTAAAGCCATCGAGCGTTCCCTGGACAGGGCCGAGACCATGACCCTGGGCAAATTGAAGCAGCTGCTCACAGAGGCGAGGGATACCATGGGAGGCCGGTTAAGGCGCTCCGGGGCCAACCATGAATCTTTAGCCCGTATCACCCACGTGCCTAAACTGGCGGCCATCAAAAGCACCTTGCGCGACCACCTATTGGATAGGCTTAAATCCGGACGCAACGACGTTCGCAAAGAGCTTCCCAAATTGTTCGCTGATGAGACCGGCCCGAACTACGTGCCACAGGAGGCGCTTACCTTTCTCCGTGACCGTTCCCTGGTATTAGCGTCCACCATTGACGAGAACCTGATTAAGCAGGTAAAGCAGGCAGTCAGTAAATCGATTGAACTCGGCGAGACCGGGCGCCAGGCAGAGAAACGGTTGTTCGACGTATTCCAGCCATGGGTCGGTTCCGAAGTACTCCGGGACGCGCAGCAGCTTGAACCCTTTCGCCTGGAAAACATTGTCCGCACCGAAACCACCGCGGCCTATAACCAGGGCCGGTTGCTGCAGGCGCGGGATAAGAACGTGGTCGATCAGATGCGGGGCATGGAATACGCTTCGATCATGGACAGTCGAACCACACCTGTTTGCCAACACCTGGATGGCCGGGTCTTCAAGATTGACGACCCCAACCTGGATAGGTTAAAACCCCCGAATCATTTCCAATGTCGTTCCGTTCTCGTTCCGGTGACGACCTTTGATGAACTTGACGAACGGGACATCGTGTCGCCGACCCAGGCCGGGCGCGGCGTCGAACTTGCTAACACTGGATTCGTATAGGAGAACCCATGAGAGATCACATTGCAGAAAGTATCGCCATTGAACTGGCCGAAGTAGAACGCGCATTAAAAGCGGCTGCCGATAAGGCGACCAAAAACCTGGACAGAGCTAAACGGTATGGCGGCAAAGAGGATAAGAAAATTATTGCTCGTGCGACCGATGTGCATAAACGCGCAATCGCGGCCCTCCCTCCGAAGAAAAAAGAAACGAAAGACGACGCCTGACCTTGCGCCTGTGTTCGCCGTGATGTATAACGCATCACGATGAATATAGGAATAATAGGACTCGGCAAACTCGGTTTGCCATTCGCGGTCACCATGGCATCCAGGGGATTCGATGTTATTGGATATGACCTTTCTGATAACCCTCGTAAGTGGATAGAAAACCCCGACAGCTACCCTTACGTCGAGAGCGGCCCTGGGCCTAATAAGAATTTCAATAAGTACCTGGCAGAGCACCCGCCATCGATCGCTTCCCATCCCGGTGAAGTTTACTCCCGAGCAGACATTGTTTTCATCGCCGTCGAAACCCCGCACGACCCGGAATATGACGGCACCCATCCAGTAGTAGACGACCCTGTTGATTTTGATTACACCGCGTTGCGAGCGGCAGTGCTTGAGGGCCAGGTATATCAAAAGCCCGGCCAGCCTGTTGTTGTTATCAGTACCTGCTTGCCCGGCACTATGACCAGAGAGATTCAACCCCTTATGGGCGCGGGCATCCTGGTCTATAACCCGTTTTTTATCGCGATGTCCACGGTGATGCATAACCTCCTCAATCCGGAGTTTGTATTACTTGGATTCCCCCGCGAGCGGGACAAGAAAACCACCGACGCTATCAACCTGGTCGCCGACTTCTATAATCAGTTTTACGTCAATGGGCGCGATTACCTGGACGAGGTGCGGTTCAAAGGTGTGGATAATGCTTTCAGTGTTCCAGAACTAAAGATGATGTCCTGGGAAAGCGCGGAACTGACCAAGGTAAGCTATAACACTTACATTAGTTTCAAAATTGGATTTGCCAACACGATAAGCGGCCTGTGTGATCATATCTCCGGCGCGGACGCGGATGATGTGATGGAAACCCTCAAGGCGGCAAACTCCCGGCTCACTTCCCCGGCTTATCTGTCCCCAGGCATGGGCGACGGTGGCGGTTGCCATCCGCGGGATAACATCGCCATGACCTGGTTGTGCGATGAAGTAAAGCTGCCCTGGAACCCGTTCAGAGACGTCATGAACTGGCGAGAGGCGCATGCGTATTACCTGACCGATATGCTTCAAAAGCTATCGAGGGAGCACGACCTGCCGATAGCCATTCTTGGGTTTGCCTTTAAGAAAAACATGGCGATGATTGAAGGGTCACACGCACTCCTGGTCAATAGCCTGCTGGACGACGCGCTATTGATCGACCCGGTTATTGATCCACAGGCCACCGCAGGCTTTGATAGGGCGCACGTGGTGTTGATTGGAATGGATCACGATAAGACCATCACCGACAACATAATCCCCTCCGGTTCAGTAGTGGTTGATCCTTTTGATTGCCTGGTGGAAGTGGAACGGTTTAAAAAGTACATCCCTCTCGGGAAGAATGGCGATCACTTCTAAAATTCACTACTCAGCGCACGTGGGTAAAGGCGCCAGGATAGCGGACACCGCCAAAGTAAACGCCGGGGCCTGCGTAGGTGATAATGTCTTCATCGATGCCCACGTCACCATCGGCATGAACGCAACCATTCTTGATGATGTTCACGTCGAAGCCGGGGCCATAATAGGGCCGGGCGCGGTGATAGCGATGAACGTCGGCGAGGGCCTGGTGATGTCCGGCAACCCGGCGCGGTGCACCGGCAGAACGAACACGTATAATCCTGATGAAACCTGCTTCGCCATCCCGCCTGATTTATATGCAAAGGAATGCGAGAGAGAGAACTGTAACGAGCTGGTCTATACGCTAAAGGCCGGGCATCAAAAAAGAACTGTCGTGGTCGATCTGGATGGCCGACCGCATTGTTATACTTGCCAGGACGCTAATAAACTTACTCTCGTCAAGGGGATTTAACATGACTGAATATCTACTCGGCTTCGCGGCCATTGCGTTCGGGTGCATTCTGGCCCGGCTTTCATCCCGGTACATGCGGCATCAGCAGCTTATCTGGACGGAACACGAAACGTTCCTGGCGGCCATCGCCTTAATCGCTTTCACCGGGGCCGGTTTATGAATATCTGGATGGCCCAGGTCAATTATAAGTTTGGGGACAATGCTTTCCTGCCTTACTCGGCAGGGCGGTTAATAGCCGCGGCCATGGAAAGGCCTGGACAACACTTCCAGGGGTTCCTGGTCTTTCGTGAACCCAGGGAAGAGGTGCTGGCTCGCCTGGATGAAGCTCCACCATCCGTCCTGGGCATCAGTTGCTATCTCTGGAACTGGCGTTATTCCCTGCGCCTGGCGTCATGGGTAAAAAACCGCTGGCCCGATTGCACGATCATCCTGGGCGGCCCTCAAGTTCCCGCTGAACCTGATATCGCTTTCTTTGCGCGTAACCCGGCAGTCGACTTACTGATCCATGGCGAGGGCGAGATGGCTTTTCGTTTGGCATTACATAATCTTTATGACTATGGCGAAATAGGCGTCATACCGGGCAGCAGCAGGCCTAACGGGGCCTTACACCGCGGGAAGGGCAACCGACTAGCCTCGCTCGATGGACTGCCCTCGCCTTATCTGGAGGGGTATTTCAATCACCTGATCACCTTGTACCCGGAGATCAATTGGCACATGAGCCAGGAAACCAACCGGGGATGCCCGTACCAATGTAGCTTCTGCGATTGGGGTTCGGCCACGTTCAGCAAGGTGCGCGAGTTTCCCCTGGACGTTGTCCTGGACGAAATGGCCTGGGGCAGCGAGAAGGGCCTGGAACTGCTTTATAACTGCGATGCGAACTTCGGCATGCGGCCCAGGGATATTCAGATCGCCGAGCACATGGTTAAGCTGAAAGCCGATACGGGTTCCCCGGCTAAGTTTCGTGCGGCCTATGCCAAGAAGACCACCCCAAAGGTATACGAGATTGGGCGCCTATTAGCGCAGGCGGGTCTTTCCAAAGGCGTCACGCTATCGGCTCAGTCCATGAACCCCGAGACCCTGGACGCCGTTTCACGCCGACCACTGGTATCGGAGGAGTTTGCTCAACTGGTGGCAAGCTATAAAGCGGATGGGGTTCCCACGTATACGGAGATCATCCTGGGCCTGCCAGGTGAGACTCTCAAGAGCTTCAAAGCGGGCCTCCTGGAAGTTTTAACCCTGGGCCAGCACGACGGTTTGAACGTCTACCCGGCCATCGTCCTGGATAACTCGGAAATGGGTAATATTTTCTATCGGAAAAAACATGGCATTAAAAGCATGCGCCTGTCGATGTTATTGCTTCACGCATCATGGTCGGAGGCCGACCCGGCCCCGGAGGAATATGATCTGGTCGTTGAAACGTCGACCATGACGCACGAGGAATGGAAGGAGGCGATGGTCTTCGGATGGTTTATACAGGGCCTCCATTGCATGGGCCTTACGCGGGACGCAGCTATTGCATCGGGAAACATCGAACTTTTTTATCATTCAACCTGGCGCCGGATTAAGACCGGCAAACTCCAGTGGCTAAGTCATTACGAGCGGTGTTTACACGAGCTGCTCTGCGCGGTGTTAAACGGCGAGGCAGACTGGAACCACCCCATCGATGATTACGGGGACAACACCTGGCCTCCGGAGGAGCGCCTGTTTATCTGGTGCATGGAAAACATTGATCGCGTTTGCGAGGAACTGGATATCCCGGTGCCTGACCTGGCAAGGCCGGACGATTATGAGAACCGAGAAACCTGGGCGCGTGAGGTGGTCTGGTACGGTAGAAAAGGCGGAAGGAGAAAAGCGGCATGACGAAGATGAAATTTAGACCTAAGAATGGCGGCGAGACGGTATTGGTTCGCATGTTGAAAATGAGCGGATGGGGGCGCAACGCGAAGCATCACTTTAGTCCCAAAGCGACGATTGAGATTATGCGTCGCAATGGATTCGTCCCTGCAGGTAAACGGCAAAGATGATCAGCGTTATCCTGCCAGCCCGGTTCGGTGACCCTTGGGAAGAAGAGCTTGCCCGGTTTACGATCAACACGATGCGCATGCAGACCATGCAGGCCTTTGAACTTGTGATCGTGGAATACCACACCGACCTACTGGAAGACCTTGCCGATGTTCATATCCGTATAGGCCAGGGCGCTGATCTTACCTGGACGGAGCAATGGAACCAGGGCGCGGAAGCTTCAAGCGGTAAATACCTGGTGCATACCGGCATCGATGTGATCGTCGGCCCCGGATGGCTGGAGAACATGCTGGAACCTTTCAAACAAGACCACCAGCATTTAGTTGGTTGCACGACCCTGGCCTGTACGGAACCCGGTTGCAGCATAGGCGGGCGCGAACCGGAAAAGAAGATCATCGAGGGCATGTATGGCCCGCTCATGATGTTTGATCGCGCATGGCGCTTTGACCCGGCGTTCCCGAACGTGCATTCCGATAGCGATTTAATCATGCGGATGTATGACCAGGGTCTTCGCTCATACCGCAACCTGGCAACCGTCTGCCATCACCTAAATGGCGTTACATGGAAGTCAACGACCACGCACAACGAGCGCGAGCGGCAACGTGAAAAGGCGAACGACGTGTTCATAGCTAAGTGGGGCAACCACCCCTCCTGGATGGCGCAGATGATCTTGCGCGGGCATATAGTTTATGGGAAAGAGCAAGGCTAATATCTCGCTCGGTTTTATGGTCTCCTCTCAGCAGGCCGCGGTGGGGAACTATTGGCATGGCCATGACACCGGCCCCGTTGACCGCCTGCCATATAGCAAAGAAGAGTTATCCGTTATCCGTGAATACTTCCTCCCTCGCGGCGTCCAGTACTGCCACGAACAATTACCACACCGATCAATTCACTCCATCCGGCACAAGGCCAGGGACATGGGCTTGAAGACCCGCGAACGTAAATTGTGGACGCGTGACGAACTGCATATAGTTTCAATGGGCATCGTCAAAGGCCTGCGCCTGGCTGATATAACCGGCTCACTGGCCGAAGCCGGATTCACCCGTACCTTTTTTGCTGTCCGTGATTGTGCCTCTGTTCTTCGCATAGAAATTGGATCTGCAGCATCGATGTAGATTTCGCGTAATATCCCTCCCCCATCTGCGCGGCTATATTCCGTGGCCATGGACTTATTCAAATTAAAAGGCGTCGAGATATTTAAAGCAGGAACCTGGAACGGCGATGCATACTCCGTCAAAGACCTGGACGATATGGTCGCAGCGTTCGACCATGTAGGTTTTAAACCTCCTGTTAAGCTCGGCCACAAAGAATCATCTGGTGCTCCGGCGTTTGGCTGGATAGAAAACCTCCGGCGCCAGGGCGACAAATTAGTAGCCGACTTCCACGATTTACCCGAGGCAGTATTTAAAGCAATTAAGTCCCGAGCATTCGACACCGTATCTTCCGAGGTATTCTGGAACATAAAACGAGGCGGCAAAAACTTCCGCAGAGCATTGAAAGCGGTTGCTCTTTTAGGCGCTGAAATACCTGCAGTCTCTGACCTGATGCCTCTGCGAAATAACTTTTCTATCGACGATGTAGATTTCGCGTCATTGCAGGTTTACCAGTTGAGCAATGAAGATATGCATCAACAGATTTCAAATATCGAAGACGATAACCACGATGAGGATTCTAAAGTGAACAAATTCGGCGAGTTTCTAAAAAGCATAATCTCAGCAGACAAATTTGAAGCGACCATTGCTACCTTGGCGCAGGCCATGGGCATCGATGTCGCAGGCATGAACGCCTATATGCACACCGCACTAAAACCGACTCCCGATCAGATGAAAGCCATCGCGGCCAGTTTGCAAATTGACGAGAGTCGATTAACGCAATATGCGATGTCTATTCCAGGCGCGGCAACCGGCGACGGTAATAACGCGCAAGTATCGGAACTCTCCCAGAGACTGGAAGACCAGCAGCTCGCTATTGATAAAGCGAATAACGAAAAGCGCGACCTTGCTAAAACGGTTGCCAAGCTTCATCAGGATCAGAAAAACAAAGAGATTCGTCTCGTCGCGGACAGTTGTCGCATCCCGGCATTCCGTGAACACCTTTATGCCCTGCTCTCCGAGCTGCCTGATGGTGAAGGGGCAAAGGCTTATAGCTTTGGTGAGGGTGATGCTAAAAAAGAACTCTCTGCATTCAAGGCCTGTGAAGACCTGATCGGTATGCTGAACAAGCATGCGGAAAAACTGTTTAAAGAATCGGCCTCCGGTGGAACCGACTTGCCGGACGGCACTGATGCCGACAACATCGGCGACCAGGTTGACGCTAAAGTAAAGGCGCACATGGAAGCTAATAAGACGGACGACTACCAGGCCGCATTGACCGCAGTCCTGGACAAGAACCCTGACCTGGCACGCGCATACGCGCAGTCTTAATCAACGCATTTGCAATAATCGGAAATTAGAGGAATAGACCATGGGAACATCAAACAACGAACGCACCGACCAGACCTTTAAGGCCGGAGCCGACCTATCTGCACAGCAGTATAATTACATGCGGGTCTCTGATGGCGACCAGCAGGTAAACGTCGCATCGCATGCTGATACTAATCAGCTTGTGGGTGTTCTTCTAAATAAACCTGCTGCGGTGGGCCGACACGCATCGGTTGCAATCGCTGGACGCGCAAAGCTTCGCGCAGGCGGTGCCATTGCTACCACGCAGACCATGCTGACCGTGAACGGTTCTGGTCGCTGTATTACCGCGGCATCAGGCGAAATGGTTATCGGTCGAAACATAGAAGTGGCCGACGCCGATGGCGACATCATCTCTGTAATGTTGGTGCAACCCTGGAGACTCTCCGGGCCTGCCACGTAACCCTTGAACCTGGACTAAATTTTTAACGAGGATAAAATCATGCAGCGCGATTATAACTATTTGATAGACGGCGGTTCACACATCGACAAGGTGCTGACCAACCTGGCCATGAAGAACTTTTCAAGCCGGCAGGGATACATCGCCGATGCTATCTTCCCGAACGTGCCTGTGGGCAAGCAGTCAGATAAATATTTTGTTATCGACAAAGCGACTTACCTGCTTATCCCTGACACCGCTCGCGCTCCTGGTGCGCCGGCTAACACTATTGAGTTCTTGCTATCCAGTGAAAGTTATTTCGCGGACAACTATGCTCTCGGAACGGACACCCCGAACGAGACGCTGGCGAACGCTGATATCGGCGCTAATAGTATCCGGCAGGCGAACAACGAGATCATCCTGGATGGCCTCGCTCGTGACCGTGAGCAACGCGCAGCAAATATTGTTACATCCATTTCCAATGTCGGTTCTGGTTTAGCTTTAACCGGCAGCGACAAATGGTCTGATGCGGTCGGGTCTGACCCGGTCGGCCAGATTAACTCTGGTCACGCATTCGTGCGGCAGAACACCGGCCTCAAAGCCAACACCTTAAGCCTGGATGAAGACTCCCTGGTCACCCTGCAGACGCATCCGCAGATTCGTGATTTTGTGAAGTACACTCAATCCGGGCCGGTTCCGACCAGCGAGATTGCAAGGCTTTTCCGGGTAAACACTATCCACGTCGCAGACGGAGTTTATAACTCTGCCAAAGAAGGGCAGGCCGCATCGATGGCGAACATCTGGGGCAACTTTTGCCTGCTGACTCACACAGCACCGACCCGCGGCATGCAGACTGCGACGTTCGGTTTAAGCTATGGCTGGCAGCCTGCTGGATTCCCAAGTGGAATGGTCGTGGAGCGTTATCCGCATCACAATCGCTCAAAGAAGTCCGAGCACCAGGAAGCGCAGTACTTCGCGGACGAGAAGATCGTCGGCAAGGACTTGTCCTACCTCATCAAAGACACGCTTTAAGTTTTTCATGAAACGGTTATTTAAACAGGATGTTCCAGGCGCGGGGGCCGGTGGCCTCTTTGCTAAGAAAGGCGAAATTCGTGAGTATGCGAAAGACACCTGGACGGCAATCGCACGATCAGTAAAGCCGAAAATCAAAAACGCCAATAAGGCGCTTGATTCTTTCAGCGAGCTAGTCGGTGACGGCCCAAAGAACACTCCTGTAAACGGCGTATTTTTCCACAATTAAGGATAAGCCATGAGCAAGCAAAAAGAACAATTGTTTTTCCCCATGTTTAAGGGGCAGCCATCTACCAACACCAATCAAGGTGGCCTGGCATCGAATCCGTTCGCAGGCTTCGCCACGGTTAATTCCGGATCAGCAGCAGTGACGGTTTCAACCAACCTGGTGACTTCCGGGTCGCTTGTCTTCATCGGTACTCAGGTACTCGGCGCGGCACCGGCGCATGTTGTCAGTGGCAGCAATCTTGTTGTCACCTCAATCGTGGACGGCACCAGTTTCAACATTGCTCGGGCAGGCGCAACGGCTCATGCGTATGACGAGACTGTTGGCTTTATGATTTGGGCAACTAAAGACCGTTAGTCCCCATGACTTCTAAGGCCCTCACGATCAATTCAGGGTCGGCGGTGTCGGAGGTTTTTAATCTCCAGCATGCCAAAGGCGCGACCCTGCACCTGCCGGTCGTCACATCCGGTTCGGTTTACCTCCAGGCATCCCCCGATGAAACCGCGGCAAACTTTGTCCGGGTTCATAATTCCCTTGGTTCCCTGTGGCAGTTTGATGCGGCAGCCGGTTCCCTTGCTATGACCCTCGGTGATGATGTTCTCGGTGGTATCGGATTCGCCCGTATAGAAACGTCGGTCAACCAGGCCGCACCCAGGACGCTGAATATCCTTTTTAAGCTGTAGGAGGTTTCCTTCTTGAACGGCATCCCCTTTGAACGTATCAACCAGATGCTCCCGGCGTTCATCAATACGAACGGCAAGGGCGGGGATATATGGGGCTTTAATGCCGACATAAGCAACGCGCCGGAAACCATCTGCGACTGCGGCACCGGCCTTTATACTTACCCGGCAGCAGCTTCGGTGATGAAAGTCAGTTCCGCACATGCCGATGATGATGCGGCAAC
>Ga0316189_10000819_pt1 | contig 31107 bp, 33 predicted proteins | sample LowCovwburrow_MG_FD_204930 | JGI IMG/M metagenome (GOLD analysis project Ga0316189, IMG submission 204930) | Coastal sediment microbial communities from Maine, United States - Lowes Cove worm burrow | ecosystem: Environmental > Aquatic > Marine > Coastal > Sediment | place: USA: Maine...
CCTATCATCACTAGTTGCGGCAGCGGGATCACGGCCTGCGTCTTGGCTGTAGCGCTTGAAAAGGTTGGAAAAAAAGATGTGACCGTTTATGACGGGTCATGGACACAGTGGGGAGGTCGCGATGACTTGCCAATTGAAACAGGAGTTTCCGACTGATGGCAAAGAAAATGCCTGAAACATTGGTGACACATAGCGGCCGGCGTAAAGAGTGGACGAGCGGCATCGTCAACCCGCCGATATACCGCGCGTCAACTTGCCTATTTGAGAGCTATGAAGAGCTTCAGGAGCGGGACAAGAACCCGACTGGTCAGCAACTTTACTATGGCCGCAAGGGAACACCAACCCACTGGGCGCTGTGCGAGGCTATGGCGGAGCTGGAGGGCGGTGAAGGGGCCGTGTTATATCCAGCAGGCGAAGCCGCCGTAACCGGCGCTATCATGGCAGCCATTAAATCTGGCGATCATATCTTGGTGACCGATACCGCATATGCCCCAACACGCTACTTTGCTAATACTATATTGAAAAAACTAAACGTCAGCGTGACCTACTATGATCCGCTGATTGGCGGCGATATTAAGGATCTAGTTCAGGACAATACGACTGTTGTTTTACTGGAATCTCCGGGGTCTACCACGTTCGAAATTCAAGATATTCCAGCCATAGCAGAGGCCGCCCATTCGGTTGGCGCATGCGTGATCCTGGATAACACGTGGGCGACCCCTTTGTTCATTGATGCTTTTGCGCTGGGCGTAGACATATCGGTGCATGCGGCGACAAAATATATCGTTGGGCACTCCGATGTCATGATGGGCATAGCGGTTGCCAACAAAACTTGGTATAAAAAAGTACAGAAATATGCTCATTCGATGGGGTTAACTGCCTCACCCGACGATGCGTGGCTGACTCTGCGCGGGCTGCGGACCCTGTCGGTGCGAATGAAGGAGCATGAAAGGGCCGCTCTAAAGATTGCCAATTGGCTAGACACGCACCCCGAGGTAGACCGATTGCTGCACCCTGCTTTTCCCGCCTGTCCGGGGCACGAGATTTGGAAGCGCGATTTCAGCGGCTCAAGCGGGCTCTTCTCCTTTGTATTGAAGCGGGGGGATTATCCCGACACAGCGTCGATCATTGATCATATGGAATTATTCGGCATTGGTTTTAGTTATGGTGGCTTTGAAAGTCTAATCCTGCCCAGTGATCCGCGACCATTCCGTAAAGCAACAACTTGGGAAGCGCCGGGGCCGATAATTAGACTTAGTATTGGGCTAGAAAATACCGCTGATTTAATTGCTGACTTGAATGCAGGCTTAAACCGGTTCACCGCGCATATGGATGGTAAATAAACATGGAATGGCTTAGCGATGTAGAGCTGATGGCGCTATCGCTATCACTTCAAGTCGCTGTGTCCGCAACCGTCATCGGCCTGCCCATCGCGGTATGGTTGGCACATAAACTAGCAACGTCCAACTTCCGCGGCAAATGGCTGGTTGATCTTCTTGTACACTTGCCGTTAGTGGTTCCCCCCGTTGTCGTCGGCTATTTACTGCTGCTTCTTTTTGCACCGAGCAGCCTTTTGGGTGGTTGGCTGGATTCACTGGGTATTCCCCTCGCCTTTCACTGGCGGGGCGCGGCACTTGCTGCAACAGTCATGGCGATGCCGCTTATGGTTAGGATGATCCGCTTGGCGTTTGAGTCTGAGCGACCCGCCTTAATCGAAAGCTCAGCGCTGCTTGGTCTATCACGGCGCCAGCACTTTTGGCGCATCTCCCTACCGATGATCAAGCCGGCTGTTCTAGGAGCTGCTGTGATAGGCTTTGCGCGAGCAATGGGGGAATTCGGCGCGACAATCACTTTCGCTGCCAACATACCCGGCGTTAGCCAAACACTACCGCTGGCCCTATATTCTGCAACATCAGACCCGGCTGGAGATGCGCTGGCTATCCGCCTCCTGATCATATCGCTGATCCCTGCTATCCTCGCCATTGGTTTCGGTGAATGGTTGGCACAGCGCAGCAGGCGCAGAGCAGGAGCCGCGCAGTGAAAGGGGTCATTTGCAAATTTACAATGCCTTGGATAAAGGGCCGAACGCGCGACCTGACCTTTAACCTAAAGCCGGGGATAACTGTTCTGTCCGGCCCTTCAGGCTCTGGCAAGACGACGCTCGCAAGGAATCTCTTGGGGCTAGACACGCCGCTAGACGGCAAGATAAGCACGCGCGACGCAGTCTTTTGGTCCAAAGACGACAAAGTCAATATGGACGTGCGTCAGAGAAATTTTGGGGCTGCAATGCAGGAGGTCGCGCTCTTTCCGCATCTCACCGCACGGGATAATATTTACATCAGGAAAAAACTGACAAACCTTGAAATTTTGAGTCTGGTGGATGATCTGGGTATTACAGATGTGATGGATACCAAAGCGGAGGATCTATCGGGCGGCGAAGCACGGCGGGTTGCCATCGCTCGAGCGCTGGCTAGCAAACCGGACTTATTGGTGCTTGATGAGCCAACCAATGGCTTAGACCCAAAACGCAAGCACTCTTTTCTTGGTGTCATGAAACGGGTTTTGAAAAACCGTCCGATCCCAATATTATATATCACCCACGACACGACCGAAATGATGGATGTGGCGGACCGGGTGATGGTGATGAATGATGGGCAGATTATAGCGCAGGGAAAACTAGAAGATGTGGCAGGCAAGTCAGCGGCGACGCGTCACCTATTAAGCAACGACATGGGCAGCGAGATATTCGGCACAGTAATGCGAATAGCTGGCGGACTTGTGGAGTTGGATGTGGGGGATAATGTCACGCTTCGCTTGCAGGAAAACGGCGAAAATGCCGGGCAAACAGTGCGCCTTCGTATCTTAGAGCACGATATTGCGATTGCCCTAAAACCGGTAGAAAATATTTCAGTGCTAAATCAAATTCCAGCAAGAATTGATAAAGTCGAGGAAGCGGACGGGCAAATGCGTCTGACGCTAGCGCTCGGCAGTTCTGAGCGAAGCGCAAGGCTTCGCGCCAGAATTACCGAACATAGCTATCACGCGCTGAAATTAAGTCCACCGCAAACGGTGACCGCCCTCATAAAAGCGGTCGCTATTCGCTCTATTTTGTAACACCTTTCAGCTTTTCAACAGTCCTAAGACCACCAAGGCCCAACAGGCTCATCAAGACTGTCAGCAGCGTTTCTGTCCCAGTAAGTTCGGGAATAACCGCGCTATCAGGCCAGAAAACCACCCGTGCCCAGCTGAGCATATCAAAAAGTATAAAGTGCCAAGCCAGGGCGAGCGCGCAGACCCAGCCGACAGCAGGTCGCCAGCCAGCCACAAAGACCGATCGATGGGCTGCTTCTTGCTTATTGATTTCCATCTGGGCAAGTCCGGCCTTTAAGGCTGCCGTTTGGATGTTATGCTCAAGCTCCATGCGCTTATTCTTATCCGGAATTAATCTGTCCAAAGGTTCTTTGATCAAATCAAGGAGGGTCGAGAGTAAGGGAATAGCCATTTTTTTCTCCGTTTCTTTATTTTATTCAATTGGTTACATTATTTTTTCGAACAGCAAAACACCGAGAATCGACAGCATGGTGCCAAGTGACATAAACAAGAGTTTCACCACCAATCCCCACCGTTGCCCGCAGACCCGCTCGTGCTGTTCAATGCGGTCTAGCGCAATCGTTGCCTTCAACAGAGCAGCGTGCGCTATATTGCTGCCCTCTACGTCATTATTCATGTATCCTCCTAACCTGCGAAGTCGGCGCAAGAACTAAGCGACTGCTGGTTCCGGCCGACTCCTCTTCGGTAAATGGGCGAGGGCCAGCAGGAGCCAGCCCAACCAAAAAGAGCGCCTAAAAAGGCGCCCGCTGTAAATTTTTTCAATGTTGATATCGCCGCAGCCTATCTCCTTTAATCATTGGGGTTTCCGCCGGGGTCAGGATCGGGGTCCGGATCGCCCGCTCGGGCCGCGTCTCGGTCAACGTGTGCCCGCGCCCATTGTGCGACGGTAAATTTTATATGGGACTTTCCGTGAATTTTAGCCCCGCGATCTATCCCTCGTTGGGTTCGTACGCCTTGCTCATAGCAGGCATCGCAAAACCAGTCGTGAGCCTCTGCTCCGGGGAGCACTGAAATGTCGCGCGTGTCGTAAAGGACATACGAGGGGACGAACCGTTTGCAGCTAGAGCAGCGGTACTTGGGCATACTCCCGCCCGCAGTCGTTACCTCTATTTCTATTATTTCGCCGTTAGCCAAGGCGTCTTTAAGCGTTGCTGACATTATACTTCCTTTCCTTCGAATACGAGAACCTGAATAGGTGATATCTCTGTCGGCGTCGCACCCACAGTCGCGGGGGCGCCAGTCGCTGTATAGAAGTTCACTTTATCAAAGCTATCTATTGTGCCTGCCCCGGGATACGATTCATTACTGATTGAAATACCAAACTTGTCATTTGGGGTATTCAGGCTGTTTACGGTAACTGTAGAGGATATGTTGCTGAAGGTTTCTCTAGGCGATAAGCCTTCGCTTTGAACTCGCACGGTATCTCTAACCACAAAACTCCCAGTATCCTCCTTGGTCAAGATATCAATATCAACCCACTCATTGCTCCAGGATTCGCTAAAGCCTTGAAAAATGTTGGTTACACTGACATCAAAAACAAAAGTATATTGATCGTCAAACGCCTCTGCTGCGATGTTTTTGTTTATGACTTTATCGATACCCGTGCCGGTTCCTGTAACACTACTGGCCTGCAAAACTGGCGAAGCCGCCTTTTCAGACAGTTTCAGGTCCGCTGTAAACCCAGAGACAGCAGACGAGGACGCCGCGAACTTTTGATACTGATTTTGAGCACCACCAGAGAGCGTTCCAGTGTCCTCGGTTAAGCCTCCATTGCTGAACCATACAGACGGAACAGTATCGTAATTATTGGCGTAGTTTATTACGTCACCATCTCTTAGTTGGTAAACCTTCGGGCCTGTGGCAAACTTACGCACGGCACCGGAGACTTGGGTGTACCCAGTTGTAGGGCGCAAATGACCCTCAAAAGTAAGTGCATCAGCCGCTCGTTTCTCCACTTCGCCTACTTTTCTAATCCAGCACTTGTCCATCCAAGTCTCGCCAGGACCGTTGTAATTTACATAAGCAATCGGAGCCGCTCTTGTGGCAGCCGCATGCATTGTACCGGGATCAGCAGGATCGGGGTGATAGCCACCATTACCAGAGGACGCGCTGCCTTTAAAATAGCCCCTATACTCTTGCCAACCAGCAACGGTTGCCGCGAATAGAGCTGCAAAGTAATGTTGAGAACCGGCGCCAGACACACCAATTGCATTTACAAGATCGCCATCAGTGTTATATCCTGCGACCCCGAAATAAACGAATTGCTCGCCGCCTGTGGGGACATAAATACGAAAGCCAACCTCATAGAGAGCGTCTCGGTCGATCGGTATAGGGTTCTTGCCGAGAATCGTAACTGAATCATCACTGTCGGCATCATTGTCATTTCCGAATGATACCGCTTTGCCGCCAGTGGCGTTACTGCTTAGTCTTGCAACAACCTCACCGGTCCCGACAACGAATGTCCAGTTATCCTCCATATCCGCTTTGTTGGCATACTCAAAATTATCCGCCATAAAATCATTGGACGACCCAGCGGCGAGATACGCCGCCGTTCCGTGGACAAACTTGGTATCATTGGCGGTGCTATTGTAGGTCAAATCACTCGGCGCGACATATGCCGAGGGAGTAGTAACATCACCAAGCGCCTCTTCAATCATTATCTTGGTAATTTGCACAGTACAGATCGTGTCAATGTCAAAGCGGAAAAGCATATCATTGCTGTTGTTTGCAAGATCAGCCACGAAAGAAATCCGCTCCCAATTATTTTGGGCGCCGAGGGTTATCGTGCTCGTATCGGTGTCATAAATCCCATTTCCGTATCGCAAATATGGCCGGACAACTGCGCCCGCCTGGGTAGTGCATCTAACCCAAGCCGAGACAATGTGCTTATCAGCCACTTTGTCCATATTGTAGCGAGACGTTGAAAGAGCGAAGAAAACCCAAGAGTTGGTCGCTGAGGCCGCAATTTCCATTACAGGGACAGCAGGGTCAATAATGCTGCCAGTTGGGTCAGGGTCAGCAACATACGAGATAGTCGCATTGCTTGTGACCACACCACCTTTCATCTCGCCTGCATACTCTGACGGAAGCATATTAGTGCCCCTACCGGCTAACTTCCCGCTAGTCTTGTCCGCGTCCAATTCGCCGGTGTAGTCCATATCGGCTACGCTCTCAGGCTGAATCTCTGTAATTGACACGCTCTCGACATCTAACGGGCTGAGGCCCATACCATCCCAATTTAAGATTGTAAGACTCGACCATTTAGTGCCAGCCGTAGGTGTGACGACGTCCGTGTAATCGACATACGCACTTGTGATATTGCCGTTGCTTCTCATCACGCTTGTACTAATATTGCTCTCGATCATTATAGTTTCGTCTTCTGCATTATTCCCTCCGATCTGCCTTACATACTTTTGTACACCCGCAAGTTCACCACTATAATTATGAAACCAGATATGGAAACCATTAGCATAATCAGCGTCAGCTTTGGCTCTTACAGTTACTTGATATTTAGAATTTTTATTGACTCGGAAGGCTTGGAAACTCATTCCTATAGCGTTATCAGTAGCACTGAAAAGCCGCACTCCTCCTCCGGGTATAGCCTGAATAGTTGACGGTGTGATGTTGCTATATGAGGCCCGGACGCCAACCGGGCGACCATCAGCTGCAAGCAGTTTGAAGCCCTCGTTTAAGAACAAGTTTGAGCCGCTGGCTTCATTATCGTTTGAGACTCGACCGTCTGCGTAGTCGGTGACATCAGCATTATTGGCTGGTTTGAAGCCAAAAGCGTCTTGGACTTCATCCCACTCTTGCAAGTTATTAAGTAGGAACTTGTCAGCGGGTTGGCTAGTGATGTTGTTTCCCCAGGTAGCGCCGACCGTGGCGCCATCGGCTGGTCTGCCTGTTCCAGTGACCCCACCCCAATCGGCTGTCAGTGCAGCATCAGACGCATCAGTAATAGCTTGAGGGTCGCCGGGGCCAGCCTTTGTCACGACAACCGCCCTTAAGGTGGCACCGTCAGAGTTCGTGGCCCATATGCTTAGTACTTCGCTGCCTGCTAGGGGGAAGGTGACGGGGAAAGAATACCATCTGGTTTCGTTATTGAGGCCACCAAGTACATTGAAATCAGCATCCGAGAAGCCCATTCTGACGCCATTCTCAGCGTCCGTGACTAAAGCATGCACCCATCCTTTATCGTTAGTGGCCGGAACGGTGAAGGTATGCTGGCTTCCTCCTGCAAAATTTGTTGATGCGGGAACGGGCGCCGACATTGCTCCGCTAGAATAGAGAATCGTGGCACTGTCGTTAGCAACTAACGGACTCGTGTAGTCGGTGACATCAGCACCATCGGAAATACCAGCCTCGTCAAGAATATTCTGCGTTTGATCAGGGGTATCGTAGTAGCCTACAACTATCCCGTCGATGTCCCAATCTTGGCCCATGCTCTGCGCCACATCGAAACGAAGGCCTGTGATGATGTTGTCAACCCAATCCGTCCCGCCGACAGAGAGATCAGCCATGTCAAAAAACAGCGTGTACCATTTTCCAGCGGCATAGGTTCGCGCGGGCAAACCCTTGCTGAACGATGAGGAATATCCGTGGCTTGACGTGCTGTAAAATATCGTCAAAGTGCCAGTGACAGTGGTGTTGCAATGCAGCCGAACCCGAACGATCGTATTCGTCGCGCCAACGATAGACAGTCCGGCCTCTTGTATATACGGATCAGTGTTTATCGAGACCAAGTTCAACGTCGGTCCGTTGGACTGTGCTGGAGGCGAAGTATTATGAGTTATCGCGGCGCTGGCGGAACCCGTCCAGCCCATTAAATCTGGCAGAAAACCCCAGCGGTGAGTGAAAGCCTTGCCGCCCGAGACAAAAACAATAGGATCAGTAATAACCCTATCCACAATATCCGCCGCCGGAGCACCGCCAACGGTGCCTGCTTCAATGATTGTACCCGCGGCGCCCAGCACTGCGCCTAGTATTTCAGCCTCAGCCGAAACCTGACCAAGCTGCGTGCGATAATTGACCCGAATGTCGTAGCTTTCACTATCCAGCAAGCCCGAAAGTTTCGCCGTTGTAGCGTCTTTTTCGATCCGCTTGATTTCACTGTAAAAAGTCGGGTCATTTTGTGGGTCAGATGATGTTTCTTTCCAAGAAATCTCGATATAGTCAACGCTTATCGTATCAACAATATCATCCCATGACAGTTCAAAGCCGCTGATCGCCGTGCCGTCAGTGTTTGCGTTGTGAAACGCAACCGCCTGCAAGCCATTTATCGCCGTAGGCTCTTTGAGATTTTCTGCTAAGTCATCGAAACTCAGCACTGGCCCGATAAAGGGCGCATTCACATCATAAACGCTGGCGTTATATTCAACCAGATCGACCGTGACCTTCAGCCACCCATCGATGGAGACTTTATCAACGATGAACGGATGAGCGCTGAGCGCCTTATCAGCGTGATCAATCGTAATCACGTCACCAGGCTCTAGTAGGGCGGCCTTAGCAGACAGAACCATGCCCTTGATGGACATATCAACCCGGCTCTTGCGGACAAGATACTCAGCCCAAGCGAGCGCCCGATTATACTGGGTGATGGTCTCAGCTGTCACACTTTCGTGCAAAGCCTCACCCTGATCTTCGACAAGAAATGTGGTGTGAAACGCGCTGTCTTTTTCAGGCCACGTCACTGTATCGTCTTTGTATTCTGACTTCCTGTTAGCGTATTCGACAGTAACCTGATTCAGTCGCTTGTTGCGGTTGCCACGGGTGATAGTGCCCACAGAAATGATGCTATCAGCATCGAAAGCCATCACAGGAGCCGCGACATCATCGATGATCAGTTTATACTGCCCGTTCGACCAAGGCATCGACCAGCCAAAGCCCTCCAGCAGCGTCTTGATATTCTCAACGACGCTGTTTTTTGGATCAAGAACAGCGTCCACGGTGTGTCGCGGGATTGTTCTCGTCGGATTGTTAATCACTTCGTCAATATTGCCCGGCCAAATCTCGTCAATATCGATCAGGTCATATTTCCCAAGGAAGCGATTATAGGCCATTTGGGATTGCCCTGTAGTATTGGTCACAGGGTTATGAACATCCATCGGCGCATCACATTTCTCCGCTGCGTCAATAAAGCTTTCCATATTGATACTAACAAGAGGGGCATTTTGACCGTATGACGCCATCAAGTAATTCAGCACGACCAGCGCGCGGTTGACCGAATACTCCCATGTGGTCTCATCGCTGGCGTCATGAGCAGTGGATGACTGTGTGTAACCCGCAGCAGCCATATGGGCCGTGTAAGCACTATCCTTGCGGGGGTCATAGCATGCTAGCCCCTTTATAATGGCTTCCAATTTAGGCTCGGCGTTGAACTGCGGCTTGTCTTTACTATTATAGAAACGACTGACGGTATAGGCGACCCCCTTACCGGCATGCGCGGATGTCCATTCACCGCCCGGGATCGCGGAACAGTATGTCGCGTCCTCCTTGCCATAGTAATGCAGCCCCCGGTAAAAGGGACGTTTATTCCAGCGACTGTGCCCCGTGTGATCATCATCGATGAGGACCTTGTCGATGCTACTGACTAGGCCTTGCCCCCAAACATCCACTCGGTAAAGCCAGTCTTTTCCCTTGCGGACCTCGTCATACTTATTCGCGTTACCTGTATGCCGAATTTCAGCGTCTGCGTTGTTAACCGCCTGCCCCATATTATTCTTGCTGACGGCCTTATAAATCGGCACCGGCTCCACGCGTCTGGTGCCATATATGATATTGAGGCCTGTCGCAGCGCTGGCCTTGTTGATATCGATCCGGCGGCGCTTATTGCCTCCGCCAAGGCCGATTAAACCGCTAAATATTTTCAGTAATCCCATGATCTCTACTCCTTTGATCCCCAGCCCAAATTGGACCGCTCTCGGTGTGCATATTCGAAGAATTTATCGCCCGGATAATGGGCTTCTTGGGTGTCCGGACTGGTGATCCGACCGGCGGTGCGGTGTGGTTTTGACCAGATGTTCGATATCTTAATGCTGATCTTTTCGCTCTTGCCCTGATCCTGATTAGACCAGCTATCGAACGTGCCTTCATACATGCCGATGATATCGCCGATCACAGCGTCATTGTTGTCCAGCATCGCCAAACTGACCCGGCAGGTTTCGCCTGTCATGTTCCTGCTGGCAAAAAAATCGTAGACCGTTTGCGCCACGTCCTGCTCGACCGCTGAAACAGTGACCGCATAGCTTTGCATCCTGATGTCGCGCTCCCGAAGGACCGGCGGGATATTCAGCAAATAGCCATTATTTTCATAGGTCACGCTATTCCACGTCACCGGCACGCCGTGATCGGTCCAATAGCTAGGCCCCGGTAGCTGAACCAGCCAGCAAAACCGTGGGTTATCAAGCTCCATCGCGGCTTGAACGCTGCTGTCCACATTAATCATTATGTACGCTCCATTAATTCGATCGTGATTTGGACCAATCCGGCCTTATCCACGCTGGTTGAAAAAATGTCTTTGGCGAGCGAGCAACGCATATAAATAGCGGTGGTCTCTACCGTCAGATAGCCCGCGGGGGCCTCGGGGAAGGTCGTCAAGCTAGGCACCGTCTGGGTGATGCGAAACAATTTATCCGAGTTATCAAAGGTGCAGAAATTACCCACGGCCTGCCCCGCAGCGGGGTCTGGTTGGCTAACTTTGACATAGAAAATGCCGTGGCGACCTTGCTGATCCTCTAGGAAGGCTTGAACCTCGCGGGATTGCTCCTCGCGCATTGGTGGGTAGGACAGCGTCATGGTGTAATGCTGACCGCCGCGCTTACTGGTCAGCACTTTACCGCTGACAGATTTTGTCAGCTTGGTCTGCGTCTGCGAGTTGACTTTGACGGTGGAGGGCCGAAACGCCGAGCCATCGCTCAACGTCTCCGGCAACAGTGGAGTTGGTGCAGGCATATGATATCCTTTCGAGATATTTTTGTGGTGAAGATGGTATTTTTAATGATGGAGCTTGTGAGCAGCTTTGAGCGCGCTTCGTGGGATGATCTTGATCATACCGGAAGCAATTAGAGAAAATACTTGAGCGCGCTTCATGGGATGATCTTGATCATACCGGAAGCAATTAGAGAAAATACTTGAGCGCGGTTCATGGGATGATCTTGATCATGCCGGAAGCATAAGAAAAGACCTACTACCCTTACCTATAATGTCCAAAGGGGCTAGGCAGCACGTGTTCGCGGAACAGGTCTTCCATCGCTTCCTTGAGCTTTTCTTGGTTCCGGTAGGCAGTATCTGGATCCATCGACGCATCAAAGTGCATGTCCACATTAACGCTGTTATTGTGCGTATTGGCGCCGCGCGATAGATAGTCCTTCAGGTCACTATTCAAGCGCCGATCCAGCACTCGCTCGCCGCCTTCCAACAGGTATGATCCCGTCCGGGGAACGCTATCGATCCCGTCATGGAACTGACCCTTGATCGTCGCCAACTGCTTCGCGCCCGAAGCCGCCGCCGCTGCTGCTGCGGGTATGGCCGCCGGGAAGCCCAGCTCCATCGCTTTACCGATACTTTTCGCCGTGGAGGTAATGATGCTCTTAACGGCCTCTGCGCTTTCCACTGCCCGTATCGCTTTGGCTCCCTTTTCCGTGTTGCCTAACAAGCCTTTCCACTTGTCTTTGTCCAGCTTCAGCTGATCTATAACGCTCCTGCGTTTCGCTTCGGTTTCTTCTTCAGGCAACAGGGGCTTGCCGTCCTCGCCCAGCTTCTCGCCATCGCCGCCTTCCGCATTTGGATCAGCATTAGGGTCAGTAACCTCCATCGCTGGCGCCTCAGGCATCACCTTATCGCTCACTGCCTCGCCTACAGCTGTATCCCCAGCACCAGCTTCCTCTATACCAGTCTCACCGTCACACGGCTTGCAGTCGCCCAGTCCACTTTCCTCCGCCTTTGCCGCTGTGTTAGCGATCGCGGTGTCGGCCTCCCCGGCGCCCTCTGTAACACCGTCCATGTCGTCTTTGACACCGCCGAGCGTATCGCTCGCTTTCTTGGCGAGCACGTCCATCATCTCAGCAGCGCCTTTGCCTGCATTGCGCATCCCATCGGCGACCTTAACCGCTGTCGTCTCCAACAAGGGCGCCTTCTTTTTTGAGAAATCGTCCAACTTTTCTGAAAAGCTATCAAGGCCTGCCGCCAATTCATCCTTGCCGAAAAACTTGGCAGCACCGCTAACTTTGTCGACAACCCAACTCAGCATTGAGGCCATCTTTTTCACCACAAAGCTGACCACTTGGTCCAGCGGCTTAAAAATATAATTATAGAAGAACTGACCAACTGGCTTTAACGCATCAGCGATCTGATCGCGGAAGGTGTACATCAACACCCCGATCCCAACAATAGCGGCAACCGCAATACCAATCGGACTGGTCAGCGCCGCAAAAGCAATCCCCGCTAGCCGCAGCGCCCCCATCAAGCCAGATTTGAGCGCCGTTCCCATGGCACCGATCGCTGTGGTCATAACGCCCATGCCTCCCGACGCTAAGCCGGAGAGCGTAGTACCAAAGCCGCGAAAAGCTCCGACTAATCCGCCAGAAACTGACTTGCCAAGATTGGCCAGCTTTGGCCCCACATTTGCCATCTGCGTTTGCAGCCCGGTAAACGCTTTACCCGACGCCGTGCCCAATGCCTCCATACTTTTTGATCCGGCGGCCGACATTTCACCCAGTTTAGTACCAAAGGTGCCCAACCCGGACTTTAGCGTATCAAAGATATCACCAACAGTTTCGATGCCCGTTGAAAGGCCGCCAATGGCTATGACGGCTTCAGCAAGCCGCTTCCCAAATTCTGATAGGGCACCAATCACTCCTTGCGTGCTTTGCTCCACACCGCTCGGCATTTCAATGCCTGCGAACGCTTCCTTTATGCTTGCTGTACCAGTTATCATCTGCTCACTGGTCGTTTGGAAATCCAATCGCATCAGTGCCATCGTCTCCGAGGCAGCGGTTCCAATAGCGATCCAATCCCCGCTAAGTTGTTGGCCCATCTCTTTCGACATCTTCTGAATGGACTTATTATATTGTTCGTAGCGCTTTAACCCTGCCGTTAGCTGTGCACTATTATCATCTTGATCTTGCATGATATTAACCTTTATAGTTGAAGTTGAAGTTGAAGTTGAAGTTGAAGCTGAGTTTTATTGAAATTAGGAACGAGTAATGGCTGAGAGAAACAAAGAGAAAGTTATTGACTCTAAGGTGAACGACCTAGCGGGCATCAAAGAGTTAGGGGATGATTCTAAGATGGCAGAAACAGTCATGGAAATACAATTCAAAGAAGTACCCGATAAAATCATTCTGAAGCGAGGCAATCAGGAGAGTGATGTCATAATTTACACCAAGCCTTCCAATAAAGACGGTTTCATAGACGACGAGAGGCTGGATGCTAGCGAAGATTCAAAGCAGCCTTGTGAAGAAGTCTTAAATGAAGAAGGACCGAAGAAGCCAACAGAAGCTGAGAGGAAGAAGGCATGGAAGGCATTATTTTACTTAATCTTTTTAGTTGTTGTGTCGGTGTGGTGGCTTGATTCGCTTTATGATAGACTCGGTATTTAGCGATCTTGATCTTGCATGATATTAACCTTGTTAGTTGAAGTTGAAGCTGAGTTTTATTGAAATGAGGAACGAGTAATGACTGATAGAAACAAGGAGAAAATTATTGATCCTAAAGTGATCGATATGGAGGATATCAAAGAAGTGGACGATGAGGCTAAGAACGCAGAAAAAATAATCGAAATACAAGTTTCTGATGTACCCGAGCAAATCGTTCTGAAGAGAGGTAACCAAGAAATAGATACAATAACTTACGTAAAGAAAACTGATTTCTCATGGTGGAAGATGAATCTGATATTATTCAGCATAATCATTATGCTACCGACGATACACGAACTTGTGAACTGAGCGGGTCAGCCTAAGGTTAGCCTACCAAATCAAATAAAAGGTCCGCGTTTCGACGCAGTCCTTGCTCCATCGCTGAGGCAGCAGCGCCCCTTGGGTAAAATTCAATTGTATGTTTAGTATGTTATGCCGTTGCGGCTGGTTCTACTCCACTTTAAACTTTCCGCTAGCAAGACATAATCGCACTTCCTCAGCACCATCTACACTATTGTCTATACCTCTCAACACAATTGTTTCTCCTGCCAATATATGCCCATATTGTCCGGCCGCATGAGTTTCGGAATCAAGAGGTCCATGCCCCCCGCCGCCCAGTTCGCTGAGATTTGGGTTTGTTCTGATGTAAACCAGTTGAACATCTGTCTTCTCCGAAAGATATCCATAAACATATGGGTCGATTAAAGGATAATCAGGGTTATGCCAATTTGAATTCACATAGACCGCATCGGTTATTGGGCCAATCTCCGGGTTCATTCTTGCTACGTCAAAGTCAGGTATTTTCTGGCAGCGGGTCAGGTCTGGCGGCGCCGGCTTAAACAGCACCCATCCCGCGATCCCAAACATCGCAACCACAAACACTAATTTTCCGGCAGAAATCTTGCTCCCACCAACGTCAATTTCAACACTCATCATACTCTCCTAAATTACACTTATGACACAATATCAAGCCCAGCATATTTCACAACCCTAAAATGCATTCGTTGGCTGTCTTGACCAGCCGAGGTGAGCCGCGTAAGTAGAGCGATGCACAAGAGGGGACGCGCGGCCCCCACCTGCTTATTTAGCACCCGACAAAAGTATATTTTGTTGCGTATTTATCGGTATGTTTAGGATCGTTTCGCTCCGCCAATTCCTTCAACGCTTTATCGATTTCAGCTTGCTCTTTTAGGGCTTCATAACGATCGCGCGTCATGGGTTTCGCTTTGCGGACTTGCCGGTCGTCTGGATCAACGCCGTTGGCCCGCTGCCAGCCCCGAAAAGCCAGCAGCGCCTCCTGGACTGTGGCACTGTACAGCTGATCGAGGGACCAGCCGAGGACGCCGCCCATTTCATAAAGCCAGGTCCAGTTGCTGCCAGTACCAGCAAGGTGATCCCCAAAAGGAATAGCCACGCTCGCTGTGTCATCGGGGTTTAGGCGACCTCCTGGGCCGCCCTCGGGTTTCCCTCCGCGTCCACCAAGCCTAGGCAGCTGGCGAGGCAATCGACTAGGACGGGCAGGACGGTCTCGATCCCCGCCTCGCGCATTTCAGCCAAGGCTTTGTCGCGGGATTTGGGCTCGTTAAAGTCCAAGCTGCGGGCCGCACAGTAAAGCGCGATCATGTCCCGAAAGCGCGGGGTGCCCTTGGTGAAACGTTCGGTGATGGCCTCAAAGACCGGGCAGTCGAACCAGTCTTCCAGCTCCATCAATGTGCCAGCGTCAAACTTTAGCGTGATTTTACGAGTTCCGATCGTGAGTGAGCGAGCACCGCTCATTTGCTTTGCCATAATTTTTCTCCTTATGGTGTTAAAGTAAAGACTGTTTTTGGACCCTCAACCGCTGGGCGACCGCCCGAGCTGATGCGAGGAGCCAAATATATAATTTTAGTATCCTCGCCCTTCGAAAAGCTCAGGGCTGCGGGCGGGTAATACTCAAATGAGATTACCCTTGCCTTGCCGCTTACGCGGCTGCGGGAATAGCAGGATATTGGTTGCGCGTGAGGCTCGGCGTCATCGCCCCCGCCTAGCAGCCGACAAAAGTATATTTTGTTGCGTATTTATCGGCATGTTTAGGATCGCTTCGCTCGTTCAATTTCGTCAACGCTTGGTCCATTTCAGCTTGCTCCTTTAGGCCTTCATAGCGGTCACGGAGCATAGGGCATGTCGCTTGTCCCGTTACTTCATAGGGATCAATACCGCGCCCGAATGCGTAAAGCGCCACCAACTCGGCAAGGTCAGGCTCAGCCTGTGTTCGCAGGATCAAGCCTTCCATCGCCATAATACGGCCGATGCTTTAGCGCAACAGGATGGGCGTATCCTTAATGATAACAATGCGTTCGCCTGCGATATATTTCATTGTGCTATTCCCATTGTTAAAGAAGCGGCCGACAAGGATATGCCAGCCGCCTATTGGCTATGTGATCGCTATTAGACGAAGGTAATAGCGCCAGCGCTTTCAAGCGAAATGCTATACGTAGCCTCGCCGTTATATTCGCCAGACACCTCAAGGCTACCGATATGGAACGGGCCGGTGTAAGCACCAAGGCCGGGCGCCGTAATTTCCATATTGACCAAATCGCCGGCTAGCATTTTAGTATTCACCTCACCGAAGGCTGTGTCATCGTTGAAAACGCCAGAGCCTGATAGTGACATCGAGCGAATGCCCCCGCCGCCTAGAAACTCGCGGAAGCCATTGCTGTCTTTGGTCGTGATATCGACGCTTTCACCGTTAAAGGTAAAGCTGTTGGAACGGATTCCAGCGAACTCAGCATAAGTGCCGGGAGCGCCGTCAATTTCCTTCTTAAGAAGAAGGTCTTTACCGCCGTAATAGTTTGAAGCTGCCATATAAAATCTCCTGTTGTTGGCAGTTAAGAAAAATGGAAATACTGCAAAAAAGCGCGTTACCAACTAGCCGATCAAGGCTGTGTGGAAACGGCCCTGTATGACAGCACGCCCTTGTAGTTATCGCTGGTATCGGTTTGTTCTCGTTTGACGGACGCCTCTGTCATGAACAGAAACATCAGCGAATGCCCGTCTAGGATCAGGTCAGCTTGATGAAGAACTTCATCAACCTGCGCCATGATTTCTTTGGCTTCCATATGGCCCGGATCATCGGACCATATTTCCACCGTAAAATTAGTATCAGCCCCGACACTATTCTTGGTGTCGAAGGGCTTGGTTTTTGCCTCGCCGAAGGCCACATAGGGCATAACCGCGCCGACAATCGGCTCGTCATACACATCTGTGACCATCGCGCTTAGCGTTACATCTGCACTGAGCGCAGCAAAAACTGCGGCCTGCAGCTTGTCAGCAACAAATCCTGTCATCGTCTTTCCTTTGTTGGGATTATGAAGGTCTAAGAGACCACTTCGCGGGTGCGGAACTCTAAGAATGTTTCGCGGTTGTGGGGATCATTCACGCTTAAAACATCGAACTTGCGGGTACCGAACTGGATTTGCCGCGCGTCCAGATATTCTAAGGCATGTCGGAGCGTGAAGATCACCGATACAGGATACTCGATATGAGCGCCTTTCGAGACTGGCTGGTGATGCTTTGTCGCCATTACGGCCCAAGCATCGCCAAGTTTGACCAAGCTAACGGTTTGGCGCCCGCCGACACCGATGATGCGCTCCTCACGATACAAGCTAATACGGCGGTCCATATCGCCCGCACTGATGCGCTTTTTTCCGCTCATAGCCGCACCTTCCGATACGGGGTTAGCAAAGCTGCAGCGCCCGACGTATGCATGGCCTCCGATGGGCTATCGCCGCGCGCCGCATAAAGCCTTGCAATGATCATCAAAAGAGCCTGCTTGATGGCGGCTGGAACGCTGTTGCTATCAGGCCCAAAGCCAGCGGTTAAGGTGATGTCTATCCCTGCTGCGCTTCGCCCTGGTTTAGGCCAAGCTGCGCCGTCTTTTAACAGGATGGACGGATCAACACCGTCGATCAAAATCCAATCGTCGCTGGTCCAGCTACTGATACTCTCATCGCTTTCGGTGATTTGGATGTTATCAATGCTAGACACCGGCGATACTGGCAGAGCGACCGATTTTGAATAGCCAAACAGCGAGTCCATCACACCGTCAGCAAGGCCGTCCCACCAGCCATTTCGGCTGGCGGTTCTAGGCCAGTGATCCAGCGTTAGCTTCATCTGCTGATTAATGAAGGTCAGACCCGTCCAGCTCTCGCCGTAGACACGCGCTGCAGCAATCAGCGCGCCCAGATAGGCGTCCTCTGCGTCACCATCAATCCGCAAATGATCGCGGGCTTCGGCAATCAAAATTGGCTCAACGGCGGGCTCGGTTAAATTATAAAGTCGCATAGGACTTACCTTTCCTGCACGCGTAAAACCATCGACCGCTCGTCTAAGCGGCCCTGATCGGTCTCTATGGTGCATGTTAATGTGTAGGTGTGATGGACGATGCCGCCAGTGACAATCGCCCAACTCGCACTGGTATCGAAATTGGTGGCTGTTATCGCTAGCCCACCAGCTTCGATGGGGGACATTGAAAAGCTGGAGCTTATGATTGTTTCTCCACTTTCCAGATAGCTACCAGCCCAATCGAACCGATAGTCTAGGGAAGCGCCTGGATCCTTAATCGTTACATTCATGATCTGGCCCCCTAGACAGCGTCTGGGATTCGGATAGTGATGGCAGTTAGGCTAAAGCTATTGCCACTGGTTACCACTTGTGAACTTGTCAGGGTGTTCGCGGCGATCAGCTCGGTCCCGTCAATCAGTGCCCAGTGACTAGCGGTGCCGTTTGTATCCACTGCGCCATCTGAGATTGCTGATACTGTGACTTCGCGGCCATCGGGCGTGCCGTTAGCTGGGGTTGAGAGTGTCAGTCCCACTTTCTGGCCGAGCGACAGCGACAAAGCAGTTGCCCGGTCTGTGGGTTCGCTCGAGCAGATATGGAGTTCAGGACTGGTTGCCTCGGTGATTACGTTTAATCCGTTGTCTAAAACAGAGTCGGATAGAAAGGCCATTATGGTATCTCCTAGTTAAGGGTTGAAGAGTCGGTGACAATTCGGCGCGACGGCCTTGCCGTCCGAATTTAGCTGGTCGTTTGGGTCTGATCTTGTGATGTTGGTTCGGTGGCCAGAGACAGGTGCTCCGGTAAAACCGCCCACTAAACGCTGCGTCCTATCCGGATGCCCGCTCGCAACCACGGAGGCCCGCAAAGCAGCTCCTGAAACAATGGGCTGGGCACCAATCAACGTGATGGTGATCCCCTGATGATTTTGGCTAAAGCTGGATGACCCCATCGTAGGAGAGATCAAGATAGAGGCACCCTCATCTGCATGGAGTTGGCTGATAGCTGCTAAAGTCAACACTGGCGCGCTCGCGGTCAATCCCTGCGACTGCGAGATATCGGCATCGCTGACCAAAGCGGACCCGGCAGTCATTGCTGTCGCATTCAAGAGCGCGCTAGAATCAAGGCTAACCGTGTTTAACGATGGGGCAGCCGTTTCTAAATCGCCTGATAATAATAAGTCCTCTTGGCTGAGGCTGACGCTTAATAGGGATATATTCCCTGTCGCAATAGAGCTTAGATCAATGATGTGCTGCTGTGTGATCCCATAGGTCGCCAACGCCGCAACAGGTGTATGTATTTGATCACTGGTAAGATTATGACTGCTTGTCGTTTGATAGTCTGCCGCCCATTCAAGACCGTCAATATCAACGCTTGATCGCTTGGCCGGTGAACCGCCGGATTTCAAACCTTGAACTCTGATTTCCAGATCGGCCCCGCTTACATTACTCAACATAGCAGCATCAAAAGTTATGGTGACTGTTTGGCCTGTCGTGCTCGTTATATTTTGCGGCGACAAACTTGCAAGACTAGCGCCCCCGCCCGTTTCCCAGACTTCGATCGTTAAAGTGGGCGTGCCCGTACCGCTGCTCGCACTTTTTCGAGCGATAACATTGATAGACTGAAGATTAGCGCCTATCGTCAAGCTCGCCAACGGTAAGGGCCAGCCAGCATCCAAGGTGATATCTGTATTGTTATCAGCGGCAGTGATCCAAGTGCCATTGATCAATACTTCGCTTGGCGCACCCGAAAAGCCTGAGTGACTAATGATCTGATCGGGTGATAGCATTTCAGTGGCCATAGCCCTTACTCCTGAGTGATATCGCTGATAGAATTTGCTCACAAAAAAGAGGACGCCGAAGCGCCCTCTTTTCTGAGTTAGTCAAGTCGTTTTAGAGCGAGAATTGCAGAAGCTTAACTGCGTCTGAATTCACCACTCCACCACCAACGCGGCGTGTCGCATAAAAATGGACATACGGTTTGTTGGTGTATGGATCGCGAAGAACCCGCGTTCCTGCGCGCTCTACCAGCGTATAAGCACGCTCAAAGTTACCGAATGCGATCGATAGGCTATTGCTACCGACGTCAGGCATGTCTTCGCTCTCAACAACCGGATAACCAAGCAGCAAGCTCGGAGCGCCATTTTCAAGGCTTGGACGCCAGATAAAGTTGCCGTCAGCATCTTTAAATTTGCGGATTTGAGAGAGCGTCTGGCTATTCATCACCCATGACGCACCCATCCGGTAGCGGGCCTTCAACGTGTGAACAAGATCAACCAAAACATCCGATGGATCGGTGCCGGGGAAAGCTCCGTCAGTGCCTGTTGCAACATGTTGCAGGGTACCAAAGGCGCGCACATCATCACCCGTGCTGGCAGTGGTATAGGCCAAGATACCTTTTGGCTTGTTTACACCGTCACCGTTTACGATTGCAGCGGCTTCCTGAACAGCGAACTCTTCGGCCACCTCGTCCATCAACCAGCTTTCAGCATCGAATTGCATGTCATCTAAGGCACGCTGCGTAGCCGCTGCATTGGCGTAAATCTCGCCCGGAATAAGCGCCACTTCTTGCAGGCTTGGGCTCGTTGTTTCTGAGCGAGCGCCAGCTTCACCGACCCAGCCCGACGCGGTGCCACCAACATTAACCAGTCGCTTATAGTCGCCCGTAGTTGTCGTCTTGACTTTAACCAAGTTACGCAGGGGTGACAGATTAGCAAGCTGCTTTTCGATCTCTGTGTCAATTTCAGTTGGTACAGCAAAGCCGCCGTCGCCGCCGGTAGACGTGGATAGTGCTTTGGCTTCCAGGCCGCGCAGTGCGTGGTCGTCGCCTCTCGCAATAAAGTCTTTCAAGAAGGCGTTCTTATGCTCAGAGCTATCAGTATCAACCTTGGCTTCTGGCGTTGAGCCCGGACGGTCCATTTTTGTTTCAACAGCGTCTAGCCGCTGCTTCAAACCTGAAAGCCCCTTTTCGGCAGTATCAGTGTAGGAATCAATTGCAGTTTTCAATTCGATCATTTCCATGATTAAGTCTCCATTATTTTCGTGAGGTTATGAGCGCGCTGACGGATATCGTCAGGCAGCTTTTGAGACAGCTCTATACCTGCGTCGCGCAAGTTTTTGTGCTGGGTGAAGCCCGCAGCGGTAATCCGCCGGGCCTCGGAGCGGCTAAATCCTGCATCACGCAGGAAGCGCTCAAAATCTTTTGAAGTAAGGGGTGGGCTGATATCGCTGAACATACCGTCAGCCTTCACACTGGCGACACGAGCCAATTCATTAGCCGGAAACGTAACCAGCGATATTTCCATCAAATCCGCTTTGCCAATAGTGCGAACACCAGTAACCGCATCACGGGTCGCTTCAACAGCGCGAAAACCAATACTAAGGCCGTTCATAGCGCCCAGCTTCAATAGCGACCAAGCCTCAGCGCCTTTGCCTATCAGTGCCAAGCGGCCCTTAACAAAAAGGCCGCGTTCATCTTCGCGAACCTCATCAAAGCGGCCAATGGGCTCCTTGGGATTATGTTGCCATAACAGCGCAGGCGACCGGCTTTTCAGGCTAGCAATAAAGGCGCCCGAGCGAACGATATCGCCGTCATTATCGGTTTCGCCAAATATGCTGGCGTAGCCCTCAAAGGTACCCTCATCGCCGCCGGCTTTAATTTCGAGAGCGTGGGTCAGAAATTCAGTCATGGTAGGTCTCCATTAAAAAAGCCGCTCGGCGATATGCGAAGCGGCGGCGTGTGGTTGCGGCGTAAATATTCGGCTATGTGCTGGCCCCATTGCGGCGGGTCAGCTGGCCTCACCCGGTTAAGTGTTTAAACCGTTTGGGATAGATGAAATATGGCTCTTTCTTGTGTGCGGACAGCAATAAAGCCCGCGTTCGTTGATTACGCTTAGTAAGCTTGTTGCCAGCACCATCTATCCGGTCGCACTCCTCGCTCATACCCTTCCAGTCACGCACCGATAGCGCATGGTGAAACTTAGGCCATCGCAGGCTATTGAACTTTGTTGCGCCAAGATTATACATGAAATCCAACAGGACAAGCTGCGCCTCTTCAGGATATGTGTGCAATTGATTAAAGCGTGATTTGACGCCCTTAACGGCGACGTCTCGTACATCTTGAACTAACAATCTTTCCATTGATCGGCCGGATAGCTGGACCAAAGCAGCTTTGCCGTAGGCGCTTGCTATTTGACCCGCTTTCATATGGCTAATGGTATGAAAATCTAGTCTGATTTGGTCAATTCTAACCACAGCAGCTTTTGGGCTTTCCAACTCATTTGACAAACAAATATTAGTACGAGCCACGAAGGTAAAACCGGCCCTGTGAAGCTCCACCGCGGCATCAGCGCCCGTTAACATATGACCATATCCAACAGTTACCTTCCCCGAGGTATCCAAATATAAATGCGGGACGCACCCTTCTTGTAATTTCACTTCACTGATAAAGGTGTCGACTGGCAAGGCGTGCCTTTTGCTGAACTGTCCGCCATCAATTGGATTGCTGTTTGCATCCAGTATCATCGCCCCAGTATGCGCTTCAGCGAGACGCCAAACCAGATGGCCGTCTCCATCATATACCGCCCAGCCAATATGCCCGAGCGTGATCAATCGCTGCAACATATCAGCTTCGGCGACATTGCTCCTTAAGCGAGGCATCGGGCCCATTATACTTTATCAGCAGGAGGTTTTACCGCTAGCCCAGCAGCTTCCCGTTTCTCCGCCTCGCTCATGAACGCCGCCCCAGATAACCTGCGGAACAATTGCTCGCGCTTGGCTTCCAGTGCCGGCAGTCCTTCAAGGTTTGGCTTTAAATATAATCCCTCCCCGTACAGCGGACAAAGCCAGCGGCTGAGCAAATTTGCTAGATCACTTGAGAACGGAATAATCGTATCTTCCCATACACTTAGCCTGGCTTCACTATAATTGGAATAAGTTTGGCTATCGGGGATACCCAGCATTTGGGGTGGCACGCCAAAGGCCATAGCAATCTCGCGCGCACTGGTGTTTTTACCCGTACTCCAATCCATATCCGACGGACTAAGGCTCATTTCCTGCCACTTTAAGCCACCTTCTAGCAACAGCGGCCTGCCGGCATTACGCGCGCCCGAGTAGGCCTCTTCAACTTCTGACTTTAGGCGATTGAATTGGCCGTCGGTTAAGACCGCTTCCGCGCCCTCTTGATACAAGATTCCGGTGGGACGCCCGCCATTTTGAATAAGGGCCAAGTTCCACCGGCTACCCTCATTATGGTTGTCAACAGCAAGTGCTGCTGCCTCCAAGGGTGCCAAGCCATACCAATCGTTCAGCGGATTAAACGACCGCCAGTGCATGACATGCTCCGGCGCAAAATCGCGCTTTTTGCCCGCAGCCTGCTGTCGATAGCCAGCGGGTGTGCCGTCACCACCCTCAATAATCTTAACGCTATCGGGTCGCATCAACCATAGCTCTTTTGGCTGGACACCCGGTCCTACGGCGAGCGTATAGCTGTTCCCTGCTATCAAATAGTGACCGACCAGATGGTACATGAACGACCGACCACCAAGCGTGGGGTTCGGGCTAGCCAGCAGATCAAGCAGCGGGTGATCGCTCAATCGCTCGCCGTTTTGCTCTAGTACTAAGGGAATGCTGGAAACACCGCGAGCAACCATATTGACGGCTCGATAGGCGATGACATTCTGCCGATAACCTTCTTCAGCCAAGCGGCTATATTCGCGAGGTGTAGCTCGGGCTTGGCCCGGCCCCACTGCATGAAAAAGGGGGCTGCTTGCCCCCTTCTCTTCAATCATTGGACCCGCTGTAGGATCTGCTTTACGTTTAAGTGCTTCAAGCCATTTCATATCGTTGTCCTTACAATTTACGCAGTGTCCCGCTTGACGTCTGCTTCATCATTAAATCAGTCAGCGCCCAAACAAGGGCATCAACTCGGTCAGGGCTATAGCCCATTCGAGATTTATCGAAATCGCTCGTGAAAGCGCACATTTGATCCTCTAGTTCAGGATGCGTACCCACATGGTGAACAAGGCCGCGCTCATACAGGGCAGATATTGGTTCAGCACGGACAGTTTTTCCCCGCGTTGCCCTAACCGCGCGGAACGGCACCGAGGGATCGATCTGTCGCATGATCGTCTCGACCATATCGCCGCCCTGATTGACTTCTGCAACAACCCTGTCCGCTCGCATTTCATGATAGGCTGCTACCGCACGCGATGCCCAAGCCGTTGGGCTGAGACCCTGGGCTGAGTAGTCCGATAGGACATAGCCCAGACCGCGATCATCAGTCCCCGCAGCGATAATCCCGCATTCATCCGCCTTCTCGCCCGTCGAAACTGGGGGATCAACCGCGATGATAATGCGGTTAAGCGTTGGCGCTTCTTGCAGCCTCATTTGATCAAACATATCCCGCGACCATAGCGCACCGGGGAGGTCCGATAGTATCTCAGCGTTCAGCTCCTGCCGGCCAAGCCGTGTTCCTTCGTAGGCTTTTATAATTTCTCGAAACGGACCCGCAAGATTATCCAAATTGTCATAGGTTGTACCCTTTGTGATATTAGTACAAGGATTCGTCATCAAACGTTTCAGCAGCTTGGTCGGCTTCGGTGTCGTCGTTATACAAGTCCTTGGGTGATCACCCAGTCGCAAGCCGAACGCTAACATATCCCATGCTGCGTCCGCGTAACGCCATGCGCACAGTTCGTCGCACCACGCCGCATCATGTTGCGGCCCGCGCAATCGTTCTGGTTCATCGGCGGAAAATAACGTCGCCATAGCTCCATTCGGCCACGTCAGTCTTCGCTTTGACGGCTCATAACTGGGGCGGTTCCAGGGCGGCGAAATAGCAATTAGGCCACTTTCGCCCTCAACCATAGTATCGCGGGCATCCGCCGCCGTCGGGGCTATTATTGCAATCCGCGACGCTTGCTTTTGCTCCACAAGGCTACGGACCCACTCAGCGCCGGTTCGTGTTTTTCCAAAACCACGACCAGCTAGGATCAACCAGTTCGTCCAATCGCCTTTCGGTGCTAGCTGCTGCTCGCGCGCCCAAAAGCCCCAATCATATAGTAAGACCAGTGCCTCTTCTTCGGTTAGATCAGCAATTATCTCTGCTCGCTCCGCCTCACTTAAGGCCCGGAACGAGTTTGCTGACAAGGGTAGCGCGTGCTGATTCAACATTGAGGGACTCCTTGCCGTCCGATTTAATACTGTCTTTGAACTTATCGCCGCGCCTAGCTTTCAGCATGAAGACAAGAAGTGAATCTGAATAGTCTCGGACGCTGCCGATGGCTTTGCCTTGATAATAGATTGATTTTTCTGTGCCCTCTAGCGCTCGGCGGAAGGCTTCGTCTTCCAAGCGGTCTGTACCATCTTCAATCGCAGCATCCCATTCTGAGGCGAAATCAGCGTCTTTTTCACGACGGTAATAGACAGTTCGGCGTGCAACCCCTGCCTGATCGGCAGCGGCGGCGACACTGATCCCGGTTCGAAGTGCCTTTAAAAAGGTCGCCCTTGATCGACTGTCAAAGCGAGTAGCCTTGGCCATATCATATCCTCTCAACAGTGTTGATAAAACAGTAGGTTAGTAGAGTATTTGCCGTGGACAAAAAGAAACCCCGGATCGCCTTTGTTGGCGCCGGGGTGAACTTCTCCATAATGACTATCTATGCGGTGCATTCTAACGATGTGCGGTGCACTTGTCAATTGTTATTTATCATTTTTCTTCTCTATTTGTTAGAACACCCGCAATCAGCTGTAATCCGCTACTATGTCTTCGCTTTAAGGACCAACGACTGTAACCCCGCTCACCATTGGTAACACCCAGGCTCTGACGAACTTTGCCCCATGGCAGCGGTTCCCGTTCGCTTGCCCGAGATAGGCCATTCAAATGCCACGCCGCCCAAAAGATAACCCGGCGATCAGTAGTATCTGGTAACATCTGTAACCAATCTAAGATCGGCTGATAGCCATCAATCTGTTTTGGTGTTGGTCTGGTTCGCAAGGATTGTTGGAGAGCCGACATGGACGGGCCGCCAAAAGCGTCACTGGCCGTAGACCGAAACGCGGGCCACATAACCGTCGATCCGTATAACCAAGCCCGCTCCTTGTCGGGAAGACGCCGCATGGTCCACGCCGCTTCAACAAGATGCGCCTCAACTTGTGCTGGGGTCCAGCCGGGAACCTGCCTCACATTACTATTGGCCGTTGTCGAGGAAGCTTGCATATACCGTGTCCTTTCATGATAGGTGATTGTCGAATTAATGGCAATGTACACAAATAGCGTACTATCTTCAAGATAAGAATTTTCTCGCATTCTGCGTACAACTGTGGTACAGACTAGATATGAAACGATCAAAAGTATCCAAGAGCTTGCGTGACATTCGGCTAAAAACTGGCGCCTCCGTTAGGGAGTTAGCCCAGGCCCTAGGCTATGCAACAGGTAGCGGCTATCAGCATCTGGAAGATCGGTTCCGCCGGGAATTCTTGCCCGTTGAAAAGGCACGAGCATTAGCCGGGTACTATAAAGAGCGTTATAAAGTTAACCCGAGCGAGCTATTATCATTGGCTGGCGTGTTCGGCGAACCTGTTGATGATGAGGCACCGCGCGATATGCTTGTCGGTGGCTTTGTCCAAGCGGGCGTATGGTCCGACAATAATGAGGTCCCTTGGCCTGATCGCAGAACCATTCCTATACCGCCTGAAGTCTCCGGAAAAAAGGGCATTACGGCCTTAGAGGTTCGCGGCGACAGCATGGACGAGCTCCTGCCACCAGGCTCGGTAATATTTGTACGCGATGTCTTTACCCATTCTGAAGAAGGGCGCCCTGTCCTGCCAGGAATGATCGTTGTTGCGCAGCGCAAAAACGATGATGGTGAGTTTGAGACAACTGTAAAACTGTTAGAGCACCGCGACGGCGCGATGTGGCTTGCCCCCCGGTCCAAGAACGCTATCCACCAACCCCTACCCTACAAACCTCTGGATGTGTGGCACGAGGCTGAGCCAGTAGACGGCAGCGCTGCCGATCCTCTGCGTATCGCGGGCGTTGTTTGCGGATCTTTCTCCTCCTACGAATAGAGTCTTCTTGTACCTATGATCATTTATTTTTGGGTTGTACGTTTTTAACGTTGACTTGTAGGTATGAAATATTGTACGTTTATGCGTACAGACATAATGAGGACTGCACGACTTTCAACGCTCTGCATCTCAAGTGTCTGCATCAGGCCCGGCTAGACCCGACCCCCTTGACTGTGGAGCTTATGGGTCAATGCCGGGCTTGCCCATTTTCCTGCTTTAAGATCGGCCTAGGAGGTGAATTCTCTCAGGTCTTGAACCGTGTCGATATCCAATAATTCGGTACCGCTGACTTGGACGGGTTGAATATGCGCGCTGAGCTGCCCCTCAAGTAAGGCCTTGGCGCCCCGGTCGCCCTCCAGTGTCTTCAAGATATCAAAAAAGCGATGGGGCCAAAGAACAGGATTGCCTTGCCTTTCCCCAGCATAGGGAACGATTATGCTGTCTGTGTAGTTTTGGTGCATATCTCGCATCGCTAATAAGGCATCAATGCTGATATTCGGCATATCTGCTGGCGATATAAAGCATCCCGTCGCACTGGCTGGGATAGCTTTCAGGCCAGCCTTTATGCTGCTGCTCATCCCGTCCTGATGGTTTTTATTGTGAACAAACCGAACCCGGTTTTTAGCCATGGATACCGCTTCTTCCACGGCGGCTGACTGCCAGCCGGTCACGATAGTTACAGTGCAAACAGCCGATAGCGCGCTGAGTGATCGCTCAATCAACGACTCGTCGCCAATTTTGCAGAGCAGCTTATTTTGATCGCCCATCCGGCGCGAGGCGCCAGCGGCTAACAAGATACCAAATAAACTATTTTCTGACTCGCTGTTCATAGATCCACAGGGTAAGCTTCACACTGTAATGATCAAGTTCTAATGAGAGACCTATGCAGAATTCGCCCTGGCCAACCAATCAATTGATCAGCTATCTGTCTGATTCCTTGAGGGATTGCTTAACTGACAACACAGCATTTGCGCTGATTACTTTAATCAACAAAGTTGGGCCATCGCCAAGGCACGAGGGCTCGCAGATGTTGGTCCGTGAGGACGGCAGTTTCCTTGGCGAGATCAGTGGCGGCTGCGTTGAGGCAAACCTCGCGGCTATGGCTGTAACGGCTATTCAAGAGGATCAACCGACTTCGCTGACGCTTGGAGACGGTGGAAAGTATGTCGACATAAAACTGCCCTGTGGCAGCAGCATTGATATTGCGATTGACCCCTTTTCAGTTAACCACCCCGCCCGCCAAGACATGCTCGACCACATTAAAAGCCGCCGAGAGTGGACTTTCCACGGGCCTGGCTGGATCTGGACGCTAACGCCCCCTCCACAGCTTATTATCTACGGTAAGGATACCGTTGCGCTGGCCCTTGCAGGAGCAGCACACAGCGCTGGGTTTCATACAATCCTTAGCGGTGGTGCCGGTATGCCTGCCCCTGACGGTTTGGCAATTGGCTATTTCGAAGGCACGGGGAGCGAGCTGTCCGCTGCCTACCCGTTAGACCGCTGGACCGCAGTGGTCAGCACGATGCATGATATTAGGGTGGATGCAGAGTTTCTTGCTCCAGCGCTGCTCAGTGACGCATTTTTTGTCGGGGTTCTTGGTAGCAAGCAGCATATCGCCGAGCGCGAGTCCCTGCTTGTTGATAAAGGAATTGCTGGGGCTGATATCGATCGGCTGTCGGCGCCAGTTGGCCTAGATATAGGAGCGGCGACACCCCAAGGCATCGCCGTTTCTATTTTAGCTGAGATTTTTCAGCGTCTCGCCGAATAATCTAACTGCTAAGCCAATTGGTCCGCTAGAGGCAATGTACGAATACGCTTACCCGTTGCTGCAAAAACCGCATTGGCAATTGCCGGAATGGCCGGAGGAACCGCAGGCTCGCCAACGCCGCCCGGCGGATGGTCACTGGCCATTATCTCCACATGCACCGTCCCTACCTCGTCGATCCGCGGTAGGATATAATTGTCATAATTGGACTGTTCAACCGCACCATCCTTGAAGGTAATGGCGCCGTGCTTAAAGATTTGCAGGCCAAACACGATCGAGCCTTCCATTTGGGATTTTACCCTGTCTGTATTCACGGCCAAGCCGCAATCAATAGCCGTCCAGGCTTCCTCTACCTTAACCACACCGTTGATCACAGAGACCTCGACCACTGTGGCGACGCTACTGACAAAACTACGGTGCATCGCGATACCCAAACCACGGCCCTCGGGCAGTTCACGGCCCCAGCCAGCCATATCGGCAGCTTTTTTCAAGACTGCCTTCATCCGGCCCGTGTCAATCGGGTGTCGATCTAGCGTCTCACCGTAATTGCCATATTCAATGCCATCATCGCTAGGATTAATCAGTCTATCTTCACCAATCTGGGCCATAATATAGTCTACCGGGTCCCGCTCGGCCTTATGCGCCATTTCATCGACAAAACTATGGATAGCAAAGGCTTGCTGGATATTGGTGACTGACCGCAACCATCCGATACGAACCTGCCAAGGCGCTTCACCCACTGCGATGGATACATTCGGTACTTTCATGGCAAAATCTTTGATGCCAAGGTCTAGCTCAAAGCCAAACGGGCCACTCTGCTGACCGTTGAAGGTCCCCATGATACTGGGATAGGCAATCCCTTGTTTCCAAGCAATAATATCACCACTCTCGTCCGCACCTGCCTTTAAATATTGGGCTGAATTAGCATGATAGAAGCCGTGCTGCATCTCATCTTCGCGCGTCCAAATCACTTTGACCGGCTTGGATAATGATTTCGACAGCCAAGCGGCTTCAGCAGCAAAATCAGGCTTAGATTTACGTCCGAACGCCCCGCCAAGCAAAGTCGGCTGCGCCCAAATTTCCGCGTGAGATTCTGCCGGTTCACCGAGGTAAGTACCAACGGTCGCCTGCACCGTCTGCGGGTCTTGGCAACAGGTCCAAATGGTCTTTTTCGACCAATCAGCAGTGGCAGCAGGCGGCTCCATCATCGCGTGATTTTGAGCGGCGACAAAATACTCTGCCTCGTGCTCACTCGCTGAGGCTTCAAATCCAGCATCAATATCACCGCGTGAAACGGCCACCGTGCTAGCATTCTTAGCGTTCTCTCGCAGCATCGCATCATAGCTATCACTATTTAAAGATACGTTGGCGCCATGATCCCATTCGATTTCTAGCGCCTCGCGCCCTTTGATAGCGGCCCAAGTATTGGTCGCAATGACCGCCACTCCACCGAGGGGGAAGAACTGAGCTGGCATTTTGAAGTCAGGTAGCTGAACAACCTCCAAAACACCGTTCACTGCCCGCGCAGCTGCATCGTCAAAGCTGACGACTTTACCGCCGACCACTGCAGGCCGAGCGATGACACTGTATACCATACCTTCAACGCGCACATCTTGGCCGAACTCGGTGTTACCCGTAATCATATCCTGCATGTTAATGATACTCATGCCGGTACCGACATATTTCCATTCATCACGCGACTTGAAGGTCAAACTGGCGGTTTCTGGCACAGGTAGCTTGGATGCCGGACCAACAAGGTCGGCAAAGTCCAGACTATTATCACCGTGGTGGACCGCGTGACCCTTGGTTGAGACCAAACTGACATCAATACCCCAATGGTTGGCGGCCGCCTGTTCTAGCATAGCACGGGCACTGGCACCTGCTTCACGGAAGGCATCATAGAATTTGCGAATACTAGTGGAACCATCGGTGTTTTGGTCACCGTATGCCTTATTGCCTTCACCTTGGATAAATTTAAAGCGAGACCAATCTGCGTCTAGCTCTTCCATGATGATCATCGGCAGACCTGTTGTGCTACCCTGCCCCATTTCCACGCGGTGACAGGTCACGGCTACTGTTCCGTCAGGCTCTATTGCCAGATAAACACCAACGTCGAATGCTTCCTCGGCGCGCGCTGGTTTTGGTTTTTCAGGCGCCTTTGGGGTACAACCCGCCATCAAAAGTAGCCCGCCGGATGCGGTAAGACCTTTCA
>Ga0316189_10000820_pt1 | contig 31095 bp, 26 predicted proteins | sample LowCovwburrow_MG_FD_204930 | JGI IMG/M metagenome (GOLD analysis project Ga0316189, IMG submission 204930) | Coastal sediment microbial communities from Maine, United States - Lowes Cove worm burrow | ecosystem: Environmental > Aquatic > Marine > Coastal > Sediment | place: USA: Maine...
TGCCCAACTCGCCGGCATTCTTGGGCTGCCGTTTGCCTTCGCCCACCATTTCGACATGGGCGGCACCGAACAAGCGGTGCAAATCTACCATGACTCCTTCGAACCTTCGGCGGTGTTAGCCGAACCCTACACGATCGTCAGCGCCTCGGTGCTAGCGGCCGACACCGAGCAAGAAGCGCAACATCTCGTGGGACCTTCTCGGCTGCGGCGACTGGGTATCCGCACCGGGCAAATTATTCCCCTCATGAGCCCGGAAAAAGCTGCTGCCCATCCGGCGTTTCCCCAAGCCGCAGGCATGGCGACCTCGTCACTGGTCGGCACTGCGGAGCAAGTAGTGGCTGGTCTCGACCAGCTGGCAGAACTCACCTCAGCTTCCGAACTGATGATTTACACCTCGGCCTACGCGCTCGAAGATCGCCTCCATAGTTTCGAGCTTTTGGCGAAGGCATGGCATGGCTGACGAACACCTCCGCCCCATTCCCGCGGTTCGCTCGACACTCAGCTACCGAATCGAGCCAGGGGAGAGCCCGACGGGCCATGGCTACCAGATCGATGTTGAACTGCCCGGACGGTATGGCCACCAGAGCGACAAAACCTACCCTCTGGTGGTAGTCCTCGACGGATTGTGGATCGCGGGTACGGTGCGTGATGCCTTTCGGATCCTGCCTCTCGGGCAGGAGCTGCCAGAGGCGATCGTGGCGACCGTCACCCACACCGAACCCGACATCCGTCAGGTGGTGCAGGAACGAGCCGTGGACTTCACGCCCACAATGTTCACCAGCCCAGCCGAAACCGGAGTACGGTTACCGGCTGAACAGCTAGGCAAGGCGGCGCGATTTCGTGAATTCCTGCTCGGCCAGGTCATACCTGGGGTCGAAAATCAGACTCGCACCGACGGCACCCGTACTCTGGTAGGGCACTCGTTTTCTGGACTCTTCGGTTTGGACACCCTCTTTGCTGAACCGTCAGCCTTTCACCGCTGGGTGCTTACCAGCCCCTCGGTTTGGTGGGACAACCAGATCATCTTCCAAACCGAGTCGGCATACGCCCGGACCAACGACGACCTTGCCGGGGAGGTGTTTCTCTCTGTCGGAGAACACGAAAGCACCGGCGCGTACGCGGGGCACAAACCGTTCTTTCAACAGCTGCGATCTCGTCAGTATCCGTCGCTGCGGCTTACTTGGCATGAGTTTCCGGCCGAGTCGCATCAGTCAGTGATTGCCGCCTCGGTCACCCGCGGATTGCGCACCGTGTTCGACCGGTCGGAACCAGCGTCCACTGGCTAACGGCAGCGGTTCACCATCACACCCACGCCTTCAATCTCGGTGCGGATCTCGTCACCCGGCCGCAAGAAGTTGCCGGTCGGCGCCGCCACCCCAGCTGGTGTTCCGGTAAAAATGAGGTCGCCGGGCGTGAGAGTCAGAATGGTCGACAGGTACGACACCAGAAATGGGATGTCGAAAATCATCTGGCTGGTGCGAGAATCTTGGCGACGTTCCCCGTTGATGTCACAAGAGATGGCCAGGTCGGTGGGGTCAGCGAAAGAATCAAGCGAGACAATGGTTGGGCCCAAAGGGCCGTAGGTGTCGCGAGATTTCCCCAGCGCAAACTGGGGAGGGCGGGCCGCCCGTTGCAACTGCCGATCGGAAATGTCTTGGCCGCACGTGAACCCAGCAATATGATCCCAGACGTTTGCTGCCTCGACGTCGCGAGCATGCGAGCCGATCACCACCACGAGTTCTGCCTCGTAGTCGCCGGTATCGCAGCGCAGTTCCACCTCGCCGAACGCACTATTAAGGCAGGTGGGGTACTTGGTAAAAACCACCGGGAACTCCGGGAGATCAGAGCCGGTTTCCTCCACGTGGGCCTTGTAGTTGAGCCCCACTCCGAACACCTTCTGAGGGGCCGGTACCGGGGGGCCAAGAGAGCTGGGAGAAAGCACACCGTCGGCGTCGCTCGCTTCAAGGCCCAGCGAAACTGCGCCCAGCTCCTGATACCGGCCGATCGCGTCCATAGGGTTCGAGGTGAAATCACCGTTGGTGACACGTTCCAGATCGAAGTAAGACTGGTCGTGCACCAAGCTGGCGCGACCATCGACGTTGGCGAACTGGAAAGGCATGCGGGCTCCTTAGCTAGATCTTTACAGCCTAGAGGCAAACTCGGTGATGGTGGTAGTTGAGGCGGCTAGAGGCCGATATGAATCACCCGATCCTGAGTGATCAGGTTCTCGGCATCTTGGGCCGGCATTGGTTTCCCGAAGAAGTAGCCCTGCATCCGATCGATCCCGATCTCGCGAAGCGCCACTGCTTGACTCTCAGATTCGATGCCTTCGGCGATAACGGTGAGTTCGAGGGCATGCCCCAGTTCCACGATAGACGCGGCGATCGTGGGGTCATGAAGGCAGTCACCAGATTCCTTGTTGCTCACAAAAGCACGGTCAACTTTCAGATAGTCGATCGGGAGCTTCCGCAAATACTGCAACGACGAATAACCGGTGCCAAAGTCATCGAGGGCGATTCGGAATCCCAGTCTTCGCAATCGATGAAGCTTGGCGCTCGCGTCGGCCTTGTCGGCCAGGAACACGCTTTCGGTTATCTCTAGCACGATGCTGTGTGGGTCGCCGCCAACAGCTGAGACGGCCGCCACCGTCTGCGAAACGAAATCGACCGACGCCAGTTCCACCCCGCTGACGTTCACCGACACCCGCAGATGGGGGTCGATGGCCCGCCATTTCATGGCCTGCTTTGCTGCGGTCGACAACATCCATCGATCAATCTTGCCGATTAGGCCGAGTTCCTCGGCCAGCGGAATGAATTCGTTGGGTGGTACCAATCCCACATCCGGTCGCCGCCAACGGACTAAGGCCTCAAACGATGACACCTCGCCCGTTGTGGCATGGATACTGGGCTGGAACCACGCCTCCAGTTCGTCATTCTCCAATGCGTGGCGTAGGGCACCTTCCATCTCGTGGCGGGTAGCGATCCAATCTTGCATCCCGGCATCGAACACCCGGAAACTGTCGCCGTCAGTTTTCGCACGATACATGGCCACGTCGGCATTGCGGAGTATCTCGTCGGCTTGTGAGCCGCCGTCACCCATGATCACCCCAATGCTGGCTGACACCTGAGCACTGGCACCATCGAGGGGTACCGGTTGTGCCACCACATCAAGAATCCGAGTGGCCAATTGCTGGGCTCCTTCGAGGGTGACGTTTTCCAGGAGCAGCACGAATTCGTCCCCACCAAATCGAGCGACAGTGTCGTTGGAACGCACAATGCCGACAATGCGGTCGGCCACGATACACAACAACTGGTCGCCGGCGCGGTGGCCGAGACTGTCATTAACGTATTTAAAGCGATCAAGATCGAGAAACAGCACCGCGATCTGGTGGTCGTGATGCTGGGCTCGCGCCACCGCCATGGTGAGCCGGTCGGCCAATAAGTTGCGATTGGGAAGGCCCGTGAGAGCATCATGGTTGGCCTGGTGTTTGATCTGCTCTGACGTCTGCTGACGTTCGATTACGAGAGTGCTGAGCCGGGCCGCAGTCTGAATCGCGGTGGCCTCGAAACTTGAGGCAGGCACGGGGCGGGGGGAGCAGTACACCAGGGTCCAGCCCGAAATTCCATCAACGTCAGGCTGGAGTGAAACCTTTTCGGTGTATTCGTTGGGTTGCGGCTGGCCCGGCGCCACAAAAAGCAGCTCGATGTCACCGAGATGCGGTTCGATCCGCTTCACGATGGTGTCGGTCACCCGCTCGATGCTTTCGCCGAACGCGATCATTTCGAGTACCTCAGTTTGCGCCGACACCAGATACTCGGCGCGTTCCTGTTCTGCTTTGGCCCCCATATACCGGTCGTATTCCTGGCGTAACGCGGCCGACGCGGTCTGGTAGTTGCTCGTCAGCATCTTTCGCAGCGCCACGAACATCAGAATCACAATGCCAGAAAGGAGGGCGGCGCCGACGAGTTGAGCAGTTCGAGCCTGAGTGACTTTCTGATCGAGTGATCCGGCAAGGCCGATGCTTTGATTTTCGGCGACGTCGAAAATCCGCTTGGCGCTCCAGGTCATTTCGTCGATCCGAACTGACAGCAACCCCTGGCTGGGGTTGGTGAGGGCGAGATTGGTGGGCTCAACCGAATCTGGGCCGCCGATGCGATCGGCGAGCTGGTTCACGTCGCTAATCGAACTCTGCAAGATTTCGAGATACCGACCGGTTTCCAGATCCTCGGCCGCCTCATCGTCGGCCAGCGCCAGTTGACGTTCAAGAAGGGCGCGCTGCAGTTCAAGTTCTTCATAGGAGATCTCACCGGCCACTCGCCGTTCAACCGCCAAACCGTACGTCAATACCTGCCGTTCGAGGCTCACCCGGTCGCTAACCTCCCGCCGGAATTGGTCGTGGAGGTCGGTGGCTTCGTCATTAACCCGTGAGCTGATTTGGTAGTTGACGATCGCGGTGAGGCTGACGGCCAAAAGGAGCAGCGCCAAGAAACCCCACTGCGCCTTGCTGAGGCGAAGCCCGTCAACAGATAGCTCTTGGGTGTCGCCGTCGTCGTTGGCAGCGGCGTTCTCGAGGGCGGGAAAGCCAGAAGGCTCCATTCTTAGTCGACCGCCAACCGGCTAATGCTCCAGATCCAGAGGTTCGGTTCAGATCCAATCTCACCGGAGGGGTCAGGGAACACGATTCGGGCTGGGCCCCCTTCGTTGATCGGGAGGGGTGCACCGTCGCCGGTGCGGAAGGCGATATAGGCCCCTTCGTTGGCCAGTTGGCTGCGGGTGAGCGACACTTCGTAGTTATCGAGTGCAGACCAGGTGATGGCGGCGTCGGGGGCAATGCCAAACGCACCGAGGAAAGTATCGGCGGGAACTGCCTGAAAGTTCAGCGTGCGGCGCTCAAAAGGGTCATCCACAGAGATCGCTACCGAGCCGAACTGATCGAAGAGGGCGAGGTTGACCTCGCCTCGGTCTTCCACGTTTGGCAACGCGAGATCTCCAGTAATGACGATCTCTGTCTCACCGGTCGGTGCAGGTAACGGCGTTGTGGGGTCGGCGGCGGTGGTGTCGTGGGCCAGGGCGTTTGGCGGCTCGGTTCCACACGCGCTGAGGGCCAACCCACAGCCGAGAAGGGTCGCCGCGATCCGGGTTTTCATCAGGATGCCTTTCGGTTGCTCTCCGTAAGGTTTCGGACAGCATCCAGGCACCTTTAGGCACGAGCATCGATCGGGTACACCGTCTGGCCCGTTAGCATCACCCGCTTGGCTGAGGCTAGGTCTTTTGGCGGAGGGCTTCGGCTACGAGTTGGATTGGATGCACCGTCTCCACGCCTCCTTTGGCCAGGTGCATGGCACAACCTGGGTTGGCGCTAACCACCACATCTCCATCGGCCCGCTGGATCGACGCCACTTTCAAGTCGCGGACCTTGCCAGCCATTTCGGGTTGAGTGAGTGAGTAGGCACCTCCGGCACCACAACACAAGCCGTCATCGTCGAGCTCTCGTAGTTCGCTCACATATGGGCGCAGCACCGTGCGAGTAGCGGTGTGGACCTTCTGGACATGGCGAAGGTGACATGGATCCTGAATGGTCACGTGCTGCTTCAGCGGTGGTGCTGACGGGAGCCGATGTTGATGAAGAGCGAGGTATTCATAGATATCGAACACCCGAGCCGAGAAGTCGGCTGCGGTTTCGGTGCCGAGGAGGGCCCCGTATTCCTTCATAGCAGCTCCGCAACCAGCGGAGTCGACGACGATCGCTGGCAGAGAATCTGGATCCTTGCCATCCCCAGGGGTGAGCGCGTCCATCACTTGGCGGGCTAACACTTCGGCACGGTTGGTGAGGCCTGCGTGGACGTGGAGTGCGCCACAACACGGTGCTCCATCACCGGTGGGTTGAACCGAGAACCCTGCTGCTTCAAACACATCAATAGAAGCCTGATGCACCGAACGTTGCCAGGCGTCCATGACACACCCCGTGAAAATCAGGACATCGGGGTGGTCGCTGGCCACGTACCGCAGGGGAGGGGGCGGTGCGAGGGGTAGGCGGACACCAATATCGAGTTGTTGGGGCACGAGCCGCAGGCGCTGCCCGATGGCAAGCGCTCTTGTGGCCAGGCGGAGGAGTCTGGGATGCTGAAGGAGGGTAAAGCTTCGCCGCTGCCACCACGGGGTAACGATGCCAGCCCGCGTCAGCTCCCCTCGTGCCTGCTCGATCAGATGGCCATAGGGAACACCCGAGGGGCATGCCGGCTCACATCCCCGACATTGGATGCAGGTTTCAAACGAATCCAATATCTCACCATGAACCGTGGCCCCTTCGTCTTGTACTGCTCGCATGAGGGCGATACGGCCCCGAGGCGACAGGGTTTCGTCACCAGTGGCTCGGTAGGTGGGGCACGCTGGCATACATAAGCCGCACTGGACGCATTTGTTGAGTTCTTCGGGGTCGATTTGAAGGTCCATCTGAGGCTGCAGGTCCGGGAGAGAGGGTGGGAGGGGGGAAGCCGACGCGGGGCGCGGCCTAACGGTTTGCGGGATTTCGCCCCGGGTTCAGGCGCCCGGTGGGATCGAAATTGTCTTTGGTGCGGGTATGAATCTCGGCGGCGGCAGGGTCAAGGCGTCGTCTCGGCGGAGGTTGATCGGCCCAAACGGTACCAACTCCGATTGAGGCGATAAAGCGTCCGGTGGGAACGGTTGCGCCGGTGACGTTTCCGTCGGGTTTGAGTGCGCGGAGGTTTCCTGGCGGCAGCGACCATCGATGCGGGGGCCGTGGGGGTGGGCCCGCTACCTCAACAAAAGCTCCGAACGGTTTAAGGCGTTGTTGGTTGTCGGCAACCACGGGATCGTGTCCGGTTAACAACACCCACGCCGTGATCCCGTCCCATAGAAAGGCGCCCGTGTTCGTGAGTGCTCGACGGGCAGCATCGGGACGATCACAGGGACCAGCGAGCCAGAGGGAACGGGTCGGTCGAGGATTCGTGCGCACGGTGATGTCGCAGAAGAGGCCGAGCGTCCCCAACGATCCGACCATGAGCCGAGGGAGATCAAATCCACTCACGTTCTTTACGGTCGGACCGCCTCCCGACACGATCAGGCCATCAGCCGAAACATAACGGAGCTGCAAGATCGCCGATCGGAGGGCACCTCGGCCCAGCATTTCAACATGGTTCTCACCGACGGCTACCGCACCACCGACCGTGGCGTGGTCGGCCCGGTGAGGGAGCGCACACTGTTGCCCCTCGGCGGCCAGCACATCTTCCACCTCGGCCATTGGAGTGCCCGCCCCGACCCGCAGGATCATCTCTTCGGGCTGATACTCAATGATGCCGCTGGGGGCCCGCACGAGGTTGGTATCCGGGTTTGGTTCGCCCCCAGTAGCCCAGCGGGTGCGGCCGCCCTCGACCGCCACCGGGCCAGTTAGCCCAATTTCTTCGACGAAACGTTGGGTGTCGGATTCCACACTCATCCCCACACCCCTTCGGGGGGTTGGCGCAGGGCCTGAATATCGGCGCAGCTGTGAGCGGCCGGCAAGACCTTGCCCGGGTTGGATCGGCAGTCGGGGTCGAAACTTGCTCGGAGCAAGGCCTGATGGGCAAGGTCTTGGTCGCTAAACATGAGAGGCATATAGTCTTGTTTCTCGATACCGATTCCGTGTTCGCCGGAAAGGGCACCTCCCGCGGCCAGCGATGCTTCGACGATCTCGCGCCCAGCGGCATGGACCCGATCGAGGGTTCCGGGTTCACGGCCATCAAAGACGATGAGAGGGTGAAGGTTTCCGTCACCGGCGTGAAAGACATTCATCACCAATACCTCATGACGGTCGGCGATCTCGTATACCTGGGTGAGGACCTGAGCCAGTTTTGCTCTGGGCACCACGGTGTCGTGGAGGTAATAGTCGGGGGCGATCCGGGCGATAGCACCAAAAGCGGTCTTTCGGCCTTTCCACAGCAGTTGGCGTTCTGCTTCATCCTGGGCCACGCGGATGGCCAGGGCTTCGTTTTCGCGGCCAATCCGTTCGATCGTTGCGGCGTCAATTTCGATTCCGCTGGGGTGGCCGTCAACTTCAGCTAGGAGTACGGCGGCGGCATCGGTGGGATACCCGGCTTGTACATAGGCTTCGATGGCTTCGATAATACGTTGATCCATTACTTCTAGCGCAGCGGGCACCACCCCTGCTCCGATGATTTTGCTGACGGTATTGGCGGCGGCGTCGACAGTGGGAAACGACAATAGAAGAGTCTTGACCGCCCGCGGATTGGGAGTGATGCGTACCGCTATGCGGGTGGCCACGCCAAGCATCCCTTCACCTCCGACGAAGGCTCCTCGCAAATCGAGGCCTGCGGGCTCGGGGTCGATTCCACCCAATAACGCCATTTGCCCCGACGGCAACACCACCTCCACCGCCATTATGTGGGTGTTGGTTACCCCGTATGCCAGGCAGTGGGGGCCGCCAGAGTTGTTGGCGACATTGCCACCCACCGTGCAGACCTGCTGTGATGAGGGGTCCGGGGCGAAGTGGTAGCCGAACGGGGTGAGATGTTTGGTGAGGTCGAGATTGATCACCCCGGGTTGGACCCATGCCACCTCATTTTCGAGGTCGACTTCCAAAATCTTGTTCATCTTGGAAAGGGCAATCACTACTGGGGCACCCAGAGGAATTGCCCCTCCGGCTAATCCGGTGCCTGCACCGCGAGGGACGATAGCTCGCTCGTGTTTGGCCGCGATCTTTACCACCTGTTGCACCTCGGTGGTGGAGGTGGGAAAACACACCGGGCCAGAGTGGCCTTCGGCGAATACCGAAGCGTCGTTGCGGAGCAGCCCGCGCTGGGCTCGGTCGGTTCGCACCTGTTCTGGGCTGAGAGCCGCGCGAAGGTCGCTGATTAGGGACTGGTCTGAGGGTGTCGCCTCATCCGCCGAATTCTGGTTGCTACCAGCAGCGGTCGTGCCCAGCGATCGGGGTTTACGACCGAAGGCCAGCGTCTTGGTCAGCAGCTGGCGGCGGCGCGAGGGTGTGGACATTGGCCCATTCTGGTCGCCGGCGTGCCGCAACGCCAACCCTGGTCGGGCACGATTGCCACCCCGCCAGGGTTTGGGGGTTAGCAGTGGCAGGCAGCGGCGGTCTCTGCAGTATCCGAGCCGTCGTGGCGTTGTAGTAATGCGTATTCTTCGGTATCTACATCGCCGGTCTTGACGTAGACCTCCCAGCGAACATCGTCGGGGGCGGTTACCCAGGTTTCAGTCTTGTAGGCATAACAACAGGTGGTGTCATCGATACCCGAGGTCTCTAGGCCAGAGTCGGAAAGTCGGCCTTCGATTGCTTCCACTGTTTCGCCGTCCTCTACCTCAATGCCGAGATGATTCAAGGACCCGCCTGCTTCGGGCGACTCGAACAACACAAACTTTAGTGGTGGTTCGGAGATGGCGTAGTTGGCGTAGCCAGCCTTGACTTTGACTGGGGTGGTACCAAAAAGTCGGTTGTAGAAGTCGATGCCCTCCTCGAGGTTGGTGACGTTGATTGCCAGTTGTAGGCGCATGATTGATCGCTTTCGGTCCGTGATCGCTCAGGTTCTGAGCTCATATCGATAACTCTCGATATGTTATCCATCATATCGAGACCTGTCAATATGTTTGGGTGGCTTTGGCTGGCGGGCCGATGGTAGGATCACGGCATTGTGAACCCTGTGTCTGTTCCTGAAAGCTCAACCCACAATGTGTGTTGCCCGTCGGTGTTTGGGGCTCCGATGGCGGAGAGCGACGCTGAAGCCTTGGCGGCAATCCTCAAGGCGCTCGCCGATCCGATCCGGCTGTGTATCGTGTCGTTGCTTGCGGCCGCCGACAGTGGGGAGGCGTGTGCCTGTGATCTGCCCGCATTAGTTGGACGCAGCCAATCGACTATCAGCTATCACCTGAAAATCCTGGTGGAGGCCGGAGTAGTGCAGCGAGAACAGCGGGGAAAGTGGGCCTGGTTCGCGTTGAGGTCCGAAACTATGGAGGCCATCGGCAGCGCGTTGGCGCTCGATACCACGCGTTGACTACGATTCGCGCGTTACCCTCAGCAAACAGCCGATCAGGCAACCGGCCTGATCACAACCTAGGAGAATGTGCTCTATGGGATCGTTAGATGGACGCGTGGTCGTAATCACCGGTGCCGGCCGCGGTATCGGACGCGAGCATGCCCTGCTCATGGCGTCCGAAGGGGCCCGGATCGTCGTGAACGACCTGGGCGGCGCCACCGACGGCTCGGGCGATGCTGACCTCACCCCGGCTGAAGAAACCGCCGCCGAAATTCGCGCCATGGGTGGCGAAGCGGTCACCAATGGGGCGAACGTCACCGATTGGGAAGGCGTGCAGGGAATGATCAACACCGCTATCGAGGCGTTTGGCGACCTCCACGTGTTGGTAAACAATGCTGGCATCCTTCGGGACCGAGTGCTGGTAAACATGGCCGAAGGTGAATGGGACGCCGTGCTCGATGTGCACGCCAAGGGCCATTTCGTCCCCACCCGGTGGGCCGCCGCCTATTGGCGTGAACAAGCTAAGGCCGGCAGCACCGAGCCTCGGGCCGTTGTCAACACCGCCTCAGGGGCCATGCTCGGCAATATGGGCCAGTTCAACTATGCCGGGGCCAAGGCTGCTATTGCCGCCATGACTCTGGTGGCTGCGGGAGAACTTGGTCGATACAACGTTCGCGTGAACTGCCTGGCTCCGGTGGCTCGTACCCGTATGACCCTGGCCACCCCCGGGCTCGGCGATATCGTGGCCCCGCCTGAAGACCCTAGCGAGTTCGACAAGTGGGATCCGGCCAACATTTCACCGCTGGTGGCATATTTGTCTACAGCCGACTGCCCCTACACCGGAGGCGTCTGGCATGTGGGTGGCAGCGAAGTGGGCCTCTATGGTGGTTGGTCATTGGCCGACGAGGATGTGTTGGTGACCGAAGGGCGATGGACAGTGGCCGACATTGCCGCCAACGTCGAACGCATCGCGGGCGATCGCAGGAAGTTGGCTTCGGTCGTTACCTCAATTGGTGACACCATGAAGGACTTCGGAAGCCGGGCCAAGAACATCTAAAATCGGTCGCCGACTTTGTCGGCGTAGACCTCGCTGAAGACCCCGGGACTATTTTGTTTCCGGGGTCCTTATGCGTGTGAGCAGGGAGAAGGCAAATTCGCGCCGGAGATGGTTGAAAAACCACTAAAACCGGCCCCCAGAGCGGTCGATGAGTTCGGTATCGCCACCTCACGCTCTGATATTACGCATCTCTATAACCGCGCCGGTTTCGGGATCCATCCCAACGACGTCGGACCGTTGACCTCGCTCTCATGGCCCGCCCTTGTCGACCGGATTCTCGACACCTCTTCGGCCCCACCGGCAAGTGCCGGGGTGCCGGCCATCGACCGGAACGCTGACCCCCGATCGGGAGGCTGGGAACGGTATGTGGCCATCACCCAGTTCTGGATGGAACGCTGCCGCACGGCGCCGGCCCCGATCGTGGAAAAGATGGTCTTGTTCTGGCACGGCCACTTGTGCACCGGGGTTTCCAAGGTGTTCCACCATTACGACCTGCTCCAGCAGAACCAGCTTTTCCGAACCCAAGGGCTCGGAAGCTTCGAAGTGCTGGTGCAAAAGACCTCGGTGCAAGCAGCGATGCTTCGATACCTCGACAACGATCGGAATGTCGCCGGGCGCCCCAACGAGAACTTTGCCCGTGAGCTGATGGAGTTGTTCACCCTCGGAGTGGGCAACTACAGCGAAGCCGACGTAATAGCGGCCGCCAAAGCGTGGACCGGACATGGCCTAAACAAGTCTCGACGCTACGAATTTGATTCCGCGGCTCACGATTGGAGCCAGAAAACCTTTTTCGGATCCACTCGAAATTGGGACGGGCCCCAAATCATCGACCACATCATCAACGGCCCCAAAAAGGCTGTAGTCGCCAGGTTCATCGCCACCAAGCTCTGGACATTTTTTGCTTACCCAAACCCCGAGTCCAGCGTGATCGATAGTATCGCCACGGCCTTTGTTAATGGGGGCATGATGATGCGCCCGGTACTGCGAGCCATATTTTTGCACCCCCAGTTCCGTTCCGCCAAGGCCAAATCGGGTCTGGTTCGCAGCCCGATTGAGTGGGCCGTGGCCGCGATGCGAATGTCGGGCGTGGATTCCGCCACTGCCCATCCTGAGTGGCAGCTCGGCGACATGGGGCAAGCCCCATTTAACCCACCCAACGTGGCTGGGTGGAAATCGAACGACTATTGGCTCACCTCATCAGCGGTGTGGGCCAAGGGCCGTTTTGCCAGCACCATCCGATGGGAAATGTTTCATCGAGGTGACTTGGAGAATATTCGGAATCAGGCACCGGCGCAGGCAGCCCGTACCGCCCTTGCTCATTTCGGGATTGAAAACCCCACGACCAACACCGTCAACACCCTCACCCGCTATGTCGAAAGTGAACGGCGCAGCAACAACTGGGCCGACCGTGCCGGTTTGCTGTGGCTTCCGATGCTCACCCCGGAGTTTCAACTCGCATGACCACCGATCCCAGCACCTCCGAAATTTGCCGGGCTGTGTCCTCGGCGTTGCCCCAGGACTCACACTCGATATCGCGACGGCGATTCCTTCAGGCGGCCGCGGCCACCGGCGGCGTCTTAGCCTTGCCCACGGCATTTGCTGATCTGGCTGAAGCTGCCGTGCCCCTCGGGGCCGGCGATGGGGTGATGGTGTTCATCATCATGGCCGGGGGGAACGATGGTTTGAATACTGTGGTTCCTATCGGCAACGGGGCCTACTACGACCGCCGCGGTTCATTGGCACTGCGGCGTAACGAGACCATTCCAATCTCCGATGATCGCGCGTTCCATAATGCGCTTCCAGCTTTGAAGACCCATTGGGATCGCGGCGATGTGGCCGTTATCGACGGGGTAGGGGTGCCCGGAATCGACCTGAGCCATTTCACATCGATGGCGAAATGGCAGGCCGGTCGAGCTGGAGCCGGAATCGCCACCACCGGTTGGCTCGGCCGTTATGTCGACGGTCTCGGCGGCCGTGATCCGTTCCATTCGGTGGCGGTTGGGTCACAAATACCCCTGGCGATGCAAGGGCAACGCCAACAGGCCACGGGTTTGCCTCCGTCTGCGGCCGGCGAGATCTTCGGGACTGGTGGCGATCACGCCATCTACGCAAACCAGTACCAGGCACTAGCCAATTTCGCCGACGCCAACACCGGCCTAGGGGCACTCGGCGACCGGGTAGCCCAATCCGAAGCCATAGCCGTTGACGTGAGCGGCAAACTGGAGCCTCACGTGCAAGAGAACCCGCCCGACGGCCCCCTGGCGGCCCAACTCGATCTCGTGGCACGGCTCATCAACGCCAACCTCGGAATTCGGGTATTCACCGTGCAATACGGTGATTTTGACTCCCACGCCAACCAACGATCGATGCATGGGGCTCGGATGGAGGAATTCAACCGGGGCATTGAGGTGTTTTACCAGCGCCTCAATTCTAGTTTTGCGGCTCGAACGTTGCTGCTCACGATGTCGGAATTTGGTCGTCGGGTGAAAGCCAACGGATCTGGAGGCACGGACCACGGCGCCGGGAGCACCGTCCTGGCTATTGGCCAGCAGGTGAAGGGTGGGTTCTATGGCGAACTGCCATCACTCACGGCCCTCGATCGTCAAGGCAACCTTAAACCCACCGTCGACTTCCGCAGTGTGTACGCCACCACTCTTGGCACCTGGATGGGGGCGGACGCCTCGGGCATCCTGGGTCACAACTACGAAAACCTGGGATTCTTGGCTGCTCCGGCGCGTTCACGCACCACCGGGGGACTCGACCCTCGTTTGTCGTCGAGCATCCCTCGCCGGCGGGCCCAAGTAGTGCGGGTGTACCTGGCGTGCCTCGATCGGCTACCTGACAACGCGGGCCTCAATCACTGGGTAGGAGCGCTCGGTGGGGGAGTCGCGCTGGCTGACGTGGCCGACACCCTGATGAGCTCCGAAGAGTTCCGTCAGAAATTTGGTTCATTGAGCAATCAGGCGTTTGTGGAGCAGCTCTATCAGAATGTGCTCGGGCGCCGCGGTGATGCCGCCGGTGTGGCTCATTGGACTTCACAGCTGGACGCTGGTGGGCGCCGCGGCGCCGTGGTCGTTGGCTTCAGTGAATCCAAGGAGTTCGTCGAACGAACCAAGGCTCAGGTAGAGCACGTCGACGGCACGGGGCCGGTCGCTCGCCTCTACCGGGCGTATTTCAATCGGCCGCCCGACGCGAAAGGTTTGGCCTATTGGATCAGTACCGGCGCTGGGCTTGACGCCATTAGTGAGGCGTTTGCCCACTCGGCCGAGTTCCAAAAGCGCTATGGATCACTGGACGACGCCGGATTTGTGGAACTGGTGTATCGAAACGTGTTGGGGCGTCGACCCGACGCGAACGGTCGCCGGTATTGGGCTGGGCTGCTGCGCCGGGGCACCCCCCGAGGCGTGGTCATGACCGGATTCAGCGAAAGCGACGAATTCGTGAAGCGCACCGGCACACGACGTTGACGCTGGATGCCCACGATCAAACCTGGATGGCAAAGGTCACCGAAGTCCGTTGATCCGGGCCGACCCTGGTGAGATGAACCGGCGGTACGATCTAGACCGTGACGATCGAGTACTACCTACGAAACGCCAGCCTGCTTGATGGCACCGGGAGCCCCGCTCGCGAGATGGACATCGCCGTATCGGGCGACCAAATTGTTGGTGTTGAGCCCGCTGGTAGCCCATCGCTTCGAGCCCCTGTGGCCACCGATATCGATTGTGGTGGATTCACCGTAACTCCCGGTTTCGTCGATGTACACAGTCACGATGACGAGGCGCTGGTTGACCACCCGGGAATGGAGTTCAAGATCGCTCAGGGCTGCACCACTGTGGTGATCGGGAACTGCGGTTTTAGCGCTGCCCCGTCGGTTTCTGATCCCGACTCGATAACCACGGCCAAGGATACCAGTGGGGGGTCGTTGTCCGAGTTCGCTGCTCGGGTGGATCAGGTCCGGCCAGCCACCAATGCGATGGCGTTGGTGGGGCATAACACGGTGCGTCAGGCCGTAATGGGTGATGAGCAGAACCGTCCTCCCACCGAGTCCGAATTGGCGCAAATGGCGCAACTGATTAGAGAAGCCATGGTCGATGGCGCCTGCGGGTTTTCGACGGGCCTGGTCTACGAACCCGGCCGATATTCATCCACTGAAGAGGTCATCCATCTTGCTCAGGTGGCGGCCCCTTTCGGGGGACTCTACGCCAGCCACATCCGCAACGAAGCCGACGATCTGCTTTCCGCGGTGCGTGAAGCGATCGAGGTCGGCCGCCAGGCAGTGATGCCGGTGCAGATCTCCCACCATAAGGCGGCCGGGGTAGCCAATTGGGGCAAGGTAGCAGATTCGTTGGCTCTCGTAGACAAGGCCAACGCTAATGGTTCTGACATTACTCTCGACGTGTACCCGTACACCGCAGGTAGCGGCCCCATGCACGAGTACTTCGACCTCAACAATGTGGACCGGGAACTGGCCGAGGTCACCCGCATCGCCACCTGTCCCGCATTCCGGCACTACGAGGGGCTCATGCTCACCGATATTGCGGCGGCCGAAGGTCGAGACATCGCCGAGGTGTTGTCTGGAATCGTGACTGCACCCCTGGGTAAGCAAACGGTCTGCATCCAGTTCCACATCGACGAAGCTGACGTCGAAACGAACATCTGCCATGATGACATGATGATTGGTTCCGATGGATTGCCCGAACTAGACGGGAAGCCCCACCCTCGTTTGTTTGGCACATTCCCTCGTTTCCTGGCCCACTATGTTCGTGATCGGGGGCTTCTTGACCTGCCCGAAGCAATTCGTCGGATCACGTCGTTGCCAAGCCAGCGTTTCGGGCTGGTCCGTCGAGGGCTGGTGGCCGAAGGTCATTTCGCCGACCTGGTGGCTTTCGACTACGAACGAATCCAAGATCTGGCCACCTATGACCACCCGAAACAGGAACCGGCGGGCATGAATCTGGTGATGGTCAACGGGCAGGTCACCTACCAACGCGGCGCTCATACCGGAGCGAGGGGCGGTCGGATGTTGCGGTACAGAAGCCCTGAACCGTTGGCTGCTGGTGTGACCAAACGGGGGCAAGGTACCTTGGCGTGACGGGGTCTTCAGGGGCGGTGAAACGAACCGTGCTGTTGGTGGCCTTGTGCGGGATCGTCTCCCATTCGCTTGGCCGGTCGACGCTGCCGGTGCTCGTACCAGCGATCCAAAACGACCTCAACCTCTCCCACACCCAAGCCGGGCTCCTGTCCTCGGTGGGCTTCTTAGGGTATATGGCCGGTGTTGCGGTGGTGACCACCATCAGCGGGCGCGTGGAGCCGAGCCGGCTACTTATCTCAGGTTTGCTGGTGGCCATCGCAGGGTTTATGGCACTTGCGTGGTCGCCGACGTTTCTCGTTACCGCTGGCGGGTTGTTACTCACCGGTCTGGGCGGGGCCGGGATCTGGATGTCGGCCCCCGTTATTGCTACTGGGGCAACCGACCCCGCCTATCGAGGAATGGTGATGGGTTTGTTATCATCCACGATGGGTTTGGGGATCATCGCAGCCTCCCAAAGCACCCGGTTGGTGCGGCAGGTAACCGCCGACGAGGAAGCGTGGCGTCCCGTATGGGCGGGGGCCGCAATATTCACCATTGTGCTACTGCTTGCGACCCTGATCAGCCTTGGCCGCACGGAGACCGAAGCCACCGAGGGGGGCATCAGCCTGAAATTGCTGCGGACCGTGCCCCGATGGCAGCCCCTGATCGTGGGATACATGTTGTTTGGCATCGTTGTTTCCAGTTTCCCCCTGTTTCTGGGGGTCATTTTGGAAGAAAACGGGATGAGCCGCAGCCATGTATCCAACATCTACAGCGCCTTCGGGATCTCCGCAGTGTTGGCCGCTGTCACCCTGGGCCGCCTCTCAGATCATGTGGGCCGGCGGGCGGTGTTGCTGGGGGCCATGGGTGTGATGTTTGGAGCCTCGCTGCTCGTGCTGAGCAAGGCCGAACCGTGGGCCACGCTGGCCGCAGCGGCGTTTGGGGGAGCGAGTTTTGCGTTTCCCGTATTGATCGTGACCCACTTGCGCGATTATCTGGCTGATCGTGCATTTTCCAACGCTCTGGGGGCGTTGACTCTCTTCTACGGTTTGGCCCTCATGGTCGGTCCGTTTGTGGCTGGCCAGGTGGCTGACTCTGGCTTGGGATTAGACGCAGTATTCCTTATGCTCGCTGGTACTGCGGTTCTGGCGGCATCGTTTATTTGGCGACTCCCTCGCCCCACCCCCGCACCATGATGGCCTCCACGCCCCACGATCTCGAACACTCCAGTGGTTATCGTCGCTTGCTGCTTGCCGTGGTGATGCTGGCGGTAACCACCTTCGGTTCGCTGATGACCATCGTCACCGTTTCGTTAGGGATCATCGCCAAAGATCTCGGATCGGATCGAGCCACGCTCACATGGATGATTACCGGGTTAATGCTCACCATGGCCGTCGTTACCCCGTTGGCGGGGCGAGCCGGCGACATCTATGGGCACCGAAAACTCTTCCTCATCGGTTTGTTTGGTGGTGCGCTCACCACCGCAGCCTCGGCGTTGGCTTGGGACGCCACTTCGGTGATCGTGTTTCGGGTGTTGTTTGGCCTCACAGGAGCCATGGTCATGCCCAACGGGATGGCGCTGATGATTCAAGCCTATGGGCCCGAACGTCGCGCCACCGCCATGGGGTGGTTCCAGTTCGCCACAACCGGCGCACCCACCATAGGCCTGGTATTGGGGGGACCCATGATCGATGTGGTGGGATGGCGGGGTGTGTTCTACGGTTTCGCCGGCGTCTCAGCCTTAGCGTTTGTGGTGGGGGTGAGCTTTCTTCGTCCGAGTCCTCGGTTGACAAAAACGCCCCTCGACTTGGCTGGGGCTACCACCCTTGGAGGCGGAGTATTGACGGGACTACTCGCGCTCACTCGTTTCACCGAATCAGTGCGAGACTCCGGTATCGGCGCGGCAGCCACTGATCCGGTGACCATGCTTCTCGCGGTGGCGGCGGTGGTGGGCCTGGGGGCCTTTGTGGTGGTCGAAAACCGGGTGCCCTCCCCGATGCTGAAACTACAATATTTCAAGCGACGCCGGTTCACCCTTCCAATGGTGTCGAGCTCTCTGGTGCAGTTCGCGTATATGGGGGGTTTCGTTGTCACCCCAGCCCTTCTCGACGGTGTGTATGGGCTGACGGTGGGAACTATCGCGGTGATGATGGCCCCTCGTCCCGGGGCGTTTAGCCTGTCGTCGCCGTTGGGTGGTTACCTGGCCACAGCCATCGGCGACCGGGTACCGATGATCCTTGGTGGTGTGGCCATGGTTGTGGCCATGGCGGCCTTTGCCGGAGCGTCATTACTTACCGGAGTGCTCGGGTTGGCGGTGGTGGTGGTCGGGTTGCTCCTATCGGGAGTGTCCGCCGGCATCTCCCAACCGGCCGTGATCTCAGCGGTCGTTGGGGCCGTCGACCCTGAAGACGTGGGTATCGCAGGTGGAATGAGTCAGCAGGTGATGTTTATTGGTGTTGTCAGCGGGATCCAGACACTGAACGTGTTTGTGGGCGATAAAGCCGAACCTGCGGCGTTTGCCACCGCGTTTGTGGTGGGCGGGTTGGTGGCCTTCATCGGCTTGCTTGCGGCGGTTGGTCTGCCGCGCACTACGGCGTCACCAGCCACCCAGCTCTGAGGAACGCCTTAGCGGGAGACAGCCCACGCGCACTACAGCGCCGCTCCCAAAAGGATTTCTGACAAGGCGCGCAGGTCGGGTTCGGTCGAATCGAATGCTGGCACCTTGGTGTATTCAGTAAGTTCACGAATCCCGAGCGGAGAGCTCGCCACGATCCCAGAAATAGCGTCGACCCCGAGGCCGTAGTCCTGTTCCAAAACATGTATGCCCCCGATAGCCCCGAAGGTATCGGAGGCACAAAACACCAGTCGGTAGAGGCGCGACCGCACGTCGGGGCAGCGCAGCAACATGGCTGTCTCACGCTGCAGGATGCCGTCAGCGATTTCGACAATCCAAAAGTTACGAGCGTTATTGGCGTACTTCAAATCGATCTGATTGAAGATATTCACCACGTCTTCTTCCGGCAGCATGTAGGTCGACGGGTACCCAAGAAAGGTGAAGTCGTTGAACGTTGAGGCCCCCGCATCGTTCATGTGAAGGATTTCTTTCAGCGAAGCGGTGCCAGTAACTTTCGACGCCCGCACCGTGTGTCCCATTGATGTTAACGCCCAGGCCATGGCGGCGGCTGCAGTGCTTTTGCCCGAATTCATGGCGGTGCCACACACCAGAATCAGCTTAGCCCGCGGTGTTTTCTTCGTGGCGGTGGTCGGAGCAAACAGTGGGAAGTCCAGGGTGTTCACCGGGCGACCGTTCTTGTCGTAAACCCGACCCAAGACCCGGACCGTGGTGGGGTTGGCGATTCGGCTGTTCCGCAGTTCAACATGGCCGATGACGCCTGAACGCGACGCCAAATCAACCATGGATGCGGCAGCGTTAGGCACGAATGACTCGAATGCATCGGTAGCGTAGCGGTTGCCGTACACAAACAAGGCCGTAGTGGTTTCGGTGAGTCGGTGTATCCGGCCGCTTTTGTTCTCGAGTTCCCGATGGGCTCCGAGGCTCGCGATCTTGCCGTACACCACATCTCCTGGTCTCGGGGGTTCCTCCGTCGGGGCGTACGATTGGGGAATGGACGGGGTCAGGGTGTAGGCGGCGCTAGGAAGAATGTAACCGCGTGGAATGCGCTTCATGGGGCGACCTCCGGTGGGCTGTGGTTGATTACCACAGGGTGTCAAATTCGGAAGAGGGAAGTTAAGCCACCCGCGGTGTGCGGCAACTCCCGGGCCTTTTGCTACGAGATATGTCGGGTAGTCCGAGATATGCCGGTTGGTTTCACCTCGCGCTGGTGGGCGGCATAACCCAACAGTGCGGCATAACCCAACAGTAGGGGACAAATCGGCCGAACGGTTGTCACCCGGTAGGCTGCTCGAGCCCCTCGGTCAGTGCCACCCTGAACCAGCGAGGCGCCACCCAGGCTGTTTCGCCCGAACAGTCATGAGGTGTGAGGTTGATCTGGATCCGGTAAAATGTTGACTGAGATCATTGTTCGATGGTCGACATAGCCCGCCGAAGGTGTCGCTGCAGTAGCTACACGAAAGTTTGGTGGGAATGGGTGGACTAGACCGGGTTCAGTCCAATCCCAGCAGTATGGATGGCGCCACGAAGCCGTCCATTGCGTGGTGTCGACTGCTGTTACTGCTTAGAAACGGAGCGAGCGATTACAACCCAAACCGCCAAGCCGATCCCTGTGCCTGTGCCTCGGTTCTACGAGCTTGTTCAGTCCCATGTTGATGGCATCGCCACCGACCAAGAGACCGAGTTGTTGACGAACCATCGTGAGTCATGGGTCGCGGCATTGCTCCGTCTGTATGACGACGCCAATATGGCCCTGGATAACGCCAATCGGGTAGTGCGGGGGCACGAGCGTTCGTTGGTAGTAGCCGACTTCGAGTCGGAAGTGGCAGCCATCGATCGGGTCCTCACCTCACTAGTGGGTTCATCAAATGGTGGCAACGCCAAACGGGAGCCGAAACCGTCGGCCGAAGATGTGCTGGTTTCCACTGGGCATGCTCAGCTCCAACTCTCATGGAGTCCGGGCCGAATTGTCGCCTGGTCGGCGGCCCATGATGCCGAACCAGAATCGGCCGACGAACTGCTCGAGCGGCTCGAAGCCGCTGGAGTGGGCAGTGTCGGGTGGGAAGAACATGCCCCAGTGAAGATCCCAGGGCGTGGCCGCTGCGACGCGGTTTCGGCGCCGGTGGATTCCGTCCTTGGGTGGCTCACCACACTGCGCACCACCGCCGACGACGACTCGACTGGCGCCAGTGTGGCCTGGCTCGGTCTGGTCACCACACTCGCGGTACGGCTGGTAGTGCAGGGGCGGATGGTGCCTCAGCTCAAGAAAACCCGCCGCAGCCGAAACAAGGGCAGCAAAAACGACGATCGGGGAGCGTTTGCTGTGCGCTGGGCCCCGGCCGTGGTGGACGATGCCGAAATCGAAGCTCTGGCCAAGGCACTCCCTGGCACTATGTCGGTGCTCGAAACTCGGCCCGATGCCAAAGCCATGACCTTGGCGGTATTGACCGACTTGGTGACAGCGATCTGTGTGGAGGCGGCCGGGCGCCTTGAGGTTCCCGCACCGCCTCCCGATCCACGATCAAAGAGCGATGTGGCTGAGGCGTTCGTGGCTCTCCTCGATGGTACGCCATTTCTCGCCCCCAGTCGGATGGCATCCGAACTCGGCCGTCGGATCGACCAATGGTCGCGACCAATCACCAGCAGCACTCGGCCGGTTTTGGTACTGCAGCTCGATCCCCCCGACGATGCCAACGCCTGGTATCTTGCGGTGCTTGCCACAAGCGCCGAAGGTAATCTGGCCCCGGTAGAACAGGTGATTGTCAACTCGTCGTCGGGGCGCCGCAAAGAGGTAGAAGGCGAACTCGCCCGACTGGAGCGGCTCTACGATGTGCTTTTGCGGCCCGGTGGTCGCCGTCGCGGTGAGGTCATACTAAGCCAAGACGAAGCATGGATGTTGATGACCGATGTCGGTCATGTGCTCATGGCTGCTGGATTCGAACTGCGGGCGCCACGCCTTTCTCGCCGCAAACCGAGCCCTGCCCTGCGGCTTACATCCGAAGAACAAGCGAATACTCAGGTAGGTGCTCAGCAACTGGCCAACGTGAGCTGGTCGGTTGTGTTCGACGATGTGGAATTGACCGCTGATGACATTGCTCAGCTTGCGGTCCAAGCACGACCCCTGGTGCAATCACGCGGCCGTTGGGTTGAATTGGATCAAGCCGACCTGGCTGAAGCAGCGGCTGCCCTGGCCGAACGGGCCGATAAGACCCAGCTCACCGGTGCCGACATGTTACGGCATGCTCTGGGCCTTGATGGCACTCCATTTTCTGGTGGGGTCACGATCACTGGTGATGGATGGGCGGCTGAGCTGCTCAAAAAAGCCTCCGACCTGCCAGAAGATCCACCGGCTCGTCCGGAAGGGTTTGTTGGTGAACTGCGTTCCTACCAGGCCGAGGCCCGCATGTGGCTGAGCTTTCTCGACGACGTGGGCCTCGGCGGCTGCCTGGCCTTGGATATGGGTTTGGGTAAAACGCCAACGATGCTGGCCCATCTGCGAGTCACCAACGATCGGGGGCCAGCTCTGGTGGTAGCCCCGCCCGCCGTCGTAGGAAACTGGGCCGCTGAAGCAGCCAAATTCGTGCCGGACATGAGGGTAGTGGTGCATCACGGGCCAAACCGGGCGGGTCCCGATCGGATTCCGTCGGTGGTCGAGAACGCCGATCTGGTGATCACGACCTATGGCACCGCGGTGCGAGATGTCGACGCTCTCGAAAAGGTTGAATGGGCCAAGGTCGTGCTCGACGAAGCCCAAGCCATCAAAAACCCCACTTCGGAGACAGCCCAACAACTTCGCCGAATCGAGGCCCGTACTCGAGTGGCGCTCACCGGTACCCCGATCGAGAACGGGCTCGGAGATCTTTGGGCCATTATTGATTACACCAACCCAGGGTTAGTTGGGCCTCGAGCGGCCTTCGTGAGCCAGTTATCGCACGAGGGCACCGGCAAAGACGGGGCCGAGCGGGCGTTGCGGGCCTTGAACGGCATCCTTGTCTTCCGTCGCACCAAAGCCGAACCGGCAATCGCGTCCGAACTGCCTGATCGTATCGATGAGCTCGATTTGTGTTCGATGACCCCAGAGCAGATTGGCCTCTATCAGGCAGTACTCGACAATCTGATCAAAACCGCCGCCGAAGGCGCCTCGGAGAGCGGCGCGCCGCAGCCCCAGCGAAAAGGGGCGGTATTGGCGGCTATTACGGCTCTCAAACAGATCTGCAACCATCCAGCCGCGTATCAAGACGATGGAGAAGCCCTCGACGGGCGTTCCGGCAAACTCGCTCGTCTCAACGAGATCATCGACAATGTTTTCGCGGCCGACGAACGAGTGCTGATCTTCACCCACTTTGCATCGTGGGGCGAGAAGCTAGCCAAATATCTTGCGGCTCGCACCAAACGCAGTATCCCGTGTTATCACGGCGGACTGGCTCGAGGCACCCGCGACAAGATGATCAGCGACTTCCAAAGCGGAAAAGGCGCAGGGGCGCTGGTGCTGTCGCTTAAGGCCGGTGGCACCGGCCTTAACCTTACGGCCGCCAACCATGTGGTGTTGTACGACCGATGGTGGAACCCCGCAGTGGAGGATCAAGCCCGAGATCGGGTGTGGCGAATCGGACAGAAGAACACGGTGGTTTGTCACCGACTGGTGTGCCCGGGCACCGTCGATGAACGAGTAGAAGAAATCGTCGCCGGAAAACGACAAATTGCTGACATGGTGCTTCCGAAGTCGTCATCAGTGGGAGACCTGGATTCCGAACAACTGCGCAAGGCGTTGGGAATCGACGAACGTATGCTCCTAACCGAAGAGGACATCGACCCTTCATACGCCTTGGCGCCCATCGGTGAACCGCCGCCAACATCATCAGCGGCCGGGGCAAGCTTGAATGATGGCGGTGGGGCGGAATCTGGAACGACCGAAGCTGCCGCCGCAGAAGGAGCCGAGCAATGAGTGGCCCTAATAACAGTGCAAACACTGGTGGGGGAGCCGGAAACAAGTCCCGAAACCGCCGTCAAGGTCGCCGTCGCAAGACCAAGAAGAAACCCCAACTCGACGCGGTTTCCTTCTGGGGTGATCCGGCCCGACTGCCCGAGGGAGAGTCCACGGTGCGGATCACCAACGACCCAGGAGCCGTGGTTCGTTCCTTGGGGCGACCACCACTTTCCGGTCATTACAGCAAAGCCGAGTTTCACTTCACTGCCGTGTACGAACGAGCAGTGGGGTTGGCAAGCGCGTTGGCGGCTGCCGGCGACCTCATCGAACCTGACGAGCTGCTCAACGACTCTCATCCATCGTGACCTACGGGTATCAAGCACTGAGGTAGCAGATACCGGCGGTCGGCTCGCACCCCCGTCAATGGGACGCTAACGTTCGGTGATGGAATACGGTGTTCATCTCCCTCATCTTGGTTCGTCTGCTGGTCGAGCGCCCCTTCTGGAGTGGGCGCAGGAAGCCGAGAGGCTTGGCGCCCACTCATTATGGGCCAGCGATCATATCGCGTGGCCGCGAGACGTCGACTCCGACTACCCCTACACCGAGGACGGGTCGTTCCCTCCGGGGTTCGACATGCCCTGGCTGGAACCGCTGGGTTCTCTCATGTTCGTGGCCGCCGTCACTGAGCGGGTGCGTTTGGGCACTTCGGTACTGATCCTCGGCTACCGGCCCACGGTGCTCACGGCCAAGATGGTCGCCACCCTCGACGTGCTTTCGGCGGGCCGCACCATTCTGGGAGTGGGTGTCGGGTGGATGAAAGAGGAATTCGATGTCTTGGGAATGCCTTTTGACCGGCGCGGGGCCCGCGCCGACGAATGCCTCGAAACCTTCAAGGCGCTGTTTGAACAGGAGTCGCCGGCGTTTGCGGGAACATTCCACCAGTTCCCCGAAATAGGGTTCTCCCCAAAACCGGTGCAATCACCCGTGCCGGTTTGGGTGGGCGGCAGCTCATGGCCCGCTTTCATGCGTACCGCTCGTTATGGGGATGGCTTCCATGCCGCTTTTGAACCTCTAGACGTGGTGCGGTCCGAATGGGAAGATATCGGCCGGGCGTGCGAACAGTTGGGGCGTGACCGCTCCGAGATCGAGCTGTCGATTCGTCTCTACCTCGATCCCCACGGCCGAATGCCAGCGGAGAAATCGGTGCACGGGTCCCACAACCAGATGGCCGAGATTGTGGGGCAGTGGTCGGATATCGGCGTCGACCATATCTTGCTTGATGTGGTAGCACCCGGGGGTGCGGCCGGGCGTCTCGACGTATTTCGCGACTTTATGACCTCAGTCGCTGGGTAACCTCAGCGTTGCGAGGGCAGGCCTACCACGAGAATACGTGGGTACCGTACCATCCGTTTTCGGTGCGGTACAGGCCGATTCCGGCCTTGGTGTATTCACCGTTGGTCATGTTGGTGAAGTGAGCTTCGCTCTCGATCCACAGCCCATGAAAGAGTTCAGCAGCTTCGGCGGCCGACAACCGAGTGTTGGTGGTGTAGGCGATGTTTTCACCGTATGGGCCGGTGCTGTGGGTGAGCTCACCGGACTCCGCCATTTGGCGGCTCCAATCCCGGGCGAACGCAGCCATCTCCTCGTCGCGAGCCAGATCGGTTACGTTCTCTTCGGAGCGTAACCCGTTGAGCAACGACAACGACTCGGTTTCACCGGCAACCATTTCTTCCTCGGTGGCGGGTTCGGCTGGGTCTTCGGCCGGGGCTTCCAGAGTGGTAGACGTCACCGATGCTGGCGCCGCAGTATCAGCGGCCGACGAGGGTTGCTGCCCTGCCTCCACCGCTTCACGTCCGGCCCGTGAGAGGGTGGGAGGGGTGGGGGACTCATCGGCGAGTCCGCCAGCGGGGGCTGCAGTAGATAGGGAGTCGTTCAGGCTGTTGGCGGAAAGCTCGTCTCCGTCGGGGGCCGCAGAATTGCCCAAATCTCGAAGGTCGCCGGGCGACTGAGCCAGCAAACTTGTGGTGGGGTCTCGTAAGGAAGGGTCGGCGGCATTATCCGTGGCCGAAAGGCTGCAGGCACCCCCAACTCCCAAAGCCACAATAGCGGCTGCCATCAGGCGTAACTTCCCGCGAACTTGTACCGCTTGCGTACCCACTATTCCACCACACTCCATGGTCCGATGTGTTGAACCGTGACCTCGCTGGTGATGGTAGCGTAACCCAACCTTCATGTAACGTTTCCTACGAAAATTATTGGGTGAACGATCCTAAGGGCGATGCAAGGTGGCTGTTGGACATCCAGGCCCGGTCCTGTCAAGATCTGAAGTTATGAGTACGAATCTCACCGCCCAAACAGTCGAGTTGCTGCAAACGATGATTCAGAATGGGTGCGTGAACAATGGCCATCCCGAATCGGGGGAGGAGGTACGCAACGCCGACACGTTGGTCAGTTTCCTGGAGGGGACTGGCCTAGATATCGAACGGTTTGAGCCAACTCCGGGCCGGGTATCGCTGGTCACCCGCATCGAGGGCACCGACCCGAGTGCACCGTCGCTGTGTCTGATGGGCCACACCGATGTGGTTCCCGTGAATCCCGATGGCTGGCGTCACGACCCCTTCGGCGGGGAGCTCATCGACGGAGAGGTATGGGGAAGGGGCGCCGTTGATATGTTGAACATCACCGCGTCCCAAGCCGTGGCCTTCCGCGAACTCGCTCTCAGGGGATTTCGGCCAAAAGGCGACCTGATCTATTTCGCCGTGGCCGACGAAGAAGCTGGTTCGGCTCACGGGGCCCAATGGATGGCTGACAACCACCGCGATCGGATCTATGCCGACTATGTGCTCACCGAAAACGGTGGCTTACATCAGGGGCCAGCGGAACAGTCCCGCATTGGTATTAATGTGGCCGAAAAAGGGGTGGCCTGGCGGCGGCTGCGGGTGCGGGGAACTCCGGGGCACGGCTCGGCGCCGTTTCGTCGCGATAACGCCTTGGTGAAAGCGGCTGCCGTGGTGCAGCGCCTGGCCGAGTATCGCCCGGCCCCTAAATTCACGGAGTTATGGAGCGAAAAAGTCGATGCCATGAACCTCACCGGTGACGCCCGAGAGTCTCTGCTTGACGAAGACCGGATCGAAGAATTTCTCGACCAGCTCCCAAACGCGGGGGCAGCAAGTCATCTCTATTCGTGCACCCACACCACGTTCAGTCCCAACCTGGTTGATGGTGGTGAGATGAAGGCCAATGTTATTCCGGACAACGTCGAACTTCAGGTGGATATCCGAACCTTGCCAGGCGAAACAGCGGCCGATGTGCAAGCCCACCTCGACGCTGCATTAGGCGACCTAGCCTCCGAGGTGGAGGTAACGGCCATGATGAACGACCCGGCCTCAATTAGCCGCACCAATACTGTGTTGTGGGACGCTCTGGCCGCAGCCACAACAAAGCGGTTTCCCAACTCCACCCTGAGCCCCCAAATGTTGGTGGGGTTCACCGACGCCCGGGTCTATCGCCAGATGGGGTCGGTAGCCTACGGGGCGGCCCTGTTCAGCCCCCAACTCGACCCGGCTGACTTTGCCGCCCGCTTCCATGGGCACAATGAGCGCGTTGATGTCGAATCGCTACAACTCACCACCGAGTTGTGGGTCGACGTGAGTCGCAGTGTGCTCGGGTAGAACTATTGGCTGGGCAGAATTATATGGTCAAAAGGCCTAGGAGGGGTGACGATACAAATGTTAGGGCCTGTATTAGCATCATGTCACTAAGCACACCGCATATCAGAGCCGATGGCTGCTGAGCGGTTTCCGCCTACTAAAATGTCCTTGGGAGCTATCTTGTTGAAGAAACCCCATCCAGCCCAGCGGTTACGGGTTACTGCCGGTGCATTGAGCGCTGTCAGCTTCATCGGGATTGCCGTTGCCATCGACGCTGACGCCACCGTTCCTACCTCCAACAACGCTCTGGGTGCCCTCAATGGGCAAGTGGCGGCGTTGGGTAGTCAGCAATTGAACCTTTCCGGTGGCGCCACAGCAGCAAGTACTGGTGCCGCTGATCCGACCACGTCGTCGATCAACCCCGCCGGCGGTGTCACCTCGGTGCCCGCTGACGCTCTGACTGGGCAGATGAGCGAAGCTGATCAGGCAGGCGGCCAGGTCACCACCTCGCCCGATTCTGTAGCGGGCCAACCGACGGCCCCAGCGCCAGCGTCAGCATCGACCGTACTTGCACCAGTTTCGACTCCTTCGACCCAAGCACAAATTCAAGCCCCAGCGTCGACGGTGCCCGCACCGACCGCACCCCCCACCACCGTCCAGCAGGTCGTCACCACCGCTGCCCCGGTCACCCAACAACCCACGTCTACGACTCAGCAGCGCACCACTGCCACTGCTCGGCGTACCACTACCACTGCTCGGCAGACCACTACCACTGCTCGGCGTACCACTACCACTGCTCGGCAGACCACCACCACTGCTCGGCAAACCACTACCACTACCAGGCCGGTCAGCACTACGACTCCCGTGGTGAGCTCCGGATCGTGATCTCTGCGGCGGAACGGCTGTTCCGGGCGATGAACACCGACATCCACGTGATCGTGGTTGGAGGTACTGAAGCTGATCTCAGCTGGGCCGAAACCCAAATCCACAGTTGTGAGCGGAAGTGGAGCCGGTTCCTACCCGACAGCGAGATCTCGGCGATCAATCGCTTGGCCGGTAGGCCGGTCGTGGTTTCGCCTGACACCTTTCAGCTCGTGGCTGACACCATCGATGCCTACCAGCAGACTGATGGTGTATTCGATCCGACCGTGCTGACTTCTTTGGTGGCCGCTGGCTACGATCGGAGTTGGGAACAAATCGATGTCGACACAATCGCAGGTGGCACTATCGCCGCTCCCGGGGTGTCGGGGATTGAGTTATTGCCCCACGCCAATACCGTACGTATCCCCCGCGGCGTAGGGATCGACGTTGGTGGAATTGCTAAGGGGGCAGTGGCCGAACGGGTGGCCACAGGCCTGTGTTCTCACCGGGGCGCACAAGGGGCGTGTATCAGTATCGGTGGTGATTTGCAGGTCAGCGGGGTTGGCCCCGACGGGGACGGGTGGCCGATAACCATCGATTGTGTGGGGTCGTCTCAGCAAAAAGACATTTACCTAGTCGACGGGGCCGTGTGCACGTCTACAACCCTCAAACGTCGCTGGCAGACCACTCAAGGCAGTCAGCATCATCTTCGTAATCCGGCCACCGGTCGGCCGCTGGAGAGTGGCATCGTTACTCTTTCGGTAGTTGGGGCATCGGCTAAACAAGCCGAGGTGCTCACCAAGGTGGGTATGGCGGCTGGGCCGGCGGGAGCCGAAGCTGCGGTTGTGGAGCGCGGAGCAACCGGCCTAATGGTGCTCGAAGATGGTAGTGTCGAAACGTTCGAGGGTTTTTCGGCTTTTCTCCACGACGGCCTGACCAGCGAAGACCTGTCGTCACCCGCCGAACTCATCCGTCCAAGTCACTACTGAGTAGAGCGAGTCATGGGATTTAGCGACCAGATCTTTTGGTTCACCACCCGATCAGCGGGAATCATCTCGTGGTTTGCGGCGTCCCTGTCGATCATGGCTGGCCTGCTCCTTTCATCTCGCTTTTTGGGCCGGAAACCCACAATCCCGTACCTCACCGATATCCACCGGTTCTTGGGTGGGCTCTCGGTGTTTTACCTCGTCATTCACATGATCACCCTGGCCTTCGACGAGTTCATCCAGTTTGGAGTAGCCGACCTGCTCATTCCAGGGGTAGCCAGTATTCCTGGCTTCAGCCGCTTCGCTCTGGCTCTTGGAGTGATAGCGGCCTGGCTTATGATCATTATCGAAGTCACGTCGCTGCTGAAGAAGCACATGCCCAAACAGGTGTGGCATGGAATCCACCTCTCGTCGTTTCTCGTTCTGATCATGGGTACGTGGCACGGAGTTGACGTTGGTGCTGAAAGCGGCAACCGACTGATGCTCGCCCTCGGTTCGTCGCTTACCGCCGCAGTAGTGTTGGTGACTGGGGTTCGGGCGTACCGGGTTTGGGTGAAGCCTCGTCCCGATTTGGATGAACCCGCCTCGTCACCGATCGAGATCGTACACCAACCTGAATCTCGCCCCGTTCGGCCTGCGATGGCGTCGCCCGTATTGGGGCACCAGCTTTCGCCCCAATACGGTGTCACCGGCCACGAGCAACCATCCTTTTCTCCACCCGTCAACAGGTATCAACCAGCCCCCAACTCAGGCTTCGGTGGTCCCCAGGCTATCCATACTCAGACTGGGGTCGATGGCGGATTCCCCCAACCCAGGCATCAGCGGCCCGCGGCACAAAACCCGCCGCCGCAACCAGCGACGCCTCATCGCGCCCCTCAGCCCCAACCACCACGGATCGCGCCACCTCCCAGTCGCCCGGATTCCTACGAAGCGCCACAGCGTCACCCAGATCAGCCTGCGCCGCCACTGGGCCCGCCGGCTCGCCCTCATCAGCAGGCTCCGAGTCGGCCTGTGCATCCGCAGCAGCCAACGCGCCGCCCAGTGCCCCCGCCACAACCCCAGCGCGGCCAGCCAGCACCAGCGGCGGGCCCGTTCAGCGATGACGGATTCCCTGCGGCCAGCCACGAAGCTCCGCCTCGGGGCTACTGGTCGAATGAGTCTGCAGGTCGACCTCCCGCAGAGCCACCGGCCCGCGGAGTGCCACGAAACGGTGCTGCTCCCCAGCGAAACGAGCCACCCCGTCGGCGACGGGATGACTCGTTCGATGACCATGATTTTTTCTCCGGTGGCGAGCCAACCTGGCAAGATGGCACGTCCGGCGGGTAGCGACAACCCCTACACGGTGGTGACGTCTAACTCGTTGGCGCGGTACTGCGCCCGAAGCACTTTCTTGTCGAATTTTCCGACCGAGGTTTTCGGCACCTCGTCTACCTGCACCCAACGTTCCGGTAGCCACCATTTCACCACCAGGGTTTCCAGATAGGCGTAGAGGGCCGGCGGGTCGAAATCGGCTCCGCTTTTCACAACCACACAGGCCATGGGGCGCTCGTCCCAGCGGTCGTCGGGGACACCTACCACCGCGGCCTCGACCACGTCTGGGTGACCCATCAGGGTGTTTTCCAAATCGACACTGGAGATCCACTCGCCACCTGATTTGATCACGTCTTTGGCGCGGTCAGAGATCAGCACATACCCGTTGGGTTCGATGGATCCGACATCGCCCGTGCGGAGCCAGCCATCATGGAATTTCTCGTCGGTGTCGTCGAGATAATACTGACCCGTGATCCAGGGGCCGCGAATCTCGATTTCCCCTTGGGCCTCGCCATCCCACGGCAGTTCGTTGCCGTCGTCGTCGCAGATCCGCATCTCCACCCCAGCCATGACTCGCCCGGTGCGGACCCGCCACT
>Ga0316189_10000821_pt1 | contig 31053 bp, 17 predicted proteins | sample LowCovwburrow_MG_FD_204930 | JGI IMG/M metagenome (GOLD analysis project Ga0316189, IMG submission 204930) | Coastal sediment microbial communities from Maine, United States - Lowes Cove worm burrow | ecosystem: Environmental > Aquatic > Marine > Coastal > Sediment | place: USA: Maine...
TCGCTACCGCCTCGACAAGCGGATCGGCTGGGGCGGGATGGCGAGCGTCTACGCGGCCGCCGACCTCCGACTCGGCCGCAGCGTCGCCGCGAAAGTGCTCCACCCGGAGTACGCGCGCTCAGAGATGCAGCGCCGGCGGATCCTCCAGGAGGCCAGCCTCGGCGCTCGGCTCGATCATCCCAACACAGTGTCGGTCTTCGACCTCGGCGAAGAGGAGCGCTCACGCGGCGAACGGTGGATCTACCTGATCATGCCCTTGGTCGCGGGGGGCAATCTCCGCCATGTGCTCCTCGAAGGCGCGGTCGCATGGTCTCGTGCCGTTGGGCTCGTCCGCCAACTCCTCGCCGGCCTCGCCGCGCTCCACTGCGTCGGCGCGCTCCACCGCGACATCAAGCCCGAGAACTGCCTGATGTCGCGGATCGACGGCCGAGAACACCTCCGACTCGCGGATCTAGGGCTCGCCAAGGCGGCTCCGGGCCTCATCTCCTTGGCGCCCGTCTCAGTCGCCGGCTCGCTCATCGGCACGCTCACCTACGTCTCGCCCGAGCAGGCCCAAGGGCACGCCTTGGATGAGCGCTCGGATCTCTACTCCGTCGCGGTCGTGCTCTACGAACTCCTCACGCGCCGAGCTCCCTTCAGCGGTCGTCACCTCGACCTGCTCAACGCCCACGTCAGCGCGGCACCGCCATCGATGCGAGAGGTCGCCCCTCTCGCTGGGATCCCAGCGTCGATCGAGACGGTTGTCCTCTGCGCGCTTGCGAAGGACCCCGACGAACGTTTCGCGACCGCCGAGATCTTCGCGGCAGCGCTCGCTGATGCTGCCCTTCCTGAGCTGACTGAGTCCTCCACCTTCGCCCCCTCGTCGAAGAGTCGGACATGTCCGACGAGCCATGCCGGGTGCAACGCCGCGCAGGCATCACTCGCGGCCTGGACGCGCTTCGAGTACGAACTCGCGCAAGCTGAAGCGAACCGCGCTGCTCGACATGACCGGGCGTGGCTGCCGCTCAAGCTGATCATGAGCGATCTCGCGGATGCGTAGGCGCCCGCCTCACGGGTAGACCTGGCGGCAACGCGCCAAGGCTGAGCCTCCCACACTTCGCAGTTTCGCGAGACGCGAAGGTCAGCCCGTGGTGCAGCTCCCCTCCCGGCGTAGCGATGTCGGGTCGATCCGCGGCAGAACTTGCTCGCGAATCTGACGATGCGCCCTCTCGCGCGATCGACGATTCGCTGACGATTCGCCGACGATTCGTCGACGAATAGCAGGTGAATCGTCGGCGAGTACCAGGTGAATCGTCGACGACTCGTCGTCCAGTGCGCGATGACTCCCGTTGCCCCAGAGCATCCGAAGAGCACCCCTAGGACCATAGTGACTGAAGAGACAGGTGAACTTGCGGGTGACCAGGTCGATGGCGTCGAGCAATTCGAGCCGCCCGACGGGCCGACGATCCTCCGTGCGTACTGCCAGGCGCAGCTCGTCGAGCTCCCCCGCGGTGGCCGCGGCACACGCGCGGCGAGCGACCTCCTCACCGCGATCCCGAAATGCTCCCGCCTCGGCTGGGCGGATATGACCGTCTCGGCGCCCCAGCTCTTCCGCATGCTCGAGCACGCAGAGCTGATCAGAAGCCGCCCGGCCGCGAGCGACATGACCGCGGCCCTCCGGCTCGTCGCCTCGGTCTGCGAGATCGTCACACAGAAGAGCGCGCGTCGCTGGTCGGTGTGGTTCTCGCGCGCCTGCGATCCAGATCATGCTCTAGGGGCATCGATCCTCGAGGCTGTGACTCCGGCGATGCTCCACCGGTCTGGGGCGGTACACCCGTCCGAAGCCAACCGGCCGACGAGTGCACTCTGCACTCGGCCGGACTCCCTCTCGCAAGAGCTCGAGAGCACTCGCGATGCGCTTGCGGTCGCCCGCGACGAAGTGAAGGAACTCGCGAACAAGCTCCGTTCGGTCGAAAAAACCCTGAAAGTCCTGAAAATGGCCCACGCTTGGCGGATCGACGCCCACTCACTCTTGCGCGGGAGACTCCGTGTTAGGCGGATTCTGTGGCAGCAAGGGGTCTCTCTATCCGAGGCCGATGAACTTCTCACGACCGACCCCGAAGGCGTCCTAGTGTTCGCACGAAGAGTCGCGACAGAGAGTCGCGACAAGCTCGAGGAGAGTACGGGAATCGTCCTACCGCCCTGCAAGATCGCGACAAGCGAGAGCAGTAGCTCCTCCTCGGACTGAGTTTGCGCCCGCATCTCGCGGCACCCCGCCGTCTTGTCAGCTGCTCGCGCCTCGCCCTGGCCTCTCGTCCCCGTCCTCCCGCGTCATACCCGTCCTACCTCATCACGCCGGCTCCGGAGGCTAGAGATGCCACATAACTCGCCCAGCACGAGCCTCCTGTCGCAGACCAAGACGAGTTGCGGAATTTCTGTCGGTAGCACGCAACAGTCTCCTACCTGTGGCCGACTACACGGGCAACGCGCCTTCAGCCTCTTCCGGATGCCAGAGCACCGGCCTACCATGTTCCCGATGCGCGTCCTCGCACCCATCATGTCGCTCCTCCTCCTCGGCTCCTGCACAGAGCCCAACCCCTACCTGGGGATCTGCGGCAACGGCGTACACGAGCCGGAATTCGACGAGGAGTGCGACGACGGCCCAGACAACGGCGACGCCTCCGAGTGTTCGATGACCTGCAGGCTCGCCTCCTGCGGCGACGGTCTCGTCCAGCCCGGCGAAGAGTGCGATCTCGGCGACCAGAACAGCAACAACGGCGAGTGCACCCTTTCTTGCAGGTCTGACGCCTGCGGCGACGGCTTTGTCCAAGCCGGCGAGCTCTGTGACGACGGCGGCGGTAACCGCTGGCCCGCCGATGGAGCCCCAGGCTGCTCAATCTACTGCGACCCATTGCCCTACTGCGGCGACGGCGACATCCAGATCGACCTTGGCGAAGAGTGCGACGACGCCAACGACGTCGACGACGACGCCTGCTCGAACAACTGCATCGCATCCTCCTGCGGCGACGGTGACGTCCAGGGCGACGAGGAGTGCGATGACGGCAACGACATCGACAGCGATGGCTGCACCAACGCCTGTACCTACGCCTTCTGCGGCGACGGGGTCGTCCGCGAGGACAAGGAGGAGTGTGACGACGGCAACGACGACAACAGCGACGCCTGCCTGAGCACCTGCCTCGCTGCGAGCTGCGGCGACGGGGTCCTCCACGAGGGCATTGAGGAGTGCGACGACGGCAACCTCGACCCCGATGACGGCTGCAACGCCTCCTGTCTCATCGATCGCCAGGTCTTCGTGACCAAAGATCTCACCGACGCAGGCGCACTGATGGGGATCGACGGCGCGGACGCGATCTGCCAAGCAGAGGCGGAGCTCAATGACATCGCCGCGCCAGATCGCTTCCGCGCCTGGCTTTCGGACTCGAAATCATCACCGTCGACCCGCTTTGTGACTCGCAACGCGCGCTACGTCCTCGTCGATGGGTCGGTGATCGCCGACGACTGGGATGACCTCACCGATGGCCAGCTGAGCCACCCGATCGATCGCTTCGCCGACGGCGAGCTCGCCAATGAGATCGTCTGGACCTCGACCGCAGCGACGGGTGAAGCGAGCGACAGCGGCGAATTCTGCGGCGACTGGTCCGTGAGCGACGAGACCTACGCCCGTCAGGGAGCGACAACGCTCACCGACGCCAGGTGGACCGACCTCCCCGACCCCGGCAACTGCTTCGAAATCGCCTCCATCTACTGCTTCCGAGATTAGCCATGACGCTCGTTCGCCTCAGCCCTCGCCCCAGCCCGCGCCATGGCGCCCTCCTCCCTTCGTCTCTGCTGCTTCTGCTCCCCCTCTCGCTCGGCGCCTGTCCGGACGACACCTCGGGCACGTGGAGCGAAGAGAGCGCGACAGGGGCGAGCTCGACCAGCGGGGGATCGATGACACCGAGTACGGATCCCTCGGGGCCTTCATCCGACGATCCCGCGACCACTGGCTCGATGATGACCAGCTCGACGACGGCAGCCGACGACTCCACGACCACTCTCGCTAGCTCTACGTCCAGTGACGACTCGACCACAACGAGCTCAACGGACTCGACGGGCTCCATCGACTCGGGCTCAACCGGCTCAACCGGCTCAACGACGGACGCCTCAGGCTGGTGCGGGGACAAGTCCGAGGACCCCGGCGAGGAGTGTGACCGCGGTGACGCAATGAACGGCCAGGGAAGCTACGGCGGCTGCAACGATGACTGCACTCTCCAACCGCACTGCAACGACGGGAAGCACCAGTCCCCCTACGAAGAGTGTGACCCGAGCGATCCGCTCTTCGCTGAGGCTGCCGTGTGCACGGACGCCTGCACCTGGAAGGGTGTCATTATCTTTCTCACGTCGAAGAGCATCAATGGGGACCTCGGCGGCGTCGACGGGGCAGACGCCATGTGCCGCAGCCTTGCCGAAGAAGCCGGGCTACAGAAGTGGGAACAGTACAACGCATGGCTCAGCGTCGGCGCGAGCACAGCGGCAAGCCGGGTGCCGCTTGTGGATCGCCCCTACTACCGCCTGGACGGCCTGAAGATCGCCGAAACCTCCGAGGATCTGCTCAACTCGAAGCTCCTCCAACCCGCGAATATCAGTGAGCACAAAGAAGACCTCGGGATCGCCAAGGTCTGGACGAACTCACTCCCCGACGGGACGACGACGAGCACGATGCACGACTGCCAGTCGTTCTCTTCTCCGGAAGCCAGCGACAAGGCGTACGTCGGGCTCGCAAACAAGACCGACGGACAGTGGACCCACGCAGACGTGACATCCTACTGCAGCAAGAAAACTCGACTCTATTGCTTCAGCCCTGCATTCTAGCTGACGACCGCGACTTGGAAGCTGCTGGCGCAGCTCGACGCATGTCTCCGCTCGGGGTTCTCTCGACGTCGAACAACCGAGACAGGGTGCTCCGGTCTCGCGGCGCTCAAACAGGCAACACCGGCCGGTCGACCGGCGCTGATGCAGCGACCTATCCCGCCTCGCGATGAGGATGTGCGACAACGAGATCTCCCTGAGCTGGATCGATCCTGGATCGATTCTGGATCGATCCAACCGAAAACCTCGAATTCCACCGCCCAAAGCCTCATAGCGCCCCACTCCCCCCACATGACCAATATCGAAGATGACGGGACCGTGCCGACCAAAGAAGAGGACAACTGGTCGGCGCCGGGGCTCAACAACTACCGGCAGAACTACATCGACAACGTCTTCGCCGCGCCCGACGTGGTCATCGCCTCTGTCTGGCCGGAGTGTGAGGGTGAGTATGGGCTCTACGCTAGGGTCCGAAATATCGGCGAGCAGGCGATCCCCCACGGGGTCACCGTCAACTTCTACGCGGGTGACCCCGAGATGGGCGGCGTTCAGATCGGCACGACGAACACCACGAAGGAGCTCTACCCGGCCGAAGCTGAAGATGTCTTTGTCGCGCTCCCGGACGCTCCCGCGGACCTCCTCGACGGCAGCGAGCTAGGCTTCGCAGTCGTCAATCCGATGGAGACATGGCTCGAGTGCCGCCCCGCAAATAACAGCGGCGAGGGCTCCGGGGTCTGTGAGTAGCTCGGGCTCGGGCCCGGACCCCTCGGGCTCGGGCCGGTAGACCCCCCGAGGAGCCACGCGCGGTCGCTCCGAGCCGCCAGGATCGGTGAAACCGGCTCCCAGGCGAATGCACCGGAGCGAGCCCGTGCTGCACGACGGAGCAGACCCGTACCCCGCAGCAGAGCGAGACGGACCGGGGGTCCTCGGGCGACCCATATCGAGCGGGCCTGGCCTGGCAACGATATGTCCCAAGGTACGGTTTCCCAGAGGCTACCGAAATGCACGGAGCAGCTCACGCCCTCTCCCGACGGCGACCAACTGTCTCTATTTCACGATTACCGCCGCGAAACTATGACCATATCTCGTGACCACGAGGCCGCGGTGAAGCTCGTTTTGCCGTCGCCCCCTCCCCCCTAGACCCCAAGCTCAGCAGCGCTGCGCCGAGGCCAGAGGCGCCTGAGCCCCCGAGGGTACCCAGGGCTTTCGTACGCCCCTGTACGGCTCAGCGACGCTTCGCCGAGGCGACAACCCTTGGACCCGAGAAGGTGACTGGAGCTTTCGCCGCGACCCCGGCGCACAGTCCGCCGCCTGCGACTCCGGCCCCTGACGCCCTACAAATAGAAAGGGGAGCCCCCTCGGGCTCCCCTCAGCGCGTTTTCACGCGTGTTCGCTACTGCGGGATACCGCAGATACCGACGTTCTCCTTGCCGGGCGGCTCCATGCCCTCCTCGAACCAGGGGATGCAGTCCTGGGTACCACCGGGGCACATGTTGTCCTCGGAGATGTCGCAGAACGGGGTGCAGCAACCGGCGGCCTGACAACCCTCGACGTACTCGGGGTTGAGGCAGTAGAGGCCAGGCTTACAGGCGTTCGCGTACTCGCAGGGATCGCCGTAGAGGCCAGCCTCACCAGAAGCGTCGAGGACGCAGATGAAGTTGTCACCGCTCGGGATACAGAGGTCGTCGCCCGGGCAGTCCTGGAGCAGCGGGTCACAGTCCGGGAGGCAGAGGATCAGGACACCTTCATTGACGATGGTGCAGCTGAAGCCGGAGTCGCAGGTGCCGTCCTCGGCGTTGGTGCCGTCGCAGAAGGCGATACAGACGCCCTCGCCGCTCTCGCCGTCGACGTCCCAGCACATCGAGGACTTCGCACAGTTGTCGACACCGCTGACGCCACCACCCTCGGTGGTGCAGACATCGCCGGGCTGCTGCGGCGCCGCGTCGATCGGCGAGCACTTGGTCGCGTTCCAGGAGGAACCGCCGTCGTTCGCCCACGGCATGCACTTCTCGCCATCAGGGCAGTCCTGCGACCAGACATCGCACTCGATCTCGCCACCGCCGCCGCCCTGGTCGCCGCACATAAGGAACGAACAGTCGTCGGTATCGGTACCACCGCTTCCGGTGGTCGCACCCGTCGTCGAGGTCGGGTCCGTCGTCTGGCCGGTGCTAGAGGCGCTATCAGAGGCGCTACCGGTGGTACCGGCTGTCGCGGAGTCCGTGGTGTCCTCGGTGTCCGCGGTGTCCGCGGTGTCCGCGGTGTCCGCGGTGTCCGCGGTGGTCGGGGTGGTCGCGGTCGCCTCCGGATCGTCCTTGCCAGAACAGGCGGACAGAATCATCGCTCCGGTGATGAGCCCGGTAAGAATCCCTGTGATTTTCATGGTTGTCCCTCGTCGTGTAACGGTTTCAAAGGTGGAGCGGATGGACGTTGTGAGCTCGGATCCTCAGCGCCATCGCTATGTCAATCGGGTGTGCGGAAAAACGCTCGCTGGGGGCTGAGCCCCTCCATGCGAGAACTGTTAGTCCTGAACCGCTTGAAGCTTGGCATAGCCGACGTTCCAGGCGCAACTACTTATCGCCTGTTTCATCTAGCAAAGCCGTCATTTCCACCATCGCACAACAGGGGCGCAAAGGCGCTGCTCCCGGGGATGGGCCGCCATCCTAGCAGCTTCCCTGTGTGAAATCGAGGCATCAGCTCGGGATCTTCCATCAAGACGCGCCACAGATGAGGCCTGTGACGCTGATCTCCTGATGGTCCGTTCAGGACTCGGCCGCAGCGAGGACCCGGCCGAGGTGATGATCGAACATCACGATCCCGGCGATCGACACCCCACCGTCGAGGTTTCCAAGCCCCTGCTCCTGGACCCCCTGGAGGCCTAGGCGCGAGATCATCCCGGAGATGTCGTCGCCCTCGACGGAGCGGACCATCCGCCGGAGATGACCGTTGAGGTGGCGCTGGAGCGCCTCGGCGGCCGGACCTTCCCAACGCGAGCGGTAGTCCATCCGCGAAAGCGCGCCCTGGAGCTGATCGAGCCGCATCACCCGGGCTATCTCCAGGCGGAGCCGCATGACCTCCCGGGCGGTCCGTCCGGTCTCGGTCGCCATCGCGATCGACTCGAGGATCGCCGGCAGATAGACGAGACGAGCGACCCGAAGCGCGATCTCTTTGGGGATCCCGAGACGGACGAACTCCTGCGACCGAGTCGCCAAGAGCGTCCGCTGGGACTTCGGCAGGAGCGCCTCGACGTCGTCGAGGAGAGGTCCTGCGACGGAGATCCCCCCCTCCGGCATGTCGAGCTTTCCGTGGCTCTCGAGGAGGAAGTAGGTCGACGCCTCCAGCGCGTCCTGGACAGCGTCCATCGCCGCGTAGATCGCCTCCTGACGGTGCTTGTCCTCGAGAGCGTAGAGCACGCGCTGGAGGGAGGCGATCCCCCCGGCCTCGATCGCCCGGAAGTAGGCGATCGCGACCGCCCGCGCCGAACGACCCGTACCGATGATCAGCTCAGGGAAGAAGCTCGCGCCGGCGTTGTCGATGATCCGGTTGACCGCCATCGTCGTCGCGATCTCCCGACGGAGGAGATGATGGGCGACTGCCTCGCCGGCGACCTCGACGATCGCCGGCGGGAAGTAGTCGCGGACCAGCTCGACGGCGAGGGCCTCCGGGAGCTCTTCGGCGTCGAGGAGCTCGCGGAAGACCCACATCTTCGAGTGGGCACAGATCGCCGCGGCCTCCGCCTTGTGCAGGCCGAGCCCCTTGCGCAGGCGCTGCTCGAGCTCGTCGTCAGTCGGCAAGGCGAAGGCCTCGGCCGAGAACGGAACACCGCGGGTCAAGAACGCCAGCGTCCGGCTGTAGCGATAAATGTCGCGCTGGCTCCGGAGACAGTCGAAGGAGACCATCCGACTCTGGGCCCGGTTGTTGTCGAGCACCTTCTCGCAGACCTCGTCCGTACACTGGAGGAGGAGTTCGTTGCGGCGCTCACGGGTGACCGCTCCGCTCGCCAGCAGCGGCGCGAAGAGGATCTTGATGTTGACCTCGTGGTCCGAGGTGTCGACCCCGCCGGAGTTGTCGAGATAGGAGGTGTAAACGTTCCCCCCGGCCTTGGCGAAGTCGACGCGGCCACGATCGGTGATCGCCAGGTTCGCCCCCTCCGCGAGGATCCGACAGCGCAGCTCGTTGGCGTCGATCCGGACGAAGTCGTTGGCCTTGTCGCCGACGTCGACATTGCTCTCGCCGCGGCTCTTGATGTAGGTGCCGATGCCGCCCATCCACAGGAGATCGACCTGCACCTTGAGCAGCGCCCGGACGACGTCCTCGCCGCTGACGACCTCCTCGAGGCCGATCCCGAGCAGCTCGCGGGCCTCGACGGGGAGCTCGATCTTCTTCGCGGTCCGCGACCAGACCCCGCCCCCCTCGGAGATCAGCGCGGGATCGTAGTCGCTCCACAGCGACCGCGGGAGCTCGAAGAGACGCTTACGCTCGGCGAAGCTGACCGCCGGCTCCGGCGTCGGGTCGACGAAGATGTGCATGTGGTTGAAGGCACCGAGGAGCTTGATCGTCTGGCTCCGCAGCAGCCCGTTGCCGAAGACGTCGCCGCTCATGTCGCCGACGCCGACCACTGAGATCTCATCTTCCTCCGGGTCGATCCCGAGCTCGCGGAAGTTGCGCTTGGTCGTCTCCCAGGCGCCACGCGCCGTGATGCCGGTCGCCTTGTGGTCGTAGCCGTTCGAGCCGCCGGAGGCGAAGGCGTCGTCGAGCCAGAACCCGCGATCCATCGAGATCGCGTTCGCGGTGTCCGAGAGGTGCGCTGTGCCCTTGTCGGCCGCGACGACCAGATAGGGGTCCTCGCCCTCGCCGTAGACGATGATCCCCTCAGGGGTCTTGGTCTCGCCGTCGACGACGTTGTCGGTGACCGAGAGGAGCGCTTGGATGAAGATCTGATAGATCCGATCGCCGGCGGCCCGCAGCGCGTCACGGCCGGTCGGCGCGTCGCGAAGCACGAAGCCTCCCTTCGCGCCCATCGGCACGATCAGGACGTTCTTCACCATCTGCGTCGCCATCAGCCCGTGGATCTCGGTGCGGAAGTCGTCGGGACGGTCGCTGAAGCGAAGACCACCGCGGGCGACCCGGCCGCCACGGAGGTGCACGCCCTCAAACTCGCGGTGGTAGACCCAGATCTCGCGCCATGGCTTCGGAGATGGCCCAAAGGGAAGATTTCCGCCGGCGATCTTGAAGGCGAGCGCCTCACCCTCGGTCCGGTTCACGATGAAAGCGTTGGTGCGCCGAGTCGCGCGGACGACCACCGCGACCGCCTGGAGCACACGATCGGCGGTGTAGTCGGAGACGTCGCGCAGCTCAGCCGCGAGCGCGTCCTCGGTCGCCTTGAGGCCGACCGCGTCGCCCGGGTTGGCCGGGTTAAAGCGACAGGCGAGCCAGGCGATCAGCGCCTGGGTGACGGTCGGGTGGTTGCAGAGCACTCGCCGGATCAGCCGGGTCGCGAAGGGACAGCGGAGCTGGTGGAGGTAGGCCACGTAGGCCCGGAGGATCTCCACCTCCAGCGCGGTCATCGACGTGTTGATCACGAGCTGGTTGAGGCTGTCGCGGCCGAGCGTGCTCGCATAGACCTCGCGCAGGGCCGCCCGGAAGTTGTCGCTCCGGGCCATCACCGTCGGGATTCGCTCGGGGCGGATGTTGAGGCGGAAGTTGTCCATCTCAAAGGGCGCAACGTGACGGACGTTGACCGGGCGGACGTACTCGTCGATGACCCGCAGGCCGAACGAGGTGATCAGCGGCAGCTCCTCCGAGAGGCCGAGCGCTTGCCGGCGGAAGACCCGAAGGTTCAGCGAGCCGGGGTGATCGCCGGTCGTCGAGATGTAGAGATCACAGTCGAAGTCCGCACCCTTGCGCAGGTTCTCGAGGCAGGCGAGGTCGCCCAAGAGGCGGAGGTCACCGGCGCGACGCTTGTGCTCGTCGACGAAGGCGTCCTGGTAATCCTCGAAGAGTTCGTCCGCCTCGTCGTCGCCGACAAGCTCGACGAGCGCCTCGCGCAACCGCTCGTTCCAGCTCTTCGCCAGCGCGAGCACCTGGGTCCGCACCTTCTCAGTGTCGATCTCTGCGAAGGTGGTGGGCCCCGTCAGGTAGTAGTGGATGATCGCGTTGTCGTAGCGATCCATGTAGACGCCGAAGTCGGCGTAGGTCGCCCCGCACTCGGCGATCAGCAGCTCCTGGACGTGGAGGCGGAGCTCCTCGGAGAACTGCTCGCGCGGCAGCGAGACAAAGGCGAAGATCGACTGACGATCCTCGCCGACCCGGATGTGGACATCGCTCTCTCCGGCCGCCTCGGCCCGGAGCACCCGGTCGGTCAGCTCCCAGATGCTCTCCTGAGGCTCGGTCAGCATGAACTCCAGGGGCAGCGAGTTGAACGCGTTGGTGATGTTCTTGCCACGATGACTGTCGAGCGAGACGTTGCGATCCGCGAGCATGCCGCGGAGGACCACGCGCAGGTGCGGGATCTCCTCGGGCGGCGTGTGGAGGGCCCGGTAGGTGAAGAGGCCGTTGACCAAGCAGGTCCCGCTCGTATCGCCGTTGCGATCGACGCGGGTGATGATGAAGTGGCCGGGACGACCCGCCCGGTGGACCGGCGACTCGTCATTGCTCCGGCGATAGCGGACGGTCCGCTCGCTCTCGGCGGCAAAGCAGGCCATCCGCTCGGCGTCGCGCTCGGGCTCTAGCACCGACGAGATGCCGAGGCGTGAGACGATCCGACCGTCGAGATCGTACTCCTCGACCGAGAGGAGGACGAAGTTCTCCTCGCAGAGCCAGCGGATGATCCCCTCGGTCTCGCGGAACATCACCGAGCGCTCGGCCCCGACGGCCACGGAGGTCCGCAGGTAGGCGTCGGCGAGCTCCTGCAGGCTGCGCCGCATCGGCTGGAAGTCGCGGACCATCGACTGGACCAAGCGCAGGCGCTGGCGATAGCTGCCGAGCAGATCCTCCGGCAGCTCGTCGACCTCGAGGGCGATCCGAATGATCGACTCTGAGGGACCCTTGCCGACCGCGGTGACCGTGCCGGCGGCGTTGCGGCGGATCCGGACGACAGCGTTCACCACGCTCGAGGCGCGCAGCTCGTTGGCCGCGAGCCATGCCCGCACCGAGGAGACGAGGAAGGGCTGATCCTCCATGCAGCTCTCGATGACGAAGCCGCCGTCGAGCTGGCGTACTGCGACGCAGATGTCCCCGACCTCGCGCTGACGGATCGTCGACAGCAACGACTCGTAGTGACCGACGAGCTGAGCGCTGCTCACCCGTCGAAGGTCACGAACGTCGACCGAGTTCAGCACCGCCTTCGCCAACGCTCCGAGCAGACCGAGGTCGGTCCCCTCGATCGACGGGGTGTACGAGGCCAGGACTTTCTGGACCTCACGGATCCGTTGTGCGCTCAGCTTCTCGGGTGCCATTGGCGACAACGATCCTGCACCGGAGGCGCGGACGCAATATCCCGCGATGAAACGAAGAACGTGCGCAATCGCCTACGCAGCGGGGGCGCTCCAAGGGTGACGGCTCCACGGCAACTTCCTATGCTGCGGACGTGCACACCCTCACGACCCTGCCGACCACCGGCCTCGAGGCGTACCGCGCCCGGAGGGAACGTCTCGCCGCGCGCATGGGGAAAAAGAGCGCCTTGCTGCTCCACGGCGGGGTCCTGCGGACCCGCTCGAACGACACCGAGCACCGCTTCCGCCCGGACTCCAACTTCCACTACCTCTGCGGACTTCGCGAGCCGGGCGCACTCCTCCTCTTTCGCCCAGGCTGCGATCCAGAATTCACGCTCTTCGTCCGACCACGCGATCTCGAAGCCGAGATCTGGAGCGGTCGCCGCGTAGGCCCTGAGGGGGCGACCGAGCGCTTCGGCGCCGACGCAGCCTGGCCGATCGAGCGGGCCGCCCAGCTCCTGCCCAAGCTCCTCGACGGGATCGACACCCTCTACACACCCCTCGGCGGTGAGGACCCAGGGCTGATGCCCCTCGTCCACCGCGCGATCGACCACCTCCGCCGTCGCGATCGCTACGGTGGTATCGCCCCGGAGGAGCTCCGGGACGCCCGCGCGCTCCTCGGCGAAGAGCGGCTCATCAAGGATGAGGCCGCGCTGGCGAGCATGCGCAGGGCCGTCGACATCACCGTAGGCGGCCACCGGGCGGCCATCGCCACGACCCGTCCGGGCCTCTACGAGCACCAGATCGAGGCCCTCCTGGAGTTCAACTTCCGCCGCCACGGATCGAGCGGCCCCGGCTATGGCAGCATCGTCGGCTCGGGAGACAACGCGACGATCCTTCACTACGTCGACAACGAGTCGCTCCTCCGCGACGGTGAGCTCCTCCTGCTCGACGCAGGCGCCGAGTGGGACTACTTCACCGGCGACATCACCCGGACCTTTCCGATCAACGGACGCTTCTCCCCCGCGCAGCGCGACCTCTACGCGATCGTCCTCGCCGCCAACGAGGCGGGGATCGCCGACGCGCAGGTCGGGTCGAACATCGACTCGATCTACCACGTGTGCCTGCGCACGCTGCTCCAAGGCCTGCGGGATCTCAAGCTCGTCGACGGCGAGGTCGACGCGCTCCTCGAGGATGAGAAGAGCTACATCCACTACACCCGCCATCGTCACAGCCATTGGCTCGGCGTCGACGTCCACGATGTCGGCCACTACTGCGTGGACCGGAGCCCGCGGCCGCTCCGTCCGGGCTACGTGCTCACGGTCGAGCCAGGGCTCTACATCGCCGCCGATGACGAGCGTGCACCGCCCGAGCTACGCGGCGTTGGGATCCGGATCGAGGACGACGTCCTGGTCTGCGACTCCGGGCCGGAGGTCCTCTCCGCGGGGGTACCGAAGAGCATCGCCGGGATCGAGGCGCTCGTCGGCACGGTCCCCTACCCCGCCGACTAGACCACCGGCTCGGCGACTCTCCCCTCGCCACCTAGAGAGCGAGACCGCCAGGCCGACGGCCCAAAGCGAGCTGAGTCCACACAGGGCATGCACGCGGGCGTCTGCGCCGGGAGCTTGACTGAAAGGCCAGATCGTTGGCTCGAGAACCCATCACGCCTGAGAGCCGGCGGCAGAGGCCCGGCGCCGAGAACTCCGCTCCGGCAGCGGTCGACGTTCGCCGCGTGTATCCACGCTGACCCGCCACCATGACCAGCTAGCGCATCCGCGACTCGAGCCCCTGCGCCGTGTCCTCCAACGTCGCTCGAAACTCCGGCGGGACAAAGTCGATCTGACGCCGAAGATAGGGCAGCAGCTCCGGGTTCGAGATCGCAGAGATCGCGGTGACCGCTTGCTCGACAAAGGGCTGCTCCCCCTCACGGAGGCGATCACAGAGAAAGTCGAGGGCCTCGACCGTGCCCATCTTGCCGATCGCCTTGAGCGCGGCGATCCGCACCGGCTCCGCCTCGACGAGGTCGCGGGACTCAAAGATCCGTCGCAGCGGCTCAAAACCGTGAGGGAAGATCAGGCGCTCGATCGCCTCGGCGGCGGCCTCCCGGACCCCGAGGCTCTCGTCACGCAGGGCCTTCTGGAGGAGGGTGAAGGAGCGCTTGAAGCGGATCGAGCCCATCGCCCGGGCGACCGTCTTCCGCAGCTTGGCATCCCCCTGCGCGAAGAGATGCTCGAGCGCGTCGATCACCGGGTAGGCGCGGATCGCCTCCAGCCTGCCGACGATCTCCCCCGGCTCCAGCACAGCGCCGCGACGCTCGACCTCGAGGACCAAGAGGAGCGCGTGCCGGCGGACGTAGTCGGGAAAACGACGGTCGGCCATCACCCCCGCCGCGGTCAGGGCTGCCTCGCCGCCGAGCTCCCACTCCGCGAGATCGACGTACCAGACCTCCTCGTAGTCGGGGAGCTGCTTGAGGAAGTCCGGCACCGGCACCGGCCGCGGCGGATCGGCCGGCGCGTCGACGAGGCGATCGAGGATCCTGTGGGAGCGCTCACGGCTCTTGCTAGGCAGGTCCAGCGCGGTGAGCCGGCGGTAAACCTCGGCGACCTGGCGAAAGCAACAGACCGAGGCCAACGCCTCGGCGGCGGCGAGGTAGGCGTTCTCGACGATCTGCAACGGATGGCCGGCGCCGAGCGCCTCGGCGGCCGTCTTCATCCACGCGTCAGCCGAGCGAAGGCGCAGATCATCGGCGTAGGGGAGCCCGGAGCGGGTGCAGAACTCGGCCGCCTCACGGAGGATCGTCGCCACCGCGTGATGTTCTCCGGCTCGCCGCGCGTGGGCGACGAAGGCCTCGTAGAGGCGCAGCGCGTCGAGCTTGAGCCCGTCGGCCTTGAGGATCCGGATGCTGTTGAGGCAGCCCTCGGCGACGTTCTCGAAGGTGCCGGTCTCGAGGCCGACCCGGGCGAGGAGCTGGTAGCAGTCGAAGGCCCGCTCGCGCAGCCGCTCGCCCTCAAAGCCGTCGGCCGCCTCCTCGACCGTCGTCGTCGCCTCCGCCAGGGCAGACCGGGCCCGCTCGTGGCCGAGACGGTGCAGACAGAGGCCGTAGTTGATCCGCGCCAGCGCCCGCTCGTAGGGACGATCCCGCAGCCGCTCGCCGGCGAGCAGGGCCGCCCAGCCCTCGGCGGCTTCCCGGTCCTCACCGGCGCGCTCGAGCTCGATCGCGTGATGGACGTCCATCTCCGCGGCGGCGAAGCAGCGGGCGGCCTCGCGATGCTGACCAGCGCGAGAGAGATAGATCCCGACGAGCTGAAAGCCGCGACGGGCATCCTCCGAGCCGGCACGGACCGCGGCGAGCTGTTCGTTCATCAGCTCCGGCGAGGGCAGATCCTTGATTCCGAGGTAGGCCGCGCAGGCCATCGCCTCGCGGTGGAGCCCGACCTGGCGCAGGCACTCGCTGAGCGCCCGCAGCCACTCCTCGTACTCAAAGTCAATCCGGTCGACGACCTCGACGAGCTGGCGAAGGTAGACGATCGCGTCGTCGTAGCGCCGGGCCCGGATCGCGGTCTCGGCTCGGACCCAGAGGAGCGCGGTGTCGATCATCGCCGCCCTCCCCTCGACCGCACTGCCCGGACATCACCGCCGCCCGGACGTCGGGTGTCGGCCTCGACCTCCTGGATGATCTGTCGGGCCCGGTCCGCACGATTGCCGATCATCAGGGCGTTGCGGTCGATCACGTGGACCCGGTGCAGGTAGTCCAAATAGGGCAGCTCTAGGTCCGAGCTCGGCAGGATGAAGACACCGTAGAGCGGCGCCTTGCCGGCCAGCACCTGAACCTCGTCGGCCGGCAGCTGACACTCGCCGTGGGTCAGGAAGTAGACGAGGAGCTTGCCCCCAGAGCGCCGCGGCGCCGCCAGCTCGCCGTTGAGCTGTCGGATCACCCGGGCGTAGTTGCGGCCGTGCTCCGCCCTGAACTGGAGGACATAGGGCACCTCGCCGTGGCTCTCCGCGCCGACCTCGACCCCCTCGTAGAGGCGCGAGTCGAAGAAGCGGAGGATCACCCGCTCACCGAGCAACGCGAGGCGCTTGCACAGGGCCAGGGCGAGGCCGCGGGCGAAGACCTCACGGACACCCCGCATCGACGCGGATCCGTCGACCAAGACCATGTGGGTCCGCTCCTCGTTCTCCACCTGCTTCTCGTGGGTGAAGTAGAAGAGCTCGTTGTCGACGAGCTTCTGCTCGAAGATATCCTCGTCGAGCGCGAGCTGGGAGAGGACCAGATCGTCGAGGTTGCCGCGGCGCTCGATCGACGCGTAGCCGTCGATCGAGAAGGCCTGCTGTCCCGCGTCGCGGCGGACCTCCAGGAGCGAGGGCAGCAGCTCCATCGAGAAGTCGATGACGTCGGAGAGCGCCGGCGAGATCATCACCGAGTAGAGGTCCGCCAGATCGACGCCGCTGGCGGCCTCTCCAGGGCCGCCGCGGAAGAGGCCGAAGAGGCGCAGGGCGTCGACGTCGAGCTGCTCGACCGCGAGGATCGGCAGGAGGCGGAGGCGGACCATGGTCTCGATCCAGGCGATCGCCTGCGCAGGGTCGTAGCGGTTGAAGGCGGTCCGCGGATCGATCCGGAGGTAGAGGGCGGCGTCGGCGGGCAACTCGATCGGCCGCATCACCCTCACCCCCTCCGGAAGCTGCGGTGTGATCGAGGCGAGGAGCCGCGCGAGCACCACCCCCACCATCGAGTCGCGGTGCTTCCAGCCGGCCTGCGAGGTCACCAGCTCCGACGGCGCGAGCTCGTGGAGGAGGCTCCGCCAACCATCGCAGAGCTCGCGCTCGACGATCCCGCGAATATGGGTCGCGGGCGTGCCGAGGCCGACGATCAGGCAGCCGAGATCGTGGGCGATCACGAGCGGTACCGCATAGCCGAGGCGGGCCAGGATCGCGTGCCAGGCGATCGCCCGCATCAACGCCAGCGAACCAGCTCCCTCGATCTGCGAGAGCGCGAGGGTGCCGATCTGGCGCTCGATCTCAGGGCCTGTCGGGGCCCGACGGCTCGCCTCGGTCACGCAGCCCCCGTCCGATCGGCGCTATCGGCCGCGACAGCATCACGACCTCGAACGAGGCCGTGCGCGGGCATCTTGGGCGGGATCGCGTTCACCGAGGCCAAGGATGACTCCTAGACAAAGCGGCTGGAGGCGAACATCACCTCGAGGAGCTTGTCGACCTCGCTGATCATCCGCTGCGCCGCCGGGTTGTCGGGCATCCGCTGGAGCGCCGCCTTGATGTCGCCGAGGTTGCGCAGCTGCGAGAAGAGCTGCATGTCCGAGAGCACCTCGGAGCCGGCCAGGGTCTCGCGGATGATCCGCAGCTCCTCGAGCAGGTCCTGGATGCTGGTCGGCGTCGCCCCGATCCGCGCCTTCTCCGGATGTGCGTCGTACCAGCGATCGAGCACGGGGCCGACGATCTCCTGGAGCAGCTCCTCCTGCTCCGGAGTGTTCCAGACGTGGCGGAGGACGAAGAAGTCGGCGTCGGTCGCCTGGCTACGGCCGTCGAAGATCGCCGAGGCGGCGAACATCTTGAGGAGCTTGACCACGCGCCGGTCAGAGAGGCCGATCCCCTCGGAGCGGATCTGGAACACCAGCCCCTTGAAGGTCGCGAGGAAGTCCTCGGAGAAGCGCATGAAGTCGCCGAAGTGCTGCTGCAGGCCGAGCAGCTCCTTGGCCGAGGTGACCGTCCGCGACGACTTGACCTTACCCGTCCCCTCGGACATCTGACGAGTCTCAATGTCGATGCCCTTCTGGAGGAGCCCGCGGAAGTGATACGAGTCGAGATAGTCGCAGCGCACCCGCAGGAGGAAGCGGTCGAAGAGCGCCGATAGGGCCTCGTCGCCGGGGACCTCGTTGCTCGCGGCGAAGAGCGAGATGAGCGGCACGTTGACCGTCGTCGTCCCGTGGGTGTAGCGGCGGGCGTTGAGGATCGTCAGGAGGCTGTTTAGGATCGCCGAGTTCGCCTTGAAGATCTCGTCGAGGAAGACAACCTCGGCCTCGGGGAGCATGTGCTCGATCCGCCGGCGGTAGGTCCCCTGGCGAAACGCCTGGATGTCGACCGGCCCGAAGATCTCGTTCGGCTCGGTGAAGCGGGTCAGCAGGTAGTCAAAATAGCGGGCGTCGATGACCTCGGAGAAGGCGCGGAGCAGGGCGCTCTTCGCCGTCCCGGGGGGGCCGACCATGACCAGGTGCTCGCCCGCGAGGGCGGCGACGAAGAGGAGACGGATGATCTCCTCCTTACCGAGGAATTGTTGCTCGAGCTGACGCGCACCGTCCTGGAGACGACGGGCGAGCTCGGCGAGCGACACGCCGGAGGGGGAAGGCGTTGAGAATGCGCTCATTGGCCAGATTCTTTCAGGATGCGTGGTACCAGGGTCTCCCGCAGGTTTTCAACCACTTCACGCGGGAGCACGTCGGCAAGGTGATCGGTGTATTCGGTCCAGCGCCGGGCGAGCTGGCCGTCGAAGCCGCCGCTGCGCTCGGGTGAGGTCATCGGCGCGCCGATGAATTCCTCGAGCTGATGACTGAGGAGCGGCAGCCCGAGGAAGAGCCGGACCGCACGCTTGCGGGTCGCGGTCGCGACCCCGAGGCGGGCGCCCAGCTCCAGGACTTTGATGAAGTGGAGGTGGATAAGCGCGGCTGTCAGGGCGCCGAGCTCGACCGGTCCGGCGTTGAAGCTGCTGCCCGCCAGGGCCAGCGCCGGAGCCCCGGCGGTCAGCGCCTTCGGGGCGTCGCTGGTCGTCGTCATCCCGGCGGCGGTCATCGGCGCCGGCGGCGGGGCGATCGAGGCCATCAGCCCCGCCATGATCGCCCCGCCGACGCCGATCCAGTCCCGCGCGCCCGCCCAGGAGTAGGTCACCGCACGGGCGAACGATCGCTCCGCCAGGAAGGGCGCGGCGATCAGCGGCGACCATCCCTCGGGCGCGAGCATCGGCCGCAGTATGCAGGTCACGGGGCTGGCCCAGAGGACATCCGGCATCAGCTGGAGGACCTCGTGGTTATGCTCATCGTCGAGCCAGGTGACGACCTCGTCGCGACGCCCGTAGCGGAGGCGGCGACGGGGCACAGGCTGCCCGAGATAGCGCTCCTCCCCCTCTAGGGTCAGGATGATCACGTCGCGTCGGACGAGGTTTAGGAAGGGCCCGACCGCGACATGGCGGGCGAGCGCCTGCTCGAGCGAACTCGCCTGGCCGAGACTCAAGAAGGTCCGCGCCGCCGCCTCCAACCGTCGCCAGGTGATCCGCCGGGTCCAGACCCGCGGCCTGTCGGGGTGGTCGAAGACGAGGACGTTGTGCAGCGCCGCCCAAAGGCCGACCTCGTCGGCGTCCGCCTCTTCGAGCACCGGCTCGGCGATCACCGTCTTCGCCTGTCGGAGGCGGAGAAACTCGAGCTCGCGGATCGGCGCTCGGACGAGTTCCTCGCCCATCGCCCGCGCCTCTTCAGGGCGGACGGGCTGGCCGACCATCAGCGGTCCTCCGCCGAGCAGCGGCAGGACAAAGCGCTCTAGGAAGTCACTCAGGGTCCAGCTCACGGTCGACCTCAATCCCGCGGCCGTAGCCCCAGAGGGCGAAACGTCCCAGACGCTGGTTGGTGATCGACGGCGGGCTCACGGCCGTCAGCTCCTCCGGGAGGTCCCCCCCTTCGGCGAGCTCGAGGCGACCGACCACGGCCGCGTCGAGCGGGACGAGGTGCTCCGGACGGAGCCGCAGCGGCTCCGCGTCGGGGCCGCGGAAGAGGGCGATCTGGCCGCTCTCAAGGCCGAGGAGATCACGCAGGAGCTCAGGGCGGACCCGCGGCCACAGCTCATGACCGTCCGGGACCAGCACTCCGGGGGCGACCTCACAGATCCGGACGCCGAGCGGGATCAGGGCCGCGGCCCCAACACCGGCGACGCTCGCCGCCGCCGAGCCGCCGATCACGGCGCCGCTCAGCACGAGCACTCCCTCTTCGAGGATCGCCAGGCGGGCCGACGCGAGCGACCCCGGCGGGACAACGTAGATCAAGCGCCGGAGCAGCTCACTTTGCGACCAGGGCACGAGCGCCCCCTTGGGCTCCCGCGCCGCGCTGGTCGGCCGGAGACGGATCGGGATCCGCAGCGGCTCGTAGCCGAGGCTCCGCGCATCTCCGGGCTCACGGACCGGACCCCCGTCGACATCCGAGGCGACCAGGTGACGCCCCTCGATGAAGCGCGGCGCCCCCTCGAGGCGCTCGACCCGGCCGCTGCGTCCGCGGAAGAGATACATCTCATCGCCAGGGAGGCAGGTCGACGCCGAGCCGAGCTGGATCGGGTGACGGTAGCCGACCTCGACCGCGGCCCGCGGCGATACCGGCACCAGGAGCTCAACCCCCGGGATCCCCCGGAGCACGTCGAGGGTCCGGCCGGCGGGGTTTCGCAGGCGCAGGAGCAAGCTCGCCCGCCGCTCGCCCGCGAGGGCAAAGCGGACCCCGGCCATCTCGACCTTGGCCCGCCAGAGATAGGCCAAGACCCGCTCGGAGAGCCCGGGCGCGACCAGGACGAGCGCCATCTCGTGCATCCCGCAGAGCTTCGGGTCCTCGCTGATCCCGGCCAGCGGCAGCGGCACCTGGCGCAGCGAGAGGCGCTGGATAAGCTCCACCGGATCGAGGCGATCGCTGACGGTGTAGCGGCCGACGAAGTCGAGATCGACGGCGACAAGATCGTCGGAGCCTGCGGCGAGCGGCTCGGTCAGGTCATAGCCGAAGGGGGCCGCGCGCTCGCGATACCGCACAAAGAGCGTCCCGCCGCCGACATAGAGCGATCCGCGGACCGACGTCGTCAGGCGGAGCAGACGATCGAGCGCGTACGAGTCAGCGCCCGCACAACGGACCAGGATCGCGTGACCTCCGCTCTGCCGCCGCGCCCGCTCGAGGGTCATCGTCGGGATCAGATCGTCGAGGCTCGACTCTTCAGAGTACGCCCCGAGGAAGGCGACCAGCCGATCCAGGGCCGGGAAAATGAGGAGCGTCTCGCGGCCCACGGCGACCCCGCGTGCGTCGGGCGCGAGGCCCTGCATGCGGAAGCGGGTCTGACCCGCTGCGATCGGCTCGAGCAGCGTTTTCGCCATGGCGGGGAGTCTAACAGCCTAGGGCGAGCGGGCATGTCGGCTCGCACCATGATTTTTCCCCCCGGAGATGATCCCGACCAGCTCGCGCGGCGACGGCAGCGGAGGCTTTGCGTGCTAGGATGGCGACCGATCGTGGCACGACCGCCGAAGCCGCCCGACCCGCCTCGTAGCGGGAGCCCATCCCCGGTCGCCGGTCAGCTCCGACGGCGAATTGTCAGCGCAGAGGGGCGTCCTGAGGTGCAGACAGCGCTCGCTCTGCTAGATCGCGGCGACCTACGTGAGGCGGCGCGTGTCCTCGAGACCTCGGGTGTGCACGCAGCGGCCGCGGTCATCCGCCTCGAGCATGCGACCGGCGCAAACACCAACCTCCGCCACCGGATCGCGATGCTCCGCGAGGGCTGCGCTCGCAACCCCGGCGACACCGACGAAGGACGAGCCCTCCACCGCGCCCTCGCCGAGGCGCTCCTCCGCCAGGCCGAGTCGATGGCCGACGGCGCGCCCAGGCGCGCCCTCCTGATCGAGGCCGCGCGAGCGCTCGAGGACGCAGACCGCGGCGAAGACGCAGGAATGATCTACGAGCGCCTCGGCTTCTGGCAGCGGGCCGCCCAGGCCTACGAGAACGCGGGGGCCATCTCCAACCTGGAGTACGTGCTCGAGATCATCGACCGGCAAGAGGCCGCCCAGGCGGCGATCGACGGCGCCGAGATCGCCGTCGATGATGCCCTCAAGACCGGCCATCGGCGCCTCGCCCACACCCTCCTCGGCGAGCACACAAGCGAGCGCTTCCTCCCGACCCAGCACCGCAGCCGCCTCCCACGGCTCGGCCTCGTCCGCCGCCTCGCCGCCCTCGACCAGGCCCTCCCCCACCGCGACCGGATCCACATCAGCTGGGCGAGCCCCCAAGGCAAGGCGCTCACCATCCTCCATACGACCACGCCGCTGCGGATCGGCCGCTCGCCGGACACCGATCTGCCGATCGCCGCGCCGACGCTCTCGCGCGACCATGTCCACCTCCAGCTCACGCCGCGGTTCCCCCCCGCTCCCCCTGGCGTCGCCCTCACGGCGACCGATCAGGGCTCCCGCGTCGGCACCTTCTGGGACGGGGAGGCCCTCTTCGCCGGCGACCCCGAGCCCCTGACCCATCACGCAGAGCTCGGCCTCGGCTTCGCGTCGATGATCGAGGTCCAACCGCTCACCGAAGAGGACACCGACGCCAGCCAGGACGCCCACGGCGCGCTCCTGCGGATCGCCGGCGAAGAGACCTGGCACCTCTTCCTCCCCGAAGGGGGACCGCTGACGCTGAGCCCCGCCCATCGACCGCCCGCGTCCGTCAACTGGAGCCCGCCCTTCCTGGAGATCGCCGCCCAGCCCGAGTGTCGGATCCGCCTGAACTCGACCCTGCTCGAGCACGGCGCGCGGATCGAGGCGCTGCTCGGCGATCGCATCGAGTTCGTCCCCGACTCCGGACCGTCGATGACGATCATCCTCCTGCGCTGAGCCTGGCGCGACGCACCTCTGTGGAATTCAGCGCCGGCCTGCCCTACGATCGCCGCCCTCGATGAGCATCGTCCTCGAACCCGAGGGGACCACCAGCGTCCTCGATGAAGCTCTCGTCGCCGTGCTCGATCACTTCGCGGTCGGCGCGACCCTACCCACCGAGCACACAGCCCTCGCCGACCTCGCCGAGAGCCTGCGCCGGCTCGTCCCCCTCTCCCTGCTCCATCGCCAGCTCCGAGAGCTGAGCCACGCCGGCTACCTCCGCGGTGCGGTGGTCGCCATCGCCGCGGACCTGCGCCTGCGCCCGCGGGCGGACCTCGCCCTCCTCTTGGCTCGCGAGCTCGTCGACGCCCTCGCGCCGCTGCTCGGGATCGCCGTCGCCCGGGCGCTGCTCACCCTGCCGAGCATCGACGCCAGCCGCCGCCTCCTCGGCGGACCCTTCACAGCCGCAAACCTGCTGCTCGGCGACTCCCTCTCCGAGACCGGTGATCCAGCCGCAGCCCTCCGCCACTACGAGGCGGTCCTCGCCGTCGACATCGACAACAATCAGGCGCTCCGGGGCTGGCGCGAGGCCGCCCGCGCCCTCGAACGGCGCGGCCTCTCCCCCCGCCAACGCAGCCGCGGCCTCGCCCTCCTCGACGGCCTCGCGGAGCTCGAGATCGCCGACGGCCTCGGATCCGATCGCTACGAACTCGGGCGCCCGCTCGGCCGGGGCCGGCACGCCGTCGTCTACCAAGCCTTTGATCGCCGGGTCGGCCGCGAGGTCGCGCTCAAGCGCCTCCTGGTCGGCGGGCGTGATCGTCTGCTCCGCGCCCGCTTCTTCGACGAAGCGCGGACGCTCGCCCAAGTCCGCTCCCCCTACGTCGTCGCCCTCCTCGACGCCCAGCCCGAGCACGCCTTCATCGCCCTCTCGCTCTGCCGCGGCGGCAACCTCCGCCTCGCCCTTCGGCGCAACCTGGTCAGCGCGGCCGACCTGCCGAGGATCGGCCACGAGCTCGCCGCGGCCCTCCGCGCCGTCCACGACGTGGGCGCCCTCCACCGCGACGTCAAACCGGCCAACATCCTCGTCCGCGACCCATCTCCGGGCTCTCCTATCGCCCTCGGCGACTTCGGCCTCGCCCTCCCCGGCAGCCGCCAAGGCGGGGTCCGCAACGTCGGCACGCTCCGCTACCTCGCGCCCGAGCTACGACAGGGCCGCGCCCGGGCGACCCGCGCCTGCGACGTCTTCAGCGCAGGTGTCGTCCTCCTCGAGATCGCCACCACACCCGCCCCGCTCGCGGCCGAGTTTGACCGCGCCAGCGATGCCCTCGACGCGGCCTCCCACGTCCCGGAGGGCCTCCCCGACGGCTGGACCCCGCGCCTGCTAAGGATGCTGGCGAGCGATCCAAACGAGCGCGAGCTCCCCTGACCGCTCGCCATCCCCTACCGGCCGCCCTCCTCCTCCTCCTCCTCCTCCTCCTCCGGGCAGCTCGGCATGCGAGACTTCACGACCTCGCCGACGCTCGCGGGTAGGTCGACACGCCTCGCCCTCCGCCGTCCGTCCCTGAGGGCCTCACCGAGCGGGACTTGCCACCTCGCCGACGCTCGGGTACGCCGAAGCTGCGATGCGGCCCGCCGCCGGCTCCACCAGAACAGCGATCGTGAACACCCACCTCAGCACGCGCGCGCTCCCCATGGCCCTCGTCGCCCTCGGCCTCGCCTGCGCCGAGGAGCCCCGCACTTACAGCACGCCGGGGGCCGGAGCAACGCCGATCTTCAGCGAGAACTTCGACAGCGGCTCGCTCAGCGAGGCCTGGCGGACGACCGGCGAGGGGGCCCGCGTCGAGGGCGGAGCTCTGGTCGTCGAAGGCCTGCACAATCACCCCGTGTGGCTGACGCTCGAGCTACCGGACGACGTTCGCATCGAGTTTGACGCGGTCGCCGAGGGAGAAGAGGGCGATATCAAGGTCGAGGTCGCCGGCGATGGCGTCTCCTTCGCCAAGAGCGCGAGCTACACCGCCACCGGCTATGTCGTGATCTTCGGCGGCTGGAACAACGAGATCAACGCGATCGCCAGGCGCAACGAGCACGGCGATGATCGCAGGACCAAAAATGAGCCCAAGGTTGAGGCCGACCGCCGCTATCACTTCACCTTGACCCGCCAGCACGGGGTCCTGCGTTGGGAGCTCGACGGCCAGGAGATCCTGATCTACGAGGACGAGACGCCGCTCGTAGGTCCCGGCCAGCGCCACTTCGCGTTCAACAATTGGGAGTCACGGGTCCGCTTCGACAACCTCGTAGTCTACGCGCTCTAGCGGCCCAAGGCGCCCTTCCCTGGGCTCAACGAGGAGCCCGCGGAGGACGACACGATCGGCCGACGTGGACATGACACCACGTGACGACTACGTGAACTTCACAACATGTTGCACACACTGTCGAAGCCGGACGATGACCCGTTCGCAACCCCCCACGCCCTCGCCGCAATCATCATCCCCCGGGCTCCGGCGCAGCCCGGCCTAGGGTCAAAACGCCGCAGCACGGGGACGCACGGCGGTTTTGGGAGGTATTCGCAGGACCCGCGAGGGCCAGCGAGAATGCGCCCGGGACGGAGATTGCAGGTCATGAGGGTTGTTGGGTTGTGAAGAGCGTCGTCCCTCTGCGAGCGTGCGAGACTTTTGCCACGGCCTCCGAGGCTTGCCCCCTCGCCGCCGAACCGCCACCTTTCGCCCGGACTCATGGACTCCTTCCCGCAACAGTTCGGCCGCTACACGCTTCACCGCAAGATCGGTGAGGGCGGCATGGCCGAGGTCTACTCGGCGACCGTCGCGGTCGGCGAGGGCCTGGCGAAGCAGCTCGTCGTCAAGAAGATCCGCCGCGACTGCGCCGATCAGACCGAGTATGCGCGGATGTTCGTCGACGAGGCGAAGATCGCCCTCAGCCTCAACCACGCCAACATCGTCCAGGTATTCGACTTCGGCGAGGTCCACGACGACCTCTACCTCGCGATGGAGCTGGTCGAGGGCGTCGACCTGATGCGGCTGATCCACGCGGTCCACGAGAACGGCGAGCGAGTGCTCCCGGTGATCGCCGCCTACGTCGCGCACCAGGTCACCGCAGGCCTCGCCTACGCCCACCAGAAGCGTGACGACTACGGCGCGCCGATCGGCATCGTCCACCGCGACATCAGCCCGCACAACATCATGCTCTCCTTCGCCGGCACGGTGAAGGTGCTCGACTTCGGGATCGCTAGACCTGCGCCGAACTCGCGCGCCCTGCAACGCCATCGCCTGCCCTACAACGCGAGTGTCCTCGAGGACATGACCATTCAGGGAAAGGTGGCCTACATGGCCCCCGAGCAGGCGATGGGCAAGCGCGTCGATCCGCGCGCTGACATCTACGCCCTCGGCGTGGTCCTCTACGAGATGCTCACGGGCACCCTGGTCTTCCGCGGCAAGAGCCCGACCCAGATGATCGAAGAGGTGCGGCGCCAGCCCCTGCTCCCCCTCTCCGTGGTCGAGACGGGGCTCTCTCCCGCTCTCGCGGCTGTGGTCGACCGCGCCCTCGAGCGGGACCCGGAGCGGCGCTGGGAGAGCGCCCGGGCGATGCAGTCGGCGCTCGCGGCCTTCCTCCACCGCGCCGATCCGGTCGTCGACGATGAGGTCCTGAGCGACTATGTCGCCCGCTACCACACCCAGACCGCCGACCCGCCGATCAACCTCGCCGCGGACGATCACGACGCCACCCGCGAGTTCAGCGAGGCCGCCGCCTCTCCGCTCGCGCCGCGCCGCGAGACGCTCGAGGTCATCATCCTCCGAGCCCACCTCGCCGCCGCCACCTCGCTCGAAGAGCCGGTCGATCGCGGCCCCTTTCTCCAGCTCGCCCGCGACATCGCCTACAAGCGCGGCGCACACGTGATCGGCGTCGACGACGACGCCTTGACCTTCGCCTTCGGCGTTCTCGCGATCACCCGCAGCCCCGCCGAACAGGCGGTTCAAGTCGCCCAAGCGCTGCGTGAGGCGATCGGCGACACCGCCCCTGGGCTCGGGATCGGCGTAGCCATCGCGCAGATCCGGGCCAACCTCCACCGCATCGCCGGCGCCCCCATGGTCGTCGAGATTGAGTCTGCCCTCGAGGCCAGGCTCAAGGCCGCAGCGGCCGCGACCGTCGACGGCCTGGTGCTCCTGCTCGGAGACCCTCCAGAGGGGATCGCCGAGCGCTGGCGGATAGGCGAGCCGGAGCTCCTCGACGACGACGACGAGCTGAGCGTTCACGAGTTCGACCACGCATATCCGCTCCTAGGCCCCGCTCAGGCGCTCGAACGCCGGATCCACCACGCCCCCGGCGCGCGCGCGGGCTTCTACGGCCGCGAGCTCGAGCTGCGCACCCTGAGAGAGTGCTTCGCCGAGGCGATCCGAGCGCGGAGCGCCCGAGCGGTGCTGATCACCGGCGGCCCCGGCCTCGGCAAGCGCACCGTCGTCGAACGCTTCGTCAACGGGATCCCTCGACGCTCCGCCGAGGTGCTCCAGGTCATCGGCCAGTGGCGACGCCGCAACGTCTCGCTCGGCGCCCTCCTCCGCCTCCTCCAGAGCACCCTCCGGATCCACCCGGAGACCACCTGCGACGAGGTCACGAGCCGCCTGACTAACCTCCGGATCCGCGACGCGGAGGCCCTCGCCGAGGTCTTGAGCAGCGCCCTCGACCTGCCGGGCGCCCCCGAAGACGGGAGCACCAGCTCCCCTGACGCCCGCAGCGAGGCGCTAAGCCGCCTCTTTCGTCGCCTCCTCCAGGTTCTCGCCGAACGCCGGCCGGTCCTCGTGGTCCTAGAGACCCTCCAGTTCGTCGATGAACACAGCCTCGCGGTCCTGACCCACTGGCTCCGGGAGCTGCCATCGCTACCGGTCCTGGTGGTGATGACGACGCGACCGAGCCCTCGCCTCGGGGCGATCCGCCAGCTACCTGGCCTCATCGACCTCCAGCTGCGGGAGCTCGACGCCTACGCCCGCCGCGAGCTGATCATCCGCCGCTTCGCCGATCCGACCGCCGCCGCCGAGCTCGCGGAGGCGATCCTCGACCACACCGCCGGCAACCCCCTCTTTATCGAAGAGACGCTCGCTCATCTGCTCCGCCAGGGAGTGATCGGCTGGGATCCTCGCGGACGTTTCCTCGAGATCCGCCAACGTGGGGCGACCATCCAGATCCCTCGCAGCGTCGAGGCTGCGCTGACCGCCCACCTGGACGCTCTCTCTCAGAGTCAGCGCGAGACCGTGGAGGCCGCCGCGATCCTCGGCCAGAGCTTCCGCACCGACGAGGTCGCCCTCGTCGTCGAGCGTGCCGTCGAGCGGGACCTCGATCGCCTCCGCGCTGTGGCAATCCTCGAGCCAGCGCCGAAGAGCGATCGCCTCCGCTTCGCCAGCGTGAGCCTCCACGAGCTGTGCAAGGCCGAGACCGATCCGGAGCACGCACGCGATCTTCACGTCCGCGCGGTGACGATCAAGCGCAGCCGCAGCGACTACCGACCCGGCCGCGATGACGGCCCCATCGCCGAGCACCTCCTCGCCGCAGGACAAGCGGACCAGGCCGTCGAACCCGCCCGTCTTGCGGCCTCCGCCGCCCTCGATCTCGGAGGAAACCGAGAGGCCCACTACTTCTTGAGCCTCGCCCTCAAGGCCCTCCCGGCGGAGGACCGTCGGCGCTTCGCGATCCTCCGCGAACGTGAGGCGATCCTCCGCGCCTGGGGCCGTCGCCGGCTCCAGGGCGCCGACCTCAGGCAGATGATCAGCCTCGCGACGGCCGACAACGACCCCGCCAAGGAGGTCGACGCGTCGTTGCGACTGCTCCGCTTCTACCTGGACTGCGGCCGGATCCACCACGCCGAGCAGCTTCTCCCCCGCCTCGAAGCTCGGATCGCCGTGCTCGCCGATCCGTACCTCGCGCGAGCGACCCTCGGCGAGCTCCGCTCGGACCTCCTGCTCAACCGCGGCTCACCGCGGGAGGCCGAGTTGATCGCCAGGGAGACCCTCGGCGCCTGCGCGCCCACCGAAGAGGGTCGCCGTCAGCGGGCCGCGCTCCTCCTCCGGATCGGCCGCGCAGAGCTCGTCGACGGTCGCCTCGACGAGGCCCAGGAGACCGTCGACGAGGCTCTGAGCATCGCCCGAGCCCTCTCCGACAAGCGGATCCAGGCCGACGCCCTGACCCAGCTCGGCGAGGTCGCCGGCCGCCAGACACGCTATCAGCGGGCGATCGACTGCTTCGTCGAGGCCCTCGAGATCGACAAGGATCTCGGCGACCGGGTGGCCACCGGGACCAAGCTCGCCAACCTAGGGATCACCTACTGCGCGATCGGCCTCTACCGACGCGCCGAACGCTACCTGCGCAAGGCGCTGGAGCTGCACGAGGCGCTCGGCAACACCGGCCTCCTCGGCGAGGTCGTCGTCCACCTGGGCGAGGTGATGGCCGAGCTCGGAGACAACGACGCCGCGCGCTCGCTCCTGGCGGACGCAGCAGCCATCGCCAGCGCCCGAGGCGAGCTAAGGACCGAGCTCCGCGCGCACGCCCGCCTCGCCCGCGTGCTCGTCGACGAGGCCGACGGCCAGCCCGCCGACGCCGCCGAGCGGTTGGCGACCGAGGTCTTGGGGAGAGCGCGCGCCGAAAACCTGAGAACCGCGATGGCTCGCGCGCTCCACGTCCTGAGCCGGAGCGCCGAGCTTCGCCAGGACTATCAGCGGGCCTGCGCGATGGAGCGCGAGGCGGTCGAGCTCATCGAGGCCGGCGCAGCCCCTATCGACGGCTTGCTCTCGATCTTTCACCTCGGCGAGCTGCTGACCGGCGCCGGGGATCCCGAGGGCGCCCGCTGGCTTGACCGTGCCTCCGAGCTGACCCAGGCCCGCCTCGATGATCTCCGCAACCCCGAGCTACGGCGCAGCTACCTCGCCCAGGACAAGGTCCAAGAGCTGCTCCACTCGCGGGACTAGCGCCCTCGCCCGCCTGACCAGTAGACGCGGACTTTCGCTCCCGCCCCCGAGAAGCGATCTGGACCACGTCCACGCCTCGGAGCGATGCGAGCGGGGTTCACTCGCGCTATGCTGGGCCCGTGATGGGCTCCCGACGACACCACCTCGGTCTACTCGCGGCTCTCCTCCTCAGCCCCCTGGCCTGCGCCCCTCGGGGTGAGCTGGTGGCCGCGGACGGCAGTCGCCGCCAGGCCGCCGTTGATCCCTCCTCCAAGCTCTCCGTGGTTCTCACGACCGGCGCCTGGGAGGGCGATCCGTACTACTTCGACGAAGACACCACGGTCATCCACGCCGTCATCGCCAACATGGGGAACAAGCCGATTCGCCTGGCCCCCGGCGATATTGATCTCTACGACGAGCGTGGCTTTCAACACGAGCTCCTCGACGCTGGCGGTAGCTTCTCCCTCGCGGGCCAGTCAAACGGCGGCTATCTGACGGGCCGCTCCAACGACTTCACGACGATCTCCTCCTACGGAGACATCGGCGCCTCGGCGCTCCCCTGGGGAATGCTCCAGCCGGGCACCACCATGCGCGGCTACATCTACTTCAAGCGCGTCGACAACAGCGCGAACGCGGCTCGCCTCACCTGGCACTTCCACGAGTCGACCGGTACCCCGGTCGTCAACATCCACTTCGACTTCTACGTCGCCGACGTCGGCACCTAGGTCCTGGCGGCCCTGCCCGTCGTCCAAGGACGGCGACTCCACGACCGCCTTGACGACGACCACAGTACCCGCGCCTTTCGCAGTGACTGGCCCTGATCGCTCCTCCGTGCGAGCGTCAGCCGAGCGGCGTCAGGGGAATTCTGTGAGCCATCAGAACCCCTCGCCCCGCATGATGCTCGAGTTCTGGCCCAAGGCCAACGCGACCGCCCAACTGAGCTGTTGAGATCGCGCCTTCGCGCTCGATGATCGACTCCTGACCGCAAGAGTCCTGGAGCCCCGAGGCGACAAAGACAGGGCGAAGGTATCCGCCTCGTCCTCGACTGAAGCTCAGATGGCCAACAGCGACGATCCGACGGGGATCTCCTTTGAGCCGTCGGAGCGCCATCGCCATCACGCTCAATCGTCAACCACAGGCCTGCAAGTCCGAGCCTGTCAAAGCGACAAAGAAAAGGGCGAGACCACCGGCCTCGCCCTTGTTCACCTAGACGCGATGCGAACTAGCCGCC
>Ga0316189_10000822_pt1 | contig 31038 bp, 34 predicted proteins | sample LowCovwburrow_MG_FD_204930 | JGI IMG/M metagenome (GOLD analysis project Ga0316189, IMG submission 204930) | Coastal sediment microbial communities from Maine, United States - Lowes Cove worm burrow | ecosystem: Environmental > Aquatic > Marine > Coastal > Sediment | place: USA: Maine...
TTCGGTTTCCTGCTCCAGGTAGGCCTGGGTAATGCCTTTCGAGATACTTGAACAGCCGGATAGAAATACAATGGTCAATACAAGCCCATAGGCGGTTAACTGCTTTGTGGACATAATCAAATCTCCTCCTGCGGGATTCGTCCTGAATCGTAGTAACCCTTCCACGTAGGTAGCCTCTTCAGACTGAAGACCCGGGACCGGTTTGCGATTGATTTACCGACAAACCCCTGGCCTGGATTTTCTCCGGATGGCAGGTATTTAAAAATGGTACTGCAAATAAAGTGAATTGTAGTTGCTGCCACCCTTGATGCGTCCAAACGCTGAATTCGATTCAAAGATAGACGAACGGTGATGTATACCGATACCGAAATACAATTCCTTCATTTCCTTGCTGTTGATGGTATCCCCCACGCTAAAATCCAGTGTGAAATCTAGATAATTCATCAGTTTGCTCGAGCGATAGCCTTTCCTGTCCATCTCCTTTTGTTCGATATTACTGACATCTTCTATATATGAAATACCTTCAGCAAAGCCAAAGCGCCAGTGGGCTGGCCAGTAGAAGTTGTAATAGGCCTTGAGGCCCAATACATACTCGTTGGTCGGCTGGCTGTCATAAGAAATCGTGCAGGGGGAGGTGCCATCACAGGGATTACTACCAAGATCACTGTCCTTGACGGTATTAATGCCGTCTCCAACATCAAGCGTCTGGTCGGAGGAACTCGCATTGTGGTGGTAGACATAACCAACGGTCATGTAAAGGTCGATTTCTTCGATACCGAACAGGCTATCGGCAACAGGATGACCGTAAAAGATAGAGGTCAGCTGGTTGTGTTGGCTGTCACCTTCCGTATCACCCCCAAGAATTTCTGCAATGTTAGACGGTGTTGCCCAGCCATGAGCAAGACGGAAATAGGGTTTCGCTTTGAGAGAGGAGGATTTCTTTTTGGTTTTGTCATTGAAGAATGCGACGCCTAAATAAAACTCGCCATAGACCTGATCTTCAATGGTTGGCGAATCAGAGGTATCTTCGTCCAGCGCTGTAAGCTGGGCACGACCCAGAAGATAGAGGTTACTAATGACGTGGTAACGCATTTCACTGCCGATGGTCAGGTCGACACCACTGCCAATTGCGTTACCAAGGTCTTGCGTCGGATCATCGGGATTTGTGTATCCATCCAGTCCATAGTAACGATCGTTAAAGTCCTCACTTTTAAAACGCAATGTAGCGTAAGGAAACAGTTCCCAGGCACCCGATTCCCATAAATATCGAGCTCCCAGGGAGGAATAGTAACGACTGTCGTCGTCAGACATGATCTCAAAGCTTGCTTCGAAATTATTGTCGAAGCGGTATTTTACTTCGCCGCCAAGATCAAACTCGTTGCCTTGCACCCGGTTCTGATACTGCTCGGGAATATCCAGATAACGATAACGACCCAGAAGACTGAACTGCCAGGCATCTTCGTCATACAACTTTACGCCACCGGTCAGTCCGCGAATGAAAAATGTGTCACCGTCATAGAACAAGAGGGGAATGAAATCATCGACATATTCATCTTTTGCTGGATACGGGATACCCGCATATCTGTAACCAATAGCAATGCCCCAGTTCCCCTCCTCCGTCGTGTCGGCCGATGCCGTAAATGCAAGGCTAAAAAGAACCAGAAGGAGGGATAGTTTTCTTACGGGGTACATTATTATTGTCGGGTTAAAAACCATCGCGTTAAAAATTCCTCCCTCGCAATTTCAGGCAATATTATCAATAACCCTGATCAGCAACCAGTTTAATCAACGGCTAGCTAATGTCAGAGTGGACAGCGACGTCGAAAAGGCCAGCGCGACAACCCTGTAGCAACGGACTAATCGTCCGCCTGCTCTTCGACCACTTCGGCTGCCGCCTGGACCATCTCAACGCTACTCTCGGGGATAATCACTGTTGAGGGCATATGCTCGGTTGGCACCGCGACTGATACTTTTCTGAATAGACCAGTGCCGATGATGAGTGCACAGGCAATGAGAATGCAGACTGGAAGAGCGGGTTCCTCGATGATCTCACTGATGGCCATGACGGTGAAAGGTCCGGCAATAGATCCAATCGAGTAAACCACCAGCAGTGACGTCGAGATATCAATCATTGATTTGCCATCTGCTCGATCAAAGGCGAGCGAGGAGGCGACCGAATAGATAGGAAATATCATACCCCCAAGCAGCAAAGTCATGAGGAAAACGCCTCCCTGCATGAGAGGTCCAAGATCGCCGCTTAAAGCTTTACCATCCCTGGCCCCAACAAGGATCATCAAAACCATCAGCGCAGCTACGATGGCAGACAATACAACCAGTATGGTTCGACGATCCAGGCGATCCGAAAGTGATCCGATCGGCCACTGAAATAAGAGCCGGCCCAGATAGAGAGTCGCGAGCGACATGGCAACCAACTCAGCAGTCACCTCATGCTCCGTCAGGTAAAAGGGGAGGATCGAAATGATGCTCACGACTATAAAGCCGGACACAAATGCCGCGATGCTGGCCGTCATGGAGGTGATTGTGAGTATGCGAAATCGCTTTTTAGGCGGCGGCTCGATAGTCGGTGGACTGGATGAGGTGAATGCAACCAGTACGACCGCAAAATTCATCACCACAGCGAACATCAGGACAAAACCGTCCGCCTCGGCATCGACTAGCAGAAATATCATTTGGCTGGCGAGCGAGCCCAGGCCCATTACAATCGAATAGGTGGCAATCACTCGACCGCGAAGATTACTGGGCGTGTTGCTATTCATCCACGCATCAGAAATGGCAAGCACTGACGCAATCGAAGCGCCCATCATAAAACGCAAAAACGCCCAAAGACCGACGCCTTCCAGCAACTCCATGCCAACGATAGCCATTGTCACTAACGCCGCCGCACCAGCATAGGCCCGGATTAGGCCCACGCGGTAAGTCTGGGATGGAGCAACAAAGCAACCAAGCATGAAGCCAAGTGCGTAGCATGCGGCTATCAGCGAAACATCTGACTGCTCGCCACCGCGCTGTGCGATCACGATGGCGATCATCGTGGTGATAGCGGCGTTCGAGACCTGAACCAGAAACGAAGCCACCATCAGTGGGGAAAGTTCAGCAAGTTTCTCGCGCACGTCCCGTCCTGTCGTTGGGATATTGTCGACGATTGCCGACACCGGCGGCAATGTACTACAAGGCTGCCTGGAGGAGCAACCCGATTAGCCAGGCTTTGATAAGGCCGCCTAATACCGCCGGGTGAAGAACAACTGCAGTCCGCCGGTTACCTCGACACTGTTTATTTGCAGATTTGTTTGCTTGAGCCTTGCTATCCTGGTCCAGTTACTGTTTTTCAACTGAACCTCTACAATCCCTTTATCGTCGATGCGTACACTTTCCCCGGTGATTTTCTCTGTTGTCGTATTAATATCCATTTCGGTATATTTGCGTTGCAGAAAGACAGTGTCATTTTGCTCCGGATTGAAATCCATCACTTCGTCGACTCCCGTTTCGTCTATTGCAAACACGAACCTGTCAGCGCCTGGCCCTCCGTAGAGCCTGTCGACGCCAGGGCCGCCGTATAAAACATCGTCTCCGTTGCCGCCGCGTAATACGTCGTCCCCGTCGTTGCCCGCTAGAACATCGTTGCCGTTACCGCCGACTATTTCATCGCTGCCGGATGTGCCCAGGAGCGAGTCGTTACCATCGGAGCCAAAGATGTTTTCCACTGCATAGCCTGTTGTCACGGCTGCGAGGGAAAAATAGCAGAGCAGCACAAGTTGAAAACTCGATCTGGGTGACATGGAGCTACGAGTAGCCTGGAGCTAAAGAGTTGCTTAAATGTGGAATTCAATTACCGTCCAGATTAGTCGAACAAGCGCATGTTTGCAATTGGCCGGATCGGTTTTCGAAGCTGCCTGTATGGCTCTGGATTGGGGCGGGGATTACCTGTTCTTCTATCTACTCGCAGCAACCGACTAAGTTAGCCTGTTGCAGTGTCATAACACGGGCCAGGACTGCCCGGGTAAGGCAGGCTTTACAGTTTGCGCGGGTATTCAACAGGCAGTGGATCGTCTTTGCCTAAACTGGAAATGGTATCCAGCAGGGACTCATATCTTAAAATACTGACGTAAACCTCATGCCTACTGCCGAGACGCCATTATTTTCCTGATCCACGGACATCATGTACTCAAAATTGGATGATGAGTTGTTTACGCCGAAGCCATAGGAAAATGCGTTTTTGTCCCTGCCGTCTGTCGTATCGGTTTCATCCATCGTCAATTCATCTGCAATGAAACCCAGCGCGAGGTAAGTGGATTTATCGTGGCTACTGCTTGCACGAATGACGCCGTAGGTGTCGAACAGGGGAGTAACTCCCATACCGATACCCGTTCCTGGAGTACTGTTGCTATCCAGCGAATCATCTACCGATTTTTCTTCGAGAGCCACATTTTCATATGCAAGCTGTCCATAATTATCCACCCGGGCGCCTGGCTTTGCTCCATCAAACTCGTCTTCATGATAGGAAACCACTGTGTACTGGAATGCCCCGGAGGCCTGGTCCTCATCTGCTGCCAACGAGGGTGAGCTGTAAAGATGGGCTTCATTGCCAGCGTAAACACCACTACTCGCCAGAAGAACGACACCACCGATAAGGCCGCTAAGTATGAGTGGTAATCTGGATAGTTTGTATTTCATGGCTTTACTCCCTGTATTGAATTCTATAAGGGTTATATAGATCAGCTGGCAGGAAGCACTTATCCGAACGCGCCAATCGCTTATCTTCATCACGTAATTCGGGCCATACGTGGTCATTCAATGGACTTGTTTACAACAGGCTTCTCAACAACCCCCATTATAACCCCCATGCACCAGCGGTCATAAATTCTCTCAAGCAATCAATTTTAACCGCTGCTGACGGTAGCTGCTGGGCGGCACTCCGTGCCAGCGTTTAAAGGCGCGGGTAAAGTTAGCCTGATTGGCAAAGCCCAGCAGGCAAGTAATTTCATTGAGCGACAGCTGGCTGTTGGCCAGGTATTGCTCGGCTAACTGTTTTCGAATCGCGTCCAGTAGTTGCTTAAAGCTCTGCTGCTGTTTAGCCAACTGGCGCTGCATGGTTCGCAAACTCACCCCTAGCGATGCCGCGATATCTTTTTCATATACCTCACCGGTGGGCAATTCCTTGTTGATGGCCTGAGTGACGCGGGTCACCATGCAAGCCCGATCCAGTTGGTGCATTTTTTCCAACAGCAGGTCTTCATTGATTTTTTGTAGCTCTGCGTTGGCGCTAGCCAATCGTTTGTGCAAGTCAGCATTATCGAAGAGTATTGTATTGGCTGGCATATCGTAGAGAATCGGGCAGCGCAGGTCATGCTCAAAGCCAATGGCCGTGGCAGGGCGTGCATAAAGGCAATGGATTTCCATCGGGCTATAGGATTCTCCCATCAACATCCTCAACATCGTTATCAATGCGCCTAGTGCCGCATCATGCGCACCTGGGTGAATATCAAACTTGTGATACTGAACATGAATAATGAGCTCACCACAACTACCACTGTGTTGAAACGAAATATCAACACCGCTATTGACGACGCGTGAGTAGCGCGCTATTCGCTTCAAACCTTCGGCCAGTGTGGTACAGGCGAGCCAGGTATATCCCAGTGCGTGAAAGGTCGTTGGCCGCCACTGACGCCCCACCTTGTAAGCAAAATTGTCATCACCACTGACCTCGATGGCGAGTGCCCAGAGTTTTTGCATGGCAGCCACGGAATAGCGCGCATTGGCATCCCCAAGCCGATCGAGCTTGAGACCGGCTTGCTTGAAAATTGCACGCGCATCACAGCCACGCTGGTTGAGCTCATCCCAGATTAATAATGCCCAGGAGGTCAATACCATGGGTGGCATCTAATACTTCCTCACTGACTGTTGCCACATAGGGAAGCCTTACAGGTACGGCTAGCCCCGGGACAAGACTTAGGCACCGCGGGACAAAAGTGCCGACAAAAAGATCGGTAGCCTATCGCTAATTGATAAAGAAAGGGGCTGTCATATGTTAAGCAATAGCGAATATTTAGCATCGGATTATCAACATTCGTTAAAGGATTCCATCACCCTCATTGGTCGAGGTTTGCATTCCGGTTTGCAGGTGATCATGACATTGATGCCCGCCGATGCCAATAGCGGTTACGTGTTTATGCGCCGCGATGTTGCGCCACCGCGCGCTGAAGTGCCGGCGCGCTGGAACACCGTTGTCGACACACGTTTATCCACGACAGTAGCCAACGCATCCGGCACTCGAGTGAGCACCATTGAACACTTGTTAGCGGCGTTATCGGTTTGCGGCGTGCACAATGCCCGCATCGTATTAGATGCACCAGAAGTGCCCATTATGGATGGCAGTGCGGCGCCCTTTGTCGATCTGATCAACAAGGTGGGGCTGCAGCGACAAGCGGCACTGATACAGGCGATTATTATCGATAAACCGCTCACAGTTCGCGAGCACAATAAACACGTCGGCCTGGTGCCTGCCGATGAGTTTAGTGTCGATATGTCGATCGATTTTGATGACCCTGTAATCGGCCAACAGTCCATGGAGATCAAAGTCAATGAAGCGAGCTTTAGCCAACAACTGGCCCCGGCTCGCACTTTTGGTTTTCAGGAGCAATTGTACACTTTACATAAACTGGGCCTGGCCAAAGGAGGCAGCTTGAATAACGCGGTATTGATTAGGGACAACGAGGTAATTAATGAAGAAGGGTTACGCTTTAAGGATGAATTTGTTCGCCATAAAATCCTTGATACTCTGGGCGATATCTCGCTGGTTGGCGCCAGCATCATCGGTAAATTCATCGGTAGGCGCAGTGGCCACCAGCTCAACAATCAACTGATTCGCACATTAATGATTAACGAGGATTGCCGGCACTATGCGCCACTGGCAGACCACCGCCGCCAAATCCAGGGCTACAGGAGTTATCGCTCAAGTATCCATGGTGTCAAAGCGGACGCCTGATTTTCTCTATTGAACGGCTGAGTCGGTTAACGCGAACCTAAAAAGCGACCGCAATAAGAGGATACGGCGATAACTCCCGCAGGGTGGGGAGGAAATACTTCGCAAAAAATGCGGGATGCCTTACGTCGATGACTGTTTGATGCCGCGTGCGACAGTGTAGGTCTTGCCCTGCTTGATTTTTTCGTAGTGCCCGAAGACTTCGCTGAAGCCACGTTTGAAAAACTGGCGCAGGCCGGTAATCGTGACAATGTAAAACGAACCTCCCGGTTTCAGGTACTCGAGCGCGTCGAACAGGTAGATATACAGCATTTCCTTGCCCACCTTGGCTGGAATATTCGATACGATGACATCAAATTTCTGGCGTGGAATCTGATCGAAGCCGTTGCTCAGGATGCAGCTGGCATTGTCGATCCGGTTATGGACTCGATTTTTTTCGGCATAGTCGACGGCAACGAAATCCTTATCGACCATCAGCGTATGACCGTTGGGGGCCATTTTCGCCATGCACAGTCCCAGCACGCCATAACCGCAACCCAGGTCAAGGCAATCATCGTTTGTTTCGAGTTCGAGGAAGTCCAGCAACAGGCGTGAACCATCATCTATCGCGCGTGGCGAAAACAAACCCCAGGTGCTGTAAAACCTGAGTCCCCGGTATTCGATCGACAGATCCTGGCGAATTTTCTGATTGTAGTTTGTTAAGTCATTAAGCACGGATTCAGCCCTGCCTGGTACTCTAACCATAGCTTTACATCGATAAATGGCTTTGTAACAATGGCGCGATTTTAAGCTGCCATTATCTATTGGCGCTATCGAGATTACTACCTGGGAGCTTGGGTTTTATGAAATTTGTTCCAGCACTGTGCTTTTCCCTGGCATTGACTTTCAATGCGGTGGTCAAGGCAGACGTGGCATCGGGCCAGTCGACCTATGCCGCCAAGGGGTGTATCGGCTGCCATGGGGCCGGCGGCACAAGCATGGTCGCTACCTACCCCTCGCTGAAAGGACGGGATGCCGAATTCATCCGCCAGAGCCTGACTGATTTTCGTAGCGGAGCGCGCAAAAATCCGGTTATGAATGCGATGGCCGCAGGGCTGAAAGATGAGGATATCTACAATCTTGCCGACTACATCGATAGTCTTAAATAAGCGAGTCTTGCTTTAAAACAGAAAAAGCCGGCATCTGCCGGCTTTTTTTATTGCTGCCTGTGCGGCATAGCCAGGTTGCTAGCAAGATTTCGTGCCACGCGCGCGGGTGTCAACAGGATCGCCAGCATTACCAGCAGGCAGGCCAGCCATTGCGCGATACCGATGTTTTCGCCGAGCAAAAACCAGCCAACGAAAAACATGGAATCGTACCGAAGCATAAACAGGCCAGCACTACCAGGCAAGTCGGCAGCAGGGTGCTGCGCTCCAGCGGAATGCTTTGGGTCAATTCATTCATGGATATAGAACAACGCCTGCCGGGTGTTAGTGCTCAAGGATATTCGTTAATCTAGCCTGCGTGCCAGGTATTTTTTTCGATTGGCGACCCGATCAAATTCGATTGCTCTGCCGACGCCACGCTAGGGTTCGAGTATTTGCATAATATGGGTTTCTATATCGAATACGTGGTGATCCTCTAGTCCCAGGTCGCGCAACGCCACCGCCAGTTCAAGCAGGTAATCACTGTTAGTGCCGCTGGCACCCTCGGCGGCACAGATCTGCTGTGCGATTTCGAGCTCGCTGGCTTCACCGAGCCAGGCTTCGTTGTCCGGCGCGGCAATGTAGATTAGCCCCGTCGCATGGGTGTCATCGTTGAAGGTCATCTCGGTGGCAAAGCGCAGGTAACCGTTTTTTTCGCGTTCATCGAGTTGTTTGAAAACCGGCGCTTCAACCAGGTAGGCGATACCGCCGCATACAGCCTCCGCGTCCTCGATCAATGTCACCACTCGACCCGGCTTGGCCTCGGTACCGCGGTGATCATGCGACCCCTGCCAGAAGCGACGACTCCAGCCGCGTATGCTGGCGGGTTTTGCTTCAAGGTGAGGGAAATCGACCAGGTAAATCAACGAACCGTAGCCGAATAACCATACCTGGTCGCCGGTTTGTAACTGGCAACGGCGTTGATTCTCTTCAATCGTGTTGGTGGACATTGGATTTGTACTGCCTCAAATCACGTTCGCAAATGGCAATGTTTTCAGTCAGTTGCCTGGCGCGCAGCTCGAGATCCGGTGAACGGTTACGTTCGAGACCGTCACGAACCCGGCGTAATTCATGTTCCAGCGCGGCAAGCTCCTGTTTGAGTTGTTGTTCAGCTGACATGCATCGCTACTTTAACCTGAAGGTGGGCAAAGTCTAACAACATTCGGCGACCAGGTCTCTTTTGGGGGAGTCACCACTACCTATTTTGATCAGGCTGAATTCAACCGCAAAATGGTGTAAATTGCCTGCCACTTGCAACCAGGAATCATCATGCCCGATTACCAGATAGCACCATCGATCCTGTCAGCCGATTTCGCGCGACTCGGTGAAGAAGTCGATAACGTTCTCGCCGCGGGTGCGGACATCGTTCATTTTGATGTTATGGACAATCACTACGTGCCGAATCTGACGATTGGCCCGCTGGTCTGTGAAGCCTTACGCAAGCATGGTGTCGAAGCGCCGATCGACGTGCACCTGATGGTCAAGCCGGTAGATCGCATCATTCCGGATTTTGCCAGTGCCGGAGCGAGTTACATCACCTTTCACCCCGAAGCCTCTGAACATATTGATCGCAGTCTGAGCCTGATCCGTGAAAGCGGTTGCCGTTCAGGTCTGGTGTTCAATCCCGCAACACCGCTAAGCTACCTCGACCATGTGCTCGACAAGGTCGATATGGTGCTGCTGATGTCGGTAAACCCCGGCTTTGGTGGACAGAGTTTTATTCCTGCGACGCTCGCCAAGCTGCGCGCCGCGCGCCGGCTTATCGATAGCTCCGGATTCGACATCCGCCTCGAAATCGACGGCGGCGTAAAGGTCGACAATATCGCTGAAATTGCTGCCGCCGGTGCTGATACCTTTGTCTCCGGTTCAGGGATTTTCGGTTGCGCGAAAGCCGCAGATCCACATGGCTATGACAGCATCCTGCAACAAATGCGGGACCAGCTGGCGCTTGCTGATTCGACCTGATTTGGCTCGAAATAAGTCGTGGATATGGCTCGAATGCTGTGTTAGATTCTGTCACCTAACCGACAAGACTGATCCAGATGACTCAAGAACGCTTACAGAAAACCGAGGGTGCACAACGCTGGCGATGGTGATCGCAACTAGTGTTGTCTATTCCCTTTTTTCTGTATTACCGTTTAAGAGTCACCTATGAATCTCAAGCAATTCAATCAACTGAGGCATGATTACAACCGCATCCCGCTGGTGCGTGAAGTTTTCGCTGACCTCGATACCCCGCTAAGCGCTTATCTCAAGCTCGCCGACGAGCCATACACCTATTTATTTGAATCGGTGCAGGGCGGTGAGAAATGGGGGCGCTATTCGATTATCGGCATGGCCTGCAGCACCCGCATCGAGGTATTCGGTAATCGCGTGCAGCTCCTGGTCGATGAGCAGATCGTCAGCGAAGAAGAAACCGATGATCCACTGCAGTTTATCGAGAATTACCTGGACCGTTTCAAGGTAGCCGAAGCCGAGTGCCTGCCCAAGTTCCATGGCGGCCTGGTCGGCTATTTCGGTTACGACACGATTCGTTATATCGAGCCGAAGCTGGCGCATTGCCCCAATCCCGATAAACATCAAACGCCTGACATCCTGTTGATGCTGAGCGACAGGCTGGTGGTGTTTGATAACCTGTCTTCGCGTATGTTCCTGATCGTGCATGTCGAACCTGCGGCGGAAAACGCATGGCAGGATGGGCAACGGCAACTCGATGAAGTGGAGGCGAAACTGAATACGGTGCGACTCGATCGCACTGCACGCCCGGTCCAGCAATCAGTTTGTGAACAGGATTTTACTTCTGAATTCACCCAGCAGGGTTTCGAGGCGGCGGTTGAAAAAGCACGCCAGTACATTATCGATGGCGATGCGATGCAGATAGTATTGTCGCAACGACTTTCGATTCCGTACCGCTCGGCGCCAATCGATTTGTATCGGGCGCTACGCGGTCTCAATCCTTCACCTTACCTGTATTACATGAATCTGGGTGATCACCACGTGGTGGGTTCTTCACCGGAAATTCTGGTGCGCCTCGAAGATGAGGCAGTTACGGTAAGACCAATCGCAGGCACACGGCCGCGCGGCAAAACGGCGGAAAGTGACCTCGAGCTGGAGCGGGAATTACTCAGTGATCCGAAGGAGCTCGCCGAGCACCTGATGCTGATCGACCTTGGGCGCAATGATGCCGGCCGTGTCAGCCAGGTTGGCAGTGTCGAGCTGACCGAGAAAATGATCGTCGAACGCTACTCGCATGTGATGCACATCGTTTCCAATGTCGAGGGACGCATCAAACCCGATATGTCGGCGTTTGACGTCCTGCGCGCTACCTTCCCGGCAGGCACGGTTTCCGGTGCCCCGAAGATCAGGGCGATGGAGATTATCGATGAACTGGAACCGGTAAAACGGGGCATTTATTCCGGTGCGGTGGGTTACATTTCATGGAGTGGGAACATGGATACCGCGATCGCGATTCGCACCGCGGTGATCAAGAATGAACAGCTCTATATTCAGGCCGGGGCCGGCATCGTTTATGATTCGGTGCCGGCAAACGAATGGGCGGAAACCATGAACAAGGGGCGCGCGATATTTCGCGCCGTGGCGCTGGCCGAAGCCGGATTGCCGTCGCGGGATCCCTGTGCTGAAGCAGAACCAGGCGCGGAATCATGAAAGTCCTGATGATCGACAACTATGATTCCTTCACCTATAACCTGGTGCAATATCTCGGCGAACTCGACGCCGAGGTCGAAGTGGTGCGCAACGACCAGGTCGGGGTCGAAACGATCATGGCCACGGATGCCAGTCATATCATGGTATCGCCAGGCCCTTGTACGCCAAATGAAGCCGGGGTGTCGATGGCGGCGATCGAAGCGCTAGCCGGCAAGATTCCGATTCTCGGGGTTTGCCTCGGGCACCAGAGTATCGGCCAGGTATTTGGTGCTGAGATCGTGCATGCGCGGGAAATCATGCATGGCAAAACTTCGCCGGTGGTGCATACCGGGGCCGGTGTTTTCGCAGGCCTGGAGAGTCCTTTTGTGGCAACGCGCTACCACTCGTTGGTCATCGACAGGGACAGTATTCCCGATTGCCTGGAAATTACCGCGTGGACCGAAGATGCGGATGGCAATTTCGATGAAATCATGGGCGTGCGGCATAAGGAGCTGGCGATAGAGGGGGTTCAGTTTCACCCTGAATCGATCCTCACCGAGCATGGGCACGCCCTGTTGCGTAATTTTCTTCAACAGCGGGTTAGCTAAGCGGGGGAAACGATGGATATACAAACAGCAATTAAAAAGGTGATCGCGCGCGAGGATCTGAGCGGTGACGAAATGAATTCGGTGATGCAGCAAATCATGACCGGGGAATGTACGCCCTCGCAGATCGGCGGTTTCCTGGTGGGCCTGCGCATGAAAGGCGAAAGCGTCGACGAGATTTCAGCGGCGGCCAGGGTTATGCGTGAACTGGCAACCAGGGTCGAGGTTAGCGGCGATCACCTGGTCGATACTGCAGGCACCGGGGGCGATTCTTCTGGCAGTTTTAATATTTCTACCGCCAGTGCCCTGGTTGCCGCTGCAGCCGGCGCAAGGGTGGCCAAGCACGGTAATCGCTCAATGACCAGTAATTCTGGCAGTGCCGACGTGCTCGAAGCAGCCGGCGTAAAGCTCGATATTACCCCAGGTCAGGTGCGTGACTGCGTGGAGCAGGTCGGGGTTGGCTTCATGTTTGCGCCCGCACATCACGGTGCGATGAAATACGCCATCGGTGCGCGTAAGGAAATGGCGGTACGTACCATATTCAATGTGCTTGGACCCCTGACCAATCCCGCAGGTGCTCCCAACCAGGTCATCGGGGTGTTCGATGGCGATTTGATCGAGCCCATGGCAAGCGTACTGAAACAGCTCGGCAGCAATCATGTAATGGTGATGCATGCCGAAGACGGTATGGATGAAATCAGTATTTCCGCACCAACCCGGGTTGCTGAACTCAGGCATGGCGAAATCACCAGTTATACGATTTCGCCGACCGACTTCGGCATGGATTTCGCTGCGCTGGACGAAATCCGAGTCGACTCAGCGGAACAGAGCCTGGCCATGATCCGGGGGGTGTTGGCTGATAATCCTGGTCCGGCGCGCGATATCGTCTGCCTTAACGCGGGTGCCGCGATTTATGTTGCTGGTTGCGCCGCTTCGCTCGCTGCCGGTGTCGAAGCTGCAAGCGCGGCGATCAGCAGTGGCAAGGCCGCCGCCGTGCTGCAAAACCTGGTTGCCAGGTCTAACGCCTGATGAGCACTTCGCGACCGGATATTCTGAATCGAATTCTTGCGCGCAAGCAGCAGGAAATTGAAGAGCGCCAGCGTAGCGCGCCGTTACAGAACCTGCAGCAAAAGGCCGCCGATGCGTCGCCCCCGCGTGGCTTTGTCGCCGCCTTGAAAGGACGCGTCGAGCTCGGTGAGGCGGCGGTGATTGCCGAAATCAAGAAAGCTTCGCCAAGCAAGGGTGTTATTCGTGAAGATTTTGACGTGGTCGCAATAGCGCGATCCTATGCGGCTGGAGGTGCCAGCTGTTTATCGGTTTTGACCGATCGGGATTTTTTTCAGGGTCATGAGGATTTCCTCGTTGCAGCCCGCGCCGCCTGCGAACTCCCGGTCATCCGCAAGGACTTCATTATGGCGCCATACCAGGTAGTCGAATCGAGATCCCTGGGTGCTGATTGTATTCTGCTTATCGTCGCCGCACTCGACGATGAGACCCTGGTGAGCCTGTATAAGGAGGCGCAGGCGCTGGGGATGGATGTGCTGGTCGAGGTGCATGATCGTGATGAACTCGAGCGCGCCCTCAAACTCGATCTGGAACTGGTCGGAATTAATAACCGGGACCTGCGGACTTTCGATACCAGCCTTGATACCACGATAGATTTACTTGAACTGGTGCCCGGGGATTGCCTGGTGGTTACCGAGAGTGGAATTCATACCCGCGATGATATTGCACTGATGCGCGAGCATGACGTGCATGCTTTTCTCGTCGGTGAAGCGTTCATGCGTGTGCCCGATCCAGGGCAGGGACTGAAGCAGCTATTTTTCTGATTTGATATGCCGTGCTCAAGCCTCGGGATGAAGCGGCTAGCGTGTACCGAAAACGACGATGGTCTTGCCGTGTGCCGTGATCAGGCCTTCTTCTTCGAGGGTTTTCATTACCCGTCCGGCCATTTCGCGTGAACAACCGACAATCTTGGCAATTTCCTGGCGCGTGATTTTTATTTGCATGCCATCCGGGTGAGTGATTGCATCGGGTTCGCGTGCAAGATCGAGCAGGGTACGTGCGACGCGTCCGGTGACATCCATGAAGGCGAGATTACTAACCTTGCGGCTGGTATTGCGCAGGCGGCTGGCTAATTGCGAGGACAGTTGAAACAGAATTTCAGGCGTCTCCTTGGCCAGTTGCATGAACTGGTTATAGTGAATTTCCGCGAGCTCACAATTGGTACGTGTGATAACCCAGGCGCTGCGCTTGGTATCTTCTTCGAACAAACCCATTTCGCCGAAGAAATCACCCGGATTCAGATAAGCGAGTACGATTTCGTTACAGTCTTCGTCTTCGATGACTACGCTGACCGAACCGTCGATGATATAGTACAGAGTCTCCGATTCGTCTCCTGCATGGATAATGGTGCTGCGTGTCGCGTATTTTTTGGTGTGACAGTGATGCAGGAAGTTATCCAGAGCCGGATTCAACCGCGGTGCAATTTTTGTGATGGGATTAACTGACATATGTGTAATTATCTGCTCTTGCTAGTAGTAAACATAGCACAAAAAGAGCAATTGATCAGGATTAGGTAGTAACTATGAAGTGTAGAGTTAAATGGCTGGACCACATGTCATTTGTCGGCGAATCCGACAGTGCTCACTCGGTGGTGATGGACGGTGCTCCCGAGTCAGGCGGGCGTAATCTCGGGGTACGTCCGATGGAAATGCTGTTACTGGGCATGGGGGGCTGTACCAGTTTCGATGTGATCTCGATTTTGCGTAAATCCCGCCAGCAAGTACAGGATTGTGTCGTCGAACTCGAAGCCGAGCGCGCCACGGAAGTCCCTATGGTTTTCACTAAAATTCACGCGCACTTCGTTGTCAGTGGTAAGGATCTGGATGAAAGCAAGGTAGCCAAGGCGGTGAATTTATCGGCCGACAAATATTGCTCGGCGTCAATAATGCTGGGAAAAATGGCCGCTATTACGCATGATTTCGAAGTCGTCAATCTCGACTGATTAAGCGCTGCCGTTCAGATGCGGTAGGCGGTAAAGGTCATGACCTTGCTTACCAGTGTCATTGCGGTTTTTACCGCTTGTGGAAGCTCGGCGGCACCTGCCTCTGCGGCGTTGTCGGCATGGCGTAATTCATCTTCACGCATGGCTTCGATGATCGCACGGCTGCGCTGGTCCTGCTCGGGCAGGCTCTCGAGATGACGATCGAGGTGGCTACAGACCTGTTGTTCAGTTTCCTTGACGAAACCGAGGCTCCACCTGTCGCCTGCGGCTCCGGCCAGGGCACCAATCGTAAACGAGCCCCAGTACCAGACCCCATCGAACAGGCTGCGGGGTTGATGGAGTTCGGCTAATCGCTGTTGACACCAGTTTAGGTGCTCGTTTTCTTCCTCGGCAGCTTCATTCATCGCTACACTGAGCGCCTGCTTCCGCGCGGTCAATGCCTGGCCGCGATAGAGTCCCTGCGCGGCGACTTCGCCGGCATTGTTGACGCGCATCAAACCAGCGGCCCGGGACAGTTCCTGGGGGGATAACTCGCCCGCATCGAGATCGTCAGCGGGGTAAGCGCGAGCAGCCGCGGCTGGCCGCCTGTGGCTGGTGTTAAGGCCGTGCTGCAATTCGTCGAGCAGGCGATCGGCAAGGCTTAATCTGCGCATTTATATCTCCATGAAATCAGCTTGCTAAGCTGCTGCAAAGGCGCATATTATCAGCTAAATCAGGATAATATTCCAAGTCGGCAAAAATCCCCTTAAAACAGGGTTGTACGGCTTGTCAAGCGCCCGCTTATCCGTTAGTATTCGCGCCCTTTGTGGAAGAAGTCAACGCCTTAAACGGCAGCTTATCAGGAATTAGTATGAAAACCTTCAGCGCAAAATCCGAAACGGTAAAACGCGACTGGTACGTAATCGATGCCACCGACAAGGTGCTCGGTCGCCTGTCGACCGAGGTTGCGCGTCGCTTGCGCGGCAAGCACAAGCCCGAGTATACCCCGCACGTTGATACCGGCGACTACATCATCGTCATCAATGCGGAAAAAATACGCGTTACCGGCAACAAGGAAACTGACAAGATGTACCACCATCACACCGGTTATATCGGCAGCCTGAAATCAACCAGCCTGTCGCAGTTACGCCAGGATCATCCCGAAAGGATTATCCAGCACTCGGTCAAAGGTATGCTGCCCAAGAACGCTCTTGGACGCGCTATGTTTAAAAAGCTGAAGGTTTACGCGGGTGACGCTCATAGTCATACTGCACAACAACCTCAGCCTCTGGAAATTTAACAGGTCAAATTATGGCAGTCGAACAATATTATGGTACCGGTCGTCGCAAGAGCTCAGCTGCACGGGTCTATCTGACGGCGGGCAAGGGCGCGATTACGATCAATAAGAAAACCATCGAAGATTATTTCGGTCGTGAAACCTCGCGCATGGTGGTGCGTCAACCGCTGAAAACCGTCGATCTGTTGGATAAATTTGACATCAATGTGAATGTTTCCGGTGGCGGTCCCAGTGGCCAGGCCGGGGCAATTCGTCTAGGCATTACCCGTGCCCTGATGAAATACGACGAAACCTTTCGTGCAGCGTTACGCAGTGAAGGCTTTGTCACTCGCGATGCACGTGAAGTCGAGCGCAAAAAGGTGGGACTGCGCAAGGCTCGTCGCGGTGTTCAGTTCTCGAAGCGTTAACAGAGAAATACAGCTGTCAGAAAAAGCCCGCATTTGCGGGCTTTTTTTTGGCTGTTTACTGCGCGACGCTCGGGATCAGGGCAGGGAAGCGCGACCGTCCAGGCGGATTCTGCGCTCAAACTGCGGGATGGCAGACACGGACACCATCGTCGGTGCCAAGGATTAAGACATCGGCCGGTCGATGGGCAAACAAGCCGACGCAGACTACACCAGCGAGCTGATTGATGCGGCTCTCCATGTCGAGCGCATCGCTGATCTGGAGTCCATGGACATCGAGGATTTGATTGCCGTTATCGGTGACGAAATCTTCGCGCAGATGCGGCTCGCCGCCAAGCCTGCGTAATTCAGCCGCAACCAGTTCGCGTGCCATCGGGATTACTTCCAGTGGCAGTGGAAAAGCACCCAACATGGTTACCAGTTTGCTGTCGTCAGCGATACAGACAAATTCCCGACTTGCCGCGGCGACGATTTTTTCCCGGGTCAGTGCGCCGCCACCGCCTTTGATCAGCTGCAGCTGATGATTCGATTCGTCGGCGCCATCGACATACAAATCGAGTTTGACCACCTCGTTTAGATCGACGACCTTGATACCATGCCCGCGTAATCGATCGCTCGAGGCTTCGGAACTGGAAACCGCGGCAGTGATCTGGAGAGACATTTTCGCGGCGAGCAGGTCGATAAAGTGGTTTACTGTCGAACCGGTGCCGACTCCGATTATCGAGTCGGGTTTGACATAGTCGACTGCGGCTTCGGCGGCGTTGCGTTTTTTATCTTCGGGCGTCATGGATTTACCTGTTGCTTCGAGTGCAATCAATTATGATAATCACCTGCAGTCCGCGCAAGTAATAGCGCGGTTTTACTAATAAAATTCAGACACCAGCAAACACCAACTATGCGCAAGGAAAAATTCCTGGAAAAAGTATTGACCGCGAGGGTTTACGATGTTGCCCGCGAAACCCCTCTGGATTACATGCCGCGTATTTCGAAACGCTTCGATAACCAGGTTTTCATCAAGCGAGAAGACTTGCAGCCCGTGTTTTCGTTCAAATGTCGAGGCGCTTTCAACAAGATTTACCAGGAGCTGCAGTCAAACCCTGACCTGAAAGGCGTGATTACCGCCTCTGCCGGCAATCATGCACAGGGAGTGGCGCTTGCTGCGAAGAAGCTTCATCTCTCGGCAACCATTGTTATGCCGACCACGACGCCCGATATCAAGGTAACGGCCGTCAGAGCCTATGGTGCGAAAGCGGTTTTGTATGGAGAGAATTTCGATGCCGCCAAGGATTATTCTCTGAAGCTCGCCAAGAAGGAGCGCCTCGCATTTATCCATCCCTTCGATGACTTCGACGTGATGGCTGGCCAGGGCACTATCGCGCATGAAATTATTCGCCAGCACCCGGGCCATATCGACGCAATTTTCGTGGCCGTTGGTGGCGGTGGCCTGATTGCGGGTATTGCCGGATTTATGAAGGCCGTCAAGCCGGAAATTAAGATTATCGGTGTCGAGCCGGAGGATGCCGCCTGTTTCTACGAGGCGCGCAAGGCGGGGCGGCGGGTGAAGCTGAAAGAGGTGGGTATCTTCGCCGATGGCGTCGCTGTAAAACAGGTTGGTAAAAATACCTGGTCGATGATCAAGGACCTGGTCGATGATGTGATCCTGGTAACGACCGATCAAATGTGTGCGGCGATCAAGGATACCTACGAAGATACGAGAGCAATTTGCGAGCCGGCGGGTGCTCTGTCACTTGCCGGATTGAAGAAGTACGTCGAAACGCATGATATCAAGGGGCAAACATTCATTGCCATCAACTGTGGCGCCAATATGAACTTCGATCGTTTAAGACACGTCTCTGAACGCGCTGAACTGGGCGAAGAGCGCGAGGCGCTGTTAGCGATCGAAATCCCGGAACGGCCAGGCAGTTTCAAGAAGTTGTGTCAGTTAATCGGGCACCGCTCGGTAACCGAATTCAACTATCGTTATTCCGACGATAAGACAGCACGTGTTTTTGCCGGGGTACAACTCAGTCATGGAATCGATGAAAAAAACAAGCTCATCGCGAAACTCGATGCGAAAGGATACAAGGTCGTCGATATGACCGATAACGAGGTCGCGAAACTCCACACTCGCTACATGATCGGTGGGCATCCCGGTGCCAGCGTTAGCAATGAGCTACTTTATCGTTTCCAGTTTCCGGAAAAACCGGGCGCGTTATTAAATTTTTTGATGAAGGTCGGTAATCGCTGGAATATCAGTCTGTTCCATTATCGTAACCACGGCTCCAATTTCGGTCGTATCCTGATGGGGTTCCAGGTCGATAAAAGTGACAGCAGGGAGTTTAATGCCTTTCTCAAAAGTCTGAAAATTCCTTACTGGAACGAGACCGAAAACAAGGCCTACGAACTATTTCTGAGGTAATGGCCGCGGTATAGGCCGCCTTGCCGGTGGACTGTAAGTACAGCAAGGAAAGCAGGTAAGTACGGGGAGTTGGGATACCAACCGCGGTGCCGTCGCAAATCTATCAACCTTGAACCAAAGGTCCAGGTGGGGTTATTGGCAACCCATCAGGCTACCTGACGAATCAGGCATGCACACCAGTGTTGCACGGAAATCCCCGAGATTGATAAATAGGCTCAAGGATTATGATGGATGCTAACGAACACCGCAGTCAGTATCAATCTACTATGGCTCGGTTTTACCCAAAAGTACAATTTAAATTTCTAATAGGGACTAGATTTCTAATTGACGGGACTGTTCAAGGACACGGGAGATTTTACTTTCCAGGTCTTTGAGACGCGGGGGCAGTTCCTGGCCTATTTCTTTATCGACATTGCTCGTATGGAGTAAATCATTGGCCATATTCAACGCGGTGATAACGGCAATGCGTTCGGAACCCATGATATTGCCGGTGTCGCGGATTTCACGCATTTTATGATCGAGGAACTTGGCGGATTCCAGCAGTGCCGATTGTTCTCCGGGTGGGCAGGCGACCTTGTATTCCTTGTCAAGAATGGAAATGTTGATTGGTTGAGCGTCTGTCATGAGCCTAGTTCGAGTGATCGCAAGCGTGAAATCATCGCCTCAACCCGGCTGCGCGCCATTTCGGTTTTTTCGATTAGTTGAGAGCGTTCGGTAACCAGCTTGTCTTTTTGCTGGCGCAAGCTGGAATTTTCGTTTTTCAGTGACCCTACAGTGTCGATGAGCTCGTCAATACGCTGCTCAAGCTGTTTGAGGTCGTCTTCGGTATATACGTTTTTATCGGAATCCATAGTGCAATCATCGGGCCTTATGCCGCGCAGGTCAACATACAGTTGTTTTTTGCTGTTGGGCACGGGTGTTAGAATATGAAAATTATACAAAACTGCGAGTTTTCTACAATGCTGGATTTCGATATGGTACAGGCTGCGCTGGAACAGTTGGGTGCGACTGCAGATGCAGCCGAATCGCATGGAACTATGAGTGCCTTGCTAATCGACAATGCTGGTTTTGCGGCCTGGCTGGGGCATACGCTGGACGAACTGCCCGATAAGGGAAATGTGCTGGCTGAGGAGCAGCTCGGCGTGCTCGAGCAACTCTTCGAACAAACCCGGGAACAGCTGGATGACGAAGATTTGAGTTTCGAATTGCTGTTACCCGATGATACCGATGATATTGGCGTGCGCTTGCTGGGTCTGGCCGGGTGGTGCCAGGGATTCCTGTATGGTTTCGGCGCTGTAGGTGCTGCCGGCAGAGATTCGCTGGACGATGAATCGCGCGAGTGTTTGTCAGACCTGCTCGAAATCAGTAAGCTCGGCCACGACGAAGAAACCAGCGATGAGAGTGAGCAGCAGTATGCTGAAATTGTCGAACATGTGCGCGTTGTAACGTTGTTGTTGAATGAATCATTGAATCCACCCAAAGCTGCGTCAAGCGTACATTAAACACAGCTGCAGTCACTCTCGCTGCTCCGCTAAACTGCGATAATTTACTGATTTCCAGGGATACGTTTCCCGGGCTGGTGAATACGGGATGGAAATAGGTAAACTGTCCCCGCACATATTTTATGACAGAAAAGAAAAGGCATGCCAGTGGAGCCAGGGAAAGACCGTAGATTAAAGTTAAGAGTCAAAACATGAAATCAACCGAATTTAAACGCCGCCGTAGTCAGTTAATGAAGATGATGGGTAAGAATACGATCGCGATTCTGCCGTCGGCGTCTGAAATTATCCGCAATCGCGATGCTCATTTTCCTTTCCGCCAGGACAGCGATTTCCTCTACCTTACCGGGTTTAACGAGCCCGATGCGGTGATGGTGTTGAAACCGGGCCGCAAACATGGCGAATACATCATGTTCTGTCGAGAAAAGGATCCCGAGCAGGAGACCTGGAACGGGCGGCGTGCCGGCCAGGAAGGCGCTATCGAAAGCTATGCTGCGGACGACTCTTTCCCGATTGACGATATCGATGACATTCTGCCAGGCCTGCTCGAGGGTACCGATAGTATCTTCAATATCATGGGTCGCTATCCGGATTTCGACAAACAATTGATAGGCTGGGTAAGCCATATCAAGGAACAGTCGCGTTCGGGGATGCATGTGCCTTCCGAATTCGTATCACTGGACTATTTACTGCATGACATGCGGCTCTACAAGAGTCGCGAAGAACTGCGCCTGATGCGCAAGGCTGCGGCGATCAGCGTCCGCGCGCATAAACGTGCAATGAAACTATGTGCACCAGGCAGGCATGAGTACCAAATTGCGGCTGAATTCGATCACGAGTATCGCAACCATAATGCGCAGCATGCCTACCCGGCAATTGTCGGTGGAGGCGCCAATAGCTGCATCCTGCATTACACCGAAAATAACGATGAGTTGCATGATGGTGATTTGTTGTTGATTGACGCCGGCTGTGAAGTCGAAGGATACGCTGCGGATATCTCACGTACTTTTCCTGTCAACGGCAGTTACACGAATGCCCAGCGCGAGGTTTACGAGATCGTGCTTGCCGCGCACCAGGCGGCGGTGAAGAAGGTCTTGCCAGGCAACCACTGGAACGATCCTCACAATGCGGCAGTGCGTGTTATTACGCGAGGACTGGTAGAACTCAAACTGCTTAAAGGCACGGTCGCCAAACTGATCAAGGAACAGGCTTACCGAAAATTCTACATGCATCGCACCGGCCATTGGCTTGGACTCGATGTCCACGATGTCGGCGATTACAAGGTGGGTGATCAATGGCGTTTGCTCGAGCCGGGCATGGTGATGACGATCGAACCCGGGATCTACATTCCAGCGCATAGCCGGGGGGTTCATCGCAAGTGGTGGAATATCGGAATTCGTATCGAGGACGATGTGCTGGTCACGCGCCAGGGTTGCGAGATTCTGACTGACGCATTGCCGCGCAAGATTGACGAAATCGAAGCCCTGATGGCGAGTTGAATGCGTGATATTGCAATCATCGGTGGCGGACTGGTTGGCCTCTGTGCTGCGTTGGCATTGCAGCATTCGAAACGCAGCATAACGATAATCGAGGCAGGAAATCTCGAGCAGGTACCGGCCGGGGGATTGAATGCACGTTCGATCGCGCTTTCTGCGAGCAGCGTGCAAATTTTCAGGGCGCTTGGAATCTGGCCACAGATCGAAGCGCGGGCGGCGCCGATTAAAAATATCCATATTTCGTCGCGTGGGCGATGGGGTGTGACCCGGCTGCAGGCTGCAGACTACCAGCTCGATGCAATGGGTTATGTCATTGAAAATCAGGCGCTGGGGCGTTGCCTGCTGGATGCGGTCGAGGCGTCGGGTAATATTAAACTGCAGCAAAAAGCCGAGTTCGAATCGATTTCCCAGCATGCGACGGTCGACATCGGCTATCGTGAAAACGGACGTTTGCAACGGCTTGAAGCAAGGCTTGCGCTGATTGCCGATGGCGCGCATTCACCGGCTCGAGCCGCGCTCGGTATTGATCATCAAACCATCGACTATGGCCAGGCGGTCGTAATCAGTAACGTCGAAGTCAGTAAACCAAAAATCGATACCGCGTACGAACGTTTCACGCCGCATGGACCGTTGGCAATGCTGCCCCTGGGTGGCAAGCGTTATGCCTGTGTGTGGACGCTGACCCCGACACGGGCGGCACAGGCATGCGCGCAGAATGAGATTGAATTCGCTGCGGCTTTACAGGACTGCTTTGGTTTTCGCCTCGGTTTGATCGAAGCCGTCGGCAAACGTTTTTCGATTCCCATTCAGCGCACTCGCGCCGACGCGCTGCAGCGCGGGTGTTGTCTATTGGTCGGAAACGCGGCCAATGCCCTGCATCCGGTTGCCGGGCAAAGTTTCAATCTGTCGCTGCGTGATATTGCCTGCCTTTATGAATTGCTCAGCGAGCAGTCGCTGGTGGATCTCGATGCTGGCGGGTTCGCTGCGCTTGCAGGCGAGTATGAAATGTTGCGTTTGCAGGAGCAACGCCAGGTGATTCGTTATGGCGACGGCCTGGTTACATTGTTTTCCAACGAGTTGCCGCTGTTCGATCATTTGCGCGCGGCCGGACTCAGCCTGCTCGACCTGGTACCGGCGCTGAAAGCCCAGGCCGCTTTGGCGGGCATGGGTATGACCTTCGGCGGCAATCGTCTGTTGCGAGGTCATTTGTGAGTTCTGCCAGTTTCGATGTCATAGTCGCAGGTGCCGGGATGGTCGGTGCCAGTACTGCATTGGCGATGGCTGGCAAAGGGTTTCGTGTTGCCATTATCGAGCCGGCCGCCCCGCGCGACAAGATCAATATTTCCGACGAGGTTTATGACCTGCGAGTGTCGGCGATTAGCCCGCGCTCACGCGGCGTCCTGCAACAGCTTGGGGTCTGGCAGCAGCTGGCCGATGAGCGTGTCTGCTATTACGAGCAGATGCATATCTGGCACCAGCATGGTCAGGCTAGCGTCGCCTTCGACGCTGTTGATCTGGCGCGCAGCAATCTCGGTGCGATCGTCGAGAACCGACTATTGCAGCAGACGCTTTACCAGGTCTGTGAGCGTGAATCACGGATAGAATGGTTCATGCCCGATCAGATCGAGACTTTACTCGAAAACAACGCCCGGGGGGTTGAGCTGCGGCTAAATTCCGGGCGTTGCCTCAGTGCGGGACTGTTGCTGGCTGCGGACGGGCGCAATTCACCCACGCGGACTCTGGCCGGGATCGATGTGCAGCATGGGCAGTACCGGCAGACGGCTATCGTCGCCAACGTCGAAACCGAGTACCCCCATCGCCATACAGCCTGGCAGCGTTTCCTGAGCACCGGACCTTTAGCGTTCTTGCCACTGGCTAACGGACAGAGCTCGATCGTCTGGTCCTGCGACGATGAGTTTGCGGCACAGCTTGACGTCGCTACTGACGACGAGTTTTGCGACGCACTCGGTAAAGCTTTCGAGTTTAAACTCGGCAGGGTCGGTTCCTGCAGCGCGCGCATGAGTTTTCCGCTCGGTTGGCATCACTGTCAACACTGGCTAAAAGACCGGGTGCTGCTGATCGGAGACGCGGCGCATAGCGTGCATCCGCTCGCCGGCCAGGGGGTTAACCTCGGCTTCAGCGATGTCGACGTACTCACGCAACTGGTTGGTGATCGGTCGGACTATATTCAGCATAAACAACTGCGCCGTTACGAACGCCAACGCAAAAGTGAAACCTGGGTGGCCGGCAACAGTTTCGGCGCGTTGAAATGGATCTATGGACTGGACCAGAAATGGGTTACCCGGTTGCGTGATATTGGCATGCGCGTAGTCGATGAAACCCCATGGTTTAAGCGAGCATTGTTGGAAAAGGCAATACAAAACATCACCTGAAGGAATTTGATTGATCATTTGAAGCGATCGACGAGAGCTTTGCCGAGGTTGGAATAGAGCAGTTCGTGGAAGGCATCGAAGTGGAACCGAGCAGCCTGGTCTGTAATTAGTGCTTTTATTCGAGCCTGACAGGCTCTATTCTCTGTGCTTTCCACGATTGGCGGGTATTACCCGTGCAGAGGTAAATCACCGATGGGAAACAAAACACCACTGTACCAGTGCCATCTCGATGCCGGTGCCAAAATTGTCGATTTTGCCGGCTGGGACATGCCGATTAACTATGGCTCGCAAATTACCGAGCACGAAGCGGTGCGTGCCGACGCGGGGATGTTCGACGTCTCGCATATGACCGTCGTTGATGTCAGCGGAGACGATGCCAAAGCCTACCTGCAGTACCTGCTCGCCAACGATGTAGCCAAACTGACTCTCACGGGCAAAGCGCTGTATAGCTGCATGCTCAATCCCCAGGGCGGAGTGATTGACGATCTGATTGTTTATTATCTGCGTGATAATTTTTATCGGGTGGTCATCAACTCTGCCACGCGTGAAAAGGACCTGGCCTGGCTCGAGCAGCAGGCGCAATCTTACCCGAATCTCAAGCTCAGGTTTCGTGGCGATGTCGCCTTGCTCGCGGTGCAGGGACCCAATGCAAGAGATAAGGCGATAAAACTGTTTGCCGACTATCAGCAGGAGACGCTGCGGCAGCTGGCTCGTTTTCAGGGCGCCGAGTTCGACGACTGCTTTGTCGCGCGCACCGGGTATACCGGCGAAGACGGCTTTGAAATCCTGATGCTGAGTGAGCAGATCGCGGATCTGTGGAATCGCCTGCTGGCTGCTGGCATCGCACCCTGCGGTCTTGGTGCCCGTGATACCCTGCGTCTCGAGGCGGGGATGAACCTCTACGGGGCCGATATGGACGAAACCACAAGCCCGCTCATTTCGGGTCTGGGCTGGACCCTGGCGATGAAGGATGAGCGCGATTTTATCGGCAAAGCGGCGCTGCAGGAGCAACTGGAGGCGGGTGTGCAGCAAAGCTTCGTCGGTCTGTTATTATTGGACAAGGGCGTCCTGCGCAATCATTTGCCGGTGATAACCGCGCAGGGCAACGGTGAAATCACCTCGGGAAGTTATTCACCGACGTTACAGCAATCGATAGCAATGGCGAGAGTTCCCGCCGGCTCTACCGGCCAGGTTGAAGTTGAGATTCGCAACAAGTTGTTGAAGGCGGAAATTGTTAAGCTTCCCTTTGTGCGCGAGGGGAAGTCCATGTTAACCGATGGGGGTAATAATAAATGAGTGAAGTGCCAATAGAACTGAAGTTTTTGTCCACGCATGAATGGGCCCTGGTGGAAGGCGATATTGCAACGATCGGAGTATCCGATCATGCCCAGGAACTGCTGGGTGATCTTGTCTATGTCGAATTACCCGAGCAGGGCAGCACGGTTGCCGCAGGTGACTCGGTTGGGGTGATCGAATCGGTCAAGGCCGCCTCCGATACCTATGCTCCGTTGTCAGGAGAAATTATCGAAGTCAACGATCAACTCGAGGACGCGCCGGAACAAATCAACAACGATCCCTATGGCGATGGCTGGATGTATAAGATTGCGCTGGAAGACCTGGAAGAAGTCGAGAATTTACTCGACGCGGAAGCTTACACCGATAGCATAGCCGAAGACGATTAATCTGCTAGCTTGCGATAATAACGCCGCTCGGCTGCAAGTGTGCCAGCGCGTCAGCCATTGAGTCTGGAGTGAGCATGGCGAAAAAGGGCAGCACGGGGTTTTCCCGAATCATCAAAGCAACAGGATATTCCTGGCAGGGTCTGTGTGCGGCCTATCGCCACGAGGCTGCGTTTCGCCAGGAAATGTGGTTGTGTAGCGTGATGATTCCATTGGGCCTGTATCTCGGCGACAACGGTATCGAGAAAGCCTTGCTGGTGTCGAGCGTCATGCTGCTGCCGCTGGTTGAAATTCTGAACTCGGCCCTGGAAGCGGTGGTAGATCGCATCGGTGAAGAACGACACGAACTTTCGGGTCGCGCCAAAGACATGGCATCCGCGGCAGTTGTGCTGGCGTTCGTGTTAACGATTGTTGTCTGGGTCCTGGTATTGTTTTTTTAGGACTAGCCGTCATTCCCCGGTTTGCAGGGTCTCCAGTAACGAGTCGAGGTCGTGTACGGGTGGTCGGCAACTGAAGCCTTCGCAAATCCACGCGCTAATCGGCTTGTCACTAGACCTTTGGGCAATCTCTTGCGGTAAGTCTTTGGCGTCATAGGGAATAAAGTAAGCCATCTGGTCTGGTTTCAGCTGCGGCAGTACCTGCTCGCGCCACTGGGCGAGGATCCCCGGTTCGCCACGCAGGATAATTTGATACGGTGGTTTGTTCACCGCTTCGAGCAGGGCCACGAAGCTGGCCGCGTGGAATGGTGTCTGGTTGACATTGTCGGCCACCGATTGCAACGCTTTTTCTGCAGTTCGAGTATAAGCCTGGCGCCCGGTTAACAATCCCAGGTGATGCAGGGCCAGAGCGGCGACCGCATTGCCGCTTGGCATCGCTTCATCTGGCCAGGATTTCGGTCGCTGGATTAATTTTTCGTGATCGCTGGCAGTAAAAAAGAAACCACCATGGTCCTGATCGGCAAAGTAATCCAGCAATTGATCGGCCAGTTTGATGGCGAACGCCAGATCTATATCGCTCCATTCGTACTGCAGACAATCGAGAATCGCCTGTAGCAGATGCGCGTAATCGTCGAGATAAGCTGGCAGCTGCCTGTCGTCGTTAGCGCTCAATGCAAGTAATCTTTCATCTCGCCAGCATTCGTTTTTAAGCGCGCGTAGACATCGCTGCGCAATGTCGAAATAGTCCTGACGCATAAAGACCCTGGCCGCAGATGCCAGTCCGCGAATCACCAGTGCGTTCCAGCTGGTCAGTACCTTGTCATCGAGCCCAGGGCGGATGCGAGTTGCCCGCACCGCGAGTAGCTGTTCGCGCGTGTCTGTCTTTAACGCCGCATACTCCTGTTCGTCGAGATTAAACTTTTCGCGCACCTGTGGGGTATCGTAATAGCTGTGTAAATGCCATGCGCCCTCGAAATTAGCCGCCTGATCGAGCCCATACTGATAGGCGAATGCCGGGTAGGCTTCACTGCCGACGATTTGCTCGACTTCGACTGGCGTCCACAGGTAAAACTTGCCTTCGATACCCTCGGAGTCGGCATCGAGCGCCGCGTAAAATGCGCCTGAATCCGTGCGCATTTCGCGTTCCAGCCAGGTCACGATACCATCCACTGCATCGGCAAACAGCGGTTTGCCGGTCAAGCGGAAAGCCTGTGCAAACACCTGCAGTAGCTGGCCATTGTCGTAGAGCATTTTTTCGAAATGCGGAATCATCCATTTAACGTCCACCGAGTAGCGGTAGAATCCACCGCCGATATGGTCCTGGATTCCACCCAGGGCGATTTTTCGCAGGCTGAATTCGATTGCCGCATAGACGGGATCCCCGGGTGAGCGGTGAAAAGCTCGCTGCAGGGCCTGCAGCAGGATAGCGGGTTGCGGAAACTTCGGCGCTTGCCCAAAGCCGCCAAATTCGGCGTCATACGCTGCAAGTAACTGGCTGTCAAAGGTCTTTAACGCAGCGAGGTCCGCTGCCCGCTGGTTCTGATTTTCGCGTATCTCGATGTCTATCAGCGCCTGCTGGATAGCCTGGCTCTGCTGTTTTATCGTGTCTGGCTCCTGCTGAAATATTCCGGCAATACGCTCGAGTAAATCGCAAAAACCGATCATGCCGTATTTGGGTTTATCCGGGAAATAGGTGCCACCATAGAAGGGTACGCAGCTATCAGGGGATAAAAACATGGTCAGCGGCCAGCCACCTGGTCGACGGGCGATCAATTGATGTGCAGTCTGGTAAATTCGATCGATGTCGGGACGTTCTTCGCGGTCTACCTTGATATTGACGAAATGCTGGTTCATCAAGTCGGCGGTCGCCTCATCTTCGAAGGATTCATGCGCCATTACGTGACACCAATGACATGCCGAATATCCTATCGATAACAGGATCGGTTTGTTCTGTTCGCGGGCCATATCGAGCGCCCGTTGCGACCAGGGCAGCCAGTTCACGGGATTATCGGCGTGTTGGCGCAGGTAGGGACTGGACTCCCCGGCAAGTTCGTTGGCCATGTTGCTGCACTCTGGTTTATTTCCGTGCGATAATAACACCCTGATCAGGCATACTCATGAGTTTGAATCAGATAATTCTGTAATGATTGCATTTCCATCGATAGATCCCGTCGCGATTGCCCTCGGGCCGGTCAAGGTTCACTGGTACGGGCTCATGTACCTGTTCGCATTTGCCAGTGCCTGGTGGCTCGGCAGGCGCCGCGCTGCGTCAGAAAATTCGGTGGTAAAGCCCGAACAGATCGACGATCTCATCTTTTACGGTGCGCTTGGTGTCGTGCTAGGCGGTCGTATCGGTTCGGTAGTTTTTTACAATTTCGACAGTTTCCTGCAAAACCCGTTGTATTTGTTCAAAATCTGGGAAGGCGGTATGTCTTTCCATGGCGGTTTTATCGGCGTGCTGGTGGCGATGGAAGTTTTTCGGCGAAAACTGGGCTGCAAATTTTTTGAATTAACCGATTTTATCGCCCCATTGGTGCCCCTTGGACTGGCAGCCGGCCGTTTTGGCAACTTTATGAATGCCGAGTTATGGGGTGCGCCGGGTAATGTACCCTGGGCGATGAAATTGTCCTGTGAACAATTCCCGCCGGATCGATATGTCGATTACGCCGGGCCATTGTGTTTCAGCGCGCGCCATCCAACCCAGCTCTACGAAATGCTGCTCGAAGGAATTCTGTTGTTCCTGGCCCTGTGGCTGATATCGGCGAAACCGCGCCCGGTGATGACGGTTTCCGGGTATTTCCTGTTGCTCTATGGGCTCGCCAGGAGCAGCGTCGAATTCATCCGTTTACCGGATGCCCATATCGGCTATTTGATGAATACCGATTGGTTGACAAGGGGCATTGTATTATCGGTGCCAATGATTATAGTTGGCATTATTCTGCTGATTCTGGCAAAAAAGGGCGGCAATAATGCAGCAATATCTTGACTTGATGCGACATGTGCTCGAACAGGGTATCGAGAAAAAAGATCGCACCGGTACGGGTACCCGGTCGGTGTTTGGTTACCAGATGCGTTTCGATCTAAGTCGGGGATTTCCGCTTGTTACCACCAAGAAGTTACATTTACACTCAATCATTCATGAGCTGTTATGGTTTTTACAGGGTGACACCAACATTGCCTATCTAAGGGAAAATAAGGTGCGCATCTGGGACGAATGGGCTGATGAAAACGGTGATCTGGGACCTGTTTATGGTGCGCAGTGGCGTTCCTGGCGAGCTGCCGATGGCCATGTAGTCGACCAGATTCAGCAACTGGTGAGCGACATCAAGACCAATCCCGACTCGCGCCGACTTATCGTCAGTGCCTGGAATGTCGGTGAGATTGAAAATATGGCGCTACCGCCGTGCCACGCTTTTTTTCAGTTCTATGTTGCCGAGGGGCGCCTCTCCTGCCAGCTTTACCAGCGTAGTGCCGATGTATTTCTGGGAGTTCCGTTTAATATCGCATCCTATGCGTTGTTGTTGATGATGGTAGCCCAGGCAACGGAACTCGAGCCGGGAGACTTTGTGCATACACTTGGCGACGCTCATCTATATTCCAATCATTTACCACAGGCGCGTTTACAGCTGGAGCGTGAACCCTTTACCATGCCGACCATGGTGCTGAACCCGCAGGTGAAGGACTTGTTCGCTTTTCGTTTCGAAGACTTTGAACTGAAGAACTACCAGTGCCATGAGCATATCAAGGCAGCTGTCGCGGTATGATGTGTCGCTGCAATTATAAATGGGAAACCAGACTAGATGAATGAACCAGTACTCAACAACATCAAGGTCGACGTGGAAACTCGATACATCGAGGACCAGTCTAATCCGGAACAGAATTACTATGTGTTTGCCTACACCATTACCATAAAAAATAAAGGCAGGCAAAACGCGCAACTCCTTACCCGTCACTGGGTGATTACTGACTCCAATTCAAAAATACAGGAAGTACG
>Ga0316189_10000823_pt1 | contig 31033 bp, 31 predicted proteins | sample LowCovwburrow_MG_FD_204930 | JGI IMG/M metagenome (GOLD analysis project Ga0316189, IMG submission 204930) | Coastal sediment microbial communities from Maine, United States - Lowes Cove worm burrow | ecosystem: Environmental > Aquatic > Marine > Coastal > Sediment | place: USA: Maine...
GAAGAGATCATCAGCTATGCTGTTGGTCATGCTTCGCTCGGCAACGCACCGGGAATCAACCATACATCACTGATCGGCCACGGGTTTGGTTCTGCTGAGCTTGAAAAAATCGAAGCCGCGCTTGCGAGCGCCTTTGATATTCGGTTTGTCTTTAACCAATGGACTTTGGGACAAGAATTCTGCACGGGCCCGTTGGGTATTCCACTCGAAAAACTGAGTGATCCGACTTTTGATCTGCTGCGTCACCTCGGGTTCTCCCGGGCGGATATTGATGCGGCCAATGACCATGTCTGCGGCACCATGACGCTCGAAGGAGCACCTCATCTGGATTCGCAACACTACCACGTCTTCGACTGCGCAAATCCTTGCGGCAAAAAAGGTAAAAGGTTCCTGTCGGTGGATAGTCATATCTACATGATGGCAGCGGCACAGTCGTTTATCTCTGGGGCAATCAGTAAAACCATTAATATGCCCAATGACGCTACTATCGAGGACTGTCAGGAGGCATACGAGCTTTCCTGGAGCCTGGGTGTAAAGGCTAATGCGCTCTACCGTGATGGCTCGAAACTCTCCCAGCCTCTGGCAGCAGCGTTGGTCGAAGACGACGAAGAAGCAGAGGAAATCCTTGCAAGCGGGTCATCGCACGAAAAGGCGACTGTGTTGGCCGAAAAGATTGTTGAAAAGATCATCGTCAAAGAGGTGATGAAATCTCACCGTGAAAAGATGCCTCAGCGACGCAAAGGCTACACCCAGAAAGCCATGGTTGGCGGCCATAAGGTCTATCTGCGTACGGGTGAATATGAAGATGGTAATCTTGGCGAAATCTTTATTGATATGCACAAAGAGGGCGCTGGCTTTCGCGCAATGATGAACAACTTCGCGATCGCGGTGTCCGTTGGCCTGCAATATGGTGTGCCGCTGGAAGAATTCGTTGATGCCTTCACTTTCACCAAGTTTGAACCAGCGGGCATGGTGCAGGGCAATGACAGCATCAAGAACGCGACCTCCATTCTGGATTATATCTTCCGCGAACTGGCGGTCAGCTATCTTGACCGGACTGATCTTGCGCATGTGAAACCAGAGGGGCATTCGTTTGATGACATCGGAAGCGGTTCTCATGGGGGAGAGCCCAATATCTCATCCGTCAGCGAAACAGCGGCGAATAAATCGCTGGAAGTCCTAAAGCAGATTTCTTCTACCGGGTATCTTCGCAAGCGTGTTCCGCAAGAGTTGGTGGTTCTGCAAGGCGGTGGCGCTGGGGGAACCGCGTTCTACAGTGCAAAAGATCCGATATCAGCGCTGCAAACACTGGTTCCAGAAGTCGCGAATACCTCTATTCAAACCACGGCAACGGCGACGCTGTCTGCATCGACGAGCACGACACAGACAATGGATGCGCGAACGAAAGCGAAAATGCAGGGCTACGAGGGTGACCCCTGTGGAGACTGTGGAAACTACACATTGGTGCGCAACGGCACCTGCATGAAGTGCAATACCTGCGGAGGAACAAGCGGGTGTAGTTAAAAGAACACGGGACGGGTGCGCTCGTCCCTGACGCGGATCAGGCCGCAGGCAGAATACCGGGCGGTACATATAATGAGCCTGATTAGCGAAACTGGGGAAGCTTAGGCTTCCCCTTTTTCTTTTTTATCAACGTATTACGCTGAAAACCTCGTGTCAGATTTATGGGCATCCGCTGCCACCCCTTAAATCCCCATTCTTTGCGAGGTTGGAAGGTACCAGTTCAAAGGCTGTCGGAACTAAGCCTTAACTTTCCCGACCACGCGCTTTCAGGCGCGCATGCAGTTCAGGTGTTTCCGGGTGTGCCGTTTCAAGGCCAAAGATATAGGCATGCACAAGATAAAAACAGGCGGCATCAATGTCGCCTGTTTCTTCTGCCAGGTCTGCTGCTTCTCGATATAGTAAGACCAACGCGGTTTTGTCGTCGCGCGCATGTGCGGCAAGCAGTTTTTCGTCAAGTGGTTTTGTCACTCTGCGGCCTGTGCCTTTGCACGATGCGCCAGCAGGCGACCGGCGACCCAATCGTGAAAACAATGGGTTGGACCATCCATTGCGGGTGAAAACCGCCCACCATCAAATTTTGGCGCGTGACGACCCTTTTGCATCCCTTCGACAACAAAAACGTCTTCGTAGAAAACCTCTTTCCATTGCGCGGTGTTCTTGGCGCGCATGGCGTCGCTTGTTTCGGCTTGGGCATAGTAAAGATGAATGTGCTCTACCGTCGCTTCGGTGCTTTGGGGTTCCAAAATAATTGCAAAGGCGTGGTCCCGTTGTGCACCAAGCAAAACGTTTGGATAGACCGTGATGTATTCTGCGCCCTCATCCCATTTATCCGAAAGACCCGGGAAATCAGGAAAGACTTCGCCAGTGTCACCTTTAAGCTGGCGGTAAACCAGTGTGCCTTGGCCGGAATACTGATTGTACTCTGCAATGTTGTAGTGGTCTTCCAGCCGCGAATAGCTGTTTAAGCCCGGGTGAACCCAAGGCAGGTGGTAGCTTTCACAGAAGTTTTCGACCGCAAGTTTCCAGTTGGTCTTGACCGCAAGTTCAAACCTGCTGTCCACGCCACCATGGTACAGGGGGTGCTCAAATTCGGCCCAGCGGTTCAGAAGGTCTGCGTGAACAACTTCAAAAGGGTCGGCGTTGCCTGAAACATTGATGAAAACAACGTCACGCCAGATATGGCTGCGGATTTCCGTAAGGCCAAGCGTGGATTTGTCGATCGCGTCATGCACGTTGTTGCCAGGTCCGCCAACATGAGGCGTGGAGACCAGCGCGCCTTTATGGTTGTAGCACCAGCTGTGGTAGGGGCAGCGGATCGCACCTTCTATCTTTTTGGGTTCTTCCACAAGAATCATGCCCCGATGACGGCAGGTGTTCTGGAATACGCGAACGACGTCGTCTTTGCCGCGGATCAGAAGCAATGGGATTCCAAGGAATTCGACTGGTTTTGCATCGCCGGTTTCAGGGACATCCGCAGCGACAGCAAGACCTGACCAAGTGGCAAAAAGCACGGCGTTACGCTCTTCAGCAAAAACCTCGGGATCAATGTAATGCGCGTTCGGCAGGCCCTGAGCATTTTCGATTGAGGTGCGAACGGATTGCAGATTCGTTGTCATGGCAGACTCTCGGGTGGGTGTAAGTTTAAACTCGACACTAGCGTCAATTTTGCTTTGATTCCTATCTCAGAGCGACCATGATTGCTTAAGCGCGACATTTTCCTTCATTTTGGTATATGTCACGCAGGTTCGTCCTCTAAAAGGCTTTCAACCGCGTGGCTGGCAGGCAAATCGAGATCTGCACGCAGACGCGCACGCGCCCGGGCGACGCGGGACATAATGGTACCAACAGGGATGCCCATCACATCGGCCACCTCGGCATATCCTTCGCCGTTGAAAGCGACTTTAACAAGCAATGACGCGTCTTTTTCAGGCAAGCGTGCCAAAGCAAGCAGAACATCGCGGGTGGCCATCCGGCGCGGTGCTTCTGCCATCGTACAGGGCATGTTTTCATCCGTGAGTTCACTAAGTGCGCGGGCGGGGCGACGCGAAAGGTTGCGCAGGGTTGTCATCAAGTACGGGCGCAATTCGTCAATTGGCTCACCCGCGTCAAGCCGTGTCCATACGCGAAGCAGCGCTTCCTGCATCAGATCATCCGCAATTGCTTTGCTGGGCGCTATCTTCCGGGCAAGGCGGTGCAGAGCTGGCATCAGCGCTGTAAGTTCCTTTCCGGTAGGATTTTTTTGCGTTGGCATGATGACTGTTCGATCTCCGTTTGATCCAAAAGTCACCACAACGGGGCAGGGAGCAAGCTGGGGGAATTTCGCCTAACAGGTGTTTGGGGCCTTTTTCGGCAACTTCCCGCGAAAACCACAGGGTTCTGTCGGCGGCGAAGTGTAAATCGTCAGAAAGCAAGAAAAGCGGAGGGAATAAACCCGCGGTTTCAGCGTCTTGTTAGGTGAAGGTCGCAAAAATGCGCCTTTGAAACAAATGTTTTAAGGAGACACCGAAAATGAGACCGACCAAAATGATGCTTGGATCAATTGTTCTTGCCACTCTGACAACAACTGCAAGCATGGCCGCAACGGAGGTGGATGCTGATGGTGACGGAATGCTGTCATATCCTGAGCTGACCGCCTTTTTCCCAACCCTAAGCGAAGAAAGCTATCTTGCCCTGGATGCTAACGCTGACGGGATGGTCGACACGGATGAGCTGAGCGCTGCGCAAGAAGCAGGGATGCTACCGGCGACGGATGGCTAAGGACAGGGCCTGACATCCAGCACCCGGTTCTGAGAGTCTCAGCTCCATCCCCACCTCAGGACCGGGATGCCCTGAGCCTGGAAGCGGCCCGCAGATGCGGGCCGTTTTTCTGTTTGAACGTTCAGACGCCGCGCGAAAGTGCAGCGACTCCGGTACGGGCGATCCGGCCCAGACCCAGCGGTCGCATCAGGTCGGCAAAGGCGTCAATCTTGGAAGGGGCGCCTGTCAGTTCAAAGACAAAGCTTTCCAGTGTCGAGTCAACAACCTGTGCGCGGAAGATATCTGCCAAGCGCAACGCCTCGACCCTTTTATCGCCGGTGCCGTGTACCCGCATCAGAGCAAGTTCACGTTCCACCGAGTCACCTTCGACGGTGAGATCGTGAACCTCGTGCACGGGCACGATCCGACCAAGCTGAGCCTTGATTTGTTCAATCACCGAAGGTGTTCCTGTGGTCACGATGGTGATGCGTGATTTGTGACCCTCGTGGTCGACTTCGGCAACGGTAAGACTGTCAATATTGTAACCGCGCCCCGAGAAAAGCCCGATGACGCGTGCCAGAACACCTGCTTCATTGTCGACAATACATGCCAATGTATGGGACTCCAAAGCTCCGGCATTTGGGTCGCGAAGGTCGTAGGCTGAGTGCTTTGAAGCGCCTTTTTTAATTCGTAGAGCAGACATGTAATGACCTTTCTTAAACCAAAACTGCGCCAGAAGAACCGATAGCGTCCTGTGTGTCCGCTTCGCCCATCAGCATTTCGTTATGAGGTGCGCCTGACGGAATCATCGGGAAACAATTCTCGTGTTTCTCAACAAGGCAGTCGAAAATCACCGGACCATCATATTCGAGCATTTCCATAATCGCGTCATCAAGATCAGCCGGGTCCGAACATCGGATACCTTTGCCACCGAAGGCTTCGGCAAGCTTCACAAAATCCGGCAAGCTTTCAGACCAGGAATGGCTGTAGCGTTCACCATGCAACAATTCCTGCCACTGACGGACCATACCAAGGCGCTCGTTGTTCAGGATGAACTGCTTCACGGGCAGGCGGTACTGAATAGCGGTTCCCATTTCCTGCATGTTCATCAGCCAGCTTGCTTCACCCGCAACGTTGATAACCAAAGCATCGGGGTGCGCAACCTGAACACCAACGGAGGCAGGTAAACCATACCCCATCGTGCCAAGCCCGCCGCTGGTCATCCAGCGGTTCGGGTCCTCAAAACCCAAGTACTGCGCGGCCCACATCTGATGTTGGCCAACTTCTGTACAGATGTAGCGGTCTTTGTCTTTTGTGAGGGCCTCAAGACGTTCAAGCGCATATTGAGGTTTGATGATCTTATCACTGTTTTTGTAGGTTAGGCATTTAACGGCACGCCAATCTTCGATCTTTGCCCACCATTTGCCTAATGCTTCCTTGTTGGTCTTGCGGCCACGCGACTTCCAGATTTTCAGAAGATCCTCAAGAACATGGCCGACGTCGCCAAGAATTGGCAGATCGACATGGATTACCTTGTTGATCGAGGAGGCATCAATGTCGATGTGCGCCTTTTTTGATTTCGGACTGAAATCGTCAAGCCGCCCGGTGATGCGGTCATCAAAGCGGGCACCGATGTTGATCATCAAATCGCAACCGTGCATCGCAAGGTTTGCCTCGTAAAGTCCGTGCATACCAAGCATTCCAAGCCAGTTTTTACCTGACGCCGGGTATGCGCCAAGGCCCATCAGCGTTGATGTAATCGGAAAGCCGGTCGCATCCACCAGTTCGCGCAACAACTGGCTTGCTGCAAGGCCGGAGTTTATGACGCCACCGCCAGAATAGATGATAGGACGTTGCGCCTTTTCGATCATCGCAGCGAGTTCGGTAATGTCGGCAATATCCCCCTTCACCTTGGGCGCGTAATGTTTTGTTACGGCTTTTGCTTTAGGTGTGTAGGTGCCGTTTGCAAACTGAACATCCTTTGGGATGTCGACAAGGACCGGACCTGGCCGCCCATGTGTAGCAACATGAAAGGCCTGATGAATTGTCTCTGACAGTTTATCGGTCTCTTTCACCAGCCAGTTGTGCTTGGTGCAGGGGCGGGTGATGCCAACGGTGTCGGCTTCCTGAAAGGCGTCATTGCCGATCATGAAGGTAGGCACCTGACCCGAAAGAACAACAATCGGGATTGAATCCATTAATGCGTCTGTCAGGCCGGTAACGGCATTCGTCGCGCCCGGGCCAGAGGTTACCAGAACAACACCGGGTTTTCCGGTTGAGCGGGCATAGCCCTCGGCAGCATGCACAGCGCCCTGTTCGTGCCGGACAAGAATGTGGCGAATATCATTTTGCAGAAAAATCTCGTCATAGATCGGTAGCACTGCACCACCGGGATACCCAAAGATCGTGTCCACGCCCTGATCTCTCAAAGCCTGAACTAACATTTTTGCGCCGGTCATCTGGCCTGCCATCTTACTCACTCCGTTTCGCTCGCCCGGTGGGGCATCGTTCTCGCATAAAAAAGCCCCCGTTCTGGCGGGGGCGCATGGGTCCAATTATGGCGTCCGGTTACCGGTCCATGCGCATCTTGTTTACCACGACGACTAGAATGCTATGCATCCGAAGACTCCTTTAAGCGTTCGCGGAGATTAGGGGCGGGATCAGAGGTCGTCAACAGGGAATGCACTGTATTTTATGTCGCAGGGGGAGAGTTTTCTTTACTATAGTTGCGCTTTAGGGCGGATTTAGCGACATTTTGCTAAAATTAAAGGCCTTTGAGGACAAATTTTCTTGCCAAGCTCAGAGCCCGACACCGGTTCCTTGCAAAACTCCATGCTCCATTGCATAGCGTGTAAGACCTGCGGTTGAGCTGATCCCGAGTTTTCGCTTGATGTTCTTGCGGTGTGTTTCAACCGTGCGGACTGAAATATCGAGATTTGCCGCGACCTCTTTGTTGGATTTGCCCTGTGCCAGTTCAAGCAGAATGGTCTGCTCTCTGCTGGTAAGAGGTTCGCGACCATCCTGGGTTTTCGGAGATAAGGATTCGGTTGCGCCCGTACAAAGATACCGACTGCCTTGCATGACGGTATCAATCGCTGTTTTGATTTCCTCTGTCGGTACGTCTTTCAGGATATATCCAAGCGCGCCATGCGAGAGCGCGGTAGAGATGTATTCGCTGCTGTCATGCATCGACAAAATGACAATACGCGTCTGAGGCAGGCGTTCCAGAATGATTTCGGTGGCTGAGAGGCCGTTAAGAACGGGCATGTTAAGGTCAAGTAAAATGACATCGGGATTCAGGTTTTGCACCTGATCGACCGCTTCTTGCCCGTTGGTCAGCGATCCGATGACGTCTATATCAGAATAGGTTTCCAGTATGGACTGAATCCCTTCTGCGACCATTGGATGATCGTCGACGATCAAGACGCGCGTTGCACCTGTCATGCTGTTGCCCTTGCTGTGCCTTGCGGTGGTAACATTCTCGACAATGGAACGCGTGCTTCAATCACCGTTCCCTGGCGTGTGGAAAGTACCAGCAAGGTTCCGTTCAGTTGTTCCATTCTTTCTTGCATGTTTCGTAGCCCGAGACCACTGTCGACCTGCTTGTCTTTGCTTTGCCGTTCGATCCCGCGGCCGTTATCGGCAATCCGCATCGTCGCACCACTGCTGTGGCCGTAAACCTTTAGTGATACAGCAGTCGCGTCCGCGTGGCGTTCAATATTGGTCAGAGCTTCCTGTGCAATTCTGTACAATGCAATTTTAGCGTCAGCCTCAAGCCGGTTGCTGAAAACAACTGTTTCGAATTCTGTTTCGATACCGGTTCGGTTGGCAAATTCAGCGATCAGACCTTTTAGGGCAGGGCCAAGGCCAAGGTCATCCAGAATACCTGGGCGCAAATCCCGGCTGATCCGGCGCACTTCTTGTATCGCGCCATTCAGGTGGTCAATACCGCGCTCAAGGTGTTCGCCCGCACGCTCGTCACCTGCAAGCAGCCGTTTGCGGGCAAGTTCAAGCGCGTAGCGAACGCCGACAAGAATTTGGCTGATGCTGTCATGCAGTTCGCGTGCAACGCGTCCGCGTTCCTCTTCCTGGGTGTCAAAAATCCGCTGTGTCAGTTCCTTGAGCTTTGCATCGGCAAGCCGGCGTTCACGAATGTTAATGAACTGGCCGCTTAGAAAGACCAGGAACAAAGCCGCGAGTGTAATACCACCAATGTAGATGAATGTGCGTTGAATGCGGGCTTCTACTTCTGCTCGCGCTGCGGCAACGGTATCAAGCACTTCGTCGATAAAGATACCTGTTCCCACAACCCATCGCCAATCCTGAAGCCCAATGACAAAGGCAACCATTCGGGCACTTTCACCGGTCGATGGTTTGGTCCAGTCGTAACTGTGGTATCCGCTGCCAGATTTCGCGATCCTGATCAACTCGTCCACAATCGGAATTCCGTTCGGGTCGGTGAGGCCGATCCAGTTTTTGGTGATCAAGTCTGTCTGGCGAGGGCTGACAAGGTTGTTGCCGTCATAGTCGTAGACAAAGAAATAGCCATCCTGACCATAAAGCATTGCAGACAAAAGCTGGGTCACCAGAAGCTTTGCTCCTTCGTCATCAGGCAAGGCGCGCCCGTATATATTCACAAACGCAGTCCGTGTGATCGAAAGATAGTTTTGCAGCTCTGCTTTTTTCGCTTCGATCAATTGGCGTTCCAAAAGCGCGATTTCACGCTCTGCCGTTTCCCGCGACTGGTTCGCTACAATGGCGGATATTGCGACGGCAGCCAGCAACAGGGGAATGGTGGCCAGAAAAAAAATCTTCTGTCCGTAATTGAGTGTCAGGATCTTTCTTAACCCGGACATCCATCTGCCCATTGGGTGATTCCCTTCGTTTTCTCGCGCAGTGATTGCCAAAATGTAGGACGCACCGCTGCCCGTCAATTCCCAATAAATGGGCCGGATAATTGGAAAAACCTACAATCTTCGCCGAGAAAAATGATCAATCTACGCATAATTTGGTATTTCCTGATTGTATCGGCCTGTTTAGGGTTCGCCTACTTTAACGACCCGTCTGCACGTTTGTTCAGACGCTAATTCCATGGGAGGATTACTATATGGATCGTCGCTCATTTTTGAGAACATCCGCGCTCGGCGGAACCGCAGCAGCAGCTTCGACGCTTGCGGCGCCTGCGTATGCACAAGGCAAACGCACACTAACTTTGGTTACAACCTGGGGCCGTGGCCTTGCAGGTGTTCATGACGCGGCACAGCGCGCTGCTGACAGCATTACCGCCATGACTGATGGCGATCTGACGATCGATTTGAAAGCAGCGGGCGAACTCGTCGGCGCATTCGAAGTTTTTGACGCTGTGACTTCCGGTCAGGCAGATATGTATCACGGTGCTGATTATTACTTTGTTGGTCAGCATCCTGGATTTGCGTTCTTTACTGCCGTTCCATTTGGGATGACAGCTCAGGAACTCACCAACTGGTATCACCATGCCGGTGGCCACGAACTTCACGACGAACTTGGCCAGATCTTCGGTCTGAAATCATTCCTCGCCGGTAACACAGGCGCACAGGCTGGCGGTTGGTACCGCAAAGAAATCACCGGACCAGAAGATTTCAACGGTCTGAAATTCCGTATGCCAGGTCTGGGTGGTAAAGCTCTTGGTAAACTGGGCGCATCTGTTCAGAACCTTCCTGGTGGCGAAGTGTATCAGGCGCTTGCATCTGGTGCGCTTGACGGAACCGAGTGGATCGGCCCTTGGGCTGATGAAAAAGCCGGGTTCCAAGAAATCACCAAGTTCTACTACACTGCTGGTTTCCACGAGCCAGGCGCAGGTTTGACGCTTGCAACCAACCGTGAAGTTTTTGAATCACTCTCGCCAGCACATCAGAAAGTGATCGAAATTGCTTCTGGGGAAACACACCAGTGGAACCTTGCTCAGTTCATGGCCAACAACGGTGAGGCGCTTCAGCGTCTGTCGTCTTCTGGCGTGAAAATCCTTGAGTTCCCGGATTCAGTTTGGGACGCTTTCGGTGCAGCATCACAAGAAGTGCATGACGAAAACATGGGCGACGAGCTCTACAAGAAGATTTACGACAGCATGCAGTCTTCGATGAAAGCATCATCCGGCTGGATCAAACGGTCTGAAGGTACATATCGTGCACAGCGCGACCGTGTTCTTGGCTAATCGTTAAAACGAGTACAACTCTGGTCAGGCCCTGCGAATACGCGGGGCCTGATCAAACACCTGCCAGATAAGGCAGGGTCTAATCGGAAAAATGGGGGATGGGATGCTGGATGGCATAGTTTGGTTCGCGCAGAACCTATTGATGTCTTTCTATAACCTTGGTTACGCGGTGACACATCCGGGGCTGTGGCTGGACTGGTCAAATAAAGAATCGATCATGCGCTTCATCTATTATGGTGCCTCGGTCGAGTTTCTATTTGTCATTTTGACAACCTTCATCGTGATCACGGTAATTGGCTTTGTCAAAAACAGCTTCATGTGGGGCTGCGTGCGTGTTTTAGAAGGTTTTGCAAATTCCATCGGACGCTTTGTGGCATGGGCGGGTCTGTTGATGGTTCTTCAGCAGATCATTATCGTTTTCATGCAGCGGATTTTCACGCAGGCAACGATCTCGTTTGGTTTTGGAACCGGATTGACCTTTGACATCAGCTGGTGGGCTGAAGAGCTGAAACTTTACAACGCGCTGGTGGTGACGCTTTGTGCCACCTACACCTTCGTGCAAGGCGGCCATGTCAGGGTCGACCTCGTCTATTCCGTTGTAAGATTCCGCACCAAACGGATTATCGACATGGTCGGATCTCTGTTGTTCATGATGCCGGTTTCCATGCTGACATGGCTTTATGGCTGGTTTTTCATGTGGCGGCATCTGGTTGTGCCAAACCCTTCAGCGTCAGACACGCTGGACAAGCTTATGCTCAAGTCGCGAGCGTTGCGCTGGAATGTTGAAACCATCGGCTTTTCACCCAGCGGTTTCAACGGCTACTTCCTCTTCAAAATATTGCTTGTGAGCTATGCCGGGCTGGTCTTTCTGCAAGCTGTAAGCTTCTTTTTCCGCTCTTTTCTTGAGTGGAAAGAAGGCGAAGCAAGCGCTGGCAAATACCTTGACAAAGACAGCCTTGGCGAAGGCGAAGAAGCCTTTGAAGGCACACACTAATATTAGGGGCAGAAACTATGCTATTTGGACTTGATGGCGTCGAAGTCGGGCTGATCATCGTCTTCCTTTGCCTCTTTGGAGGCATCTTGTCGGGCTTTCCGGTGGCGTTTGCCATTGGTGGTGCGGCTGTTATCTCATTCTCGATCATTGCGGCGCTCGATAGTGCCGGCATTCTTGTGCATCAGGCGATCGATGCGACATCGCAAGGGTTCAACGATATCGTGGCAACCGGTATCCACCCGGACACGATTTCGCATTTCCGATACCCGGATTTGCCAACTGTTGCAGTACCATTGTTTGAACGCGGTTGGGAAGTTGCGCTAGACCGCAACATCAGCTTCATCGTCAACCGCATGAACGAACGTGTCCTGGCGGGGCAGTCAATTGAAACGCTGTTGGCGGTTCTGATGTTCGTACTGATGGGGATCACGCTTGAACGGTCCAAGATCGCAAACGATTTGCTGACAACCATGGCGCGGGTCTTTGGGCCATTGCCCGGTGGGCTGGCAGTTTCGGTTGTTGTTGTGGGGGCGTTCCTTGCTGCATCGACCGGTATCGTTGGTGCAACCGTTGTTACGATGGGTCTTCTCAGCTTGCCGACCATGTTGCGCAACAACTACTCACCGGAACTTGCGACCGGGGTTATTGCAGCGTCCGGAACACTGGGGCAAATTATTCCGCCCTCGATTGTTATCGTTCTGCTCGGCACGTTGGCGGGAGACCTTTACTCCGCCGCGCAAGAACAACGCGCTGCAGAGGCAGGGTGTTCTGATGCGCTGACTTACCTGGGTGAAGCGGCGGTTGTTTCGGTTGGTACGCTGTTTCAGGCGGCCATTTTGCCAGGCATCCTTTTGGCGGTCCTCTACGCGACGTATGCTTTCGGCTACGCAATGATGCGCCCTCATAACGCACCCCCGGTCGTCATTGAAACAATTGAAGGTGAGGTAATTACGCGCAACGAAGCTTTGACCTGGTTCCTTATCGCGCCAGCTGGCCTGATCGGTGGTGCCATTTTGGCCGGTTACCTTGGCGTTGTCGGCTCGCAAAATGTTATCGTAGACAGCTATTCGGATGCATCAACTTCGGCAGTTTTGCGTACAAATGTATCCGACCAGTGTAAATCAGCGATGATTGATCTTCATGGCCAGGAAAAATGGGATATTGCTACTGAGCAGCAGTCCGTTATTGACGCGTCTGGAGGTGCTCAGGAAAGCCGCCAGCTGAGCGAAGAAGAACTTACGCAAGGACTGATCGACAAAGTCGCATCTGCCGCACCGGTCGGAACCGGCATTGCAATAATGTTCCTCATGCTCGGGTTAATTCTGGCTATCGCGCGTGGTGTTGCACCTTCCGCTGATCCGCGCCCATTGCTGATTGGGTTCGGCGGGGTGGTTCTGGCGATATTCGCGGACATCGCCTTTATCGGGCCGCTTACAACGCCGGGGGCAACATTGCTTATTCTGGCGATCCCATCGATCATTGCGCTTTATGGATGTCGCTACGCCGTTGCCCATCTGGGGCGCAATCAACTGATCAAAGTGGTCTTTCCGCCGCTTGTTCTGATTGTTGCTGTTTTGGGGTCTATTCTTGGCGGTATAACAAACCCGACACCTGCTGCGGCCTTGGGCGCTGGGGGTGCTATTCTTCTGGCAGCGTTCCGTAAGTTGCAGGACGAGGGTGGATCGGGAAAGCTTATCATTCAAGCGGCGTTCGCTGTTGTGATCCTGATCCTGATCGGTGTGAATTTTGATCTCAGGATAACCAGAGACTCGGTCCCGTTTGAAGATTGGGTTGCGTTCTTTGCTGCTCAGGCCGCATATCTATTTGCGATCTTTGGTATCTTTTACGCCTGCTGGGTTCTGTTCAAGGGCGGTGTGCTTAGCCCTGTTGTGCGGGAAACGGCAAAAGTGACTTCGATGGTCTTTACCATTCTGATCGGGTCGCAATTGCTGAACCTCGTTGTCATCTCGTTCGGCGGAGAGCATTACATTCAGCAGTTCCTCAAGAGCTTTGACAATGAGTTTAAGGTTTTCCTGATCGTGATGCTGGTGCTGTTCGTATTGGGTTTTGTGCTTGATTTCCTTGAAATCATTTACATCGTGATCCCCATTGTCGGACCGGTCATCTATGGCGGAACGATGGACCCAAAATGGGTCACGATCATGATTGCCGTTAACCTGCAAACATCGTTCCTGACGCCACCGTTTGGTTTCGCGCTCTTCTATCTCAGGGGGGTTGCGCCGAAAGAAGTGACGACCGGGCATATCTACCGGGGCGTTTTGCCATTCGTGTTGATTCAGGTCTTTGGGCTTGGATTGCTGTGGTTGTTCCCGGCTGTGGTTACAATTGTACCTAACCTGATTGGGCATTAACCTACGGAAAAATAAAGGCCGCGCCAAAGAATGCGCGGCCTTTCTCATTTAGCGAAACGAGACATTTCGCCAATTGTCCGTCATGTTTTGAGGTTAGTTTTTCGTTTGTCTAACGCGTTGTTGGCATACCGTCCGGCAGCTTGATCTTAGCAACCTGTTCGGCAATCGGATCAACAGACAGGGGGTGCGTATCTGCGTTGTAAGTATCGGAATCTTTCAGATCGCTCCAAACTCCATTCCGATAAATTTCCACTGCGCTGAAATTCGCTTTGTATCCCATCTTGGAACTGCCGGGCACCCAATACCCAAGGTAGACATAGGGCAGGCCAGCCTCGCGTGCGATCTGGATATGATCAAGAATAACGTAAGTCCCAAGGCTGTCTTTTACCCTGTCAGGGGCGTAAAAAGAATAGACCATAGACAGGCCGTCATCGAGCACGTCTGTCAGGCATACGGCAAGCAAATCGCGAGTTTGGGATTTCCCTTCGCCGCGCTTTGAATATTCAACGACCCTGCTTCTGATCGGGGTTTCTTCGACCATCGCGGCGAACTCGAAAATATCCATATCGGCCATGCCCCCGTCAGCGTGGCGTGTATCCAGATACTCCCGGAACAGCATGTACTGTTCCTCTGTCGCCCAAGGAGATGTTGCCTCGCGGTTAAGGTCTGTATTGCGGCGTATGATGCGGCGCTGGCTTTTTGTGTGTTTGAAATCTGCGACTCTTATCCGTGCAGACAGACATGCAGAGCAATCGGCGCAGGAAGGTCGGTACAAAACGTTTTGTGACCGGCGGAACCCTTGCTTTGACAAACTGTCATTGAGCTTGTCTGCCGAGTCGCCCTGAAGCGCCGTAAACAATTTGCGTTCCATACGCCCGTCAAGATACGGGCATGGCTGCGGCGCAGTCACGTAAAACTGGGGGGCAATGGGTAGGCTGTGGCGCATATGTGTTTTCGGCTCTTATTTCAATCACAAACGCAGACTAGCAACAGGTTTGCCTTCCGCCAAGCCCTTTGAGATTCAGAGGGTTAAACACAGAATGTCAGAAACGGGCAGACCTGTTAATCGCGGCGCAACCAAGAACGAGGTCCGTAAGACCCTGTGCGCGGGCACCCGTGAGCATAAAAATGACCGAAATCACCTGTGGGAAGACCAGTGAAACAGAAAACAGGAACCCCGCAGTGTGCAGCAGCGCCATCGATAGATCAAAACGCTCGCCGTTGTTTGTACGGAATTCTATTGCAGCCAGCCGCATTCCCGGTGTTGCGGAATTGCGCGAAAGTGAAACTGTGCGGTAAACAAAATTAACCGTCAAAAAGACAAGGGGTAGGATCAATAGAGGAATGAAGACCCCTAAAACAACTATGAGCGCCGTTATCAACGCTGTCAAAATCGTGTCGATGACCCAGGCAATCAGTCGTTTTGTCGTCACGTCCTGATAAAATTCTGCTTCGCGGTCCGGGTCCGGCAAACCCCAGGCTGTATGCGTCGTGTGCATTTTAGCGGTCTCTTTCGTCAAAGAATAAAGCGGCCCCCGTTAAAGAGACCGCCTTGATTATATATATCAGGTTTCGATGGGTTCGTCTTTATCCATCGTTTCCTTGGCTTTTTGCGCGCGCTCGTCCATGAAATCGTCGAATTCAGATTTGTCTTTCGCTTCGCGAAGACGTTCAAGGAAAGCTTCAAAGTTGCTTTGTTCGTCTTCAAGACGGCGAAGCGTTTCGGATTTGTAGGCGTCAAATGCAACGTTGCCGGAAGAGCGGAAACTGTGACGTGTGTGGGTGCGGTTGCGCCGGGCGCAGGTGCCTGAAAACATGCGTTTACTCCAGATCATGTATGCAAGAAGAGCCAGACCAACTGGCCAGAACAAGATGAAGCCAAGAACCGTGACTGCTATCCATGCGCCTTTGCCACGCGCATCGAGCCAGGTTTCTGCTTGGTTGGGCCAAGAGGCGACAGTACTCATTTGAAAACTCCGTATAAGGTTATGTTCGAATGTGAATGCCTTTCACATTACCAAGATCGGAACATCTGCTCCTTAAATCAAGAGTGAATGTTAAACTAATTTACATTGTTTCGATAAATCAAATAAATTCAGATACTAACGCATTGGTTATTTCATGTAATTTGGTCGAACTTATCGGAAATATATGCCGAGGCGTGCCAGCAGCGGCCCAGACGGTATCGAAGTCAAGCAACCTTGGATCCAAAAACGCCCGAATAGGCGAGAGGTGACCAATCGGTGCAACCCCGCCAATCGCGAACCCGGTTTGGGCCCGGATGAGCGCCGCATCCGCTTTGCCCAATGCTTCCCCGGCGATAGCAGACGCTTTGTCCTTACAAACCTGATTCCCACCAGCCGTCAGAAACAAAACGGCGGTATTGCTGGTTTCACAGCGAAATATGATTGATTTCGCAATTTGATCCAACGCGCAATTTGCTGCATCAGCAGCTTGCACTGCCGTTCTGGTTTCGCCGGGCATTTCCAAAATCTCTGTTTCCACGCCAGCTTCGATCAGGGCATTTCTAACGCGTTTCAGGCTCTTGCTCATGTTGTCTCCGTGTCGCCACTTATTTTTGATCAGTTCAAAGGGTCTAAGGTGACTTGATCTGAACGGCAATAAACGACACCAAGAATAATTGAGTTATTGAAGAGAAACCATGGAACAGACCGAACTTCCCGATCAGGCGTACTTTGAAAGTCTTGAAAGACAGGTGTGGAACGCGCTTTTTGTCGGAGACGGTGGTGCCGATGCTGTCTTGTTAGATGATGGGTTTCTTGGGGTTTACAGCGATGGGTTCGCAGGAAAGTCCGACCATGTAGGCCAACTGAAAAACGGCCCAACAGTGTGCCAATTCACGATCAGTGATGTTCGGATGATCGCGATGGGGGATGATCATGTATTGTTGTCTTACCGTGCAGATTTTAAACGCGTCAACGAACTTAGAGGTGAAGCGATGTACGTCAGTTCAGTCTGGCGGAAAATGCTTGATCATTGGCGTAACATTTTTAGTCAGGACACACCTGCATCAGACTAGCACTATGGCCAAGTGCAGCGATATTATGTGCGGTTGACGACCCGTGTGTCGCGCAGCATCTTCGTTAAATGAATTTTACATCTCAAATTTCACGAAGTTCGATTCCCTACGAGCCTGACAGAGGTCAGGAGGCAGCGGCGTTGTTTCCGGACTTTGGCTCAGACATCCAAAACCTTGTCGCTGGCGCGGCGGGCAACAGCCCGTATCTTGCAGGCCTCATTCAAAAAGAAAAAGATTGGCTCTGCGCTGCATTCGGGCGCGCGCCTGACGCGGTCTTTAACGAGATTTTGGGAAGCCTTGAGGACTTGCCGCTGGAAAAACTAGCCACGGCATTGAGGCAGGGAAAACGTCGTGTTGCTGTATTCACGGCGCTTGCAGATCTCGGGGGCATCTGGACGCTGGAAGAGGTGACCGGCGCGCTGACGCGTTTTGCTGATATGTCTGTCGATGTTGCGATGAAATCCTTGGTAGCTGCTGAAATCCGCCGTGGCAAATTGCCGGGTATGAGTGAGTGCGACATCGAAACCGCTGGCGGTATGGTTGCGCTTGCAATGGGTAAGATGGGGGCAGGGGAGCTTAACTATTCCTCCGATATTGACCTGATTTGCCTGTTTGATGAAAACCGGTTCGACCCGGATTCCTATCACGATGCGCGGGCAAGCTTTATTCGCGTAACGCGTCGCATGACCGCGATGCTCAGCGACCTTACCGGGGATGGATATGTCTTCAGAACAGACCTGAGGCTGCGCCCGGACCCGTCTGTCACGCCGGTATGTCTGTCTATGGACGCGGCAGAGCGATATTACGAAAGTGTTGGCCGTACCTGGGAACGTGCCGCCCACATCAAGGCAAGGCCCTGTGCCGGCGATATTCAGGCAGGGTGGCGTTATCTGGAGCGGCTTCGCCCGTTCGTCTGGCGTAAACACCTTGATTTTGCGGCGATCCAGGACGCGCATGACATGCGTTTGCGTATTCGGGACCATAAAGGTCTGGGCGGCGCGATTGATCTTTTTGGCCACAACATGAAACTCGGCCGTGGCGGCATTCGGGAAATTGAGTTTTTCACCCAGACGAGACAGATCATTGCTGGTGGCCGCGATGCAGAGTTGCGTTCGCGCGAAACCGTTCCGGGGTTAAAGCAATTAGCGGAAAAGGGTTGGGTTCCCCCAGACGTGACGGAGGTTCTGATTGCGCATTATCGGTCGCATCGCGAGGTCGAACACCGGCTGCAGATGGTGAATGATGCGCAGACCCATGATTTGCCTAATTCGGACGAGGGATTTGACCGGCTGGCCCGGTTCATGGGCGAAAGCGATACTGGGGCTTTTAAAGACGCGCTGTTGCAGCGTCTTACGAAGGTGCATGAACTAACGGAAGGTTTCTTTGCGCCCGTTGAAAGCTCTGCAGAACCCGAATTGTCCGAAGCAACGAAGGATGTAGTAGAACGCTGGCGGTCCTACCCTGCGCTACGGTCCGACAGGGCGGTCACGATATTTGGGCGCCTGAAGCCCGAAATCCTGTCTCGGCTGCAAAAGGCGGCTAAACCTGACGAAGCATTGTATCAGTTTGATGGGTTCCTGGCCGGGCTTCCAGCGGGTGTACAACTCTTTTCACTCTTCGAAGCTAACCCTCAACTCATTGACCTGTTGATTGATATTTGTGCGACGGCACCGGCACTGGCGCATCACCTTTCACAAAATTCCAAGGTTCTGGACGCTGTGATCGGGGGGTCCTTTTTTGACGAATGGCTGGGGCCGGAACAGCTTTCCCAAGATCTCATTGGAATGCTCGCCGACCTTTCGGACTACGAGGCAAAGCTTGATACGGCACGTCGCTGGGCCAAAGAATGGCATTTCCGTATAGGTGTTCACCACCTGCGTGGGCTGATCAGCGGCAGCGAGGCGGGGCAACAATACGCAGAACTGGCAGAAGCGGTGCTTGCTGCGCTTTGGCCTGTAGTCGTTGATGAATTTTCCGGAAAACATGGCGATCCACCCGGCTATGGTGCGATTGTGCTTGGTATGGGGTCTTTGGGCGCCGGTCGGCTCAATTCAGGGTCTGACCTTGATCTGATCGTGATATATGACGCGAATGGCGTAGATACATCTGACGGGCGCCGACCGCTTTTGACACGGTTGTATTACGCACGGTTGACGCAGGCTCTCGTCACGGCACTGTCAGCACCGATGTCGGAAGGGCGGCTTTACGAGGTTGATATGCGTCTGCGACCTTCGGGGCGGCAGGGGCCTGTTGCTACATCCTATCAGTCTTTCACGACCTATCAGCAAGAAGAAGCCTGGACCTGGGAGCACCTCGCATTGACCCGCGCGCGGGTTGTTGCAGGCGACAAAGGTCTGGCAAAACGAATAGAGTCGTTTAGGGCGTCCCTATTGTCGGAGAAAGGCGCGCCAGACATTGTCGTCCGCGATGTTCTGGACATGCGTGCGCGTCTGGCAGAAGCCAAGCCCGCAATAGAAACTTGGGAGGCAAAGCTTGGACGTGGACGGCTTCAGGACATCGAATTGCTTGCGCAGGCGGCTGCGCTGATGGCTGGTGATACAGCGCCTAATATTCAAGGCCAACTCAAGGCTGCCTGTAAGCTTGGTTGGGTATCCGAGGCTGATATGATGACGCTTTGTGAGAGTTATGAACTGATGTGGCGGGTGCAGATTGGCGCAAAACTACTTTCTGACCGTCCGCTTGACATGGATGATATCGGCGAAGGCGGGCGCGGTTTTATGTTGCGTGAAACAGAACAGACCGAAATCAGCCAGTTGAAAGCGGATATGGAAGAACGCGGCACCATTGCCGCAAGCATAATTGACCATGCTCTGGCAAACGTACCGCATGGAAAGGCAAAACGATGAATATGAAGCAAATTGATTCACGTGGATTGTTCGAAGACAGCTATCTTATAGAAGGCATCACCGAAGGCGAATGTCGCTCAATCTTTCTGGATTGGGCAATCGGTATCCCTGTTGGTCAAGACCCGAAAGCGTGGATTAAGATCGTTCTGCAACAGTACCAACCGAAAAATCCGGATCATCCGATGACCAAAGTCTTGTCTGAGGGGCTTGGTGCTGTGAACAAGAAAGGCAGACGCGGGGGTCGCAAAGGTCGGGAAATCGACGGCTAGTCATGTTGTTTTTCAACGTGGAAGAATTGCAGCTTCCTTGGCAAGTTCATTGATCTTACTCCAGTTTTTCCCAATGATCAGTTGTTGAGGGGCGATCCAATTCCCGCTCACGCAAAGTGTATTTGAGAGTGACAGATGTCTGTGTGCCAGTTCCAGAGATGCGACGCCTGTTGGAATAAACCTGATCAGAGGGGCTGAGACGCCAAGCTTTTTCATTTCGTTCACACTGGTAGCGGTAATGGCGGGTGCAAACCTCTGAATAGCAAAACCGCGGACGTTCAGGTGCCGGGCATCCTCTTCACATGTTGCTGTAGGCAACAAAGCTAGGTTTACAAGTTCACATGCGCCCTGCAATTTGGCTGAAGGGATGGCCGAAACGCCGAAGCTCGCACCGGCGGCCTTTACGGCATGGGCGTCGCTGGGGTGAACCAAAGGTCCGGCGCCTATTCGGGTGCCGGGAACTTCCGCCATTTCGGCGATAATTTCCAGCGCCGCAGGTGCGCGCGAAGAAACTTCAAACACTGGTAAACCGCCCATTACCAGCGCCCTGGCCAGCGGCTTCGCCGAAGAAACATTATCAATCGATATTTCCGGAATAACCGGCGCCAAAGCACAAAGCATTGCAACAGGCTGACGGGTATTCGCAGGGAACATTGAACTAACCCCTAAGTTACGATGAACATGTTCTTAAAATCGTCAAAGGAAGAACGTCTCCGAATCAATTTCATCTTTATTTTCTATGACGGCCTGAACATTGGTGTTGGAAAATTGCATGGGAAAAACCTCTCTAACGAAATCTACGCATTTTCCTTTTCTGATATGATGCAAATCGATCCTTTTCTCGTCAAACGGTAGGAGAATTTGTCTACAATGGAATTTAGCAACCATTGATTGTTTCCAAATAGGGGAGAATCATTGAATCGCTGCAGTATTATCTCAATTCTGCCCTATTTTGTAACGATGTTCTGCCTCAACACAAAACGGAAATCTTTCCAGAGGTTAGGATAATGAAATCTATCAGAGCATTTGTTCTTCTTGCGGTCGCAGTTGGTCTTTCAGCTTGTAGCGCAGTCGAAACTGTTACACGCGGCCTGCCTTTGGGCCAGCCGACAATAGCGTCAGCAGCAACAGCTCCATCTTACGCTGTGCGGGATGTTCGGGTCGTTGTACCCACAAACCTGCGGGTGAGTGAAGCAAACGGGTATCGTCCCGTCGCCGATATCGTCTGGCGCGGAGACCCCTACGGTAATCGTTACGAACAGATTACCGCGATTTTTGAGGATGGCATGTCACGTGGTGCGGCCCAGCTAAATGGCCAAACACCAGTAGTTGTCGATGTTCAGGTCGCACGCTTTCACGCTTTGACAGAACGTGCCCGCTACACTGTTGGCGGAACGCATTCTATTAAGTTTGTTTTAACTGTTCGCCATGCCGAAACGGGTGCAATAATTGACGGGCCACGTTTGGTGAAGGCGGATCTCAAAGCTTTTGGTGGCACTGCAGCGATCGACGCTGAACGCCGGGGACAAACGCAGAAAGTGCGTATCACCCAGCATCTCGCGAATGTTATCCAGCAACAACTTGTCATGGCACCGCGGCCGACAAACGCCTCTTAAAGGCTTTCGTCTGTCCAAATAAACCTCTAAGGGGAAGACATGATGTCTTCCCCTTATCCTATTGTCCGCATGAAACCTAAATCCGAAGCCCGTGCCATTCGTCACGGGTTTCCTTGGGTTTATGCAAACGAGGTGGTCATGGACCGCCGAACGAAAAATATTCAGCCCGGCGCGATTGCGGTTCTCGAGGATGAAAATCGCAACCCGATGGGTGTGGTCGCGGTCAATCCGAACTCAAAGATATTCTGCCGGATGCTGGACCAGAATCCAGAAGCCGTGATCGATCAGGCATGGATGGAGGCGTGTCTATCACGCGCGCTCCGCCACCGCGAACGTCTGTATGACGCGCCATATTACCGGTTGATCCATGCGGAAAGTGACGGACTGCCAGGCGTTGTGATCGACAGGTTCGGCGACGCAGCCGTCGTCCAGCCAAATGCGGCCTGGGCTGATGTGATGTTTGAGGAACTGGCTGGGGCGCTTGCCTCGGTCACCGGGGTCACAACGATTGTTAAAAACGGCACCGGTCGCGCACGTACGCTTGAAGGGCTGGTCGAGGAAACGACATGCCATTCTGGCAGGCTTGACGGTCCTGTTACTGTCGAGATGAACGGCGCCATTTACATGGCAGATTTACTGGGCGGTCAGAAAACAGGCTTGTTTCTTGACCAGCGGCCAAACCATGCCTTCGCACAACGCCTGACAAATGGGGCCAAAGTGCTGGATGTATTTTCCCATGTTGGTGGATTCTCCCTGGCGGCTTTGGCGGGCGGTGCCGCTGGCGCAGTTGCCGTGGACGGATCCGCTGCGGCCCTTGAGCTTGCAGTGCAGGGCGCAGAGGCAATGGGTGTGCAAGACCGGTTTTCGACGATCAAGGGCGATGCGTTTGATGTACTAACCCGCCTTGAGACCGAAAAGGCGCAGTTTGATGTCGTGATTTGCGATCCGCCAGCATTTGCACCCAATAAAAAAGCGCTTGAGGCCGGGTTGCGTGCCTATGAACGCATTGCAAAGCTCGCTGCACCACTGGTTGCACCCGGGGGGTATCTGGCGCTCTGTTCCTGTTCGCACGCCGCAGACCTTGCGCGGTTCCGAAACGCCTCGGCTCGCGGCATAGGGCGGGGCGGGCGTCGGTGCCAGCTTATCCATACCGGTTCTGCGGGGCCGGACCATCCGCTTTTGCCACAGCTCGCAGAAAGCGGATACCTTAAAGCGCTGTTCTTCAGGTTAGACGGCTAATGCGTGTTCTGTGCGACGCTTGCGTGCTTTACCCAACGGTGATGCGCGAAGTGTTGATGGGGGCCGCGTCCAAGGGGTTTTTCAAACCGTTCTGGTCTGAGCGTATTCTCGAAGAATGGGCGCGCGCCGCGCGCAAGATCGGACCAACCGGTGAAATGCAGGCGCGCGGTGAAATCGCGTTGCTACGTGCCAAATGGCCCGAATCAAGTGTTCAGCCGCATGAAGGTGATTTGGCACGGCTCTGGCTGCCGGACCCGAATGATATTCATGTTCTGGCGGCTGCAATCGCCTGTTCTGCAGACATAATTTTAACGTTGAATGCCAAGGATTTTCCGCGCCATACCCTGTCTGAAGAAGGGTTGGAACGGACAAATCCTGACGATTTACTTTTCCAGTTTTACTGCGAGGCGCCAGACGAGGTAGCGCATGTCGCGCAGAAAGTGCATGCAGAGGCCGAAAGACTGGCCGGAGCCCCTCAGGAATTAAGAAAACTCTTGAAAAAAGCCCGTCTGCCAAGGCTGGCCAAAGCACTTGCGCTGAGAGGTTGTTAGCCTCCGGCGGGGATATTTTATGGAAAAAGAAAGCACTTAGTCTATTTAAGAGTGGCCCAGTCGGCCTCGAGTTTTTCGATTGCCTTTATACGTTCTGCCGTTTTTGGATGGCTCATCATCCAGGCGGGAACTGCACCTGCGCGTGATTTTGTAAGCGCTTCCAATTTGTTGAACAGGGTTTTTTGAGGTGCGGTCCCGATGCCCGATTTTGTCAGTAAGGCCGAAGCGTAGGCATCTGCCTCATATTCATCTTTGCGCGATATACGGGCGGCCAGAAGGCTCGTCAGCGCATTTGCGATCCAAACGCCAAGACCGGGAATGAAGCGGGACAAAACCATTGCCAAAGCCGTTCGCAGTGCATTCTGCCCTGAAAAATCAATCATGCGTCTGCGCGAATGGCCCAGAGCGACATGGCCAAGTTCGTGCGCGATGACGCTTGCGAGTTCGGGGCCTGTCACCTCTCCGTTTCGGTATTTTTCAAAAAAACCGCGTGTAATGAATATGCGCCCGTCTGGGGCGGCTAGACCATTTACAGGGTCAATTTCGTAAATATGCACCTTGATTCGCGGCAATTCGAGCGCCTCTGCCATTTTGTTGGTCAAGGCTTTCAATTTTGGGTCGGCCAGTTCGGTTGAACGTGTGTCAAGTTCCCGAGCCGTACGCCAGGCCGAGAAACGGTACATGACCAGTGCATAGAGAATGGCGAGCAGGATTGGGGTGAATTTCAACATGATAAAGATATGGGGCAGGGATGGACAGTGGGCAAGCTTAAGAAGCGATGTTTCCTAACGACTGAGCGCACGCATCCCCCGTTCGATACCTTCCAGCGTCATTGGGACCATCTGGTCATCGAAGATTTCCTGTATCATTTTGACTGAATGCGTGTAGCGCCAATGGGGTTCAGGCAAGGGGTTGATCCACAGGTTTGAAGGCCACTGGGTGCGGGCGCGGCCCAGCCAGACTTGCCCGGCTTCCTGATTCCAATGTTCATTCGCCCCGCCTGCGTAGGCGATCTCGTAGGGAGACATAGAGGCGTCACCGACAAATATGCATTTGTAGTCCGGTCCGTAGGTTCGCAGAATTTCTGCGGTAGAGACCTGGCCACCCCAGCGGCGCGCGTTATCACGCCACACACCTTCGTAAAGGCAATTGTGAAAATAGAAATATTCCAGATGCTTGAACTCTGCTCTTGCAGCAGAAAACAGTTCTTCAACGGTGCGTATGTAAGGGTCCATCGAGCCACCAACGTCAAGGAACAAAAGTACCTTTACGGCATTACGGCGTTCCGGCCGGGTCTGTACGTCAAGATACCCATGTTCGGCAGTGGCGCGGATGGTACCATCAAGATCAAGCTCTTCCGCCGCACCATCACGTGCCCAGCGGCGTAACCGTTTTAGTGCGACCTTGATATTGCGGGTTCCGAGTTCAATCTTGTCGTCTAAATTTTTGAACTCTCGTTTATCCCAGACCTTTACGGCGCGTTGATGCCGGCTTTCATTTTGGCCGATGCGCACCCCTTCCGGATTGTAGCCATGGGCCCCAAAAGGCGACTTTCCTGCCGTGCCGATCCATTTACTTCCGCCCTGGTGGCGGCCTTGCTGTTCTTTCAGCCGTTCTTTGAGCGTTTCCATCAGTTTATCAAAACCACCCAAGGCCTCTACTTCTGCTCGTTCTTCGGGGCTAAGATGTTTTTCCGCCAGTTTTTTCAGCCATTCGCCGGGGATGTCGACCCTGTCCATAACGTCCTGAAAGGTTATATTTTCCAATCCTTCAAAGGTCTTGGCAAAGGCGCGGTCGAACTTATCGAGGTTTCGTTCATCTTTGACCATTGCGGTACGGGCAAGATAGTAAAACCCCTCGATATCGTAGATCACAAGGCCCTTCTGCATACCCTCAAGAAAACCAAGGTATTCTCGTAGCGATACCGGTATACCTGCATCTCTGAGGGTTTCGAAAAAGGGCAGAAACATTGCCTATAACATCCGTTCCACTGCAATCGTTGCAAAGAGACCTATGATTGCAAAAATAAGCGCAAAAACAGCGGCATATTGCGCTTTGTCAAGCCTGTTTCCCTGGCGTCTTCCAGCCAGAACAACGCCAAAGATGGCGCCGATAATTAATCCCCCGATGACCAGCATTTCAGCCTCCGCTCGTTTGTCTGCGAGGGACAAGCGACATGATGTTCTCCAGACGCGCCCGAACCTCGGCTTCGGAGCCAAACCCATAACGCGCCCATCCCAGACTGTCGAGCCGGACGCTCGCGGCATCTTGCGTGCGACCAAGCTGTTCCAGCGCCTCGGCCTTTATCATCAGAAGTGTCGAAAGGAGCGCCGCGTTCTGTGCTTGTGAGACAACCGGCAGGTTTTTGTCCGCGAGTGTGAGGGCGGCATCTGGCCGTCCGGATGAAAGCAAGTAGACTGCAAGATGCATTTCAACATGTGCGGCCTGAAGCTGTGTTTCAGGGTTTGCCCGATAGATGGTTCCGGCTTCAAGAAACGCGAGCAGGGCAGCATCTGGGTTTGTCCGTGCAACAAGACGACCATAGGCAAACAAACTGAATGCAAGGCGGTTATCCGTCCATCCCTGTGCACGGGCGATATCGATGGCCTGTCGTGCCGAACTCCGCCGCCGCGTACTGCCAGCGACTGGTCCAAGCGCGGTTTCAAGCGCGTTGATCCAGGCGCGTGGTGTTGGAGATTGGGGTGTAAAGTTACCTGCGCGCCCTGCCGGGTTCAGGCGTGACAAAATAGCGGGTAGTTTCTGTGCAACCTGATCGCGCGACATTCCGTTTTGTAGCTCTGGTGCGTAGTAGATACGCAGCATTAGCATGTCAAAACCCGTCAGGACCGTATGAAAGTTATCATCATTGAAAACGGAATTAGGCAGCCGATACATATCGTTAAGCGGGCCGAGCGCCTGTGCGATCTCTTCATGCAAACAGTCGCGCAATTCTTGTGGGCTAACGTTGCTTGGAACGAAAATTGCGACTTTGTCTCTATTGGTCAGAGTGGTCCAATCCGTTACGTTGCCACGCCGGTTTGCACGAAATTCGGCCCAGTTGGAAACTCTGGGTACAACAAAACAAGCCGCCTGCGGAACGAGCCCTTGCAGTTGTCTTTGCGGAATCGCCTGAATCGTGATGTTTGAATCCCGGTTGCGTGGAACCTGAGAAATATCCAGACCTGCTTCGGTACGAAGCCGGCTGATAAGACGCCGCAAGTCCGGTGCGAGATTTGCAGGTGCATCACCGGTGACACGCAGTGTTATTGGACCCTGGAAACGGGTCATAACGGGAACGGGCCGTCCGCTTTCCATCTGAAATGAGAGTTCCAGAAAATCCCTGGATAGGGCACTGTTGGATTGCCTTGTGGGGAGGCCGCGTTGATTTGAAAACACCTTCATGGGCGGCAATACAAGATCGGCAGGAGCGCGCCGTTCCGGGACCTCGCTGCGGGGCAGAGGAGAGCAGGCCGTAAGGGCAAGAAATGCAAATGTTAAAATGCGGAATGTCAAAGTGTTAAGGCCTTGCGTATTCTATAAACGGCGTTTCGACGCCAATGCGGCCGTACAACTGCCGCGCTACTGTATCGAAACCTCGCGTGGGCCGGCAAACAGAAGGCGCGCCTCGTTTTGCCAGCTTCGTCTGATGCGTGAAGGAGACGAATGAAAAACGTCATCTCTGCCCTCGGGCCATAAACGCGAGCCGCTCAAAAAGATGTACATCCTGTTCGTTTTTCAAAAGCGCGCCGTGCAATTCCGGAAGCGCATTCGCACCGTCCCGTCTCAGATCTTCGGGTGTCAGGTCTTCGGCAAGCAACAGTTTCAACCAATCCAGCACTTCTGAGGTAGAGGGCTTTTTCTTTAGCCCCGATGTTTCACGGATTTCATAAAATTGCGTCAAAGCTGTGGTTAAAAGCTGTTCTTTGAGGCCTGGAAAATGGACCTCGACGATTTCTTTCATCGTGTCCATATCCGGGAAACGAATATAGTGAAAAAAACAGCGACGCAAAAAGGCGTCTGGCAATTCTTTTTCGTTGTTTGATGTAATGATCACGATTGGGCGATGCTTTGCAGTGATCGTCTCGCCGGTTTCGTATACGTAAAATTCCATCCGGTCGAGTTCCTGTAGCAAATCATTTGGAAACTCGATGTCGGCCTTGTCTATTTCGTCGATCAGCAGGACTGATTTGCCATCCGCGTCAAAAGCCTGCCATAGCTTACCCTTGCGGATATAGTTTTTGACGTTGTGTACACGCTCTTCACCCAGTTGACTGTCACGCAAACGGCTAACTGCGTCATATTCGTACAAGCCCTGTTGCGCTTTGGTGGTTGATTTGATGTGCCACTCAATCATTGGCAGACCCAAAGCCGCACTGACTTGCCGGGCCAGTTCGGTTTTTCCTGTCCCCGGTTCACCTTTCACCAAAAGCGGCCGTTCCAATGTTACAGCAGCGTTTACAGCCACGGTGAGGTCTTCGGTTGCGACGTATGAGTCGGTTCCGTTAAATTTACCGGTAAAATTCATAATGTTCTTCAGTGCCTGGTTATGGATTTAAACGTGACATTACCACACGGAGCGGCCGCTTCAACTCTGTGTAATCACCTAGTGACAATCCTTTTAGATTGGATTAGACGACGGGTCATAAAGAGGGAGCCGGATGTCAGACTCACATTCAGAGCCAGTCACAGGCAAAGTTAAGGGAGCAGGTATGAAAGCCGAAGTTTTCCTACCAGACGACTATCGCCCAGCAGAAGATGAATCGTTTATGAACGAACGTCAGTTGGCGTATTTCCGACGCAAGCTGACCAACTGGAAAAACGAACTTATGGCCGATAGCAAAGATACCATCGAAGGATTGCAAGATGGTTCACGCAACATCCCAGATGTCGCAGATCGTGCCTCGGAAGAGACAGATCGTGCATTGGAGCTGCGCACGCGTGACCGTCAGCGTAAGCTGGTTGCAAAAATTGACTCAGCACTTCGCCGTATCGATGAAGGTGAATATGGATATTGCGAAGAAACAGGCGAACCAATTTCGTTGAAACGTCTTGATGCGCGCCCGATCGCGACGATGAGCCTCGAAGCGCAAGAACGCCACGAGAGGCAAGAAAAAGTTCACCGCGACGACTGATCGCCGTGAACAAAAATTTAGGGGGGCGCCGGGGCTGAATAGCTCTGGCGTCTTTCGTTTGAGAGGCTGGATTTGACGCTTGCGGATCAAAAAATAAAAGTTCTGGGTGCTGGCATTGGTGGGCTGGCAGCGGCGACGGCCCTTGCGCGCGCTGGCGCTGACGTTACCATTCTTGAGCAGGCTGACAAAATAAGTGAAGTCGGCGCAGGCCTTCAAATCAGCCCAAATGGCGCTGTCGTGCTTCAATCGCTTGGATTGGGAGACGCGATTCGAAAAAAAGGTTTTCGGGCCGAAGGGGTGCAGTTACGCGATTTTCGCGCAGGCAAGCTTGTCTTTGAACTTGATCTGACACGACAGGACACGCCGCAAAACTATTATTTTCTGCACCGTGCCGATCTGGTTAAAATGCTGGCAGAGTCTGCGCGTGATGCTGGTGTTAAAATCCGACTGCTGCAATGCGTTACAGAGGTTTCCTTCACTGAAAAGGGGCGTGCGCGGTTGCAAACAGCGCAGGGCGCAACCACGAAATCGGATATTTTGATTGGGGCGGATGGTGTCAATTCACCGACGCGTATCGCCCTGAATGGCGTCTCCCAACCCTTTTTCACGCGCCAGGTCGCATGGCGTGCCGTTGTGCCCGCATTAGGAAACGAGCCAGCAGTCGCAACAGTTTACATGGGCCCGGGTCGTCATTTGGTTTGCTATCCTTTACGTGGCGGATCGATGATTAATATCGTCGCCGTGGAAGAGCGCAGAGACTGGGCGGCAGAAGGCTGGAATCATCCAGATGAGCCAGCGAATCTGCGCGCCGCGTTTGCGGAATTCTGCCCGGAAGTTCAGGCGTTGCTGGAGCGCGTCGAAACATTGCACCTTTGGGGACTGTTCAGGCATCGGGTCGCACCAAAATGGTTCAAGAATCACACCGCGATTCTGGGTGATGCTGCGCATCCGACTTTGCCGTTCATGGCCCAGGGGGCGTCAATGGCGCTGGAAGATGCCTGGACGCTCGCAGATAGTTTGCAAAAAACGACCGAGGTCGAGACGGGGCTTGCAGCGTATCAAAACCGCCGTCATGCACGCGCGATCCGTGTAATAAATGCAGCAAGCAAGAATGCCCGCAACTACCACCTGCGTTTGAAACCTTTGCGTTTCGCCGCGCACACGGCTTTACGGCTGACAAACCATATCGCGCCAGATATGGCGTTGAAAAAATTTGACTGGCTCTATGGTTACGACGTGACGAAATCCAGTTAACCTTGGTGTCAGGCCGCGATATCAACCCAGACCGGCACATGGTCAGAAGGTTTTTCACGTCCTCGTATCGCCGAATCGATCTGACAATCACGCAACAAATCAGTGCACTGCGGCGTCATAAGGAAGTGATCAATACGAATGCCGTTGTTCCGGTTCCAGGCCCCAGCCTGATAATCCCAGAAACTATATTGCTCGGGCAGTTGATTGCGCGCGCGGAATGCCTCGGTGAAACCAAGGTTGACGATCTTGCGCCACGCCGTCCGGCTTTCGATGCGAAACAGGGCGTCATCAACCCAATCTTCCGGCTTTTTCGCGTCTTCTGCTTGCGGAATTATATTGTAATCCCCGGCCATTAAGGCTGGCTCTTCACTTATCAGTAATTCTTGCGCGCGTTTGTAGAGCCTTTCCATCCAGGCCAGTTTATAATCATACTTCGGGCCCGGTACGGGGTTGCCATTCGGGAGATACAACCCGCAGACGCGCACCGCCTGCTCCCCGACAACTGTTGCTTCGATCCAGCGGGCTTGTTCGTCGTCATCATCGCCCGGCAGACCGCGCGTCACATCCTCCAAAGGGAGCTTCGAAAGGATCGCCACGCCATTGAAGCTTTTCTGACCATGCGTTTCGACGTTGTAACCTTTGTCTTCAAACATCTCGCGTGGGAAATTTTCATCGATTGATTTAATTTCCTGCAACAGGGCAACATCAGGTTGTGCTTCATCCAGCCAATCTGAAAGTGCGTTGATCCGTGCCTTGATCCCGTTGATGTTAAATGTGGCGATTTTCATCCGGATGTCCTCACAGCGATTTCCACTTTAGTAGCTGGGGGAAAGGGGCGGGTACAAGTCTTATGATGATTTCGATCATTGTAGAGAAATCATCTGTCAGACGGCGGCAAAAACAAAATGTTCGACAAATTAGCGTCGCCGGGGCAAGCGGCCGAGAACCTGATAACGCAGAACAGGTGCTCACATTGAAAAACTTGTTCCACAGCCACAGCTGCTGGTCGCGTTGGGGTTTTCAATGATGAACCGCGCGCCGATCAGTTCTTCGGTGAAATCGATGACTGCGTTGCTTAGAAACGGCAGTGAGATTGCATCAACCACGACTTTTTGCCCATTCTCTTCAAGGATCAGGTCATCTTTTGCTGGTGCGTCCAGTGTGATTTCGTACTGAAAGCCGGAACAACCACCGCCTTCGACCGCAACGCGCAGCGCCTTTACCTCTTTTGAGGACGCATTGATCTCTG
>Ga0316189_10000824_pt1 | contig 31018 bp, 29 predicted proteins | sample LowCovwburrow_MG_FD_204930 | JGI IMG/M metagenome (GOLD analysis project Ga0316189, IMG submission 204930) | Coastal sediment microbial communities from Maine, United States - Lowes Cove worm burrow | ecosystem: Environmental > Aquatic > Marine > Coastal > Sediment | place: USA: Maine...
CCGTTGCTGCTGAACCTCGCAGTTGTGGCGCTGGCAGCCCCCTCCCCCTCGGTCGGCGATGAACTGAAGCTGCAGTGGTCGGCGCCAGCGTCGTGCCCGCAGAGCGCCGCGGTCCGTGCGGAGGTCGACCGCAATCTCGCGCGCACCGAGTTCGGCGACGAAGTTCGCGACGTCGTCATCGAAGGCGCCATTGCGGCCAAGGGCGACGGCTGGACCCTACAAGTGCGTGCCGAGCTCCCGGCTGGACGGGTCGAGCGCACGGTGGAGGGGCCCGCGTGCGAGGACCTGGCTCAGGCCGCGGGCCTGATCATCGCGGTCACCCTCGACCCCCTGCGCGTCTCGCAGCTGACCCGCTCGGCGCCCGACCCCGAACCTGAGCCTCTTCCGCCTCCCGACCCCGAGACCCCCCCCGAGCTCGAGCTGGAGCCCGTCCGTCCGCCGCCCCCTGCTATCGAGCCCCAACCCGAGCCTGCACCGCGGCGCGCCTTCGACGTGCGACTGGGAGCGGTCGGAGAGTTCGGGACGCTCGACGCGCTTCGTGGCGGGGGCTGGCTATCGATAGGCCTGGCGTGGCGATGGGTCCGGGTCGACATCGCGGCGCAGTACGTGGCCCCCCGCCGGTTCCGGCCATTCGACGGCTCTCCTGAGGCGGGCGTTCGCGTTCAGCAGGCGGGGGGCGCCGCGCGAGGCTGCGTCATTCCCACTCAAGGGGCGCTCGCGTTCGCCACGTGTGTCGGGTTCGAGGCGGGGTTCATGCGCGGGCAAGGCATCGGCCTGGAGACGGCGCAGACCAACTCCGCCCCATGGCTCGCGGCGACCCTCGGCCCGGAGATCTCCTGGGTGTCGTCTGGACATTTCGGACTGTGGGCCGCGGCGGACGCCACGCTGCATTTTGTCCGCCCGCGGTGGAGTGTCCCCGAGCTTGGGGCGGCCGCCGAGACCCGTCGCGTCGGCTTTCGGCTCATGCTGGGTCCGGCTGCCCGATTCTAGTGGCGGCAGGACAATCGCGCCGGCGCATGCTGGGGCGGAGGGAGCTTTGCGCCGCCCTCAGCCCACGAGCTGGCCAAGTGCACCCATTCCGCCATCTTGGCGTAGTGGTAGTCGCTGACCCAGCGCGGCTGGCAGTACCCCATCAGGTCGTTGTGGTCGGACGCGACAAAGGTCTCGGTGCGGAAGTCCCAGCCCTCGGTTTGGGTCAGGCCGTCGGCGTACGGAAACCTGTCATCTTGCAAGCTCGGATCACCGCAGGGCGAGTGCAGCAAACCATGCATATGCCCCATCTCGTGGATGAGCGTGCTCTCGGAGAGCTCGTCCGCAAACGCGGCCCCCATGGCTGAGCCCGCCCGATCCCCGACCCCACTCTCCGAGGTGCCCGTGGGGCAGGAGTCGCAGAACTCCTCCCGGGTCGCCGCCCCCGTCACGAGCCCGTAGTAGTAGATATCCGCGACCGCTGGATCGAGGTCACCGGTCGCAAAGACCTCGTCCTCTTGCAGCATGATGAGCCGGCTCATCAGCCCGCCCATGTCGACCTGGCCCCCGTTGTCGTCCGGCTCGACGGGCCCCACCGTGACCTCCACATCGGAGACAGGGTACATGGCCATGACGGCCGCACGCAGTCCATCGATCACGCCCTGAGACGTGTCGGGGACGAACCCGCCGACCTCGAACGGAACCAAGTGCATGCGGATGACGCCCATCGACTCCGCGCCCAACTCAGCCACCCCAACCGCGGGGAACATCGCAAGGCCCGCGTCGTCCTCGCACGACACCACGGAGATGGCGTACTTGGAGTCTTCGTGAATCGCGGCGCCCGGCACGTCGACGTGCAGCATCAAGCTGCCGCCGTCGGCATCGACCGCGGCACAATCACCCTCGAGCGTCTCGTCGCCAGCCGCGGACTCCAGGGTGACCTGAGCTGCCACCATTCCGAGGCCGGACCCGGCCGGTATTTCGACCGTCGCACGCACGATGCCGACCCGCCCCGCAACGATCGGCCCTCGCCGCTGCGCCGTTTGGACCTCCGTACAATCGTCGACGAGCGGCACCTCGACGACCTGAAAGAGCGAGACGTCCGCAAGTTCGAGGCCCGACCCCGCGTCGGCGCAACCAGAAGGCGGCTCCCCAGTCTCGCTCGCGCCCCCCGACTCGTCGCTGCCGGATCCGCCCTCGCTCGCGCCCCCCGTGTCGTCGGAGGTCGAGTCATCGCCCGCGCCGGGTGTCGCCCCGCCTGACTCCCCCAACGTCTCGGCCGATCCGGTCGTGCCCGTGCACGCATCGCCCGAACAATCATCCGCTTCCGAGTCGGCCGCACACCCGATGGGAGCCCAAAGCGACAACGCCATCAACGCAAACGGAGCCGCGTGCCAACGAAGAGCACAAGAACGAAGAACCATAGACGGCGAACAAGTCAGCATCACCCGTACCCATCGCCGCAGATGGCCGCGCTCGTCAGTCGAATTTCGTCTTCGCGCCAGTCGCGCACAAGACAAACAACGCCGGCTTTTTTTGTGACGACTTGAGCCGATCGCGGCGATGTTGGAGTGTTGCTTTTGTCTGTGCCGGCCTTGTCTCCCGCCTCCGTGGCCGATGCCGCCCCTACGCCAGGGGTTGAGCCCGAGTACGACGAGATGTTTCGTGCGCACTACGGGCACGTGGTTCGGTGGCTCAGCGTGTTGGGGGTGCGCGGCGGCGACGTCGACGACGCCGCGCAGGAAGTCTTCATCATCGCGCACCGCCGTCGAGACCAGCTGCGCGAGGACGCCACGGTCACCGGCTGGCTCTTGGGGATCAGTCGCCGCGTTGCTGCGACCGCGCGCCGAACACGACAGCGCGCGCAGGCACGCGAGAAGCGAGCCACCCCGCCAGAGCCAGGACCCGACCCCGAGACGGTCGCGCTGCGCAGTGAGGCCGCCGAGATCCTCCACCGATTCACCGACTCCCTACCCGAGCAGCAGCGCCTTGTCTTTGTGCTGTACGAGCTGGACGGCACCACCGCCCCCGAGATCGCCGAGATGCTCGGAGTCTCACCCAACACCGTGCACTCGCGAATCCGCTTGGTCCGCGACAAGCTCAACCGCGTCGTCGCTCGCGAGCGCAAGCGAAAGTAGCCGCCATGTCCGAAGAACTCGAAGCGATCCCCGAGCTGGACCCAGGCGTGCTCGATCTGCTCGACCACTACAAGGCGCATACGGCACGCGACGCAGCCCAAGCCGATGCTGCGCTTGGCCAGGTCAGTGCCAAGCTCGCAGCGGGAGCCTCGACAGCGACCGGCACGGGGCTATCGGTGGGCGCCAAGGTGCTGCTCGCGTCGGCTGTCCTCGGAACGGTCGCGTGGGTTGCGACGCGCCCCGCCCCTGTGGTCACCCCGACCGCGCCCATTCCCGCGGTCGCAGCGGCACCGCTGCACGCGCCCCAACCGTCCCCGGACGAGCCCGTCCCGGACGAGCCTGCTCCGCCAGCGCCCGCACCACCTTCCCGCCCACCCACGCTACAGGCGGAGGTCCCCCGCAGCGCGCCACCGCCAGCGCCACCCACCCAAACCACGACCCCACGGCCGCGTTCCCGTGTCGATTCGAAAACCGACGATTCGAAAACCGTCGATTCAAAGCCCGTCGATTCAAAGCCCGTCGCGTCGCTGGCCGAAGAACTGAGGCTGCTGCGCGAGGCGCGAACAAACCTCCGCGCTGGCCGGGCCGCGGCCGCGTTGACGCAAGTGAGTACCCACCGCAAGGATTATCCGAGCAGCGCGTTGGCCGAAGAGCGCGACGCGACCGAGGTCATGGCCCTGTGCGCCCTGGGTCGCACCGACGCCGCGACGCGCAAGGCGACCGCCTACGCGCAACGCTTCCCCGACTCGAAGCGCAGCCTGCTGACGGCGTGCGACACCGCGACTGGAGGCACGCAATGATGCGCTGCGGCTGGCCCCTCGCGCTTGCCCTGACCGCGACGTCGGGATGCGTGGTCGACCGCAACGCCGGGTCGCTGAGCGGCATCGAGCCTGGCACATCGACGTCGTCGCTCGAAACAAGTGGCTCCAGTGAAACCACCGCCGATGCGGACGTCGACACGAGCGATAGCGACGAAACCGCGATGAGCGGGTTCGACATCCCGACCGAGACTTGCGCATCGGTCGGCCAAACAAGCACCGTCGAGGAAGGACCCTCCGATATCCTCATCGTCGTCGACCAGTCGATTCTGCGCTCACATCTGGAGTCGACATTCGAGAACTTCTCCGCGCTCATCGGCAACGACGACATCGAGGACGTACGGGTCGTCATGCTCGCGGGCTACCCCGAGGGCGAAGGCGGCGTGTGCATCAACGACGCGCCGCTGGGCCTCTCTCAATGCCCCGCGGAGGATCACAACCCGCCGGCCTACGTTCACGTCGACGAGCCTATCGAGCGCTCGACCGCCCTCACCCAGGTTCTGGACTCGCACCCGCTGTGGGGGCCGTCGATGCGCCCGGGGGCGTGGAAGCACGTATGGATCGTCAGCGCGGGCGACCCGTCCATGGCGACCGATGCGTTTGTGCTCCAACTGCAAATGCTCGACCCCGGCTTCGACCGCCTCACCGTGCACGCGATGGTGCCCGGTGCTTCAGCGGACCAGTGCGGGGAGGTGGCCACGCGCCCACCACAAGACGCACCCGAACTGCAGATGCTGGCCACCGAAACTGCGGGGGTCGTCGAGTCGTTGTGCGACTACAACGTCAAGGTGCTGTTCGACTCGATGCTCGACCGGATCCACGAGGTGTCGCTGTCGTGCGAGTACGGTATCCCCGCGCCCCCGAGCGGGTTCGTATTCGACAAGGGGCGCGTGAACGTCGACTACGATGACGGGTTTGGACTGCAAACCATCGGGTTCGTCGAGTCCGTGGCCGACTGCGCGGGCACGAGCAACGGCTGGTACTACGACGACGCGGCAAGCCCGACGCAGATTCTGATGTGCCCACAGACGTGCGGTCGCTTCGATCTGCTCGAGGAGGCCAGCATCGAGATCCGCTTCGGGTGCACGACCGTGCCTGCGGGATGATCTGGGCCAAGAGGGGTGGGCGCCTCTTCTAGGGCCAGCTGCCCAGCGACGGGGGTTCCGGTCCGGCTGACCATGACGTTGTGCGGGGCGCGTGAGCCATGGATCGCTGTTAAGACGGCGGTATCACCGCCTCTCGGACCCGATGGGATTCTTCGGGAGTGTCCGCTCCGGACACCCCGTCGACCCGAGCGATTCGGGTATATTCTCGGCCACCAGCAGGCTACGAAGACATGCAATTCGCAGAACTTGAGTCCAACTACCCTAGCACCACTGCCCCCTGCGACGGCCCATGGAGCAACCAGTGCGCCATCCGTATGAGCATCGCCCTTGAGGGCGCAGGCTTCAGCTTTGGCGACTACTCCGATCCGAAGTGTGCCCACGGCCATGCTCGCGGCGCGGAGTCGCTGGCCAACCACCTGTGGCACAAGCTCGGCGCGCCCCGGATCTACAAGTCGGGTGGCAAGTCCGCGTTGGCCACCAAGCAGGGCATCGTCCTGTTCAAAGACATCGCAGGATTCCGGAACGGGATCGGTGACCACATCGACTTGTGGCGGGGTCCGCTGGGCACGATGACGGGCGAGTACTTCAGCTACTGCAAGCAAGTATGGTTCTACGCCGTCGGCTAATGCGTGGGGGGGTTTTTGGGGCATTGGGCTGGCTCGCCGCGTCGGCGGGCTGTGCCAAACCGACCGAGCCCACCGCCCCGCCCGTCGAGCCCACGGCTCCCTCGCCCGAAGTAGAGACAACCGGCACAGACCCGCGTGAGCCGGATGTCGCCACCGCCGTCGACGTCGAGGCCGCGAACGACCCCGACATCGAGACGCTGTCGTTCAGCGGCGTCGACTTCAAGCTCGTCTCGAGCAAGTGCGTACTCAGTGCAACGTACTTGGGGGCCGAACGCACCCACCATTTCGACTTTCCGGGCCCGTGCCACTGGTCGCCCGACCGCGACGGGCAGCCGTGGATCGTCACCACCGACCACGGCAAGGCCGTGTTGGTGGAGAGCTGGACCTCAACCGACGGTGGCAACTGCGACACCGCGTTGCAGGTCGTCGTGGTGAGCGACAAGGGCCCAGAGCTCTCGTCACAGGTTCAACGGGTGTCGCGCTGCGGGCCCGGTCCGTGGGACGAAATGATGTACCACGTGATGTCCGGGCAACGCGTCGGCTTCACTGCCGAGTGACCCCTACCCCGCTGTCGCGTCGAACGGGATCGTGAACGAGCACGGGAACGAGGTCGCCAGCACGGCCTCGACAGTGGCGCAGTCGGGTCCCGTGCAGGTGATCTCTCCGTTCTGGGTTCCGCTCATGGACGTTGACGAAGCGAGAGTCCCGTCGATTTCCACGTAAAACTCCAAGACCGCATCACTTCCAGCGCCCCCGTCGGTCTCATCGACGAGGCGTGAGGGGCACTCGAAGCTGTCACCATCGCGGTCGCAGTTGAACGCGTCGGTCCCGTCCATCGGGGTGACCGTGAACGAGCTTCCGCTGCCATCGAGGATCGCGAAGTCGCCGACACCATTGGTCAGGTCCGCCGCGAACGTGCAGTCGTTGGCCGACGTTCCGTTGTCTGAGTACAACCAAGCTCCGGTTTGCGGCGCATCACCGCCCGCACCATCGCCATCGCCAGTCGCGTCAGCGTCGCCATCGGCACCGTCATCGGCGCCGTCATCCGCACCATCATCCGCACCATCATCCGCACCATCATCCGCACCATCATCAGCGCCATCGTCACCGCCGTCCTCCGCCGTTCCACCGTTTGCACCGTCGTCGTCACCATCGCTTGTGGTCACAACACAGCCAGCGCTGGCCAGCGCAGCGGAGAACAAGAAAAGAAGAGCTGAGGGCACTAGGGCATTGGGGCAAGGACGTCGTCGCTGCATATCGTGGCCGATGCGCGAGCCCCAGCAATCGATTGCGGCGATCTGAAAAAGATCACCGCCGAGCCAGCTCGCGCTCGACCTCGAGCACAACGCGGGTCTTGGCGTGGTCGCGGCCGTACACGCCGATGATCTGGGGCAACACGCGCTCGATGTGCGCTCGGGCCTCGTCAGACCGCCCCAATGCCACCAACGCTCGAGCCCGGACGTCTAGGCGGCTGGCGAGGTCGGGGTGCCGACCCACGCGCACCTGGGCGCCTTGCGCGAGGTCTGCGTGCCCGAGCGCGACCGCGGGGTCACCTCGCTGCAGAGCGATCAACGCCAAACCGTTGTGGGCCCAAGGCTCGAGTTGACCGAGGCCCATGTCGGCGTCCATGAACGCGAGCCGCCCCTCGGGACGCTCCGCACCGTGGGTGGCCCGGCGGCGTTCGACCCACTCCAGCATGCGCCGATACAGCGCAGCTGCCTTGTCGAGCTGCCCGGACGCAAGCGCGACGTCGGCCAGGTGGCCGCGCGTGTGGGCAACGATGAACGTATCTTCGCCATAGGCCCGAATACGGATCGCCTCCGACTCCGCGAACAACTCTGCCGCGGGACCCAGCCGACCCGCAAGGAACTCGACCTCTCCCAGATTCCCGCGGTAGTCCGCGCTGCGGGGATGGTTCAGGGCGGCCATCGACTCAGAGAGCGCCAGCGCGCGGCGATAGTGGCGCCCCGCTTCTTCGTTGTGGCCGCGCTCAAACTCCATTTCCCCTAGCAGGTTCAGCGCTCGGCCCAACCACGGTGCCGCCCCCGGCGTGGACTCAAAGCGGTCGATCGCCTCCTCAACGCTGAGTCGGTTTCTCGAATCCCCGCGGGCGGCCTCGTTGCTCTCGACCTCTCCGAGCAACGCATCAAGAAACAACATGCGGCCACGCAACCAGCCCTGCGAATCCCCCACGCTCAATCGCGCCTGCTCGAGCCACTTGCGAGCGGGCCCAAATCGAGCCGAGCGCAGGTTGGCGTTGGCCAGCTCCAGCGTCGCGACGGCTATCAAGACCGGATCACCCGCCGCCTCTGCGGCCAGTCGCGCAGCGTCGAGCGTCGCCTCGGTCGCGCCTTGTGAGGTCAGCCCAACCGTATCCGCACGATGCAACCCTAGCTCCAAGAGCGCCCAGCCCTGGAGCGAGATGTCCTCGAGCGCGCGCGCTCGAGCCAGCGCGTCGTCCAGCAGCGGTCCTGCTTCTTTGGACTTGCCGACGGCCCGAAGGGCGCGAGCCGCAGAGAGCCGCCCTTGAACGTCGCGACTACCCTCGCTTGGTTCAGGCTGCGTCGTGCGCCCCTTGGCGACCGGCCTCACCCGAAGCAGGCAACTCCGCGGGTCCGCGAGCCCAGGGGCCCCTGCCGCTGCGTGGGTCACCACATCGCGATCAGCAGCCTCGAGGGCGTTCACAAACGCGGAGAGATCACGAGCACGCCAGCTCAGGCACTGCTGCGCGCGCGCCTGATCGGATTGCTCGCTGAGAACGTGACAGACCTCGTGGCTCACAAGTTCGAGACGTTCGACGTAAGCCACGACTTGGGCGTCTACGGACTCCCACGACCTGTCCGCAAACGAAAACCCACTGCTCTGAAATCGGCTCTGGATTCGCTCGCGCGTCGCGTCGGGCCAGATCTCGGAGACACCGGGCGCTTGAACGACACACCGCTCGTCATACTCGCGGAGCCAGCCGGGCGCCGCCGCGGCGGCGACGGACAACCCGACCATGCCGAGGATGAGACCCATGCGGCGCATGCGGCGTTGCGCCCGATAGCGCCAGCGATTGATGTCCGTGGTCAACGCCGCCACCGAAGGGTAGCGATCGGCTGGCTCGATCGAGAGGCCTCGTCGGACGATCCGACCCAGCCATCGAGGCGCCCGCATCGGGCCCTCCAAGACGTGCCCAGCCCGCATACTCGCGTGAATTTCGGCAACGCTGTCGCCCGCGAACGGCCGGGTCTGATCGAGCGCTTCGTACAGGGCCACGCACAGCGAAAACTGATCGCTTCGCGGGTCGGCAGCCCCCTGGCCAAACTGCTCGGGGGCCATGTACGCGGGCGTGCCGCTACGGACGCCATCTTCGTCGCCAGCCCCCGAGTCGTCGCGAACGCGTGCTATCCCAAAATCGGACACACGAACCCGACCGTCGCTGCCAACGATGATGTTTGTGGGTTTGATGTCGCCGTGCACCAACCCTGCGTCATGCGCCGCGGCAAGGCCCAAGCTCGCCGCGACAAACACGTCGACAATCTCCTTCCAGGTGCGGACTTGTGCCGCCAGCCACCCCGCAAGCGTCGGGCCCGGCACGTACTCCATCGCAATGAACGCCTGCCCGTCGTGCTCGCCAACGTCGTAGACCGCCACTACGTGCGGGTGGTTGAGTCGAGCCAGGACCCGAGCCTCCCGCTCGACGGCCGCCGAATCGGTGGCCGAGTGCAGGAGCTTGATCGCGACCACACGATCAAGCTTCGGGTCCTGGGCGGTGTAGACGACCCCCGCTCCACCGCCCCCCACTCGACGTCGCACGGTGTAGCGCCCGAGCGTCATGGGCTCGGCGCTTCGACCAAACAACGCTGACGCGGCTGCCGCCCGCCACACCCGCGCATCGACGTCTGCCTCCGGCCGCACGCCGCGAAGGCCGGCCTCGAGCTCGTCCTTTCGCGAGCCCTCGTCGCTCATCGGGCCAGCTGGCCCCGCAGTGCGCGTGCCCACGCCTCGACGTCACTCGTGGTCGTGCTCAGCTGCGGGCCCCCTTTCATGAGCGCCTCCAGCTCGCACTGGAGCAGCTGCCGGGCACGTCGGATCCGCGTGCGAACCGTGCCCTCGGGTGCATCGAGGATTTCTGCCATCTGCGGACCGGTAAGGTCCTCCCAAAAGAACAGCTCCAGTACGACCTGGTGCTCCAGTGGGATTCTGCGCAGCGCTTCGAGCAGAATGCGTCGTTCTCTCTGCTTGGCGATGACCGAGTGCGCGCCCGCGCAGACTTGCTGCACTGAGCACTCGAGCGGATCGAAGCGCTGCTCGGACCGATGCCGACTCCGCAACTCCGCGTACAGCTCGTTGCGAGCGATCGCGAACATGTACGTGCGAAACGTGGAGCGCCCCTCGAACTGGCCGCTATGCTCCACGCAGCGCAGGAATGTGCGCTGGATCAAGTCGTCGACCGAGTCGGGCAACTTGTTGCGGAAGAACCGGCACAGGGCGTCAAAGTGCCGGCCAAAGAGGCTCTCGCCCGCCGCCGTATTGCCGCCGCGCCACGCCTCAAGCAGCGTGAGGTCATCCGGAGCGCCCATCGACGTAACCGTAGCACCCGCCCGTGACGGCGTCCTTCCAGCACTCCGCACAAGTCACCGACTCAGCGCGGCCCGCCAGCACGGTGCGGGGCTCCGTACGCATGCTACACCCGGCCCGTGGCTCGACCCCGCAGGTTCGCATGTGCAGCCGTGCTGACCCTCCCGATGGCCTTGACCGCCTGCCGCGAACCAACGCAGCCGACCACTCCGCCGACTACCCCGCCGACTACCCCGCCGACTACCCCGCCGACATCCCCGCCGACATCCCGTACGGATGAGGCGATTGTCTCCACGGTACACACCCCGACGGGCGCCGCGATGGGCTGGTCGCTAGTCCCCACGCGATTGCCTGTCGCGGTAAGCAACAATGCGGTGGCCTCCGTCACAACCGCCCGAGGCGCCAGCCTTGTTTCCATGATGGGCCTGTCGGCAGCCAAGACGCATGCGGACATCGTGCGGACAACGATGACATGGGCTGAAGGCACACCCTCGTTCCAGACCCAAAGCCCAACTCCCGGCCCGCTCGGCCGGATCGCCGCATCGGCTGTCGGCGTGCAGTCCTCCGTCCTGCTTTTTGGCGGCTACACCGTCGCCGCCGACGGACACGAGACATCGGTCCCGGATGTCCAGCGATTCGATCTCGACGCCGCGGCATGGTCCCCGTTTTCGACCATGCCCGTCCCCGTCGACGACGCCGTGATCGATGTCTGGCGTGATCGGGCGGTACTGGTCAGCGGCTGGTCCAACGTCGACAACGTTGCGCACGTGCAGTGGTTGCACACCGAGACCGGGCAGTGGAGTACGGGGACACCCATCACTGGGCCCGCCGTGTTTGGCCATGCAGGCGGCGTCCTCGGAGACACGATCATCTATTGCGATGGCGTGCGCCGTGCGAGCACGGCACCGAAGTACCGCGCTGTGGATGCATGCTTCCGTGGCGATATCGACCCCGGGCACCCCGAGGACATCGCGTGGACGCCCATCGCGTCGCATCCTGGGCCCGCCCGCTACCGAATGGCCGCGGGCACCTACGAAGAACGCGGGTGGCTTGTCTTTGCCGGGGGCACTGCCAATCCCTACAACTACGACGGCATCGGCTACAACGGCGTGCCGTCACAGCCAGTCCGCGACGTCTTTGCGTGGGACGGGACAAACTGGCTGGAGCTGCCTCCACTGCCCGAGCCCATGATGGACCACCGCGGCCTGGTCGAGGTATCGGGGTCGTTGTACTTGGTGGGTGGCCTTGATGGCGCGCGCGAGCCTTCCGATCGGATCTACCGGTTCGGACCTCAGCCGGACTAGGGGCTCACGACGCCTCGGTGGCCCGCTCCGTTCCAAGGCGTTGGGTCAGCCGGCTTCCCCCACAAAGGTCAGCTGGACCTTGCGGGTCTGCGATTCAATGTCCCGCTCGTTACGGGTGCAAAGCGGCTTGCCGTCCACGATGGTGGAACAGTCACTGAACGCACCTTCCTTCCAACCTACGATCGGGCCATCGAACTCGAGTTCGAAGCGCTGCCCGCCCGGTTCGATACTCGCAGTGGCGTTGCTGAACCGGCCGTCTTGGATGTCGACCGACGCTTTCAACCCGCTGTCGGACGCCTCGGTAATCTCAAACGTCCCATCAATACCCATGCCACCGAGCCAGAAGAGCTGGATCTTGCCGCCGTCGTAAAAGCGTAGGATTGCGCTGTTGCTCGTATCCGAAGCCTCGGCGCCCTGCCGATTGAAGCGGGTGAGTTCTTCGTCCCCGACGACCGTGATCTGGCTGATGTCTGCGGTGTACATCTTGTTCAGCAGGACCTTCTCTGGGCCGGTGCAACCACCTACCGCGATGCCTGCGAGGCACAGCGAGCCGACCGCGGCAATTGCCCGGACTTGAGAGAAAAGGCCGCGCGTCGTGGCACGGTACGTGTCGGGTCGGTGGTGCTCGTGCATCATGGCTCGACCCCACGTGCCCGACCGTGTGCGAGCGGATCACTCTCTGGCGTGTTTTCGTTCGCGGCCAGAACTGACAAGGCGCCAGCTGCATGGGCGCGGACCACCGTGGTCTCACGTTTCCGACCGCAGCGGTCAGACCTCGGCTCGGCGATGACCAAGCCGCACCTCACTCGGCCGCGTCGAGAGCCTCAAGCGGCCCGCACACCCAGTCGAACTCGAAGTCGACGTCCATCACCTCATCGCCGAGCCGTTGCAGAAGGATCTCGACACAGTTGCTCATCCAAACTTCCCTGCGCACCATGCAAGGGACGGGTACAACCCTCGTGAAGTCGCCGACGCGACCGAACAGCCGGGCCGGGTAGCTGTCACCGTAGAAGAACTGCGCAACGACGGTGCCGCCATCGACTGTGACTTCCGCGTGTTCGAGCGGAACGAAGTCGAGAACGAGCGCTTTTTGCCGCACGCCAGCCTCGCTCACGACGTCCACGACCGTCCCGACAATTGCCTCTTGTTCACCGACAATATCGGCGGCAGACGCTGTCGAATCTCCCGGAACCCTCGTGACGTCCTCAGGATTTGCCCGGCGAATCCCGGGACTCTGGGGTTTCCCGGGCCGCGCCGCTTGCCCGTGGATGAGTGTCCTGAGGATCTCAGCGGTTTCGTCGGCGATAGCGGCAGGCGTGCGCATCAGGTCCACCTCAAGTACGACGGGAAGTCACTCCCTTGTTGGTCGCCCAGGAGAAACTCCTCGTCCATGGGCAAATGGATCTTCCCGTCCCACGCCACGTTGGCCCCGTAGTGCAGCTTGGACTTGCCCGCAGCACTCGGGTATTTGTACAGGACCCTAGCCAATCCGCTGGCGTCGACTTCGACATCGAGAACCGGAAGCGTATACTTCGCCAACAGGCGCGCGACGTCGACACTGACGCCCGCCTTGTTCTTCGATACCGGCCGCCGTCGCGCTGGGTTCTTGAACAGGCCAAACGCGCGCGCGGCAATGGAGGGCATTGACTCTCCACGTGACGACTCCAGCATTGCGCGCGTCAGGCACATCCTCGGCACGTACACGAGCCACATGGCCTATATATTCTTGTGCTCTGGCATTCCACGTAGTGACCAGGCACGGCGGACCAGCGAGTAGTTTGCGTGCTCGTCGGCCTCATACGTTGGGACCAACGGTGAAGCGTAGAGCAACCACGAGGATGTTCTGTCCAGCGCAATGATGTCCTTGAAGTCGATCTTCTTGGTTCGATCGACAAGGACCAGGCGCGCCAATCCCAGCGGCCGCGCCTTCTTCAGCACATCATCTGTGTGCCGGGCGAGCGCGACGCCATCGGCCGGAGTCATCGACCTCCACACGCCCACTCCTCTCAGCGGGTTCTTCAGCCCCCTGACACTCGCGGTCGGCGGACCGTCGAAGTTGCCGCTGCCCTGTCGGACGGTCTCTTTGTCACCGGCACGCCAGACGCTCAACGGGTGCCCCTGGAGGACGGTCCGGCTCTACAAGGGAACTGGATGCCCACCGAGGGCACTCTACTGGTACGGATTGACCGCACCGCCGAGGGCTATCGCTACACACGCACTCAAGGCGGAGTCCGCCGCCCGGGCGGGTACTACGAGGAAGGTGCCCTTACCCTCGTCCAGCTCGATTGGCGCCACTACCTGCGCGGGGTCCTCGAGCAGAGCCAACAGGGCGCGCCGCATGCCCGCATCAGCGTTGAATTCGAGGTGCTGTCGTCAAGCCAGCTCCTGCTGCGCGGCTCGATCTTCGCTGATGTCCAAACCGGCGAGGTGCAGGAGTTCTTCGCGGTCAGACATTTACGCGGGCTCCAAGTTCGTAGCGCGGCGGAAGCGGTCTGGCGCGAACCGAGCTTGCTGTCCGCACTCGATCGTCATCGCCCGGCGGGCCGACATGGTGTAGGCCGAGCTCTCTCCCTATTGGACGCATAGGGTCTTCGCCTCGAGGGCGACCGAAACTCCAGCGTAAAGCCCGGCAACCTCACGACCTCCCGTTCGAGCGAACGGGAGTTCCGTCCGCATGCGCCCACCATCGTCCCGTTCAACCAGGGTGCCCCGGAAGCCGTCGCGCCAACTCTCGACGCGACAATCCTCGACTCGTGGGCTAAGCTCGGGTCTGGTTTGTCTCAGCCGGCATACGCGCGCAGTCTGCTGCAGATGGTCATCGCGGTGCTCATGGCGCTGACGGTGTCTGGGGCGGCTCATGCGGCGCATGAGGCGGTCGAAGACCTCGTGCATGTGGCCACCGAAGGGCACTCTGCGCACGGCAACGACCATCCCGAAGGACGGCGTGCCTCGGGGACCGAGCACGATTGTGCTGGCTTTGTGCACCACTGCCAGTGCTGCACGACCGCGGTCGCCGCCTGCACCACCACTGCGCTGAGCGTCGACCCCGCCCCCGTGAGAGAACTCGGTGCACCGACCACCGATGCCGTTGATGCGGCTGGTGTCCACGACCGCATCGACCGGCCGCCCCAGCACTGAGCGACAGATCCCACCCGAGATCCGTCTGCAATCCGAGTTCAGATCGGCCGCACAGACGCGCGTGTTCGGGCTCCCATCCGTTCGTCCCACCACGACGGCGTCGCCCCGCGATGCCGTGACGCTGGAGTCGAGATGTTGCTGTCGTCACTACTTTCGTTGTCGTTCCTATCGTTCCAACCTCCCCCATCCTCGCCCTGCCAAGGGCCACTGTCCCGCGACAAGGTCGTCGCATGCGCACGGGCGGCAAGCCCCCGTATCGCTCTCGATCGGCTGCGCGTTGGTGTGGCTGAGGCGCGTCGCGAGAGCGCCCGCATCATCCTGCCCGCGAACCCCGTGCTCAGCGCGAGCGTCAGCCACCGCGCCAACACCACCGGACAGCAAGCGGTCAACGCCACAGGGACACTCTCACAGGAGATCGAGGTAGGCGGCCAACGCCGCCGTCGCCGAGACGTCGCCAACAGACGCGTCGAACAAGCTGAGCGCGGCATCGCGGTGAGTGAGCGCGATGTCACCGCCGAAGCACTGCACGCCTACTTCGACGTGCTCGCGGCCCAAGCGGAGGCCAAACTCATCGAGCGCTCACTCCAGACGGCGCGCGCGCTGGTCGAGGTCGCACGCGAGCGCGCTGCCGCGGGTATCGGTGCGCCGATCGATATCGACCTGGCCGCCGCCGAACGCACGCGAACCGAGGAGCAAGCCGCGCTCGCGCGAGGCCGCATCGCGGTTGCCTCCACACAATTGGCAACCCTGATCGGCTTGGATCCCGACCGAGGGCTCCCGGAGGTTCGCGGCGAGTTACGACCCTTCCCGGTCGAAGGCCCCGGCGGAACTCGCGGCGCGCAGGCCCGCCAAAACCGGCCTGAACTCGCGGTCGCCGACGCCCAACGAAAGACACAGCAAGCCGAGCTTCGCCTCCTGAAACGGCGACGTCTGCCCAACCCGAGCCTCTCGTTTTTCGTGCAACGCGACGGGTTCGACGAGCGTGTCATCGGCGGCGGCCTGTCGCTCCCGCTCCCGCTCCCAGCTCCATTGGGCCGCGTCCGCAAGGGGGAGATCGCAGCCACGCGGGCGCGTATCGCCGAGGCCGACGCTCAACGCTCGGCGACCCAGCGAACGGTGACTATGGAAGCGGCGATCGCCCAGCGGACGTACACGGCGCGACGCGACGCGGTGAGCGTCTACCCCCCCGAGGTCATCGAACCGGCCCAGCAGACCCTCCAAGACCTTGTCGAACAAAGCGAGAGCGGACGACTCCCCGTGCGAGACGCACTGGTCGCCCAGCAGGCACTGCAGGACATGCTGTTGCGGGCCATCCACGCCCGCCATGCGTTGGCCACGGCATCGGTCGAACTCGCCCACGCAAGCGGCCAACCGTTCGAGGGGGGCGGGCAATGAGCCGCACGATACGAGTCTTCTTGCTCTTGTTGGGAGTGGCCGCCTGCGATCGCGCCGCGCCCGACGGTGAGCACGATGAGCCTGACCACGACGACCACCACATCGACGAGCCCGCACACGAGGCGCGGCCGCGCCGCGTCGAGCTGTCCGAAGTGGTGATCCGCGACGCGGGCATCGAGACCGAAGCTGTGGCAACGCATGTCATTGCCCGGACCGTTCAGCTGCCGGGAGAGATCGTCGTCGACCCCGATCGCAACGCCCGCGTTGGAGCCCGGCTCGCTGGCATTGTCGAATCCGTGAGCGTTCGCCCTGGCGACGCCGTCGCCGAAGGGGACGTTCTGGCAACCATTCGCGCCCCGGGCTTGCAGGCACTGCGGGCATCCGAGGCCGCGCTTCGTGCTCGCGCTGCGTCGGCCCGTGCCAACGCGGAGCGCCTGAAGACGCTGGCCGAAAAACGCATGGCCAGCCAGCAGGAGGTCACCTCCGCCAAGGCCGACGCCGATGCTCTGGCTGCCGAAGCCCACGCCGCCCGCGAGCGGTTGCGCGCGATCGGCGTGGGGCGCAGTCATCGCGGCCCGATCCTCTTTCAGGTGCGCTCCCCTATCACCGGCGTCGTGACGGAGCGGAGCGTGGTCGCCGGAGATCCGGTCACCGAGACCTCGGTTCTCGCGACGGTCGTGTCGGTCGAGGAGGTCTGGTTCGTCGGCCACATCTTCGAGCGCGATGTGCCCAACGTCCGCGAGGGGAGCAGCGCCGTCGTGGTTCTCAACGCGCACCCGGAGGAGGACTTCCAAGGAACGGTCAGCAGCGTCGCCTTTGAGGTCGACCCGGGCGCACGCACGCTCTCGGCACGGATCCCGTTGACCAACCGCAAGGACCAGCTGCGACTGGGTCTGTTCGGCACCGCGTCCGTCGTCATCGACGGGGGTGAGCGCCCGCCCACCCTCGCAGTCCCTCGCTCAGCGGTCACCGACGTGCATGGTGAGACTGCCGTCTTTGTACAGCAGTCCGACGGGCACTTCGAGCTGCACGCGGTGACGCTCGGCAACGCCGACACCACGCGGGTCGAGATCGTGCATGGGTTGCGCGCGGGCGAACGCGTCGTGACTCAAGGCGCATTCAACGTCAAGAGCGCGCTCCTCCGCGACAGCTTCGGAGAGGATCATCACTGATGTCCCTGTTGTCCGCCATCGTCGAATGGTCGCTGCGACAGCGTCCGACCGTCATCTTTTTTACGTTGCTCGTCGTGGTCTTTGGCGTCCGCGCTGGCGTTCAGCTGCCGATCGATGCCGTCCCCGACATCACGAACGTCCAGGTTCAGGTCATCACCTCGGCGCCGGCCTTGTCGCCGATGGAGGTCGAGAAGTACGTCAGCATTCCAGTCGAGCGGGCGATGCAGGGGCTGCCGCAGGTGGAACAGGTGCGCTCCCTGTCCAAGTACGGCATGTCGATTGTGACGATCGTCTTCGAGGACGACACCGACATCTACTTTGCTCGGCAGCTCGTCAGCGAGCGCATGCCGCACGCCGCGGAGGCCGTGCCCGAAGGCTACGGCTCGCCGGAGATGGGGCCGATCAGCACCGGGCTCGGCGAGATTTACCAGTTCACCGTTCGCAACGACGCCATGACCATGATGGAGCTCGAGGAACTCCTCGACTGGTACATCGCACCGCAACTTGCCGCTGTACCGGGGGTGGTCGAGGTCAACAGTCTGGGCGGCGAAGACCGGCAGTACCAGGTCGTGCTCGACGGTCCGCGGCTGCAATCGATGGGTCTGTCGATCCGAGATGTCGTCGAGGCCCTCGAGAAGTCTAACGCCAACGCGGGCGGCGGCTACATCGAGCGCAACCGCGAGCACATCGTGATCGGTACTGAGGGACTCGTGACGTCGTTGGACGACCTGCGCAACGTGGTATTGGGCGCAACCCCACAGGGCGCCCCGATCACGGTGCAGCACGTCGGCGAGGTCAAGTTCGGCCCCCGACTCCGCCGAGGCGCAGCCTCAATGGACGGCGAGGGCGAGGTGGTCGTCGGCCTGGCCCTGATGCTCATGGGCGAAAACCCGCGGGAGGTCACCGAAGCGGTCAAGAAAAAGCTGGACGACATGCAGTCCAGCCTGCCCGACGGCACGCGTATCGAAGCGTTTTACGACCGATCGCGACTTGTCGACCGCACGATCGCGACCGCGGCAACGAATCTGATCGAAGGCGCGGCCCTGGTCATCCTCGTGCTCCTCTTGCTCCTCGGGGACCTACGGGCTGGCCTCGTCGTCGCGCTCGTGATCCCGCTGTCGATGCTCTTCGCACTCATTGTGATGCGCGCGCTTGGCATCTCAGGCAACTTAATGAGCCTGGGGGCACTCGACTTCGGCCTTATCGTGGACGGAGCAGTGATCGTGGTTGAAAACGCTGCACGCCGCCTGGCGGAAGCCCAGGGCAAACAATCGGAGCCACTCACGCTCGCCCACCGCACTCAAGTCGTTCGTGACGCAACGATGGAGGTTCGGCGCGCCACCGTGTTCGGAGAGGCGATCATCGCGGTCGTCTACATCCCCATCCTCACGCTGACCGGCGTCGAGGGAAAGCTCTTCACGCCAATGGCAAGCACGGTGCTTCTGGCGCTCGGGGGCGCCTTCATTTTCTCGCTGACCCTCGTGCCTGTGCTGGCCAGTCTCTTGCTTCGCCCTGGGCGCAGGCACAGACAAACCCACCTGATGCGCTTGCTACTGGCGATCTATGAGCCCGTCCTGCAGCTGACCTCGCGCCACCGCGCGGTCACGCTGGCCACGGGAGTCGTGGTCCTCGGCGGTGCCGGCTACGTCTCGACTCAGCTGGGTGCCGAGTTCGTGCCCCAGCTCGACGAGGGCGACATCTTGGTCGAAGCGCAGCGGCTGCCGGGCGTTGCGTTGTCGGAGTCGGTTGCTCAAGATCGACGCGTTCAGCGAGCCCTGCTCCCGATCCCAGAGGTCGAGCACGTGGTGTCCAAGACAGGTTCACCGGAGCTCGCGATCGATCCGATGGGAATCGGGCAAACGGATGTCTTCGTCAGCCTCGTCGACAACGACCAATGGCGCCCTGGTCTGACCAAGGACGCCCTGGCCGAGGAGATCAGCGCGGCGGTGAAGCAGGCGGTGCCGGAGGTGGCGGGCTCGATCTCGCAACCGATCCAAATGCGCACCAACGAGTTGGTTGCTGGCGTGCGCTCCGATGTGGGCATGATCGTGTACGGGCCCGACCTCGACGAACTGGTGCGGCTGGGTGACGACGTACGCGCCGCCGTCGCGAGGATTCCGGGGGTCGTCGACCTGCGGGCCGAACAAGTCGCCGGACTGAAGTACCTGCGCATCACACCAGACCGCGGGCGTTTGGCTCGTTACGGGCTGACCGTCGCTGATGTCAATCTCGCGGCAGAGGCGATCAGTGCCGGCCACGCGGCGGGGGCGGTGCTCGAGGGCGATCGGAGTTTTGCGATTCAGGTCAAGATCGACCACGAGCCGCAGGGTGACCTCGAAGCGTTGGCCCGGCTGCCCTTGCGCTCGATGAGCGGACACATCGTGCCGCTCGGCGACGTTGCGGATCTGCGGCTCGAGGACGGTCCGGCGGCGATCAACCGCGAGGCGCAGTCCAGGCGGCTGATCGTCGAGTTCAATGTTCGGGGCCGACCTCTGACGTCGGTCGTCCGCGACGCTCAGGCCGCCGTGGACAGTGCCGTGGCGATGCCCCAGGGCTACCGCGTCGAGTGGGGCGGCACGTTCCGCCACTACGAAGACGCCACCGATCGACTGCGGGTCATCGTGCCCATCGCGCTCGGGCTCATCATGTTCCTACTCTGGTCGGCGTTCAGCTCACTTCGACTGGGGTTGGTCATATTCCTCAACGTGCCCTTCGCAGTCGTCGGCGGGGTCGTGGCGCTATGGTTGCGGGACATCCCGTTTTCGATCTCTGCCGGTGTCGGCTTTATCGCGCTGTTCGGAGTTGCGGTGCTCAATGGCCTCGTGTTGGTCACGGTCAGCCGCGACCTGGAGCAGCAGGGGATGGCCCCGGCGGCTGCGATGCTGCGCGCGGCGTCGCTTCGACTGCGCCCCGTACTGACGACGGCGCTGGTGGCTTCGCTCGGCTTCGTACCGATGGCCCTGTCCACCGCACCGGGCAGTGAAGTGCAACGGCCGCTCGCCACGGTCGTCATCGGTGGGCTGATCACGGCAACGTCTCTGACTCTGCTGCTGCTGCCCGTCGTCTACGGACTGGTGCGTCGGCAAGGATCACCGCAGGGTTCCGAGGGCTGAAGTCTCTTCTAGGAGGTTTCGTTGGACACGTCTGCGGCCCCGGGGCACGAAGCTAGGCCCCGAGCGCGCGCTCAAGGCGCTCCGCTACCCTCCTGTGCGCTTCGCGACCGCCGTCGAGCGTGATGCGCACGACTCCTGCGGAAATTCTCTCGTTGAAGATCGGGTCCGCCAGAACTTCATTCTCCACAAGGATCGCGACGCGCTGACCGACGTTGCCCGCAGACATGGTCTCGAGCACCTCACCGCCTGGCTTGGACAACTCGACCTCGACATGGTCCTCACGGAGTCGCACGCCCGTCACGTCCGACGCTCCGATTGCGGGCGAACTTCGGACGACCCGGGCGCCCCACTGAGTCGCGGCTCCAACCGACCAGCTCGCGCGGCCGAAACGCAGGCCGTGTGACGACGGGAGCCGCCACTGAACAGGCAGCGCGCCGAAGAACGCCTCGAGTGCCGGCCTGTGCTTGGCGAGCGCAACCCGGCTGCCATGCACGAACGCGTGCCCCTCACGCCCATAGTCCGGCACAACGACCGACTGCACGTCGTCGACGGGCGCGAGCACACCCGCGTCCACGAGCGCATTGAGACAGGGGACCCCAGTCGTCCCGAACGGGGTCTGGGCATCGATGACTACGGCCTCGAATCCGGACGGGGCGCCCAAAGGCGGAGAGGACGGCGGGGCCGCGGACACGCCTCCGCAGGCTGAGACTCCGACCGCTGATGCCGCTACCAGGAACGTTCTGCGTAATATGCACCCGACTCTGCCAGCCCTGCAATCCGATCTGACGAGGCAAGGCCATCACGGTTCCGACGGGTGCGGGTGGAAGTCCGCACCGGTAGCCGTACCTGGCCCACGACACACGCTAGGGCGCGCGAGCTTGCCAATCTCGGCGGCCGTCAGCGCCGTGTCGTAGATCCGCACGTCGTCGATCGCGCCGTTGAAGTAGGCGTCGCCGTCCTCTTAGCCCCAAGAATCGCGTGCTGTCGTTTGCACTGACTTGACCTGTACCACCCGTAAGTTCCAGCGCACAGGACTCCACACCGTCAATGTAGACCCTCATGGTCTGATCGGCGACGTCGTAGGTTGCCGCCACCTGGGCCCACTCCCCCGCCCGCAGCTCCATGTTCGTTGGGCAGTTGACGTTGCCAAATGCGTCGGACTGACGTGTCCGGAGCGGTCATGTGCAGCGCGGGCGCCATCGTCATGCCATTGAGCCGCAGCGAGAACAAGTCCCTACGGCCCACGATCGCGGGATGAATCACGGTCGCGGGGCCAGCACCGCCATCCACGCCGCGAGCGTGAAGCGCTCGGTGAGGTGGTACGAGTCGGCGGGTTCGACCTCGACGTGACCGGAGATGCCGTCGACCGCCAGAGACCCGTTCAGCTGCCCCGCGGTCCAGACGGTCCCGCCCTGGACCTGGCCATCGTGCGGGTCGCTGCCATGGTCCACAGCGATGTCCCGCGCGTCGTCGATCCGCCACCAGGAGATGGGCGTTGGCACGATCGCGCCTGTCGTGTCCCCGGAGCCGATGAGTCGCCAACGGGCCGCCGGTTGCGTTGGACGTGCCCGTGAGCGTAGCAGGCCGTCGCGGTTTCGCAGCGGAAGGCGTCGGTTCCACACGAGCTGGCTAGCGCGCCGCCCAGCGCGGCCGCGGCTGTGCTCACGGCCTGCCAGAGGGATCGCACGTCCGAGGGATGATACCTCAGCCTGTTCCGCAGGCGAGCGAGGCATCGAGGACGCGGCCGGTGCGGACGGTTGGCGGCGGCAAGCGCCAGGGCAGCCCACGGAACGATGAACTCTGAAGGCATCGCCATGGCGTGGCAGTCTCCGACTGCGCTCAGCACTGGCGGGACCGTCGAAAACGGCGTCGAACCTCGCGAGTCCGGGGGCGCGGCGCAGGCGAACGTGCGTTGGGGTGGCCGTCATCCGGCTCAAGCCCCTGATTCCGCCGCCCGCTCCTCCGTCATCGAGATCTCCGCCGCACGACAGGCATTGGCGAGGTCGTGTACCCGGAGGCGGGTGACAGCACGAGGGCGAGTTGCTGTGTCGCAGACGCGACGCCGCGGGACAACGCGATCGAAAACTCGCAACGTTCAACCGGCGTCGACCTCGCGACCGAAAAAGACACGATTGTTGTGACGGGTCTTCCGTTTCGGGCCACTCACAGATCAGGGCAGGGGATGCTCGCAGGGTTTGCGGCTCCAAACGCGAGTCGTCGAACATCGACCTTGGTCCGCACGAGCGGACCACGCACTCACATCGAAGAGCACCGCCGCGAGCGAGGCGTTTCGTTGAGAGGCAACCGAGTCACCCAAGTGGTGGCTTGCGTCGGGATGACTGCACGCTGTGTGGTCGCCCCGAGTTCAAGCACTGCTGTGCATCGTTGATGTGCAGCAGTGCCGCGGCATCCCCTGCGCCTGAACACGCCAGCTGCACGTCGCTCGAGGAGCCGCGTGCGGCTTGCATCACCCCATCACGGCAGGACCCGCATTCATGAAAACCCAACGCCACCTCATCGCAGCCGCATTCACACTGTTCACACTCGCCGCGGTACCGCAAGCCGCCTGGGCGGTAGCCGGCGGTTCCGTCACGACGCAGCTCGCCAATCCCCCCGTATCCGGAGACCCTGACGGAACGTGCAGCCGGTGCCAAGTGAATGACATGACCATCGGCTCGTCGAGCACCTCCGCAGTTCTTGAGCTGTACTTCGAAGACAACGGCGGTGACCTGGACGCCGACATCCAAGTTCGTGTTTTGCTGGACAACGGCGGAACCCGCGAGGTTCTTGTCGAAGACGTGGAGTTGGTGCACCAGGAGACAGAAATACTCTCGATCCCTTCGGGCAGCGACTGGGACTGGGATGATGCCCAGTACGCGAGAGTGCAAGTCCACCAGGCTGTGTGACCGATCGAATCAGCGAACGAAGACCCGGTAGTCCTCGACGCGTAGGCTGGGCTGGTCGCTTACATCGATCACACGCCACGCATCGGTCAGCCACTGCCCCGGGTCCGCGGGAACTACGCCCGCGTTGGAGTAGAGGGCGCGGCCCAGCAGGGCCGCGCCCTCAGCCTCTACCTGCGCTGTGCTCGCGACCACAGCCTCCGAGCCAGCACCGAGAAAAGCAGTCGCCAGGCTGAAGCCACCGTGGCCCACGCGGTCGTCCATGATGCCAGTGCGACAGCCGAGCAGCACAGCCGTACGCGGCACCCGGGTCATCATGAGTATGTCGGGCACGCTCAGGCGGCCGAACTCTCCCAGCGGGATGAAGGAAGGTTCGGACGCGGCCCCTCCCGCGTAAGGCGGCCAGCGACGAAACCGATCGCGGGCCTCGTCCCGATGGGCCTCGAGCTCGCCAGCCGGGTCGGCGTAGTAGGCATGACCTTCGTAGTGGAAGTGGTCCGTAGCGGCCACGGCCTCCCTGGCTTGGCTGGCCATCCGCTCATCGCTACCGATGGCCTCCACCTGCCATCCAGCCGCGCCGAGCAGTCCAGCGAGCCTACTCTTCTCTCCCGCCGTCACCGGGTTGCGCTGATCGGTGAGAACCAAGGCGTTGTGCTTGTCGCTGCGCGTGTCCGCGTGCGGCGGTAGCTCAAGCCCGTAGACGACCGGGATCGCCATCACCAGTGGTTTGTGCTCTCGCCCGGAGTCTCCATGGAGCCAGGGCAGCGCGTGCACCGGAATCGCAACGGCACGCCCAGACGCCAACACCCGAACCCTTGACGCGCGGCGCAGCCGAGGCGCAATCGGCTCAAGGAGAAGCTGCGCGCTCGACTCAGGAGTGACCGCTGCGCTGAAATACTTCGGCAGCACGCGGTGGGTGACTCCCCGCTCGTCGGAGTCGAACACATGAAGATCTTCTCCCAAGGGGAACAGCGCGAGAAGGTGTTCATTGGGTTCCCGAGCGCGAAGCTGCTCGCACTGGGGGCGGCCCCACGCCGCGCCGCGCGCAGAGAGGATCTCGAAGGCGTCGCGGGACAGCTCACGGCGTCGCCGCTCTGCCTCCAGCTTGGCGCCCTCGTGCTTGGACGCAGCCCATTCGCGCGCGTCCAGGTCAAGCAGCCTCTCGTATGCGACCACAGCATCGGTGTATCGGCTGACGCGGGACCGCAAGTTTTCACGGTCGGCCTCGTCGAGTCGCTGATGCAGCAGCCCCAGCTGTGCCATGCGGGCCTGAGCCCGTCGCACCGTGCACAGGGCGGCCTCGAACTGGTTGTCGCCGACTTGCAATGCGACGAGTCGCTCCGTGCCCTCTCGGTGGCGCGTTGCGGTCCCGTTCCCGGGAACGCCCAACGCAGTCAACGGAATCATCTCGTCGAGCAGGACTTCGCTGTCCTCGTACGCAGCGGCAGCCTCACTGCGCTCGCCGAGAGCCTCGTGAACACGTCCACGCAGCACCGCCGCACGCCAGCGGTGGTGCGGCCCCACCGCATCGCGCTCAAGGGCCGTCAGCGTCACCAGCGAAGACCGCAGCACCGCCGCGTCGGCCGTTCCCGCGGAGGACAGGAGAGCACGCATCCGGATGTCCACCGCATGCGCGTGCGAGTCGATCGTGAGCCGTGCCTGGTCGAGTTGGTCGAGTCGGCGTAGGGCTTCTGTATGATCACCCCGCTGCGTTGCGAACTCCGCGAGTCCCAGACGGGCCTGGTTGCCCCCCGCTGGATGCGTCGCGAGAACCTCGCGAAGCAGTCCCTCCGGGTCCTCCTGCGTGCGCTTCCCGGACTGGAGGCGGAGATCGGTGCTACCGATCAGTGCCAGAAGCAGTGCGCGGTCCCTCGGACCGGCGTACGCGTGGGCCAGGCGGTTCACCCACACAATCCAGTGCGCTGCGGCCTCAACATATCCGAGCTCCGCAAGCACGTGCGCGTACGGGGCAAGTGCGTCGAAGCTGAGACCTGTGTCTCCGATGGCGAGCGCTAGCTGCCCGCCACGGCGGTAGGCTGTGGCGGCCTCCACCAAGCGCCCACGGCGTCGCAGCGCGTGCGCCAGGTAGATCGCGATCCCGGCCCGGCCCTCAGAGAATCGTTCGGCGGCAGGCTGGAGGCGCTCGAGGAACCGCAGCGCGAGGTCAGGGCGCTCGATGCTCCATGTGATGCGGAACGAAGCGCCGAGCGCGAGGTTGATGGCATCACCCAGGAGACCCTTGGCCAGCGCGTCTTGGACGACGCGATGGTACTCGCCGATCGCGGTCTCGTCGCCGTTCACAAGCCTCCGCTCGAGCGATCGGGTAGTTTTGGACAGTGTGTCGCGTGCGCTCCGTTCGTCCGGTGCGAGGCGCTCGGTCGACCGCAGCGCCAACCCCCACACGCGGCCCCCCTGCTCGGCTGGAAGCTCCACCCGCAGGGACTCCAGTGCGGGTCCGGGAAGAAGCGGTCGGTAGCCGCGGCCCGGCTGATCGTAGTGGTCGTCCTCGCGGGCGCTCAAGGGCGACCAAGTGTCGCCAGTACGAGCCGTGATCATTGGGGTATCGCCAGGATCGTGGACGACCCAAAGTCTCAGCGTCTGGCCGGGTTCGTAGATGCACTCGATCGGCCCCGTCGGAGGGCCGAGCACCGTGACGCACCCGCCCACTTCGACAACAGGCCCCTGTCGCTCCTGCACCGCCACCCGCGCGGGCGCGCTCGTCTTTGTCGGCTTGGTCCACTGGCCCGCATCTTCCGCGCTTGAGCATGCCAGGACCGCAGCCGCCAACGTCGGGAGGAGCACGAAACGTCGGGTCGCGGGTACCATCGTGTTGGCCACATCACCGCTCGATGCACAGCGTGCTGTGGAGCCACGTCACGCCCGGGTGCTCGGGGCGCTTGCGTAGCTCGCCTAGCGGAGGGGCATCCAGTGCTCGGGCGATCGCGAACGAGACTGTCCAGCGCCCAATGGGCAGATCTAGATCCGAGACGTTCTGCTTGATTGTCAGCACACCATCGGCGCCAACGGTCGACTTCAACGTGAGCGGCTCGCCGTATTCGCGGCCCCCCTCTGCCTGGTTGGCAAACGCCACCACAAGCAGCTCGTCTGTGATCGGCACGGCGGGCTTCAGGTGCACTTCGAGGCCACCATCGAGCTTGTAGCGCTCGCAATCATCGGTGATCGGCGGGTTGTCGCCCAGCATCTCGCCAGTGAACTGGCCAACCCACTGCGCCTGGTATCGGGGCATCGGGTCCGCGATCGTGGGCTCGGGGCCACGCAGCACAAACCAAGCCAGGAGCACGGCGGCCGCTGCGGCCAACACGGCAGCGAACGCCATGGCGGGCGGACTGCGTCTGGGCCGGGTCGTGGGGAACTGCTCACCCAGTAACTCTTCCCGTAGCCGTCGACTGGCGTCCGTCGATGGCGGCGCAAACAGGCGCGCGACTCGGAGTTGCTCCGCCTGGTCCTGTCCGTCTGCGGGGGCGCGTAGTGACGCTTCGTTCGGAGAGACCTCTCCTTGCGCGACCCTCCACAACACCTCGTCGTCGTCGAGCTGCGCAAGTTCGAACGTGATCACAGCCTGTAGTTCTGACTCTCTCATGCCCGAATCCTCATCGGCTTCTCACAACCCGATACTGCCCATCGAAACCAGTGCCGCTACGATCCCCGTGAGCACCCCTGCCAGAGCACGGTCGTTGGACGCATCGGGTGGCGGCGCACCGTCTAGAAGGTCGCGGGCCAACAATGCAAGCTTGTCCTTGAGTCGCTCGTTGCGCTTGTAGAGCGCGCCCTTGCTCTCGCCGAGTTCGGCGGCAACGACAGCCATCTTGCGTCCCTTGAGCCGAATCTCTCGAAGCAGGAGTAGGTCCAGTTCCTCGAGTTCCTCACGCGCACGCTCCATGAGTCGCCGAAAGAAATCGCTCTGAATCATCTCCGCGACGAACTGCGATGTCTTGCTGTCCTTGATGTCCTCGGGTTCGAGCGTCCGCTTGGCGGCCGCGGGCGACTGTCGCCGCTGAGCGTAGATCGCTGCGAGCGCCTGTTGGTACGCGAGCGTTCGAATGAACGAGCCGAGTTTTCCCCGCTTGGGATCGTAATAGCCGACCAGCTTTGCGCCGCGGTCGAGGAGTCGACGCCATACCTCCTGCCGGATGTCGTCGACGTCGTCGAAGTACGCCGAGGCCCGACACGCCCATCCCACGCCGTAATTGACCGACGGAGAGTAGAAGTCGTAGAGCTGTGACATCGCGCGGCGCGCGGATGCGTCTTTGCCCCGAAGCGCCTTGAGAACGATGCCGTCGTCGAGTTCCTCGCTCTTCGAGCGGGGGGCAGCACTCACTCGACTCGTCCCCGCCGTGACGGATGATTGCCCACCGTGCGGAGGTCAGTCGGGGTGCGAGGACCGGCCTCTCCCATCGGGCAGGCCGCGCGAGTCGATGTGGGACGGAGCCGCAATAGCCCACTTGTACCCTACTGCGGTGAAGACCGTGGCGCGTTTTGCGATGGGGTTCGACCGGCCGCGCTGGACACCCGTAACCGACTGGTTGCTTCTGTTGCATCCCAACGCTCACAGTTTCGACGCGAGGTCTTCTCCAGAGGACAATAGGGGGGTTCGCACGCGGCTTGTAGGTCTGTGCAGGCGGGCTGACAAGGTAGGGCACCAGTTCGTCGACCTCTGGGTCCGCAACACGGACGAATCGAAGCTCCGCGTTGTACTCCCTACAGCTCCGGCATGAGCTACTGAGCTAGCGTGGGGGCCGTCGGCGCGCCGACGACGTCGACCGTGGGTGGCGGGGGCTCGGCTGCAGGTGACGGTGTCGCGGGGGCCGCCCCCGCCTGCGCAGTATCGGCCGCGGGGGGACACTGCCCCGCTTTCGCACTACCACCGCCCGTCAAGTACGGGCAGACAGTCCAATCGCCCGGCTTCCCCGAGTCGTCGAGCAGCGTTGTGAACAGACGGCCTGCGAGCTTGGCCTGGTCCTCGTCGATGCCGATCGCTTGCAGCTCAGCGACCTGCAGGACGACGACGATTGGGCCTGGGCAGCTGTCCAGACCGTCGGTGGCCCACACGTCGTCCGGTGCGGATCCGACCTCGTCCACGAAGACCGGAGCTGACGAGCCGGGTATCTGCGCCTCCAGGCGCTTCGCCGTTTCCTCGGCCCGCAGCAACCCCCTGGTGTACCCGATGCAGGCATTTGCATGTTGGGCCAAGACCGCGGCCAGGCTATCGGCCTGAGCTCTACCCGTGGCCGTCAAACGGCACATCGACGTGTCCCCTGCGCGACATCTGTCCTTGCCCGGGTTCGCCTTCCCCTCGCTACTTTTCTGTTTGCCCTCGCTACCGTTCTCCTTGCCCTGAAGACACTCCGCCTTGGCGGTTTGGCAATCGCCGCCGCCCTCCGGGCAACTGAAGACGTCACTACACGCCTCCGCTGGCCGCACCGCGATCACGACATGCGACGCGGCTCTACTGCCGGCTCCAATACCGGAACCACTTCCGGCTCCGCCGGCCGTATCAGCCACGGGGTCGGGCGTGGTCGGCAATCGCGCGGCCGCGCCGAGGCTCAGCAGGATGGCGCGCTCCTCAGTTGCGTTGGCTTCGTACCGGTCGCTGAGCCGTTCGGGGATCAACCGGCCGCTCTCGCGGCGGCGGGTGATTCGGTTGCTTGCCCGGTATCGGCGCCGTCCGAACACGCACGCCTGGCTCCAATCCGCGGCTCGATCTGCCGCGCACCCCGGGGTGCCCGTACAATCTCGAGTCGTCACGCCCGGCGGAGCAGAAATGAACTTTCCTCCTGAATGTAGATATTTACATCGATTTGTACAGCCGCAGACCAACGTACCGAGCATCGCCAGCGCCGCCAACTCCCGTAGAGCGCGCATCAGTTGGCCCCGCTCGTCGTAGCGGTCCGGGCTCGGCCCGAGAACGCAATCAAAGCGCGGACGATATCTAACGACAAGGTGACGCCGACGTAGGGCCGAGCGATCGGCCAGATCTTGGGCGTGAGGTCGGAGTCCTCGACGATGAGCTGGCCTTCGCGCTGTCCGGCGCGGAGAAACTCGCCCTTGCGGACAGATAACCCCGCGTTGAAGCTCAGGCCACTGATCGGCTCGAACAGCGTGCCCAGGTAAAACGCGTCCGCCGGGTCCGTGAAGTCCAGGTCGAGACCCAGCTGAAAGCCCAGGGAATTTGCCGCGCCACGCTGCCGGTTTATCTTTCGGCACGCTCGTCGTCCGGGCGCGATACACCGCTTCTGCTCAGCGAACGACTGGAAGATCCCCACGCGACGCCCGCCGGGAAAGACGTTGAGCATCGCCGCGAGAGCCGGGGTCGGCATCTCGTGCTCGACTGCAAGCCGCTGCGCCCCGCTTCCGGGTAGCTCCTCACCTACGACATTCCGCTCGCCCCTGAAAGTGAACGGCACAAGGAGCCCGAGGTCGACATAGTAGCGCCCCTGCACGACAGGGAAGCTGTTCGTCGTCTTGACCGCGTCGGTGCTCGTGTTGTGGGTCGCCTTCGAGCGATCGGCCGAGAATGCGATCTCGATGTTCTGAAGTGCGTCGTCTTTGGCGATTGTGAAAGGCAGCTCCTCGAGTACGGTGATGTCCGCATCCTTCGTGCACATGCGTAATCGCTCGCATTGCCGCTCGAGACCGACGCCTTGGGCGGCCTTGGGGTTGGGTTTGGGGGCGGCGTCGGCGCTCGGATCGTGCTTGAATAAGCGGTCGCTACTTGTGACGTTCTTTGCCACGATCTTGAAAGTGACTTTATCGTTAAGCTCACTGCAGCCGATCACACGAACCTTGATCGTGTGACCCGGTCGAAAACGCTTGCGCGTCTTGTCGGCGTTAATGTGCACGCCGGTCGCGGACAGGCACACGATGTCACTGTCATCACAATGCTCCTCGAGCACGGTCTTACTCTGGATGCGCGTGACCTCGTTCTTGGCCCCGTCGGCTCGCCACTGCTTGTCGATTTCATCCTTGCACTGGACGGCACCTCCGGCCGCAGGCTCGACGCATTCCGGTGTGAAGTCTAGCTTTGCGCCATTGACCTTGCCCTTGCCACAGACGGGGGGCTCCGGGGTGGACCCGAGGAGCGCCACCATGGCGCATAGTGTTGCGATCTTCATCCCGTTACTCCCATCGAAGTGCTGCCGGCGTCGGTGGATCCGGTGCCGCCGCTGGTCGTTCTCAAGCCTGTGGTCGTCGAGTCCGAGTCGCCCGTGCCGCTTGACGACCCCGTACCTCCCCCGGATGATCCTGAGGTGCTCGTGCCTCCGCTGGCGGTGCCAGACGCCGCGGTCGATGCGGCACCTGAGCCGGCATTCGTCGTGCTCCCCTCGGTCGATCCGGTACTGCCGGCGGGCACAGGCAGCGTCTCGTCGCCGCATCCGCAGACGTTGGGAAGCACGCAACAGGTCGAATAGACCGGCTCGCCGATTGCCTGCGAGCACGGCACGAGTTCCGGCGCCCCGCCGGTGGAGGCGCTTGAGCCGGATCCCATCGACGTTCCACCGTCAGACGCCCCGAGTGTCGAAGACCCCCCGCCGTTGTCGAACAGCAGCGCGCGCACCAGCGCGGTTTCGCCGTCAATCGAAAAAGAGAGATTGCGCAACGTAAGGTCGCTGACCCGCACGCAGAGGGGTTCACCGGTCCGCCCCTCTTCGTCGGTAAGGGTCCCCCCGTCGACTATCAGCTGCACAAGATCGCCACCGTGGGCTTGCAGCTTGAGGACACCCCGCGAGGACTTGGGATCATACGTACCGACCT
>Ga0316189_10000826_pt1 | contig 30998 bp, 33 predicted proteins | sample LowCovwburrow_MG_FD_204930 | JGI IMG/M metagenome (GOLD analysis project Ga0316189, IMG submission 204930) | Coastal sediment microbial communities from Maine, United States - Lowes Cove worm burrow | ecosystem: Environmental > Aquatic > Marine > Coastal > Sediment | place: USA: Maine...
TCAAAAAGCGATCAGAAGGAAAGCATTACATGGTTGCATTAGTTGCCACTATGCATAAAATGGTTCACGTTGTTCATGCTGTATGGAAACGAGGGAGGCCCTTCGTCCAAGAAATAGAAGTGGAGGGTAAGTAAAAAGTTTGCCCTCCTTATTTTATTTTGTAAAAAAGCTTGACGACATATAGTTAGTTTGGGGGGTAATGAGCGGGTATAATGTTGATTTGAAGTACAGTAGTAAGGACCGCTTCATTATCCCCCAGCTCTTTTTGGTTCGTTTTTGGAGGCAAAAATGAACAAGTAACAAGATAACAAAAAACGTAGGTGGCGATTAGCCGGAATTAATAGGGTCCTAGCCACCATTCCTAGCGCAACACCTTAATGAAATCTAAATTCTCTCAATCAAGCGCTCCAAATCCTCCTCAATGATCAAAGCTTCTCGGGTAGGAATTTGCGTATAGCCCTCCTCATACATACGATCAAAATGACTAATCAATGAGTTGTAAAAACCGGCCACATTCCACAGCGCAATGGGCTTTTTCTTAAAACCAATCTGTTGCCACGTCAGCATTTCAAACAGTTCATCCATGGTCCCAAAGCCACCCGGTAAAATCAAAAATGCATCCGAAAGTGCTTCCATTTTATCCTTCCGCTCAGCCATATCTTTCACCTCATACAACTTCGTCAAACCCTCATGGACTAGCTCTTTACCCATCAAATTTTTAGGGAACACACCGAATACAGAGATTCCGGCCTCTAATGCTGAGTCAGCCACCACCTTCATCAAACCAGAATTCGCACCCCCATACACCACATCCATACCATGACCCCTTAGAATCTCCCCTAAGTGAGACAGTTCCTGGGCAATGATTGGGTTTTTCCCAAGACGTGAGCCGCAAAAAACGGCAATGCGCTTCAAATCAGTCATAAGATTGAGCTATTTTTTCTCCTCCTCCAAGGGAAGTGCCTGCTTAGACTCATCAATTGAAGGCGTACACCCTTCATCATCCTCAAGAATGAGTGAGAGTGAGGCAACACGATCCGCAGCCTTCAAACGCATCACATAAACCCCTTGAGTGGCTCGACCTGAGGTCGGCACTTGATCAAGTGGCAAACGAATCATTTGACCTGCTTTAGAAATTAGAACCAAGTCCCCCTTCATATCAGTACTCAAAACACGAGCTCCCATCACGCGACCTGTCTTCTTTGTGATGCTGGCTGTCTTCACTCCACTTCCCCCTCGACCTTGGAAACGGTAAGCACTCACCTTTGTCGTTTTAGAAAGACCATTCTCCATCACCACCAAGAGCCGGCTACCCTCCTCATGGTAAACCACTTCCATGCCCACCACTTCATCGCCTGCCTTCAAACGAATGCCACGCACCCCCATGCTCGCACGCCCCATTGATCTGACATCCCCTTGTTTAAAGCGAATACACTGACCATTACGCGTGATGATCAAAATTTGGTTCCCATCACAACTCGGACGGACCCAGTCCAAATTGTCTCCATCCCGAAGCTTAATGGCAATCAACCCAGACTTTCTCACATTTTGAAAATCTGCAATGGGTGTTTTTTTAACCGTTCCTTTTCGAGTGGCCATAAAGAGGAAGTCACCCCCTTGCTTAGTGAGGTCAAGCATTGTCGTTACATTTTCATCTTGATCAAGCTGCAACAGATTAACAATCGCTTGCCCCTTAGCGGTTCGACTCGCTTGTGGAATTTCGTAAGCCGGTAGCTTGAAGACCCTTCCTCGATCCGTGAAGTAGTAAAGATCATCATGTGTTTTAACATGCAAGATTTGTGCAATCTCATCCTCATCCTTGGTCGTCATTCCAATGATCCCCTTGCCACCACGCCCCTGTGTCCGATAAACTGTAGGACTCATTCGTTTGATATAACCTCCTGTGGTTCGAGCCACAATCATTTCTTCATTTGGAATCAAAGCCTTGGCATTGAATTTACCAATCGCATGAGGGACGACTTCGGTACGACGCTCATCCGCATATTTTTCAAGGATTTCATTGGTCTCCTCCTTAATAATGGCCAACACTCGCGTGGGGTCACCCAAAATAGCTTCACACTCCTTGATGAATTCAAGTTTGATTTTAAGCTCATCTTCAATCTTTTTTCGTTCAAGTCCCGCTAAAGTTTGAAGTCGCATGTCCAAAATTGCCTTCGCCTGAATCTCACTCAAGTTGAACTGTTTGATTAAATTCTCCTTTGCAATTTCTTTAGTGTCAGAGGCTCGAATCGTAGCAATCACCGCATCAATATCATCCAAAGCGATCTTAAGCCCTTCAAGAATATGAGCGCGGGCCTGAGCCACACGAAGTTCAAACTCTGTTCGGCGTCGCACCACCACTTGTCGATGCTTCACAAATTCCTCTAGAATGGTTTTTAAATCAATGAGACGGGGTTGAATACCATCAATCAATGCGATCATATTGAAACCAAACGAACTTTGAAGACTAGTGAACTTATAAAGTTGATTGAGAATTTTTTTAGGAAAAGCATCTCGCTTAAGCTCAACCACCACCCGCACCCCCTCTCGGTTGGATTCATCACGCACGTCTGAAATACCAGAAACCTTCTTATCCCGAACTAAATCCGCAATGGCTTTGACCAAATTTGATTTATTCACCTGATAAGGAATCTCAGTAATGACAATTTGAAAACGCCCTGACTTCCTCTCTTCTATATCCGCCCGACCACGCACCTTGATACTTCCTCGACCTGTAGAATAAGCCGTTTTTATCATCTCAATGTCATAAATCACTCCCCCTGTTGGAAAATCAGGCCCTTTAATGAACTGCATCAGATCCTCAATGGTCGCCTCTGGATGATCAATCAAATGAAGCAAGCCACGGAGCACCTCGCCTAAATTATGAGGTGGAATATTGGTCGCCATCCCCACTGCGATCCCCATTGAACCATCCAAAAGCAAGGCAGGAATACGAGAAGGTAAAACAATCGGTTCTTTCAAACGGCCGTCATAATTGGGACGAAAATCAACCGTGTCTTTTTCAATATCAGCCAACATTTCATCCGTAATCTTCTCCATTTTAGCCTCGGTATAACGCATGGCCGCGGCATTGTCTCCATCCATAGAACCGAAGTTCCCTTGGCCCTTTACCAATGGATAACGCATGGCAAAATCCTGAGCCATCCGCACCATAGAATCATAAACCGCGCTGTCTCCATGTGGATGATATTTACCGAGCACATCCCCCACAACAGTCGCTGACTTTCGGAACTTAGCCCCACTCCGCAATCCCAATTCATGCATGGAATACAAAATCCGTCGATGCACCGGTTTGAGCCCATCTCTCACATCCGGAAGGGCCCGCGAGACAATCACACTCATCGCATAATCCAAATAGGACTCCTCCATTTCTTTAACAATGTCCCGATTGGTATCATTAGCACTTAAATCAAGCGGATTTTGAAATTCTTGGTCACTCACTCGTATGTTTTGATTAATTTTTTAAGCTGGATGCTGGAATCAGTTCATATCTCACCTGAGGTAGTTTAACACAAAAAAGCGTCAGGATGAATATTAAATGCCATGAGCCAGATAATTATAAACAAAATGGAGTCAGTCAGATTTGATACGATTCAACCACCTCTTATCATAAGGGCCAAAAACACCTACTAAAACCCGACGCTCATCTTCAACTAAAAAATGTTGCTGCTGCTCCTTAATTCTGTCAAGAAGCACTAGGCCATCATTAATATATTCATCTGCACTAATGATTTGTTGAGGACGGATACTCAATTGAGATGATTTATAGATTGGCTTCCACATAGCAACAGGAAATTTACCCTGGGTAAAAATGCAGTAATAGCGATGCCGACCCACTTGCATTAAAGCTAAAAGATCAGTTTTGCGATTTTTTAATTTTCTATGCTCCGCAAGAGTAATCACACTACCAGCTAGCTCAACTCCATCCTCAAGGGGGTAAAAAACTTTTTCATCCGATGGCAGCAATGTTGCTAGAGACTCTTCAACACTTTCTGTTCGAGGCATACTTTAATGAGGCTATAAAACTAAGAAATAATTATAATTCAATAGCTCCCATTTTGTCAAAGCTCACACCCACTCAATCTCTTTTTTACCATGAGATTTAAGGTAATCATTCGCCTGAGAAAAGTGCTTGCAACCAAAAAAACCACGATGGGATGAAAGGGGTGAGGGGTGAGGGGCTTTTAAAATCAGGTGCTTAGATTCATCAATCATCCAGGCTTTTTTTTGAGCATAAGCGCCCCACAGCATAAACACCACATGCTCATTTTTTTCGGAGATGAGTCGAATCACTTCATCTGTAAATATCTCCCACCCTTTGCCCTGATGAGAGCCTGCCCGATGTGCTAAAACAGTGAGGGTGGCGTTGAGCAAAAAGACTCCTTGGGTGGCCCAATGTTCTAAGTTTCCATGCGTGGGAGGAGTGAGGCCAAGGTCGGACTGGATTTCCTTATAAACATTTTTCAAAGACGGTGGCGTAGGCACCTCTTTATTCACCGAAAAACAAAGCCCATGCGCTTGGCCAGGCCCATGATAAGGGTCTTGCCCCAACATCACCACCTTAACCTGGTCAAAGGGGCAAAGGTCAAAGGCATTGAACATCAATTGAGGCGAAGGAAAAACTGGCTTATTCATGTACTCCCCTCGAACAAAAGCGGTCAGCTCTTTAAAATAAGGCTTCTCAAATTCCTCAGCTAGGAGGGCTTTCCAGGAGGGTTCGATTTTGACGTCCATGAAGTTAGTTTTTATATTGAGAAAAGGTTTTTAATCAACAAAATTGAGCTTAACATCCAATAGTGATGAATGTAAAACCGGTCATTGCAAAACACCAAGTTACGAAAGAATGATTATGGCAGCCTCAGACCAAGCGAGGTTGCTTTTCGCCGTCAAGTTGAGTATAGCAAAAAAAATTTTGGAAAGACCGCCATTTAGGCGGTCTCTAAAGTCAAAGGAAAAAATCAAAAGAAAATTAAGACTCAAGTTTCAAATTGACCCTTAGCACGCCGCGCGAACCAAGAGAGCGATACCGATAGTCAGAAAAGTCCACAAACGAGTCCACCCCACCACGGTAGTCATCCCAACCGGCATAACGAGCCTGCGAAGCATTTAGCGAATCATCATTAATCCAAGTACATGTACTCCGTTCAAACTGACCTATGTTCATGCGGGCATATTCACCTGTATGATTCTCATCATTACATTTTAGGAAGGGAAGTCCACGAACCATAAGAACCGATTGAAGGTTAATTTTTTGGGCTGCCTCAGACATTTGCATTTCAAGCGGTCTGCCTTCTTCATCCCGTTTAGTAATATTGAAGTATTCCTGACCTGCCATGACATGAGTTTGACCATCTTCTCCTCTGTAGACAATGCGGGTTTGCCTTATTTTGGCCTGCAAAAAGTTTTCATCTCTTCCATAAGCTTCTGCACAATCATCTTTCATCACAAGTTGACCCGCTTCATTGAGTTCAAAAAAGTCTAAAAGTATACCATCTTCTTTCTGTAAATCCACTTCCTGTAAAAAGGCTGCTACATCTGGGATGGCTCTGGCAATTTCTTCACCACTGCAAACCCTGCCACGCACCGTTCGCTTAGCTTCTGAAAGGGCGTTGATAGGCTGTACAACCAAAGGCATCAGCCTTGCATCTATTTCGGCAGATTCTTGTGCTTCACTTACATCACCAGTAGGTTCAACACCAGCACTAGTTCCTCCTCCAGAAGCTAGACGAGCAAAATCTCCACGAACCAATTCTCCCAAATTTGCAACTGCCTCAGGGTTACGTACATCAGTTGCTGCTTCATGCAGCGTTTGTGCTTTAGGGCTGCGTCCAATGATTGAAATAGCTTTAGCTAGAGCATTTCTGTCAGAATCAGTTGAAGGTGTTTTCATAAGAGGTGAATTAGAACGAAAATTCCGAAAATTCGACTTTGAAGTGCAAATTTATCAATAAAAATATATTGTGTCAACCCTAAATTCGACAAAATTAAAAAATCATTTCTCCATACTATTCAAAAGTTACAGCAAATCGGCTTTAGCAAAGCGTCTATCCCGCCTTTTCCCAAAGCGATAACATTTAACAATCCCCTAACTTTCCCATTTGCGCAAAGTGTTCGGGTGGCAGTTCAAAAACTCGGAGGCCTGCTTTAGGGGAAAAATCTCTGGCAGGGATTTCTATATTTCATGATCTTAAAGAAAAAACTAAAATAAAAAGTCTTAAATCGTTCTAAATATCAGATTTTATCTACCAAAATGAATATCACCACAAAAACTCCAATAATACTGAAGTTCTTATGGCGGAGAGTGAGGGATTCGAACCCTCGGGACCTTTCGGACCAACAGTTTTCAAGACTGTCGCAATCGACCACTCTGCCAACTCTCCACGGGAAAGTTTAGGCAAGGTCATCAAAAAAAGCAATATTGTAAGAGAAAAAAGATTGACAATATTAAATTTTTTAAGTATAATGTACTTATTAAAAAGTAACTATTCTTAATCGTAAATTATGAAAAACCTTGATAAAAGAAATAATAATATAGATGTAGATACAATTTTATCTCAACTGAATAAATATGCGCATGGTGACGCCAGAGCTGCTAGAAGAAAATTGGAAATGATTTATTTAGCAAATAGAGACAAAATAGTCAAAATGAATGAAGCCGAGAGACAAGCCTTATCAAGAGTATTTAAAGCATACGGAAAACCAGAATTAGCAGATGCAATCGAAAACCCTTCAATTTTGAATGCACGTGAAGTTTTAAAATTGCTAGATGCTGATAAAAAAATTGTTCTCCATACTAATAACGAAAATAGAGATGAAGTGCTTGAAGAAAATGAAGAGGCAATAAAGGATCCAAACACTGCCATTTTGTTTGGACATGATATTAAAAGTGGAACAGCAATGATTAAACTTAACGGATTAGAACTCTTTTTCAATCATAATGGGATAGAGGGACATGATGGCTATATTCTATATCGTAAAGGAAGGTGCGTATATGGGGCATTCAGGACAGATCAATTAAAAGAAGCGGCTAACTTTCTAAATCACCCAGAAAAGACCCCTCCATCTATCCTGAACTCTGTTGAAGAAGTAAAAGCAGCCCTAGTAGATGAAGGAATTTCAGAGGAAAGAATTACTGTCAGCTGGTCAAACGGAATAGACCGGCCTAAAATTTTTATAGATAATGACGAAACTGAAGCACTTTCTTATGGTGAATACGGAGGGGGAATAGTAACCCTACATTCAAAAAAGGGAAATAAAACAGCAGGAAATTTATCAGAAATTAGAGACCTTTCCCGCACCCTCCTTTACTGGAAGGCTTAAGAGAGAAAAAGCTCAAGGAATAGAACGCTAAAATGAAGGCGAGATTCGTGAATCTCGCCTTCATTTTTTCCCAATCACTTATTCCCCCGATAAACCCAATACGAATAAATCACAGGTGCCAAAACAATCACCACTAAAACAGAGGCAAACACCCACACACTTGAAAGCTGAAGCCAGGCCTGAAGCAAAAAGAACAACCCCCCTAGCACAAAGAGCCACCCCGTAAAGCGCTGAGATTTTTGCCATACTTCAGGGTCACTCAAAGTCCACGGCGTTCGCAATCCCACAAAATAGTTTTGACGAACCTTGCCCATGTAATTCCCCAACACAATAAAAAGAACCCCCAAACCACTGAATAAAATTGGAGACATCCATTCATTTTTATCAGGATAGAAAATCATAAAATACTGCATGAAAAAAACCAGCGACAAAAAGAGTAAAATAAGGGTTTGAATCAAGACATAAACCCCAGAAAATTTTTCATAATTCTTAGCCCGCGGGTCAATTTTAGCCAAAAAAGGAAATAGAAAAAGAAGCAACAAAGCCATTCCAGGAATCAGCCACGCTGCCCAAAATTTAGCCCCCCAGTCGTCAGGCATTCCCTCAAGATTCCAATGGGTAGGAATAACATCTGGCAAAGAGGGGTAAAACACAATCGTGACAATGAACATCGCTGCTACCAGAAGGGAGCGAAATATAAAACCTTTGGTCATCATATTACTTGGACTTAAAAAAATTAAAAAAAAGTTGAGCCATTTGTTCAAATACAGACAAGTTGAGAGAATACTTGATGAACTGCCCCTCGCGTTCAGCCACCACCAAATTGACCTGTTTCAGGATGGAAAGATGATGAGAAAGCGAAGCAGGAGTGATCTTAAAATGAGATTGAATCTCAGTCACCGTCATGTCTTTCTCCTTGAGTAGCGTTAAAATTTCCCGACGATTTTTATCCGACATTGCCTTGAAAACTGAATCCATTTCATTAGATAATTAGATGAACATCTAAATATTAAATTATTAGGAAGGGGGTGTCAAGAAAAAACGTGATAGAGTAGAGACGCAAAATCTTGCGTCTCTACATTACGTTTTTTTTAAACTTCAACGCCAACGAATTCACACAATAACGCTTCCCCGTCGGCAAGGGTCCATCCTCAAACACATGGCCCAAATGCCCTTCACAGTTTTTACAATAAATCTCCGTCCGCCGCATCCCACGTGAATCATCATTCCGGTAACCAATCACCTCCTTGCCCGCATAAAAACTGGGCCACCCACATCCCGAATCATATTTAGTTGAAGAGGGAAACAAAGCCACATCACAGCCAGCACAATGGAACATCCCATCCTCTTTGACATTCAAATACTCCCCCGTCCCTGGAGCCTCCGTCCTCTTTTGGCGAAGCACCCGATACTGCTCAGGACTTAGCACCTCGCGCCATTGCTCATCTGTTTTTTCAACCATTTTTTAAATCGCTAGAAACGACAAACCAATTCGTCAACCTACTCACACGTGTCGGGAAAGGATTCAACTGCCTGAGCAAAATGAACCGTAATATACACCTTTTGATTGGCCTCATCCACGGCTAAACCAAGACCCATTTGATTGAAGTCAGATCGAATGATGTTGTCAAAATGAGGGCTAGACTCCTGTCCCTTTTCATTGATAAATTCGTTGAAGATAGCCTCAAGAGAAGCTAGCAATTCCTCCGTACAATCAGATGAATCACATGTGTAGGAGTTAGAGGCAATATTCTCCGCAAAGACATAGCCTTCCAAAGCCTGAAAGGTAATGCCTAAATCATCGAACCAGTCACTTGTGGTCACCCCCTCACCCCGATCATGAGTGATTGATCCAGATGTCTCGTTGCTTTGAGACCAAATATTTCCAGAATAATTCAAAGCCTCATGCAATTTAAGCGTGTCAGCATTGTTTTCTGCACGAACATTATTGTGCCACAAGAGCCATGTATTTCGAACCTTTTGCATGTCCACACTTGATGGTAAATGTGTGTCATAACAAGCATTAACATAACCCTCTCCAGGGTTTGGAGCAGGCTGTGAAACCTCTTGACTCACTGGATCATCTGCAAATCCAAATGACTTAGATGATTTATTCGTCACATCCTTCAAAATACGCCACATCATTTCAGCCATCTGACCGCGGTCCACTAGCTCATCAATTGAAAGGAAGGACGCAGGAATGTAATTTCGATTTTCTAAAGCCCCAAGATAAACCTCATACCATTGTTCACCTTCAGCGCCTTTTTTAATCTCAAAAGTATTGACCAAAATTTTAGCGGCCTCTACAAGATTAATCGATGTAGCAGGTTTAAATTCCCCATCAGCATACCCCTCGATAATGCCAGCATCTTTGGCATAACAAACATAACTAGAAAACCAATCATCCTCAGCCACATCCACAAAACAATCATCTGCCGAACTAAACGGCTCGCTTCCCAACTCCGCTCCCACGACAATTTTGGTGAACTCCGCTCGATTGACCGGAAGCTTTGCTTTATAGAATCCATCCGGATACCCCTTGATAATTGCCTCTGACTCCAAATAGCGAATCGCTGTTTCGTATTCATGACCCACGACATCGGGCAATGTATCACCTGACACAATCGGATCAGCCTCCAGTGGCTCCTCATGCTTCACCGCACGGTCATTCCCCACAAGCACCTCTTCATCCTCAAGGTTTTCCTCAGGAGTTTCCACCACCTCCACATAATCCGAATGAACAAACCCCTTACTCCCATCCGTATGAATGATGTAATACCACTCGTTCAGCTCACCAATCACCTTCACCACGTCCTCAGCATCGAGACTATTGATAACCACACCAAAACACACCCCATCACGCACGTTCAAACTATCCGTCACTTGAACAAAATAATCATCTGTCTCATCAATGACCTCACACTCCTCATCCGTCACTGGCACTTCCTCAGCAGGCAAGCCCGTACCCGTCACCGAACCAGGCTCAATGACCACTTCTTCATGACCCAATTCATCCTGAGGCGTGTCAATGGGCTGAGCGTATTTCCCCCACAAAAAACCATATTCTTTAGTAACGGGATGCTGAACATAAAGCCAACTAAGATAATCTTCACTCCCCTCCTCAACAGGAACTCCTGTTTCAATCTCTCCCACCACCCAGGCCATTTGGCCCTTTGCAAAAGAACCAATCACCTGGCTTTCTGGACACTCATCCGCCTCACCCCCTTGAATGCTAGATCGAAAGTTAATACTAGAGGTAATTTCAACCATATAGTCAGTCACGTCGTCCACAGGCTGAGTACAATCCCCAGCATAAGTAGGTTGAGGCATTAAAAAGAGCCCCCAGACGAACATAGACGAAAAGAAAATGGATAGTACACGTTTTTTCATGATGTTTTATTTTTAGTTTTTCGAGCTCATTCTAACCCTTCAAAACGTCAGAAGCAAGTGATTTTCTCGAAGCCAACGCCTCCATTTTTTATGATCTGGAATCTGAACTTCAACCAAACTCCAAAACGCTGGGGAATGGTTCATTTCTTTCAAATGACAAAGTTCATGGACCACCACATAATCAAGCACCTCAGAAGGGCCAAGAATAAGACGCCAATTAAAATTTAGGTTTCGCTGAGAGGAGCAACTCCCCCACCTGGTTTTTTGATCTCGAAAAAAGACCCGATTAAAATCAAACTGATAATGCTGATTGAAATGACTCAAACGCTCCCGAATGACCACTCTAGCTCGGGCTTTATAATAAGCTGGTGAGTGCTCCAATTTAGGCCGTTCCTCTCGCTTTTTTTGTAATGCAGACCACTTGTCCACAATCCATCCATGGTGAGAGCGAATGAAACGATCCACAAGAAGCTGAGGCATCCAAGGGGGAGTAACAAGAACCACCTTCAACCCATGAGAATCAATTTTTAAAGACAAACGCTTCGCCCGCTTTGTACGCCTTATTTCAAAGGGAATCTGCCATTGGTTAATTTCAAGGATAGACACAATATTTATTATAAAGGTTAACCATGCTAAAATCGAATCAACCTTAGCAAAATCACATGCCAACCAACAAACCACAAGACGACTTTGAAAAATACAGTAGCCCCAGCCCATGGAATCAAAACGATGATAAGTGGGATAAAATTAGGAACAGCCTACTACTCACTGCGCTCATCATTGGTTTGGGAATTTTAGGCCTGGGATGGTACGGAAACGGGGAAATCCTAAATGGATTCAATAAGCTCATGGAAAGCAATATTCCCTACTTAGTTTTAGGAGGAATAGCCCCCCTCATCATCCTGGTTATCTTCATCATAAACGTCAAAAAAGCGACTAAAAACAGCTACAAAAAAGTTGAAGAAATTAAAAAAAATTACCATCAAGACAAACAAACAAATTCACTTGAATCTGACCCATGGCAAACGCTCATAGGCACCTTAAAAACCCTATCAAAAGGTAAAAAAGCAGCCATACCTGCTAAAATGAAACGCATCGGATGGATCATTTTCTTCTTCATGTTCATACTCCCCTACATCCTAAATTTCATTGGAAAAATTGGATGGGAAGGCCAAATAGAAAGCTACATGGATGTAATGGAAGATGGCATTCCAAAAGATCTTGACGCCTGGCAAAAGGAAATACCTCAACTTAAAGACATTCAAATCATCACCCCCTAAACCATGAAACGAGGACTCGACCCCCGCACAGGCTACGCCCGCTACGCCAATGAATATGACGAAAAAGAAAAATTCTGGGAGAGCTTTGAAAAAGGAAGTTTTAATCCCTACATTGAAGCAGCCAATGAAAAAAAAGTATTGGATGCCGGTGCAGGAACAGGAAGAGTGAGTTTAAAATTAGCCAAAGCGGGAGCCCATGTAACCGCACTGGACATCTCACCCGACATGCTTGGCCTATTGGAGCAAAAAGATGACACCATCAAAACGGTCATTGGTGACATGGAAAACATGCCTTTTGAGGATGAAAGCTTCGACATGGTGTTTTCTAGCATGGCCATGGTTCACTTAAAAAAAGTCGACCATTTTTTAGACGAATGCTACCGCGTTTTAAAAGACGATGGCATAATGGTCTTGTTGAACATTCATTATCGAAAACCTCAGGTTCTTTATGATGAAAAAGGAAAGTATACAATCGCATGCTACAACCATTTCCCTCGCCACGTCGTTAAGGCAGCCGAAAAACTTGCCTTTGGGATAGAAAAGAATGAACTCATCACCGAAGGAGATGATGTCTGGGTCAGTCAGTTACTCGTGATGAAAAGGTAGTATAAAGATTTTTGGAATTAAAAATTTAAACCTAAGAATCAATTTTGATCTCCATCATCATTCCAACACTAAACGAAGCCAACTATCTCCCTAAATTATTAGAAGATTTAAAAAATCGCCCCCTTCCCCAACACGAAATCATTGTGAGTGATGGCCATTCAAAAGACAATACCGTCAAAATTGCCAGACAAATGGGCTGCAAAATTGTCACCCATCCAAAAAAAGCCAAAAAAGGCCCAGCCATACAACGAAATGAAGGTGCTAAAATTGCAAAAGGTGAATTATTATTATTTTTAGATGCTGATACTCAACTTCCAAAACACTTTTTTAAGTTGGTTTTAAGGGAATTTAAACAAAGAAAGTTAGACGTGGCAGGCTTCTATTTTGAATTTAATAATCCAGGCTTAAAATATAAAATAAATAGTAAAATCATTCAGTGGGGACTCTTCTTATTCCATCGCATTAGGCCCGTAAGCGTAGGTGCGGCAATCCTTGTAAAAAAAAGCTACCATCAAAAAGTGAACGGTTTTAATTCAAAAATAAAAATAGGCGAAGACCATGATTATGCCGCACGCATCAAAAAGGCAGGGGGAAAGTATGGACTGATAAGAAGTAAGAGAATAATTTTCTGCACCCGCCGCATGGAACAAGAGGGATTTTTAAAAGTTTTTCTCGAATGGAAAATAATGTCCTTCATTCTATTTGGCCCTCTAAAACACAACTCAGTGAATTATAAATTTGGAGAATATGACCATTAAATTTTCTCCCACACCTCTTCCTGACGACACAAAAGCTCAGAAGCCTGAGATGGCTTGTCCATAATCAACTTCACCAAACGCTCCATGCGCACCTGATTTTGAGATCCTTTGACCAGAATCAAATCTCCGGGAATCAACTGGTCTTTTAAAAATTCACCTGCTTTTTCAGACTCAAAAAACGTATAAATACCAGACTCTGGCATGCCGGCAGACATCGCACCTTTTTTAAGCGTTTGAGCCTCTGGCCCCACTGTGATTAAAAATTCTGCCACCTCAGCAGCCAACTGCCCCACAGCAATATGCGCTTCATATGATTGCTCTCCCAATTCATTCATGGTTCCCAAGGCTGCAATTTTTCGAGGTGCTTCCAAAGCTCCCAAAACCTCCAAAGCAGTTTTAACGGTAGTCAGACTCGCATTATAAGATCCATCCAAAATATGCGTCTGGTTTTTTCCATCAACAGGATTCAAACGACTGGGAGGCAATTTAAAATCAGAAAGCGATTTAGAGCAGAGTGAAAGAGGCATTCCCAGACTCAAACCGACAGCAATCGCTGGCAAACAAACATAAATCTGAAACGCACCTATCAAAGGCACCTGGCACATGGCGGACTCCCCCTTGTAAAAAACCTCAAAATTCAAACCAGATGAAGTCGCTTCAACATTCACCGCTTGCAAATCACAACGCTCTGATTTTCCATATGTAATACGCGTAGCAGCCGTCTCCATAGCAGCAACCAAAGGGTCATCTCCATTTAAAATAGCAATGTCTTCGGAGGAGAGATGACGAACTAAGGTCGCCTTTTCATGAGCAATCGCTTCCAAACTGGCAAATTGACCCTCATTCATATGAACAGGCTGTACAGCCGTCACCACCGAAATATGAGGCGGGGCAATATCAATGAGTTTTTTAATGTCCCCAGGACCATCAGCCCCCATTTCGAGCACCATTTTTTCAGGAGCCTTTTGAGTCAACTTTCTAGAACGCTTCAAGATACCAAACCAGGCCTTTGGGGAGGAAAAACCAGATTCTTTTTCACCCAAAATTGCTAAGCTCATCCCCAAAGGAGTGTTGAAACTTTTTTGACTCCTTTGCACTTCAAATTTTGACTTTAGAACGGTATAAATTGCCTCTTTGGTACTGGTCTTTCCCACACTCCCCGTCACCCCAATCACTTGAATTTCATTTGATTTTAAAAAGTAGCGGGCTCTAGAGGCTAAAATAGATTCAACGATAGATTTGATGAGCTTTTTCATTTTATTCTTAGTGAGATTAAATATAATGATTGATAATAAAGTGACAAGAGGTGATGAATAAACAGGGTGTTAATGGAGAAAGTACTCCTTAGGATTGAGCCCTTAAAATCAAGAAAACAAAATAAACAGCGTAGGCAATTAAAAATTGCACCCCCTCCTTTCGGGTGACCTTGTGATGCCCCCCTGTGAAAGAGAATATAAAAAGAAGCAGAGTCGCCCCAATAAAAATAAGAATATCCGTATTGAGTTCTGGACTAAAATCAATCGGGCGAATGGCAGAGCTGATTCCCAATACCCAAAAAATATTGAAGATGTTTGATCCGACTACATTTCCAATGGCAATGTCTGTATTTCGTCTATAGGCAGCCACCGCAGAAGTCGCCAACTCAGGCAAAGATGTTCCCAAGGCAACAATGGTCAAGCCAATAAACGCCTCACTAAGCCCAAAACTTTCAGCAATCGTTTCCGCACTAGAAACCACCCACTGACCACCAAAGGTTAGGCCAGCTATCCCTACAACAAGCATCACCAAGGATAACCAGACCGGACGCTTCGGCGCCTTGTCGGCATCATTTTTTTCCTTACGCGCCAAATCAAAGGTGTAGTACAAAAAGATGGCAAAGAAACTCACCAAAATCAAACCATCACTTCGAGTTAATGCGGAAGTGCCAGCGCCATCGATCAAAACATCATTGGCCACCAAAAAAAGAACAACTGCGGCGAGTAAATTGAGGGGAATTTCTTTCCACGTCGTTTGACTCTTAACTTTTAGTGGATGAATCATCGCCGACACCCCCAAAATCAAAAGAATATTTGAGATGTTACTCCCCACAATACTCCCCACAGCAATATCGCCCGAACCATCAAGGGCTGCAATCAAGTTAACCACTAGCTCTGGAGCTGACGTTCCAAAAGAAACCACTGTCAAACCAATGATCAAATCAGAAATTCCCACTCGCTTAGCCAAAGAACTCGCCCCATCCACCAAAAGATCAGCCCCCTTAATGAGGAAGATAAAACCAAGTATGAGAAGCAAATAGGTCATAAAATTGAGATTGTATTAAGCACACCAACCATGGTAATGTCTTTTGAGAAAGGAATAAATTGACAGATTATAAAAAATAGAATATAATATCAAGAGACCAACTTAAATATGAAGCATACTAAAATATGAAGCGCGCTCCTGAAAAAGAAAAAAATATTGGCATACCAAAACCTAGACCCCACCTTCTAATTTCTGGATTAAGGAATGGAGATATTTTTAATATAAACGCTGGTCTAAATCTTATTGAAAGAAAAAAAAGGAGAGATGAAGAAGGCAACGAAATACCTGAAACAGAGGATGAAATGGAAAGACGACACAAACAATCAATTAAGATACTAAAAGAATCTCGAGATATGCTTTTAGATATTGTTGAACCTATTCTACCCAAGGATACAGCCAAACCAGATGAAAAGGAAAATACATCAGTACGAAGAAAAATGAAAGAATTTAGAGAAATAGCAAAAAAACACACAAATGGCAGACAATCTGAATCTAGAAGGATACGCCAAACTATCAGAGAAAAAATTATAAGTCATCTAGATTTTTTGGACCAAGGCAAAGACATCAAAGATCTAGAAAAACAACTATCAGGATACGGAACCAGAGTAAATGCATATCTCAAGGAGCTGTCAAAAGAATATATGCCTGACTACCAAGGAAAATTAGAATACAACAGTAAGGTAACAACGTGTAATGATATCGCAAAGCTTTTACTAATGGCACACAACAGCAACTTAACGGATGAAATTCGAAGGCAGGCAGGAGTAAAGGTGGCCATGATGATTCAACTAGGAATGCTGGAGTACAAATTAGATGCACAAGACACACTCAGTGAAATTGTATCGTTTTTTGGAGAGAGTATTTTTGACCCCCCTGAAGAAGGAGGCAAAGAAGGAGAAACAATGCCCATGAAAATAATCGCCAGCTACAACCATGATTTAAAAATCACAGAGGCAAAAATGATGCCAGCTGCGGACTTTATTAAAGAGAGGCACGGGAAAGGAAAAAAGATCACTGACGTTGAAGTTAGGAAGACAACCATTAATGGAGTGGAAGTTTTTCACTATTTCACTACAAGAATAAAAATGCGCCTAGATGAATTAGTAAAATTAATTAGGAATGGGAAAGCAATTGAAGAAAGTGATGATACAAATGGCATTAAAATTGTTGTAGAAAATGCTGAAGAATGGGATATATATTTTGAAAATCTATTAAGAAAAATGGTAAATGATATCATTGAAAACCTAGAAGACAAGCTAAAACATACTAACGATGATGATGATGAAATTATAGTAAGAATAGAGAGCTTAAAAAAAGCAAAAATTATTGCCGTTAGAGAAGTTGTAAAAACCGAAGATGGTAAGGAGAAAGATAATGGAATTCAAGGTTACTACCTATCAACACAAGAGGGTATCAAAGACATGGAGGAAATTAAATGTACAAATGCAAAAGAATTTTTCAATAAATTAAAGAATAATGAAATAGAACAAGCAGACAAAACACTCATTATTCATAGCTATAAAAATAGCTTAGACGGAAGTGAATTTAAAGGATCAGATGATGCAAGTTCAGCAAAGTATAGAGTATGCAAAGGTAAAATTGAATACATTGGCTCCAATGGAAATCATGAGCTAGAATTCCAAGCAACGGATGCTCTAGGATTCATGAAAGAAATCTTTGAACCAGGAATTTGCTGGGCAGAGTACAGAGGGGGTAGATTTTTTGAAAGTGGTATTGATAAAATAATTTTTGGGAATAAACTTACAGAAAAAGAGCGGGAGAAAGCTAGAAAAAAATATATAAAAAGAGTGAGGCAAAAAAATTGGAATGGTGACATTAAGTTAAAAGTACTAAATATCGTAAAAGGTGCATTTAACTGGGTAAGTGATAGACTTAGGCAAGCTGCTTAAATAAAGAAGTAATTAGAGTTCGATTTTTCACAACCCACAACCCCAGCCCCACCCCAGGAACCCCCAACAACCACAACCACCCCCACCCAGCAGAACCTTGATTTTGCAAGCTAGGCGATCGCATTGAAATCAAATGCACCTGCTCAGCCGTTTTATAAACATCAAAAGTCACCCGTTCTTGGAGATTCAGCAACTTCCTCACCGTATTCACCTCAAACAAACTATCCGCATACGAGACAAGCAAAAGCGAATCATCCTGAAGCTTCACCACCAAAACCCCCTCATCTGAATCCACCCCCACAATCACTCCAGAAAAAGTAGCATTGATCAAATCAGTCCGATATTCAGAACTTTCCCGGGTGAAAGAATGTTTTTTTACAGGGTCCTCACTCGTAGAATTTGATGCTTTTTCATCCAACTTCGCATCTGATGATTTTGATGAATCAGAAGAGCCAGAATTACCCCCCTCGTGAGAAAACACTTCATTCTTCTTTGTTTTTTCATAACAAATTTGATCCCCCACCTCACCATTAGGACGAATCAAAGTCGCACAATCATTTGAATTATTAAGAGAGAGCTTGGTCACCGTTTTTTCAAAGCGCACCACTTCAGCAGGGGCAAGCTGACCATCTTCAAATGTAAATGGTTTTGAGCCCCCCTCCACATCATCATCAAGCTGCCACCCCGCCAAACAAATGGGAACCTCCCCCTGATTAATCAATTCAATATACTCTTCAGCTCCTTTTTTAGGACTGGGGAAAATAGCATGAAGCTTCAAAAAATCAGAATCACAATTCACCTCCGCAGGCAAAACCTTCAGATCAACTTCAGAATCAATATCACTCTCACCTTCAGTCTCGTCAGCATCTTTCAACAACTCAGGGTCAGAAGTAGACTCATCCAACGCTTCATTTTCCCCCTCAGTCTGCTCAGATTCAAGCACCTTAACCACCGAATCATCCTCCCAAAGCCCCCGCCCAGCCTCACGAGCTTCAGCTTCATACCTCTCGAACTCCGACCTCTTATTAAAATCGAATCGAGTGTAAGCCACTCCATATCCCTCACGAATAATTTCCGCATTGACCAATTGCCCCTCCACAAAAACATAAGCCAAAAGTCGGCCATAAGCATCCATCTTTCGCTCCTCAAACTCTAACCGAATGGTTTTATCTTGGATGATATTTTTTAAATAAGTAGATGCCTCTTCGCCAAAATACTCCACTGATTTAGAAGGGTGAACGGTTTCTGGTGTATCCACCCCCAGCAATCGAACCGTAAATTCACGATCCTCCCACATGATTTTAAATGTATCTCCATCCACCACCTCAAGAACTTCAACCTCCATCCCATCAGAAAAAGTACTGGCATTAAAAAGCCATACCGACTCTGAAGAAGTTTCCCAGGTCATCTCATCGATCACATTCCCAGTCGGATCAATGAGCGTTAAAGATTCATCCGTATTATTTAAATTGAGAGAGAAATCATCCGAAGAGAGCGTTAAAATCTCCCCTGGTTCAATCGCCAAATCAAGTAAAACCACCTCAGATTTTAAATCAGCCAAAGTCCAATAAGAGAGGTCAATGAGCTCATTCGTTCGATTCTTTAGACGGATTTTTTCCTTTTCAGCATCTGCACCCTCAGGATTAGGCAAGGCAGAATCAAAAACAATATCCCTAGAAAGATAAGCCATTGGCTCAGGAGGGAAAGCATTTTCTTGATTAGGAGTTAGCTCAGGAGTCCATACCCACTCACCTGACTCAGATTTAGAAAAACTCCACCCCTCAACTGCCTCAGAATACTCAAGCACTTGTGATTCAATTTTATCTGGATTGAGCAAGCGAACAACATCCGCATCATTTTTTAGAGATAAATTGAGCTCAGGGTTTTGAAAAGTAAGATAATCCCCAGCTTCAAAAATAGTCCCCTCAGGAATATAAAAAGGAGAACTGGCCCCTTCACCATCATCCAAAATCCACCCCGAAAGATCAATCGATTCATCAGTATCATTATAAAGCTCCACCCACTCCCCTTCGACATCTGAACCAACAGGATCTGGAAGAATTTCATGAATCAATGAAAAAAGCGGGTATTCCTGAGAGCTAGCATCATCCACAGGATCAGTTGTTGGGCCCGAATCAGAAGGTTCCGATGCTTCATTGAGATCAGGCGCTGACTCGGACTCCTTTTCCTTTGCCTCAAACTCAAATATAACCTGATGCTCACCTCCAAAGGGATCACTCACCATCAAGACAATGTTTTTAACACCAGGTGTCGAGTAGGTATAAGCAGGGGGATTTTCCTTAGAAATCACAACTCCCTCTTCAAAAGTCCAGGTGAAATCTAAGGCATCACCATCTGGATCAACACTTGACTCACCCGTTACATTCACCACCATGTCTTTTGTACCCCCTTGAATTTCAATCTGAGCCACTGGAATTTGATTCGAAAAAACATTCAATTCACCTGGAGAGGGAGAAGGGAAAAGCTGCCACATCTCTAAATTCTCAGAAAAACGACCCCAGGATGCCCCTGAAATACTTTCCGTAAAAGAAAACGAGTCGATTTCATCCATCAATCCATCAAACAAATACACAACATCTTCAGTGTTATTCAAAGTAATGCCTGTTTCAGGGCGAAAAAGGACCATATATGCACCCGGCGCTAACATATAATCACCTTCTGGGTCATCAAAAGCATAGAATGCATCATCTTCAAGATTTGAGTCATCCAAAACCCACCCTGAAAGATCTACCAAAGAATCTCCTGCATTAAACAGTTCAATAAATTCATTTTCTGCTTCATTTGAGCTTGGATCAGGCAAAATTTCATTGATCAAAATCTTTGGAATCTCTGGCTCGGGAACTTCCTCCTCAATGATCTCAGGTTCATCCTCCAAAACAGGCTCGAGATCATCATCCTCAGAAACCTGCTCTGATTCAAGAGGGTCTTCGGGCTCTAGTTCAAGCTCTGGCTCTGGCTCTGAATCAATTATTTCTTCAAGCGGGATTTCAACATCCGCCTCCAGATTTTCCTCTTCAGGAGGGTCTGATTGAAGTAAATCAATAACTTCTTGCTCTTGGAGGAGATTTTCATCATCACCAAAAGCAAACATGGCTGGCAACATCAAAGCGAGGGCAAGCACAAAAGAAAGTATTTTTTTCATGGCTTATATCGAGAGGGGGTTAAGCGATATAAACATTTTGAAAAGGAGCTTGATTCGGAACCAAAAATCACCTCGAGCTTCAAAATTTGCCGGGAAGAAAATTATTAATTTCAGAGAGGAGAGTGAACTTATCAATTCAACTCAAAAATGTCAAACGATTTAATAACTATTAAAGGATTAATTCTTGATTATAAGTAAATTTTAGGGTATAATGGAGGGATGATAAAACTTGGGAAAAGCCTAATTAAAAACAAAAATCACTCCTCAACGCCATGAACACTCAAAACCTAACCCTCTTTCAACTCCTCGACCTGATTGATCTTGAAGACTACCGGGGAATCATCAATAAAAAGGGGTTTCTTTCTCATGTAAAAAGAGGAATCATGCCCAAGGTAATCAATGATGTGAGGGGGTCGATAAGACTGACCGTAGAAAGGGATGGGGAAAAGTTTGAAGTCATTCAATACACAACAGCACATGCCATGGCAACGGTAGGTGAAATTTATTAAAATCCAAAGAAGCAAATAGGCTATATCATTAGAAAATGAGTTAATACTATTTTTTAATATATGAATATAAAACTAAAAATCATCAAGTCAATAAAAATAGTTCAAAAAACCTTAAATAAAACATGAAAAATGAATGAAAATTAGATTTATTAATTATATTAAGCCAAAAATTGTAAATTTGACAATATTAAACAGAAAGCTATACTGAAGGAAGTAAAAAAACATTTATATCGAAATTTGACCCAATAGTTAATTAAGAAATTCTGATAACGACCCACGATACACTCAAAAAAAGCGATTAGGAGGAGGTAAATTGACTGGAAAAGAATAAAAAAAGTCAAAACTAGTCACAAAAATAAAATTACGTCATCGTGCCTAAAATTCTTATTAACATTGAGGTTAAATCTAACCTTATTTTATTTGTATGGACAGCTTTATATACGCCCTCATCGGGCTGGTTGTTGGAGCCATAGGAATCTATATGTATTTCAAGGCAGAAGGCAACCGTTATCTCAAGAAAATTGAGGAATCAAATGAGCGAAAAATCGCCAATGCGCAAAAAAAATTGGTCGACATCGAACAAAAGTTCGCTGTAGCCGAAACTCAGCTAAAAGAAAAGATACTAGACGCCAAGAAAAAGGCTATAGAAATAGTTGAAGAGGCCAAAAAAGAAGAACAAGGCATGCGTCGGCAATTTGAGAAACAAGAACAGCGCCTGATTCAAAAAGAAGACAATTTAGAAAAGAAGGTGACTGAAATTGAAAAGCAAAAAGAAAGTTATTTGAAGCGAGAGGAAGATTTAAAAATACAAGAAGAAAAAATTGAAGTTCTATATAAGGAACAAGAGGAAAAATTAGAAAGCATCACTAAATTAACCAAGGAAGAAGCACAACAAATGCTGCTGAATAATTTGGAACGTGATTATAAAGATGACCTTGTCGCTCGTTACAAACAAATCAACGAAGAGGCTAAAGAAGAGTCCAAAAAAGAAGCCACCAATGTCATTGCTTCAGCCATTCAAAAAATCGCTTCAGATGTCACCTCAGAATCCACTCAAACCACCGTCAGCCTACCCAGCGATGATATTAAAGGACGGATTATTGGTAAGGAAGGGAGAAACATCAATGCTTTTGAACATTTAACAGGGGTCGATGTCATTGTTGATGATACCCCAGGAAGTGTCGTCATTTCTGGCTTTGATCTAGTCCGCCGCTATGTGGCCAAGCGTTCTATGGAAAAGCTCGTTGAAGATGGAAGAATCCATCCCGCCCGTATCGAAGATGTGGTGGTGGAAACCAAAGAGGAAATTCAACAAATGATGAAGGAGTTTGGAGAAAAAGCCGCCTTCGAAATGGGAATAACCGGCCTACATCCAGACTTAATTAAAATCATTGGTCGTCTACGGTTTAGAACCAGCTTTGGTCAAAATGTACTGAAGCATAGTATGGAAGTTGGGTTCCTAGCCGGACACGTCGCTGCCACCATTGGAGCGGATGTTCAAGCCGCTAAAACTGCTGGCTTCTTACATGACATTGGTAAAGCCGTCGACCATGATGTGGAAGGGAGCCATGCACTGATTGGAGCGGATATCTTGAGAAAGTATGGCCTGCCTGAGAAGGTCGTTCATGCCGTAGAAGCCCATCATGAAGAAATACCTGTCAACACCGCTGAGGCACTTGTGGTTCAAGCAGCTGATGCTATTTCCGCCTCACGACCAGGCGCACGGAGTGAAACGGTAGAAACTTACCTCCGTCGACTCAAAGACCTAGAAAAGGTTGGAACCTCCTTTGACGGAGTGGACAAAGCCTACGCCATTCAAGCCGGGCGTGAAATCCGCGTCTTTGTTAATCCAAAGACAATTGATGACCTAGCTGCCATCAAACTATCACACGACATCGCTCGTAAAATTGAACAAGAATTAGCCTATCCTGGAACCATCAAAGTTCAAGTGATTCGTGAAACACGGGCCAGAGACATGGCCAAGTAAATCTAAAGATCAATCAAAATCAGACTAGATATTCGTATGTAGTCTGATTTTTTGAAATTTAAAAAGTGGAAAAGGAGTAAATTATTTGCATTTTTAATTAAAATATGTTTTAATTACTTTCTACTAAAAAGGAAAACGTATGCTTGATGGGCTTGTAGAAATCATAGAAAGATATGAACCCAAGTTCTCAGCTGAAGAAATAACTAGAATCAAAGAAATTGAAGGTGCAGTGAGCGGAACACGTAGTGAACTTGAAAGCTTACTTAAAATAATAGAGGAAGAAATAAAGAATGAATGGAGTTTAGGAAGACTGCCAAGTTGGAATAAATATGAAGGCACACGATTTGCCAGAGTCCCAGAGCATAATTGTGGTGGCTTTTTAATAGAAGGTGAATTAGATATAATTCACCTAGAAAGACTTGAAACAGTAACGGAGGTAATAAGGGGGGAAGCAGGAGTTTTACTGGAAGATGGAGGGATAAAAGCTATACATAGGGTCATTCAAAAATTAACAAATAGGCATCGCACACATAGACCAAGGCAATGTTCGGATCTCACTCGAATGAGATTAGTGGCTGTAAACCTAAAAAAGCTTGAAGAAGCTTACAAGCACATTAGTAAAAAAATGCCACTAAATTTGGTTGGCATTTTCAATCATTATGAAGAAAGTAGAACAGTATATGGAAATCCTTTTAGGGGAATCAACACAGTGTGGTGCGGACTTAATAAAGAAGACCCTAACGATCAAGTTGCCACAGAAATTCAATTTGTCACCCAACGTGTGCGTGATGTGGGATTAATTGACCACCCTTTCAATCTATCTGGAATCGTTGAATATCCAGATCAAGAATCAAGAGATTATGTCATTTCATTAATGCTAAAAGCCTCAATTCTAGACATGCAAGAGTTTTTAAATGAATATCAAAATAGGTGACAAGCCATGAGCCCACCACCTATTTTAAAATTTTAAATTTATACCCCTCTGCCTTTATTAAGCTTGTATAATACTCCGAAGCCTAAGAAAATAAAAGCTATGAAGCATTATACAATTTTTATAGACTCTATTAAGCGAAGGAGTTTAAAACTTAAAATTGACTAAAGATGTCCTTGAACTTCCTTCAAAGCCTCAATAAAAACAGGAATATCTTCAGCGTCCATCATGACCGTACTCTTACGACCTCGGCTTTTTTCACTGATCTTCAAAAACTTACCATTAGAGCTCTGCTTAAGGTCGATGAAGAAAGTACGAAACTTAGCACTGATTTTCTTTGAAAAAACTTCATCAGCGTAACTTCCACCACCTTGACCGCCACTTTGCTGACTGCTAAAGCCAGTACTTGCATGTGATTCAGATGAGTGAGATTCAGACACAGGCATTCCCGCATCATCTCCCATAGGTGAACCAGCACTTACCGTGTTGTCCACATCATCAAATTGATAATCTCCTTCCATGTTCTTTTTTGGTTAAAAAAGTAATACTAAACCAGTATAATAGCTAATTCACCAATAAACAAATGAATTAAAAAATATAAAGGCTCTGCTCTGTTTAAGGCTTGCCTATTGTAAATTAGAACGAAAGGAATATACTTTAAACATAAATTCAACTTAGACTTTCTAAGAATATGATCCACATTGACGCCTCACGCTACAGCAATACCAAAAAAAGGACTGGGGTCGAAAACTATTCCTATTTCTTGATAAAAACCCTTGTAAAAAAGCATGCTGATGAAATCAACCTAATCAGCCCTAAAAGAGTAGACCTAAACGTAGAGCAAACCATCATTCCCTTAAAAAGAATGTGGACTCATTTGAGATTGAGCTGGGAAGTTTTAACAAACAAAAAATTACAAACACTTTTCGTCCCCTCCCACGTTCTTCCCCTCATTCATCCTAAAAAATCCATCATCACCCTGCACGATGTCGCTTTTAAAGAATCGCCAAAAAGTTATGGATGGCTGTCTAGAAAATATCTAAACTGGAGCAGTCAATTTGCTGTCAAAAAAGCCTATAAAATCATCACCCCCTCAGAAAAAACGAGGCAAGATTTAATCAAATGGTATGATTGTGATCCTCAAAAAATCCAGGTGATTCCACTTGGCTTTGAACCCAATTCTATAAAAATAGGAGCAAAAAAAACGGAAGAAATCCTTAAAAAAAGACAGCTTAAAACAAAGCAATATTTTCTTTATTTAGGCCGGATAGAATATAAGAAAAACAGTGACAACTTGATCAAGGCCTTTGTCCAATTCAGTCAAAAAAACAGTGAGTTTAAATTAGTGATGGCGGGCTTTATAGGCCACGGTGGTCAAGCCATCATCGATGCCATTCCAAAAGAAATAAGAGAGCGGATCATTTTACCTGGTTATATTTCGGAAGAAGAAAAACAAGCCTTCTTACAAAATGCCCACACCTTCATTTTCCCCTCCAGACAAGAAGGGTTTGGCATCCCCCTCCTCGAAGCCATGCATTTTAAGCTACCCATCATCGCCTCCAACATCCCCACCTCCAAAGAAATCGCCACAGAAAACGCCCACTTTTTTGAACCTGAAGATCATCAAAAACTCGCTCAGTTGATGAAAAAAGTGACGGAGACCTCGGACCCCATTGCTATAAAAATTGACCAACATCAAAAAATCCTCAAAAAATATAGTTGGGAAAAATGTGCGCAAGAGACGTGGAAGGTTTTAATTGCTTGACACACCTCATTCAGCGTCAATCAAGCTTCTAATTAACGAAGTAATGACTAAATAATCAAATCCCAAACACCACATAAATTGATTCAAGGAAATCTGGGGGTCCATCCGTCGCCTTGACTAAGGATGGCACTTTTTGTTTCGCTTCCCCGTCTTCCGAAGTTTTACATAACGGTGAGGTGTCCTGTCCGCCGCACACTCTGGAAGGCAGAAAAAATGAACAACCCACTGGAATAAAAGAAAAACGCCATCGGCGACTAGCCGAAAGTAGTAGGGCTGTAGCCACATGAAGAACTTGAGATCGGAAATATATCCTGAATCTATCCACTTTCTATTCTAAATTGGAATAAATTGGGAAGAAGTGCGTGAGGTAAGTTACTTAAGGAGTAATTTCAAAATTAGCACTCAAATCAACCAAAACAGCCAAAACCCTCTTTCTAACATCGGGAATCTCTGAACCTGATAATTGAGCAGCAAGTTTTTCAATCAAAGTAATCCGTTCATCAGATTCCAACAACCTAAAAAATCTGGATGAGTCAGGAAAACTCTGAAGTGCGCTCTCCGTAGCTGAAACAGGATCATCACTTTTTAAAGCCTTTTCAATAGCACCCCTAGTTTTATCATCAAATGTTTCATTGTAAATGGAGGCTGCACGGCTAATAGCTGAAGCATCCCAAACGTAATTACCATCTGGCATAAAAAATAAATCAAAAAATAAAGCTGAGAGATTGAGAGATAAAGATATCAATTTAAAAAATAAAAGGCAAATTTATAGGAAAATAAAAAATAATCTCAAACCATGAAATTTAGCACTAGACTTCGAAACACCTCATCACCCAATCAGCTTCAAAAACTCATCACGCGTCCGCGGGTCTGAACGAAACAAACCCAAACTCGCCGACGTCGTCATACTAGCCCCTTGTTTTTGAACTCCTCTCGCCATCATGCAAAAATGATTCGCCTCAAGCACCACTCCCACCCCCTTGGGATCAAGGGCCTCTTTTAAACTATCTGCAATTTGCTTAGTCAAACGTTCCTGGTTTTGCAACCGGCGCGCAAAAACATCCACCAAACGAGGCATTTTAGACAAACCAATGATTTTATCACGGGGAATGTAACCCACATGCGCCTTACCAAAAAAAGGCAACATATGATGCTCACACATGGAATAAAACTCAATGTCCTTAGCAATCACCATCTCGTCATAGCCCTCATTATCAAACACTGTCACCATCTTTGTAGGATCAACAGCATACCCTTCAAATAATTTTTTATAACTCTCCGCCACACGAGCAGGTGTGCCCATAAGGCCTTCTCGAGAGATATTTTCACCCAAATCAGAAAGAATCCCTGAAATGTGTTTTGAAATCGAATCAGAATTCATAAATAGTAGTTAGTTTATTTAAAAAATCATTCTCCTGCGGCCAAAGAAAGGGAAGAAGATTCCCCATCATACCGCTCAACCTGATGAGCATGGGGCAGTTCATCTAAAAAATCTTGATACCTCCTACCCGTTCGAGGATCAATGAGGCCTGGATCAATCTCTAAAAGAGGAACCAAAACAAATTGGCGATCGGTCATAAAAAGATGAGGAAGCTTAAGATCAGTTTCATTTAAAATCAAATCCTCATAAAGCAAAATATCAATGTCAATCAGGCGAGATCCCCACTTTTTTTTGGGCAACTTACCCATCTTCGTCTCGATTGACTGAGTGGAATTTAAAAGCAAACGAGGCAAAAGAGTGGTGTGAATCTTCAACACCTGATTCAAATGTCGCTCTTGCTTTTGATCAGAAAGACCCCGTCCATTTTTCACCTCATGCTTAGGCCACGGCTCAGTCTCATAAATGGAGGAGTGATCTAAAATTTCAATGCCCTCATGAGCATTCAAACGTTTTTGAGCCTCCAAAAGGAGAGATTCTCGATCTCCAGCGTTGGACCCCACGCCTAAATAAACAATATGAGCTTGTTTCATAAATTTAATGACCCGTGTAGGTGACAAAAGATTCTGGCGTTTCCCATAATTTAATTTCCACCAATTTAATCTGGCTCGAAAATGCCGTCACATCTATCGCTTCACTCGTCTGATCTTTAAAATATTTCGTCACAGATTGGGGCAAATTGGGATCATTCAACTCTCTTTGGATATTAGACGACATGTCCACCAATTGATTCCAAATCCAAATCGCCACATTTTCAGCCGAAGCCATCGGAACCACATCATTCACCACCTGATGATCCAGTTTAGAAAGCACTTTTTCTTTCACTATTTTTTTAAGGATGACAAAGTCAATCACCAACCCATTCTCAGCCACCTCCCCCTCCACTGTGACATGAAGTTTGTAGGTATGCCCATGCATCCGCTCGCATTTTCCATAATAATCGGGCAGGTAATGCGCTGAATCAAAACGAAATTCTTTGGTCACTTGCATAGAGCGGGTAAATTAGGTATCTAAAAAGATCATATCAAAGCTAACACGGCTTTCAATGAACTTAAAAAAAAATTATTGACAAATATTAAAAAAAGTATTAAAATTGAACGCCCTAACCTTATTAAATGAAGCAAGAGCTCAGATCAATTCATGGCGACGTAAAAGAAGTTCTCAGTCAAGCCGATAGACCTGGAGAAATAGATAATCCAGAAACAATGGCTCAAATGAAACAGTTTATACGAATAATTTTATTACAACTTCTTAGGTCACCAGAAAATTTAGAAGAAACGATGAATCAAGCCAACTTTGAGCCAAAATTAAAGCGATTATTCTTATTTATAAACAACTCTCCTGAAAAAAGAAGGAGAATGCGCGAAATTCTTGAAAATGGTGATATTCCTGTCGAACTATATGAAGCCCTAAAAGACGAACCACAAACTGAGAAAGAAAATAATTCAACTACCGTCATACCTCTTTTTGGATAAAAAATTTACCTCTTACTTCCCATGCCTTCACCCAAGTTAAGTCAAAAACTAGATACTTTTTTAAGAGATCAAATAAAAAGTCGACAAGCCATATTAAGACTATTGTTTGAAGGAATTAGCCAAGCCGCTAAATTAGTAAGTAGTGTAGGGAGTTTAGCAGGAAAAAGAAAGGCAGCAAAAGAAGAAAGATCAAACATTCAAGAAATACTTGCTGTCATGAAAAATAGATAGAATTAAATGCAATAAAGATTTAATTAAAATTTTGACAAAAAAACATAAATCAAGCTATAATTAAATCTTAAAAAGTTACCCACCCATATTATGGAATTTGGACCAAAAGGCACAAAAGGACTCTATCTTGAAGGATTGGATCAAGACCCTGATGAAGTTCGCCAAGCAGAATTGGTTAGAAATAGTAGTACAGATAAATATAGAAATTTGACAAGTAAAGAATTACTCGAACAACTGAGGGTAACCAGGGATGAACTCCTTAATCAAAGGGAAAATGCTTAAAGCTAAACCTGAAACTCAAGGGAGGCATCCAACCCATCCCGCCCTCCAGGCAGGAATCAAGGCAAATAGAGAAAATATGCGAAACTTAACAGATGGATGTAAACCAAGTCAAAGCCTTGGGAAAAAGGCTCAATCCCCCGGCCTCATCCGTCGAGGAGATCGATAGCCTCTCTCATCCCCGCCACATCATGAACGCGAACGATGGAAGCCCCATTTTGAAAGGCCTTCAGGCTCCATTCCACACTCACCTCATCACGCTCCTCTAACTTGCCTCCCAGGCAGGATTTTCGAGAGATACCAATCATCACCGGATAACCAAGTACTTTTAATTCAGACAACCGCTCAATCAATTCAAAACTGTATTTCGGAACTTTGCTCACAAACCCCCCCATTCCTGGATCCAGAATGATTTTTTCTTTAGGAAAGCTCTTTTGAAGGATTAAATCAACGCGTTCTAACAAAAAATCACCCACTTCAACCACCACATCCTCATAGTCAAGTTCGGCATTAGAGGTGCGCGCTGAGCTATCTTTTGAATGCATCAAAACCACATAGGGCTGGTATTTAAGAAGCACCTGAATCAAATTTTCATCCCCGCGCAAGGCCGTCACATCATTCACCATCTGAAAGCCCTTTTTCAAAGCATACTCAGCCACCTCTGCCTTGTAAGTATCAATAGAGAAAATAGCCTTCTCCATCCACCCCCGCTCCGCCACCGCATCAATAACAGGCTGAACACGCCTCATCTCCTCCTCCAAAGTCACCGGCGGAGAATCAGGACGCGTCGACTCTCCCCCCACATCAATAATATCCGCCCCCTGTTCAATCATTTCCTCAATTCTAAACATCGCTTTTTCAGGATCATAAAACTCCCCCCCATCCGAAAACGAATCAGGCGTCACATTCAGCACCCCCATGATGAGTGGTTTGTCAAAATTCACGATAGAATTGTAAGGCATTGGAAAACAATCGTCTAGAGTTCAGAAAGCTTTTTAGCAACTGGCAAATTTTCCACGCCTGCCTACCTTCGGGAAGCCGCTGCAATAGTGGAATGGCAATATTCTTCAAGATCTCAACCCTCTCCTTGATTCAGGAAGGAGAAAAAGATGAATGGGGATGGTTTTAGTGATGAATAGTCAATCCCCCCAGCCCCCTTTGATAAAGGGGTGGCTAAGTTTAGTATTTAGTTCCACAGTCTCACTAGGCTCCATCTAAAATTAAGAAATGCCTAGCTTCGCAGTGAAATGAAAATGAAGAAAAAACTAACTCCCAATCACCATATAAATTGAAAAAAGGAAATCTGGGGGTTTGGGGGGTAATGAGCGGGCATAGTGTTGATTTGAAGTACAGTGGTAAGGTCCGCTTCATTACCCCCCAGCACTTTTTGGTTCGTTTTTGGTGTCAAAAATGAACAAACACTGAGATAAAAAAAACGCAATCGGCGATTAGCCGGAAGCAACCCGAGCAACTACCGCCCATCCTTCAATTGAACCAGGTCACAGACCAAGACTGTCCAGAACACCTTCAAAGCTAGTCTGGATGTGGTTTGTTATGGAATTTTAGCTGAGAAATATCTCCATTACAGGCTAAGACGATATCTTTAATGATTTCCATTTCCAACTCCAGCGTAA
>Ga0316189_10000827_pt1 | contig 30980 bp, 22 predicted proteins | sample LowCovwburrow_MG_FD_204930 | JGI IMG/M metagenome (GOLD analysis project Ga0316189, IMG submission 204930) | Coastal sediment microbial communities from Maine, United States - Lowes Cove worm burrow | ecosystem: Environmental > Aquatic > Marine > Coastal > Sediment | place: USA: Maine...
CCGATTGGTAAACCAGGTGGAGTTGGGAACCTCGTCCAGGGCGTTGGTGTTGTGGGCTGGGGTCTTGCCGTGAAACTCGAGCGCCCGGTTCATCCGTCGCATCCCGTAGACGTCGAGCCAATACTGCCGGCGGACGAATTTGTTCTCTTGGGGCTCGTCCGTGTCCTGGCGATCCTGCACGTGCCAAACCACCGGCTGGTCGGCAAAGCGCACCTTGGGAGCACAGGCGATCAGCGTCGCCGCTGCGGCTAGCACCACCAGCTTGAGCATCAAGAACGCGTGCAATCGGATCACAGCTGCTTACTCCTGCGTAAGAACGCTTGTAGCGGATCGAGGGACAGTGCCCACCAAAACCCCTCGCCGTACGCCATATCGACCTTGAGCCACAAGCGCCGAACGGTTCTCGCGGTGAACCCTCCGCCGACCCCCCAGTTCCAGTCCCTCGGGCCCGCGTCGAGCAACTGCTGGTAGTTCGAAGCCACCCGCCCCGCGTCGACAAACAGATGCCCTTGCAGCATCTGATGAATCGGGAACCGATATTCGACCGTGCCCAATGCAGCGCGCTTGTCTCGAAAGCGGCCGACGGGGAAGCCCCGCAGTCGGTACGGGCCCCCCAAGATCGCGAGTTCCGTAAACGGAATGTCAGCATCGCTGGCGTGGAGCGCTTCGAGGCCGAGACGCAGTACGAGGATCCGCGTGTCTTTGTAGAGGTTGACGAATTTGGTGAACTCGGCCCCGTAGTGACCGTACTGATAGCCCCGTTGGGGCGGCGCACCTCCGCCGAGGAACGAGAAGAAAAAGCCTCGCGACGGACGCCCCTGTGCGTTCCTGAAATCAAGGTCAAGCACGCCGTGGATCGCGGTGATGTCGGTCGTCACCCCGAAGCCGGTGAGCTGGGTGATATCGTAGCGTTCTTCAATGGAAGGCTGATCGGTATCGCTGCCAAGCAGGGTCCGGTGCGGGTCGTTCCGCGGACCGGTTGTTCGATGATTGTGGATCACCTCGATGCCGGGCTTGAACTCTCGCGTGCGCCGACCAAACGCGTACCCCAGCCGTAGATACGCGAGGAGGCGGTCCTGCGAGTAGCGGGTGAACACATCCTGTCCGCGAGGTCCAACCGGAACGAGGGGTTGCGCTGGGGTGGCGTCCGGTTGCCCCAAACCGCGAAAGATGAGTACCGGATTGGTTTCGTAGCGCAGTCGCGTATCCATCCATACTCGGGTGTCCTTGAGATGGTCCGCGTCAAATCGTAGCTGGTAGCGTTGGGCGAAGAGTCCACCGGCCAAGACTTTGGCCTGGATCCGTTCGCCCGACCCCAGCAGGTTGGTGTGGAAGACCCGCGCGCCGTACGTGAGCCCAAAATCACTCAGATACGAAACGTGGGGCAGCCACCCCAGCGTCCCGGCACGGTTCCAGAAGAATGCACGCCTGGCGTAAGGCACGAAGTTGCTCTTGCCCCCCCGAAGCACCTTGCGAACCGGCCAGAACACGGCCTTCAACAACACGTTGACGGGGTATAGAGCGACGCGCGGTAGCCAGGTCGCACCTTGCTCTGCGGAGGTGCGGGGCTTGACCTGGAAGCCTCGCGCATCTTGGGGCAGCGGCGGCGCCGACCCCTCAGGGGGCGCTTCGGTTGCGGGCCCTGCTACCGGGAGCTCGTCGCTCACGTCCCGAACGGCAGATGCCACGCCCTCCTCCACACGGTCGACGGAGGGCCCGACAGCGTGCGTCAGCAACATCCACAATGCCGCCGCCCGCAGGATCATGCGCGTCGAGTATCCACGCAGCGCGGGGCCATTGCCAGGCCGCCGACAGCAGCGACCATCATGTGATAGCCGGGGGGTACAAGCGAGCGCTCTGGGTCTGCGCGCTTCAGTCTCGCCGCGTCACACGGCGGTGGTCCGCGGACGGGCGCGGGTCTCGCCCCGCGGTCAGGCTTGCCCACCGTGCTCTGCACGAGTGCGAATCTGTTCGAGCGTCCGCCGAACGCCCTTGGTTGTGAGCCGGCGCCTCAGCGCGCCCGCCACATCTTGGTCACTCGCGATCGCGAACGTATAGACAACGCGGGACGAGGTGGGGTCCCCCGGGACTGGCGAGATGACGTACTCACCGGAGCCGGACTCAATGTCGTTTTCCTTGGTGCCGTCGAGCATCCACCGGATCGTGCCTTGGCTGCGGTCGCCCACGTACCGAGTGCTGTAGATGACCCTGACGCCGAGGATATTCAAGTCCCACCGCGCGCCGCGATGAAGGTGTGCGCCCGTGTGCTGCTCATCGTAGATCGTGACGGACTGGATCATCCACGACTCGTCGACGCGCGCATCGAAGTCGATCACTGTGTCCCACACGGTCTCCACGGGCGCGTGAATCTCGATGGTTCCTTCCGCACGAAGCTCATGGGCGTTGGTGGTCGACAGCTCGCGGACCACCGCACGAGGCCGCGTGGTGGTACGCGTGGGAGTCGCTGCGACCAGAGCCAGCGGAACAGCCGCGAAGCCCAGGAGCTGGGCCATTGTTCGACGCGTCATATTGGGTACCGCCGCTGTCTAACGGCGCCCGCGCCCGGGCTGTTACTCGCGCCGGCCTTGGCACGCGGCTCCACGCCATGCCCGCCACGTTGTGTTCGCAGGTACCGACAGCCACCTCACGGATCTTCACCATCAACGTAGCGGCCGGCTGTGCGCCTACGCCCCGCAGGACGACCGGGTCGGTCGGCAGCTCCGCCTGCTTCCGACCCGCGAACACGCCAAGTCGCTTGGTCACCATCCGCGTCTCGGAGTAGGCCAGGCCGTCCGGGATCGGATCGAACTCGAACTTCGCAGCAGAAATACGCAAAGGCTTGGCTTGCACGGCGGACCAAAGAGGCCGGAGTGGCCCAGATCGGGTCGGCGGCCAGACGCGCGGAGCGTTGCTCGGCACACCTCAACTCCCTGCCTGAACCACCGACCGGAGACTGATGATTCGAAGAAGCCTTCGTCGGCGGCAAGCACTCGACCCTGCCCTCGTTCGGCGGCCCAAGAACAACGATCGCACGACACCACAATGTGGGCCACGCACCTGGAGGCTCTGGTCTGTCAGCGCCGTGGCTTTGTAGCTACAGTTCGGCGTCGGGTCTGAACATGGCGGCCGCCCGGTCGACGTAACCGCCAGCGAGCGGCTGGTCCCGCCAACGCGGAACACGTCGCCAATGTCAAAACCAAAGCTCCCCCCGGTCACCGCAACCCGGCAGTTCGACGGCTTCGTCATAGCGGACGTCTCGGCGGATCAGGTCGAGGGCCTCAAGACGCTGCTCGGCGAAATCTCGCGCCAGACGGTCGCGCTGATGCGGGGCGAGCCTACCGAGAGCCCGATCATCGCGTTCGAAGACCTCCGTACCGTCCACTACGCGCGGTTTGTGCTGCTCGAGCCCTCGGGCGGCAATGGCCATATGCTGGTCCTCTCTACAAACTACGACGGTCCGGAGGGCGAATCCAGCTGCCCCCCCATCCGCGCCCTGGAGAACCACATCAATGATCTCGTACAGAGTGTTGGCGACGGGCTCGAACAGGTCTTCGAGCACTGCGATGGATTCACGAAGGGCGGGCTAAGAAGCTTTATTGCCGAAGGCCAGCGCAAAGCCAGCACATTCTACGTTGGCACTTCCGGCCGCAGCCGAGATCAGGCCCGCTGGGAGGAGCAGTTGCGCCGCGACGTCGACGCGGTGCTGGACGACAACGCCGTCACGTGGAAGGGCTGGTCGCCAGACAAAGTCCGCACAGCCGTGCGCGCGAAGCTGGATGGGAAATATCCCACGATTCCCAAGTTCGACGCTCAACCCGATCTCACGGCCCGCGTGAAACGCCTCCAGAAGGTGATCGCGGGGTTCGCTCTATCCACGATTGTCGGCGGCTTCTACTTCGCCTGGAGCTGGGTGCAGCTTCCCAACGCGCTCCACGTCGAGGGCGCTCTGTGGGACGACGCGATCCGCATCGCCGTCGTGCTGGGGCTGGACTTGGTCCTGCTGGCCATACCAGTCGCCATCCTGCTCGGCTACTTCCGTCGCCTCGAAAAAACAGATCCGCAGTTTCAGCCAGTCTTCGACGCCGCAACCCACCAGCACCTTTCCGAGGTTTCCGTTGGCGAAAACGAGTTTCTGCAGAATCAGCTGACTCATCTGGCGTACATCAAGCCGGGCACACTTCGCTGGCTCTTGATCCGTGGGGTCTTCTTTGCCCTGCAGATCTTGGCGACCAGCAAGTACAACAAGGGCAAGCTCGGCGGGATTCCGTCCATTCACTTCGCGCGCTGGGTATTGCTCCCCAATCGCGCCGTGCTCTTCCTCAGCAACTTCGACAGTTCGTGGCAGAGCTACCTTGGCGATTTCATCGATCAAGCCAGCACCGGCCTGACCGCGGTCTGGAGTAATACGATCGGTTACCCGCGCGCCACTTGGTTGGTCAAGGCAGGATCGCGTGATGCATCGCGCTTCCTGGGGTGGACACGCGAGCATCAGCAACCGACACAAGTCTGGTACTCGGCGTATCCCGGCCTCTCCGTCGTCAACATCAATACCAATACAGAGATCCGTCGCGGCCTCGCCGACCCCGACGCGATGGATGCCGCCACTTGGTTGTTCCACCTCCGCGGCGTCGACCGTTTTGCGGTCGATGAGCAGTACGGCGCGATGCAAGCCCGGGCCGCGCCACTTCGACTCAAGGATGTGCAGGGGATGATCCTCAAGGGCCTCGGTTTCCGCCCCGACGCTCGTTATCTGATGCTGCGCGTCAACGAAGCCGCGAGTTCCCAATCCGTCCGTCGTTTTCTCAGCGGCCTCGCGCTGACCTCCGCGCAGGAGGCATCACGGGAGGTCCGCCCGCCCGATCCCCTTGTGAACGTCGCGATGACCTACCAAGGCATGAAGGCGATGGGCCTCGATGACCAGCTTTGCGATGCCTTCTCGAGTCCGTTTGTCCAGGGCTCGCACGACCCGTCTCGGCTCCTCGTCAACGGGGACGTGGGCGACAATGGGCCCGAACACTGGAGGTGGGGCGGGTCGGCCGACACGATGCCGCATGTGATGTTGGCGGTGTTCGGACACAACGACGGGGACTCGCCACACGGCGCCGCTATCCAGCACCACGTCGATGCTCTCGTGGCCGAAGCCGCGGCCGCCGGCCTCGATCTCCTCGTGACCCTTGAGGGACAAACCAATCCCGACCGCAAAGAGCACTTCGGATTCCGGGACGGCATCGGCCAACCGACGGTGAGGGGGTCGGGTCGCATTGAGGCCAACAACAACACCATCGCGCCCGGGGAGATCCTACTGGGCCACCCCGACGGATACGGCAACATCACCCACAGCCCCGTGAGCCCCTCCGGCTTCGCGTTTGGTTTCAATGGAAGCTACATGGTCTTCCGCCAACTCAAGCAGGAGGTCGAGGCGTTCTGGGCCTATTGCGACTCCGACAAGGACGCAGGAAACGCAATCACCGCGGCGTCCAAGATGATCGGGCGCTGGCCCAGCGGCGCTTCACTCGTTCGGCACCCCGACGGCGATCCGAACGACGCCCGGTTCATCGACGAGAACAACTTTTCGTATCTCGCCAACGACGCCCACAACGATCGCTACGGGGCGCGTTGCCCGTTCGGCGCCCACATCCGGCGCTCCAACCCCCGTGATTGGGAACTCGGAGGGACGGTCGAAGAATCCCTCGAGCTCTCCAACCTACACCGCATCATTCGCCGCGGACGTCCGTACGGTCCGGCGCTTGTGGCGTCCATGGACGCCACTGAGATCGTCAAGGAGGCCACCGGATCCACCGCTGAGCAACGGGCCGCGGCGCCCGAGCGAGGGCTCCAGTTCCTGTGCTTCAACGCAAACATCGAGCGTCAGTTCGAGTTCGTTCAACAGCAGTGGTGCAACAATCCAAAGTTCGCTGGACTCGTCGGCGACGCGGATCCGCTGCTTGGGCCGGGCCGGCCGCCCCAGGAGCTTGGCCTCGAGACGCAGAGTTTCACCACGCAGACCGATGTCCGCAAACAGATTCTGCCACGCCACACCAACATGCAGCGGTTCGTGACGGTGGTCGGCAGCGCGTACTTCTTCATGCCATCCATCCGCGCGATGCGTCTCCTCAAGGACGATGCGCTCACCCCTGCCGGCAAGGCCAAAGCGCTGGAACAAGCCCCGCCCGACGAGCAGCTGTACATCACCGACCTTATCGACACGTTGCGTCAGAAGATGATGACCGACTACGCAGGCCGCCAGACTCTGCGTGGCGCTCATCCCAAGATGCACGGCTGCGTCGAGGCGACGTTCAACATCGAGCCGAAACTCGACCCGCGGCTCCGCGCCGGGATCTTCGCCGAAGGCATGCCATCGTCACACCAAGCGCTCGTCCGCTTCTCGAACGCCAGCGAGACGGCCCAAGACGACGCAAAGGCCGACATTCGTGGCGTCGCGATCAAGCTGTTGGGCGTCGAGGGCGACAAGCTCATCGACGGTGAAGAACACTCGAAGAACCACGACTTCCTGTTGATCAGCCACAACCGGTTCATGTCCCCGGACGTGCAGGAGTTCTCCGCACTCACCGCGGCTCTCACCTCTGGGAAGTTGGCTCGATATCTCCTGACTCACCCAGCGACCGCAGTCCGGGTGATCCGAGCTATGGGTAAACACCCCAGTCCCCTCACCATCCCCTATTGGAGCGTGGTGCCCTATCTGCTGGGCTGCAGCGCCGTGAAGTACAAGCTGAGCCTGTCGAAGCCCGAGGCGGCCGAGATCCCAGCCAACCCAACCGCAAACTACCTGAGCGATGCGCTGTGGAAACGGCTCGGCGAAGGCGACGTGTCGTTCGACTTCATGGTGCAGCTACAGACCGACCCGGACTCGATGCCGGTGGAGGATGCGACAGTCGGCTGGTCCGAGCGCACGTCCCCTTTCATCAAGGTCGCCACGCTCGTCATCGGGTCGCAGACGCTCCAGGATCCTGGCCTTCCACAGCTGCAGCGTCGGGCCGAGGACATGACGTTCAATCCGTGGCGCTGCCTTCCGGATCACCGTCCTCTGGGTGGCCTGAATCGAGCGCGCCGGCAGATCTACCGGGCACTCTCCAGCTTCCGTCACGGCCGCAACGCGGTGGACGATCAATCGGATCCTCCGGAGCCCGACGCGATGTCTGACAGTCTCGCGCGGGACGACCGCGAGAGCCCCTAGAGCATAGGGTCTCTCGAACGTGGACGGCAGAATTGGCGTTCCCGGGGGATCGATTGCGTGTCGGAGTCGACAGCCGCCCTGGTGGCAGTCATGACCCAACCGGATACCCTCGCTTCGCCCGAACGCGCCCTCGACCCCGTACGGCCCGCCGCTGCGCAGCCTGATGCTGACGTGCCCTACCCCGCCAGTCTCGGGCGACGATTCGGAAACTCGATCATTGACGGGTTCGCGCTGGGCGGCGTCGTCGTCGCGTTGAGTTCCGCCGGGCTTGCCGAACCGCTCGCGCCCCTTGCCGGTGGCTGGGGCATCGAGATCCTGATGTATCTTCTTGTCTACGTCCTCCCCGAGGCGCTGTGGGGCCGAACGCTAGGGAAGCTCTGCACGGGCACGAAGGTTATCAACGCGAACGGCGGCAAGGCTTCGGTCGGCCAAGTGCTGGCGAGAACAGCCATCCGCCTCGTGCCGTTTGATGCCATCTCATTCCTCTGGGGCGACGCTACCGGCTGGCACGATAGCTGGTCGAAGACGCAGGTGGTTCCCCTCGTGGAACCCTACTCGGACGTCTGACTCGACCGCACTGCCCATTCCGGTCTCACCCGGGCCCTCAGCCCTCACTGGAGATTTGTGTGATATAAAAGCTATGTGGGTATTCCGCGCAAGCCTCAAACCACCGTGATCATTGCACTGGTGGTTCTTGCGCCGCTGGGTTGTGCGGTCCGGGCGGTAGAACCGGACGCGTCGGGTTCTACCTCGACCGACGCAGTGACTGGCTCGTCAGCGGAGACGACGGACGGCATCGGGGAGGAAGGCACCCACGAGGAAGGCACCCACGAGGAAGGCGGGCAAGCCGACACTGATGGCACTACGGACTCGGACTCAACCGGACCGGACCCGTGTGCCCGTGAACCGCTCACAGCGCCGCCGGGTGGACTCGGAAACTTGGGATTTGGGTTTGCCGAGTACCCCGACATCATCGGCACCCAGTTCGAGTTGGCTGACTTTGACGGCGACGGTCGCACCGACGTTTTCGCCGTTGGCGACAAGCAGGGTCAGGTCTTCGCCCAGGACTGCCTCGGTGATCTTGTCGCAGGCATCGTGATCCCGCTCCCCACCACTTGGCTCGCCAACGTGCAAGCGGCGGACTTCGACGGGGACGGCGACGTCGACCTGATGTTCTTCGACGGGCTGGTCAGCGAACTCTACCTGTATTGGAACCTAGGCGACGGGTCCTTCGCCGACCCGGTGTCGACGCCGTACACCGGGCGACCCGACGTCGCGCCGATCCAACTCGACGACGACAACGCCGACGAGCTTTTTGTGCCCAACTGGCACAGCGAAGAGGGAAGCGTCGTCCAGGTCGCGGCCACACTCGAGACAGTGACGACCCTCGCCCTCCCTGCGTGTTACACGGCCAACTCCGCGGTCGGCGATCTCAACGGCGATGGCCTGGACGATCTCGTGGCAACGGGTGACTGCAACTCGCACCCAGACTACCTGCCGCTGGCGACGTATCACAACACAGGTGGCGATACGCTCGAACTCAGTCAACAGCCCTTTTGGTATGTCGGGGACTCGCTCTCCGGGTCCGATGTGCTCTTGCTGGACGTCGATCACGACGACGACCTCGACGTTGTCGCGGCGACCAGCGAGACGCTGGTCCTCGCCGTCAACCTTGGTGACGGGACCTTCGCGGAAGAGCCTGGCCTGATCCCATTTGAGTCCACATCCACTCAGCGCATCGTTCCGGTCGATGCGGGCGGTGGCACTCTCGGCCTCGTCATTGAAACCCAGGTGGGCTTTCCCCCGGATCTGACTGCATCGCTCGTAGTCCCCAACGACACGTGGGACTCAGCAACCGTCAGCGGGCTCGACCTGCAGGGGTCCGTCGTGGACGGCACCGATTTTGACAACGACGGACGCACCGATCTCGCCGTTCTCCTTGGGACCGACGGCCACCTCGGGATCTGGGTCAGTGGCGGTTGAGCGCGTCAGCCCACGCCATGGCAGTGCTATTTTGCCGATCCGGCCTCCCCCTCGACTGCACCTACTGGGAGGTCTCAGCGGGCGGTCTAGACTGGTGGGGCGCCGCGCTGGGCTGCGGCGCCGAGCGTGGCGTCCTGGAACTCCACGTCCTGAACTAGACCCAGTCCGCGGGACAGCGCGAGCGTTTCGAAGCTGGTCGGTAGCCAGCGCCCTCTCTGCCTCTGTCCGAGGCGGCGCCCGCGATCGCGGGCTGTTGATCGCGGGTCAGTACGTGCAAACTCCAACGCCAGGCTGACCGACGATCTCCTCGCAAAACGCACCAGGGGCGCAGGCGTCGGCACTCGGATCACAGACCAGGGCGCACGCACTCGGGTCCATCCCCTTACGCGTGATGAGTGCACAAGCGGGCTGGGTGCCCTTTGGCCCCGCTGGGCAATCGAGGTCATCCAGGCAGGCGGCTGAGCAGAACTCACCTGGGACCCCCATGATCTCGAGCACAACGTCTGGCTCCGCACACGTTCCCGGATCCCAGGGATCGTCTACGTTGTTGCCGGTGCTCCCGCCGTCGTCGGTGCTGCCGCCGTCGTCGGTGCTGCCGCCGTCGTCCGTGCTGCCGCCGTCGTCCGTGCTGCCGCCGTCGTCCGTGCTGCCGCCCTCGGTGTCAGCGTCGTCGTCGGTGGTATCACCAGCGCCGGTCGTGCCAGCGTCGTCCGTGGTGTCACCGTCCGCGTCGGTTGCATTGTCGCCACCATTCCCAGTGCTGTCACCGCCGCCGTCCGTGTCCGCGGCGGCGCCTGTGCTTTGTGCGGCAGTATCGCCAGTGCCCGCTTCGCCATCGTCGGCGGGGCAGCCCATACCGATCGCTGCGGTGGTGAGCAGGATGAAGAGACTACGGCCGTTGGTCACGCCGGCTTGTACCCGATGCATCGTCTCGCGAACAGCGACGGAGCGACGGTCTTGCCTGAGCACACAACAATGCGCGCGACCGCCCTTTGTCGGGAACAAAATCGCGCGCGAGAGGTGCTCGTCGAGATTTGCATTCGGATAGACAGCGTGTCCGTAGCTCAACCGTGACGGCCACATCGCCAGGCAGCTGTCCTAATCAGTGCTCGCATTGTGTGGGACGTACGCCATGCCGTGTCCAAATGGTCCGTGTGGCGTGCGTCTAAACCCGAATCGCTCGTAGAAGCTTTCTTTTCCGGAGATCGGAACAAGTACGACGGTGCAGTTTTCCGTTGCGCACGCTCGGACGTGCTGCATCGCCTTTTCCATGAGTGCACTTCCTAGCCCAGCCCCCGCGTGCGAGGGAGCCACGATCAGCTCAGAGATGAACAGGAAGAGACATCCGTCCCCCAGGATTCGCACCACGCCAACAAGCGCGGTCCCGTCGCGTGCGCAGACACAGTGCTGCGTCGCCGCAAGTGTGCACTCGGCTGCAGCGGCCGAGATCGTTCCCCAACCCGCCTGCGCACGTAGCTCTCCGTACTCTCCACAACTGGGCAACTCATGCAGGATCTTCATTTTGACTCCTGTCCCTCTCCTTATCTCATACGGCCCCGCTTCGTCAGGAACGCCCAACCCACCATCGCGTGCGGAGCGGTCGAAAAAAGGGGGAACGTTTTCGCACGGTCAGCAGACTAACGGCGGGTGAACGCAGACCGCTCCCCCCACGCCTCTCCTGTTGTGCTCGCCATCCTCGCCGCCGGCCTCTGCATGGCCTCGGCCTGTGTCTCGAGCCACGAGGACGGCGACTTTGTGGATCCACAGGGCACCTACTTCCGCGGCTGGGCCGAACACTTGGATTCGACGATCGAGGTCACAGCCTTCAACCGAGCCACGGGAGTCTGGGACTCGCTGGGCACGACCATCCCCAACGAGACCACAACGTTCGCAGGTAGAACGATGCACGGCTGGGGCGTTGAGGTTGACTTCAGCGACCAGCCCACGCCATGGCAGTGCTATTTTGCCGATCCGGCCTCCCCAGGCAACCCGGCGACCTGCCCTATCCCCAACTTTGGAACAGTACAGGTCCGCGTCCACGAGCACGGCGGAAGCGGTGGCGGAGTCATGCACGTGTTCGAAGCGGGTGAGCTCGACTGCACCTACTGGGAGGTCTCAGCGGGCGGTCTAGACTGGTGGGGCGCCGCGCTGGGCTGCGGCGCCGAGCGTGGCGTCCTGGAACTCCACGTCCTGAACTAGACCCAGTCCGCCCGGGCCGAAGTGCTGGCCTGGGCTGGACCCGCGAGGTGTCGTGCCTCGGCGGCGGTGCGGGTGCCGAGCAACGCTGGCCGCCGGGCAGCTCACTATTTTGAAGTCTCGACCAGTGCGTTCTCGAGGCGTGCCTTGTGGAAGGCGCCCCAAAAGACCCGCTCCTGTTTGTCTTCCTGGCCGGGTCCGATCACGACCCCTGCTCCGCGTCGCATGTCTATTCCCTGCCTCATCATCTCTATGCGCACGCCCTCGGCGTCCTCGCAGCTCTCCTCTTCTGCAGCCACTTCACCGGCCATTTTCGCCAGCGTGTAGCCCGACAGGAGCGCATCTCCGTCGTTGTCCTCCACCTTCACCTGTAGCTCGCGGACCGCACTCGCCAACGCCTCGGCCTTGAACTTGGCCGAGACCGGATCTGTCGCGCGCAGCCCCGCAAGACCGTCGATGATGGGCACCAGCCCGCACCGTGCGTCCAGCAGTTGGTGGATCCGAATCTCTTGCTGCGCCGTCTCGGCGCTGGGCGACGCTTTGGCCAGCTCGGCGAGGCCGGTATCGCGGGCCTTCTCTGTGATCGCGATGCAGGCCGAGTCCGTGCATTGGGTCCCGAGCTCGAGCGCCCCGATGACGTCGCCGCGACCGAGCAGCACACCTGCTTTGCCTGCACGAGCGCGTGGATTGTCGGGCTGACTGTCGAGGGCCCTCTGGAAGGCGTTTTCCGCGGCATCAAGGTCGCCCTGGCTCAACGCGCGCTCGCCCTGGACGACGGCTTCGTCGGCCTTTTCTTGCGGGCTCTTGCAGGCCGCAAGCGCAAAGGCCCCAACGACGATCAGACCCGACATCCATGAGTTGGCCACCGCCCTGCTTATCATGCCTTCGTGCGCCACGGCCGTCGCGCTCACCGGCAGGTGACAAACGAAGTCGCGGCCAGCATTCCGAGCATACACAGCGCGTCGCTGCCTTGGTCGGGGTCACAGATGGACTCAACGCAACACCGCCCGCCACCATTCTCGTCGTCTTTGACGTTCAAGCTCTGACAGACGCTGATCGTGCGCGGGTCCGGAGTCGCCTGAAAAAGGAGGCCGTCTGCGCCCTCACCAGCACAACCCGGTCCGATCCCATGCTCGAATTGCTTGTGCGCCGCCGTCAGACCCGCTTCGATGTCGCTCGGTAGGAGGTCTCCTTCGGGGTAGCGCGCGTCCGCCACGGTCCGGTAGACGAGGCTTGCCACCCCTCCCTCCTCGGGAAGATACGGTGACTCTGCGGCGTGGGCAGTGACGGCGGGGACGCCCGAGAAAGGGGCCATGAACACGTTCTTGGCTGCGCCAAGCTCAGCGAGGAACTCGGCGTAGCTCGACGTCTGGACCAGCGTGTCCGCACCGGCGGGCGCGCACGAGCCATGCACGCCGTCCGCGTCCGGTCGGTCACACACCACACCCGCATTCCAGCAGCTCGCAAGAGAGGGAGTGGGCTCGCCAGTGTCGGGGTGCGCCTCCATGAAGCGCGGGTTCTCGCCCACCGACGGGTCGGCGAGAGAGCAGTCGAGTCCATCCCCAACGGTGACGATCAGCAACGCGGCGTCGGGGCGCAGGAACGGCCTGGTCCCTTGGTTCCAGGCGGCGTCCGGGTCGAGCGCGCGACGCATTGCCTCAAGCGGAGAGGCATAGGCGCAACCGCGAAGGCCGACCGGAGCCAGGCACGCCGCGGCCTGAGCGGCGGGAGAATCGAGTTCACCGTCCCCATCCACGTCCACCCATCGCCTGCGTTCAATGTTCGTTGTGGTGTCGCTAAACGCGATGAACGGATCCGACGGCACGACATCGGTGGGGCATAGGGCGGTGCAAATTGTAGGCGCTTCGCCGAACTCCTCGATCCGCGCATTGCAGCCTGCCACCGTTGGCGCGCCGAAGGCTGGAGAGTAGCCCCGTGGCGGGTCGCATAGTGCATGCCCGGCATCGGTTGTGGTGAACATGATCTGCGCATCCATGACGCGCGGGGTCATACAGCTGTCCGGGACCGCATGAAGGCGGCGAACGAGACTCATCGCGGTCTGGGCGAAGCGGGCCTGCATCGCCGCCATTTCGGCAGTGTTCTCGATGACGACAAGGACGTCGACCAAGTCAGGGTCGCTTGGCGGCGGCCAGCTTCCGCCGCCGATGTCGAGCTTCTCCGAACCGTCGCCGATCGTCGCAGCAGTGTCCGCGGTGCGGTCGGACGCTGCAGTTCCCACGCCTGTGGAGTCCCCACGAGTCCCAGTGGCCGAGGCGCCGTCGCCGATGGAGGGAGCGCCGCAGCTTGCGAGCACACCAAGCACGGGCACCAAGCGGGCGGTCATGAGGCGATTAGACCACGGCGCCGCTGGTCTTCCCGTGCCGATGGATCACCGCTCTCGAGCCAAAGCTCTCGAGTCCGAGGTGACCGCATCACGTCGGCCACTCGAGAACTTCCCATGCACCCGGCAGGGGGGCACCAATCCGGCACGCAGTCGGCCAACCCTCATGACAGATACCATCCGCCAGACAGAAGCCAGTTTGCCCGTGGCCGTCGCTTGGCGGGGGATCCACTCCCGCGCAGGCAGACGTGTCCTCCGGATCGCAAGCCGACCCTGTCGCCACGTAGGGCTGGCACACACCGACCTGGTCGGAGTTGAGTCACCGCAACGCGGCCCGGGGTTTCACGGCTTGTTCGGGGCAGGGTTCCAAGGAGCGCCCGCGGCATATTCAGGCACAGCTCGCTCTCCGCGCACGAACGGTGAGCCAGCGCCAGAGCGTCTCCTGCCCGCCTGCTACGATACCGCCTCGTGGAGTCCCCGAGCCTGCAAGATCCGGTCGGAGCCCTCTTCGGCGGCGGCTCGCGTCGGGTCGTCGAGACGGGGGAGATGCTCCACCACCTCGGGCGTCTCGCGTTGCACCCCGGCGCCAAGGCCCAGTGGATGGACCTGCCGTTCCTCCCGCATGGCCTCACGCCCAGCCCCCACGACGACCGCCTCATGGTGCTGTTCGAAAAGCACGGTCCGGGAGCCTGCGTGGTCGATCTCCAGGAGGGCACGACCGTCCATACACTTACCGCGGGATCCGGCCGCCAGTTCTATGGGCACGGTGCGTTCTCCCGCGACGGCTCTTTGCTGTTCTGCACCGAGACCGACCTCAGCGACGGCAACCGTGGGGTGATCGCGGTCCGGGATGGTCGCGATTTCGGGGATCTCGGAGAGTTTCCGTCCTACGGCATCGCGCCGCACGACTGTGTGCTGACTTCGGGCGGCGACGTGTTGGTGGTCGCCAACGGCGGCTCCCCCGTAGACGGCGACGGGCCCGCTCCAAACATCAGCTTCGTCGACGTCGACTCCCGAGTTCTGCTCGACTCGGTCAGCCCCAGCGATCCGCGGATCAACACCGGGCACATCGCGCTGGGGCCCGACGACGAGCTTGCGATCGTCTCGGCTCCCCGCGGCGGCTTGTCCCCCACCACCGTCCGAGGCGGCGTCAGCCTGCGGGGTCGCGACGGCCCATTGCAAACCCTGCGCGAGCCGAGCGACGTCGTGGATGGTCTGCTGGGCGAGACCCTGAGCGTGGCGATCCATGAGGCAACCCGCTGTGTCGCGGCCACCACCCCGCTGGCGCACAGCCTAACCTTCTGGGACCTCGACAGCGGCGAGCTTCGCGGCCGCCTTCGGGTCCCCGAGCCGCGGGGCGTCGCCGTATCCCTCGACGGCGGCGCATTCATCGTCAACTTCGGCAGTCCGCCGCGGATGGCCCGGATCGATGCGACTACGCTCCGGCCGCTCGGCTCCCCGCAGGAACGCGGTGGAATCGTCTCGCTGTGCACCGGCTCGCATATCCTGATCGCCGATAAACCGGGATGGAGCATGCGGCAGGAGTCGGCGGAGCCGTCTGCGGGACCGAGCTAGGATTCTTGTCCCGAGCGGGCCCGGACCCGCTACACTCGACCCATGGGCATGATGGAGCGTCATCGTTGGTTGTGGGGGGCTTCACTGCTGCTGGGGGCCTGCCCGTCGAGTGACGACTCGACCGACACGACGAGCAGTGCTCTGTCGTCGACGACCGGCTCGCCGACCGACACCGCGGGCTCCACGACGGACACGGCCTCCGCCGCCACCTCGGCCGCGACCACCTCGACCAACCCCACCAGCGACACGACCGCCACCGCCACCGACGGCGCCGACACCAGTGGACACGGTCTGAACTTCGACCTCGGCAGCCTGCCCGACAGCCCCGAGATCGACATGGGCTGTCGCAAGGTCGACTTCCTGTTCGCCATCGACAACTCGGGCAGCATGACCGCCCAGCAGATCCAGCTGCTCAACAGCTTCGACGGCTTCATCACCGCCATCCAAGCCTCGCTCGAGGACTCGGTCGACAGCTACCACGTGGGCGTCGTCACCAGCGACAACTACAGCGGGAACGCGCCTGGCTGTAACACGCTGGGCGACCTGGTCTCGCAGACCGCGGGCTCCAACTCCTCCAACACAGACTGCACTCCCTTCGCCCAGGGCGACCGCTTCGCCACCGAGCTGGACGACCTGATGGTGAAGTTCCCGTGCATCGCGCAGGTGGGGACGACCGGAAGTGGAACCGAGCAGCCCGTCACCGCCACCATCGCCGCCCTCGATCCCGCCAAGGCGGTGCCCGGCGGCTGCAACGAGAACTTCCTGCGCGACGATGCCATCCTGGTTGTCGTCGTGCTGACCGACGATCCACCGGCGAGCACGTTGGACGACGCCAACCCGGCGACGGACACCAGCGGCTGGTACGACGCCGTCGTCGCGGCCAAGAACGGCGACCCCGAGGCCATGGTCGTCCTCGGTTTCGTTCCGTGGATGAACGTGGGATGTGTCCCGCTGACCATCGAGAGCCCCAACCTGATCGGCTTCGTGGAGTCGTTCGGGGACCAAGGGGTCCTCGCGAGCATCTGCGAGCCCGACTACGGGCCCATCTTTGCGGAGGCGGTCTCGACGATCGTGACGACCTGCGAAAACTTCGACCCACCCGCGTAGATCCTGGCGCGTCGCGTCTTGGGCGCTACCGTCCCTCGTCGTGCTCTGACACGATCGTCTTGGTGGCAAGCATGCGCCGAACCCATCGCAAGGAGCCGAAGCAGGCGCGCTCAAAGGCGCTCGTGGACGCGCTGCTCACGGCGACGGAACACGTCGTTGCAGAGTTGGGGCTGGACGGTGCGACGACCGAGGCGATCGCAGCTCGGGCAGGTGTGAGCATCGGCTCGCTGTACCAGTACTTTGCTGACAAGGAAGCGTTGCTCGCCGCGGCGATCGCCCGCCGAAGTGCCCAGGGCAACGACGCGATGGTGGCCGAGGCTGAGGACGGCTCGCGGCGACCTCTGCACGACGCGATCGACGCGATGGTGCGACTTCTTGTGAAGACCTTTGCCGCCGAGCCCGCTGTGTATGCCAGCCTCGATCGCGAAGCCGACCGGGTTGGCGAGCAGAGCCCGCACCGCGAGGACCTCGAGCGGGTGATCGAGGCGTCTAGGGTGCTGTTGGCGGCCCACAAAGAGGCGATTGCGCCGCGCGACCCGGCCACGAGTGCATTCGTTCTCACGGTCGCGTGCACGTCGGTCGTTCGCGACGCCACAGCGAGCCGCCCGGAGCTCTTGGCGAATGACACGCTGATCGACGAGCTCAATGCGCTGTGCCTGGGCTACCTCGGCCAGGCGTAGGGTTCAGACCCAACGCGAGGTCGGTGAGCACCGCCGCCGCTAAGTCACCGGAACTCTGCCACAAACCGACCCAGCAAACGCGACTGCAATCCCACGCACGGCGCCGCTACCTTTGAGGAAGCCTCGATGGGTAACGATCGATTTGAGCGCGGGATTCGTTGGGCGGAGTGGACGTGCATCGCGTTCGCGGCCGTTGGGCTGATTCTCGCCATCGCGGGCCCACTCGGACCGCTTCAGTTTTGGGAGCGCAGAGTGGACGCGCTGTTCTTCGGCGCGCGACCTCAGCCCGAGCTCCAACCGTTCAAAGCTGCGACCTTTGGCATCCTGGGCGGCAGCATCGTGGGAAAGTGGTGTGCTGCTTGGTGGCTCGTCCGCGTGCCGCTGAGGCAGCGGCAGCGGTGGGCGCTTGGTGGACTGTGGTCGGGACTGCTCGTCTGGTTTTTGATCGATTCGGTCGTTTCTTGGCGCAGTGGAGCGACGTTCAATATCTGGCTCATCAATGCTGTTCCTTTGGTGGTGATGGGCGGGCTGCTGCTCCGCCTTCGCTCAGGGATGCGCCCGCAAAGCGCGGCCGAGACGGCGTCGTTCGGCGCGCTGCCCGTCGGGTGGCGCAGCCTTGGCCTCATCTCGATTGCATTTGTCGGCGTCGGTTTGGTCGTGGCCTTCGGTATGGATGGTCCGTTCTTCGCGATCTACCGAGACTTGTTCGGGCGCTACTTCTTCGGCGGTGACCTTCCCCTCGAGGCACAGCGTTACCTCGTCTTCATCGCCGGTCCTATCGGCGCAACCTTTGCCGGACACTTCGCGATGCTTGCTTGGGCAGTTCGATCGACGGGTGCGCAGCGCCCTGCTTGGCTCTTGCAGTGCGTCGTGACATCGGTAATGGCGTGGTTCGTCGTCGACAGCTCGATGTCGATACTCCACGGGGCATGGTTCAACGTGGTGGTCGTCAACGTGCCGACATTGGTCGCGATGGCGTATCCAGTGTGGCGTGCCCGACCGGCACCGCGGCCGTAACCGGGCGATGGTTCGAGCGCTTCGGTATACCGATAGACTCCACGGTCTCCGTCGTTGGGCCTGCGCCATGCTCCTGGTCGTGGGCGCCTTCAGCGAGGATCCCCAGAGCCGTACCCACGCTCGACTCAGGTCTACTCCGCGGCTGGGCCGTGCACCGTCGCGAGCAGTTGGGTCACTGCCTTGTGGGCTTCGGTCAACTTGGCGAAGAACGACGCTTGGTGTGGAATGAGGCGAAAGCGCGGGTGCTGCGACCACAGACCTTGCAGCGTGCGATCCAGCGCAACCGCCTCGGCGAGGTTCTCGTTGCGAACCGGGTTCCCGCCCTCGATCGAAATGCCACCGACCGCCGCCGTTTCGAAAAAGACAACCTCGTCGTAGCGTGAAAGCTCCTGGGCGAGCGAGGAGCCAACCGACTCGAAGAAGTGGTTGGGGTCCTTGGGCCAGTACGCGGCACCATCGATGGTGCCGCGGTCACACAGCAGGACGCGGTCGGGGTATTGCTCGGCCAACACGTTCTCGGCCCCGCGCTGCACATGGAAAATGGCGGTCTGCGTTGCCTCGCGTGCGGCGATCCCCGACACCCGGGGAAACCCACCGCCGAAGAGCATGGTCGCGGCCTCCGGCACCACGACCACACGCTCACCGAGTTCGCGTCGCAGCAGGTCAGCAGCCGTGGTTTTCCCGCCGCCCGGGCCGCCAGTGAGCACGATGCGGCCAAAGCCGTTGCGCGGGTGGTCGTTCACGCGGTCAAGGGTGCACCGCTGGCGCGCGCAGGCCAAGCCGTGGACGCAAAGCGTACGGCTCAGCCATCGGCCCGACGCCTACACCCCCTGCTCTGCGATGAGCGGGCGGCCGCTCACCCGGGCTGGGGGAAGCAGCAGCCGGTCAGGCAGTTCAGACCCATCGGGCAGTCTGCCGTCTCCATACAGCTTTGGATGCCTGGGGGGCAGCCTGGCTCGTCGCAGTCTTCCGGGAGCTCGCCCGCAAAGCACAGCTCGCACTCTTCCTCCACGCATGGATTGAAGCACCCCGGGACCTGCGTGCACACGGCGCAAGCGACAGGGTCCAGGAGGTTGTCGAGGTTGCAGGTGCCGTCGCCGTCGTCGTTCTCCGTACCGAGATACACGGAGATGCTCTCGCCGTCACCGTAGCCGACCTCGCAGCAGCCAAAGCAGTCGCAGCCGTTGGGCACGAGCGGCAGGCAGACATCCAGGCAGGTTTCGGACTGCATCTTGAACGCCTCGGCGCACGACATCTGCGTACCCGCAATCCCGGCGTCGGGGTCGTAGGTGCAGTTGGGATCGGTGAGCACCGACGGCTCGAGCGGGTCGCACTCGTGTGTCCAGGTACACTCGTCGTTACCGGCCCCGGAGTTCTCGTCGAAATAGCAGTCCTGCTTGCACTTTTGATCCTGGCCGGGAATTTCACCGCTCCATCCCGATTCGTTGTTGTCGCAGGGCCCGAAGCAGTCGGTGTCGAGCGTGTCGATGAGTCCATCGCCGTCGTTGTCGATGCAATCGCCGCACGCCCATACGTCACCGTCACACAACGACTCGACACACTCCGTTGCACCGGTCTCGGCACCACCGGAGTCCGCGGCGGTGTCGGTGGCGACGCCTCCGGAGGAGCCCGTCGGGACGGCGCTCCCCGAGTCACTCTCTCCACCGCTCGCCGACCCGTCCGCGCCGACCGTTCCAGCCGAGGTTCCAGCCGAATCGCCGCGCGTCGTGGCGATACCCCCGGACCCATCGATGCCGCTCGCCGTCCCCGCCTCTCCACCCGCCCCTGAGTCGGATCCGGGGCATCCCAACATCAACAGGCCGAGCGTGATCATCCAAGCGGTGCGCATGAGGCCTAGTGTCTCATCTCCCGCACGCCAACCAGAGTGAATCCCGAGCCACGAACCGGGGTCCACCCGAGAAGGCCTCCCGCCAAGAGGTCTTGACCCGTTGTGGCAGCTTCGTTCCCGCGCGACTCGGCCGGGGTTGGCCGGCCATTGCGCGTTGTCGCGCCCGACCACTGGAACAGTGCGAATTGCTTCGGCGGGCCTGGGTGAACCTCCGCGGCGTTTTCTTCCGAGGCCGAAACGGACAAGGCGTCCGTTCCGGCCCCTGACTATTGCCGCTCGTTCTGCTCGCGAAACCAGCGCTGAGCGGCTTGCGTCAGCGCCTTGGCGACCTGCTTCCACTCGAGGCCCGCAGCCTCCATCTCAGCGGCGGTCTCCTTGCGGACATCGCCTCCGAACCAGCGAAGGAAGTCACCCATGCGCTTCATATCGGCCAAGCCGCCGACTTGTTCAAGCCCCTGCTCGAGCCGCGCTGGGGTCACGACCAAAGTGACGAACTCAGCGATGCTGTTGGCCACCTCGGGATCGATCTGTGCAGGCTTGCGCTGCCGCGTGACCTGGTGCTTTTCGCCCTTGGCCTTGAACATCAACTCGGCATAGGCGTCGCGATCGGTTCCGCCATCGGAGTCGAACACGACGCCTTCCACGGGATAGAGCACAACACCTTCACCGACGCCGTCGATACCGAACGCGTTCGACACCCACGGATCCGTCGCCTCGACCGCAGCGACCATCGCATTGATGGCCTCGGCACTCCCCCGCAGCGCATCGACATCGGCGAAGTCCAGCGTCACCGGATCGCCGTGCCACGGCAGCACAAACACGTCGGGGTGATCGGGAAGCATCGCTGCGATGCGCTCGGGCTCCACGACGAGGCGTGCCGTCTCCAGGCTGGGATCGCCGAGCTGGATCGCGAAGACAACAAACACCTTGCGGTCGGCCTTTGCGATCGCCGTGCGCCCCTGAATGCCCTGGCCGCACCACTCTCCGTACACCACGGCGCGCCCCGTTTGGCCATGCAGCGCCCGCGCCCACGCATCGTTGGCGTGAACCCAGGCCGCAAACCCGTAGTTGTCGCTCTCAGGCGTAAGCAATCGAGTTCGACTCTGCGCGGCATAGCCATCGGCCACCGCGTGGATCGCTGCGTTGGTGCCGTCGAGCTTGACCTTGGCTCGGTACGTCACCCGCGGCAGTCCATCGCCGGTCAGCACCCGCGTGGCTTCCAACGTGCGACGCACGTGGTGCAGGAGCTCAATGCTCGTCCATTTGGCCAACTGCACCCCCGACGCATCGGCCGCGGAAACGGGGGCAGGGTCGCAAAACTCTTCCGTGAGATCCGCGCCGGGCGCCGCGTCGGTCGAGCCGAGTGCCATGCCGAACGAGTCCACGCCCCGTAGGCGACTCTTGCGGATCTTCGTGCCGTCCTTGAGCAACGCGCCCACGCGCGCGATGGCGACCGTATCGCCCACCGCGTAGGTCTGCTCGAGGTTGGCAACCACGACCAGGCCCGCCACGTCGCCCGCGGCCAACTCGTACACGCGTAGCGCCTCCGCATTGGGGTGCGGGTGCACGCTCGTTACCGTCATCGCAGTTACAGACATCAGGCGACAGTCCTTAGCATGGCGTCCGCGACCGGCAAGCTCCGGTCACCGTTCCCTGCAGGTGACCTGCGCCTGATGCCCCGCGCAGTCGTCACCTGGCCGGACCGGTCAGCCCCACACGCGGGCGCCACCATCAACCATTCTGATGTTCCGGATCGTCGAAGACGGAGGTGACGGTGTGCTTTCGCTGGACAGCCACCGCTGAAGATCGCCGCTCTGCTCAGTGTGGCGCGGCGTCGTCGGGCGGCGGCAGCGTGGGGTGGGCATCAAGCCACTTGCGCGCCATTGAGGTTGCCGTGTCAGGGTCCCGTGGCTGTGCGAGTGCCTCTTTGGCCAGCTCCATCGCCACCGAGTAGCGGCCATGCGCCCACAGCTGATCGGCCAGCAAGACACGTTGTGCTTCCTCCGAGCTCGGGGCCAGCGCGGGCGGATGGAACAGGGCACGTTGCTCCGCGAGCAACGCGTCTGCCCGCTCCCCGCGGTCGGCGGCAAGCAGTGCGCCGATCATGAACACGCGCGACTCGACGGCGAAGCGATGGTCCGATGGCAGCGACGTGGCATAGATCGCAAGCGCCGCATCGTAGAGCTCGACCGCCTCTGCAGCGTCGCCACGGCGGACGGCAAACTGCGCCTGAGCGGCGAGCGTCAGCGCGTAGTGCGGATGATCGGGCCCGAGCGCGTCCACGAAGATTCGCCCGGCGCGTACGTATAGCGGCCGTGCGGTCTCGTCCTCGCCAGACATGGCGTGCGACGCGGCGAGGTCGACCAGCCCGCGACCGACGACGGGATGTTCGGGGCCGAAGCGCTCCTCGCGAATTGCCAGCGCCTGCTTGTGAAAGCGCTGCGCAGTGCCGTGTTCGCCCTCTTTGTCGTAGCTGATCGCGAGGTTGGTGATGTAGCCCGCAACCTCCGGGTGGTTGTCGCCCAGGGCCCGCCTCGCGCGTGCCACCCCCTCCTCGAGGTAGCGGCGTGCCTCGTCCCCGCGATCCTGTCCCAGCAATGCCCAGCCGATGTTGTTGTAGGCGGCCGCAACGACGGGGTGGTCCTCGCCAAGTTGCTCGCGTCGTGCCGTGAGCGCCAGCTCGAAGGACTGCAGCGCAGCGTCGTGGTCTCCCGCGCTGTTGAGGGCTAGGCCGAGCACGTTGTGGACCTGCGCGGTCAACGAGACAGAGTCGTCGACCGCCTCGGCGTAAGCGACCGCCTCACGGGCGCGCGCGACCGCTTCGATGTAGCGCCCCGAAGAGCGCAATACACCGGAGCGCGAGATCGCAAACTTGGCTCGAGTTTCGTCCGTCGCGCCAGCGCGCTGCAACCACGCGGCGCCTCGTGCGATCCACTGGTCGGCCTGCTCAGCGGACTCCAGGTGTTTGGCCTCCAGCGCGAGACGGGCCAGGGCGCACTTGAGCGCCAGCGGGTCATCACCCATGGCAGCGGCCAGGTCCCACGCGCGGTCCAGCGCAACTCGGGCTGGGGTCGGGTCTCCGCGCACGGTTTCCAGGCGCCCGCGCTCGAGCAGCACCTGCGCCGTCAGGGGATCCCAGTCGAGCACTTCGGCGCGGGCCTCGGCGGCCTGCATACGCGTCTGGGCGACCTCGAAATGCCCGGCTCGGCCCAGAGCGCGCACCTCGGCGAGACGGTCGCGAGTGTCCTCGATCTCCTCGACCAACTCAGGCTTGGGCGACATGCTCGCCGCTTCCACCTCGCAGGCCTCGGGTCGTTCCAGGCTTTCCACCGCTTGGACCGCCCGCTGAGCGCGGCCGTCATCGACCGACACCAACGATTCTAGCAGTGCATCCAATGTCGAGCGCTGGCGGTCGAGACAGCGCCTGTGTTGAGCGAGTTCACCGACAGCGGTCCGTCCCGCGCGGCTCACTTCGCAGTAGCGCGCACTGGCCTCGGACCAGTCCGTGGCGTAGCGATCCAGCGCGGTCCGCAACACGGGCAGGCTCGCGGTTGCAAACGGGAGGTCGGTCGCACGCAGCGACTGCTCCACGGCACTGCGCCGACCCGGCCAGACCGGAGCGATTTCCGTCTCGTCCACCGCGCACGGCGGACCATCCACGGTGGATTCGAATGTGACTCCGGCCGCAACCACCGCCAAAAGGCCAACGCCGCCCAGCAGTACGACGCGCGTGTGCCCGCGGCGTAGCTTGTGCAGCGCTGCAATAGCATCGGCCATGGATGCGATCCGCAGCTTTGGGTCCGGATCCAAGCCCTGGCAGATCACGCGCCACAGCGCACGGGGAATCTCGGGCGGACGGGCTCCAGGACCGCGCTTCTTGGCCGCAGCCAGGTCGTGATAATCGCTGCCGCGGAACAGCACCCGGTTCGCGAAGGCCTCGTACACGACGGTAAAGAACGCGAACACGTCGGTTCGCGCATCACAGACCTCACCAGCGTGCTGCTCCGGAGCCATGTACCGCGGGGTCCCCATCGCCGAGCCCGTCTGGGTCAGGCGCTCTTCGCCGCTGGCCAGCACTGGAGCGGGGCCGCCTGTGGTGGACGCAGGGCGGGAGAATGCGTCGCCAAACGCCAGCCCGAAGTCCAGGACGCGGACGCGCCCGTCATCGCCGACCACGACATTGTCGGGCTTGAAGTCTCGATGAACGATACCGGCCGCATGAGCGGCCGCCATTCCGTGAGCGGCCGCCAGAAGAGCGTCGAAGGTAGCCTCCGCGCCGCGAGGGGTCTTGAGCCAGTCTCCCAGACTCTGACCTCGCACCAGCTCCATCACGATGTACAGCTCGTCGTCTGCCGTGCCGACGTCGTAGACCGGTACGACGTTTTCGTGCGACAGCAAGGCCAATGCCCTCGCCTCGCGAACCAGTCGCGCTCGCGTCTGTGTTGGATCGGCACCTTGGTGCAGCCGCAGGAACTTGATGGCGACCTCGCGTGACAGCTCGGGGTCTAGCCCCTCGAACACGTCGCCCATCCCACCTGCGCCCAGCTTGGGACCCACGCGGTAGCGGCCGGCGAGCACGCGCGCGGGCGCCACCTCCGGTCGCTGCACCTCCTGGCGCGTCGCGACCTTTTCAGGCGTCGCCGCACCGCCCCCTGTACTCGCGCGCTCGCGGCCTTCGGCCGGCCCGTCGTGACGGGTAATGAGTTCGCCGCTCAACTCGATTCATCGTGCCACGCGACCGCGCGGTTTTGCGGTCAGCCGCCGGAACCGGGTACGCGCCGCTCCATGCGCCTGCGCAGCAGCTTCTCTCTCGGCGGCCAGCACGGAAGCGCGCGTACCGATCGCCGATTCGATGCATGCATGGGCTGGACCTCCTGGTGTGTGCCCCACCCCATTCCATCGACACCATCAGCGCCCGACAGCGCGAGTGGCTTCCGCCGTGCCCTAGGCGCGATCCTGACGCGCAACCGATGCTTGGCCGCGAACCCCCTGTGGTGCCGCGTCAGGTTTTCGCGCGGCGCGATTGGCACAGCCGCCCCAGGAGTGCGTGCCAAGACCTTCGGTTGAGGGCCGCAGAGCACCGAAAAGACGGCCTCCCACCGCTTGGGCTTGCGTACGAGCGACGCGGCCCTTAGCGTCAGTTGCGGACATCGACCACCATGCGAAGCAACCTCTGGACTCTGATCCTAGCCGTCGCGGCCCCTGTAGCGTTTGCATGTGTGATCGTAGAGCCCGACGATGACGTCGGCGGCACATCGGGCACTTGCGAGGTAGGGCACGAGGGGTGCGAGTGCACCAGCGGCGGCAGCTGCAACCCTGGGTTCGTCTGCGACAAAAACCAGAACATCTGCTTCCTGGACACCTGCCCGGTGGGGACGGAGACCTGCGCGTGTACGCCCGAGGGCGCATGCGACCCCGACCTGCAATGCGCGTCCGACGTCTGTGTCGACGCGACATGTCTGCCCGGCACTGAAGGATGTCCATGCACGCAAGGCGGCGGTTGCGACCCCGACCTGGCATGCCTCTCCGACACGTGCGTGGACGACTCCTCAGCCGACAGCTCCGGCGATGGTAGCGACTGCGGGCCCGACAGCTGCACGGTCTGGGTCTGCGGTTCAGACGAGCCCGCGTGCGCGTGCGAGTGCGCCCCGGGCTGCACCGACAACGTCGCGACAAACTGCGGAGATCCAGCGCCATGCGTCGAACTCGACGATTGCGACGACCGGGGCGGCACCTGTGAAGAGGCGATCGCAGGCGAGTTCACCTGCACGACGGCCGCCATGGGCACGGGCTAGATCGAGCACGGCTCGGTAGCATCACCATCATGCCCAGCGGCGGCGCACCGAGCGGCTGAACGTAGGGTTCGCGAACCCGGCGACGCTGGTCGGCCAGACCCGCGTCGTTGGTGCCTCGCCAACGCTGAGGCGCGCTTGAGCACCACCGCCGAAGCCTAGCGATAGTCGCGGAGCATCTTGCGGAGCTCGAGCTGATGCAGCTCCTCCTGGCCGATCATCGTCCGCGCAAAGTCCTCAAGGTAGACCGAAGCATCGATGACAGTGTCGAGCAACGTTCGGTAGAGATGCACGGCGGCAAGCTCGTGGTTGAGACTCTCTTGGAGAATCGACTCGACGCCGTGCTCATGCGTCTCGTCTATCGGCGCGATGCTCAGCGAGGGGTGGCCCTCGAGACCCGTGAGGATTTCGCCGACCTGCTGCGCATGCACCAAGGACTCGGTGGCCTGGGCCTTCATGAAGGCGACGATCGGGATCCGGTTGGGCCCGGTGACCATCAGCGCGTAGTGAGTGTAACGCACGACGCCAGAGAGCTCCGCCTGGAGGATCTGGTCGAGGGCTTCCACCGTCTTTGCGACGTCCAGTTCTTTCACGATGGCCGGAGGGTAGCAGGATCGATCGGCTTCGGCCGAACGTGCGGGAGGGTCAGGCGAGGCCGCAGCTCGCTGAGCATGCCCTATACTCACGGCCATGCGGATCTGGACGGGCTTCCTGATCGCTCTGACCGCCCTGACGCTGAGCCCCTGTGACGCGCGCGCGATCATCACGCGACATGACGTCGACGACGCCGAGTACATCGTCGATGGCGCGGACTACCCAGCGCTCGTGGAGCTGTTCGAGCCTGGCGACTGCCTCGGCAACCTGGTGCACCCGTCGTACCTGCTGACGGTCGCACACTGTGCAACGGACCTCGAGCTCGGCGCGTCACTGAGCATCGGCGGCGAGGCTCGAACCGTCGCAACCATCACGCTGCACCCGCGGTGGCGCGACGGAGACGCCTTCGACATCGCGTTGGTCGGGCTCGACACCCCGGTGGAGGAAATCGAGCCAATCTCCCTGTATCGCGCCGAAGACGAGGTCGGCTCCGAGATCGAACTCTTGGGTCGCGGCCTGCACGGTACGGGCGAGAACGGCGAGTCGGGGGCCACCGACGACGGGCAGCTGCGGCGGGCGACCAATACGGTAGACAGCGTTGACGACCACTTCTTGCGGCTGACGTTCGATCCCCCGTCGCGCGAGGCTTCCACGAGGCTGGAGGGCGTTGGCGCGGGCGGAGACAGCGGTGGGCCCGTGTTCCTGCGGCGTAACGGCATCACCTACCTGGCGGGTCTCAATGCCTGGGGCGACTCGTGTGACGTCGATGTAGCGAAATACACTGCGTTCGATCACCAAATCCGGGTGTCGCAGTTTGTCGCTTGGATCGATGCCGGGACTTCGGGTCGCGAGTCCGAGGCGGGGCCCAGCGGGGGGTCGCGGTTCGCGAATGCGGAGTGCAGCTGGTGCTCGGTCGGCGGGGAGCGACCGGGGTTTGGGTTGTTGCTCCTGCTGGCGGTGGCCTGGCGGCGGCGGCGATAGGCTAAGCGCGGCGCCCTCTTACGGATCCGGAACACCGCAGCGCGCAGAGAACTGAGCCATGGTGTGCGAAACCGCGGCGCAAGGGCTGGCTAGGGCGCCGCTGGGGCGCCGCTGAGCCAAGTCTCGATCTTCGCCGCCTCTTTGTCACCACCGTTTGCCCGCCACAGATCCCGGGCGCTCGTGGCGAGCTCGGTGGTCCGGTCATCGTCGAGGCCCACCAGCCGGCGAATCCTCGCCAGCTCGAACCGAGCATCGGCGACCTCGATGGGCTGAACCTCGTGCCCATCAAGAACCTTGACGGCGCGCTCGGCCAGCGGCAGCGCTTCTTCGAGCCGACCCCGCTTGCGATGCAGCCGGGCGAGCATGGCCAGGGGGCGCCATATGTCCGGGTGGTCCGACCCGAGTGTTTTCTCGAACATCTCGATCGAGCGAAGGAAGCTGGCGACCGCTTGTTCGGGCCGATCGAGGGCGTCCTGCATCAACCCCAGGTTGCTCAGGTTCAACGCCAGCTGGTCGGAGGGGCCCTGGTCCTCCAACAACTCCACCACCTTGACGTGAGCGGCCAGCGAGTCCTCCAGCCGCCCCGCGGCGTCGTACGCTGCCCCCAGGTTATTGTAGGCCGCCGCGAGCTTGGGGCTGTGATCGCCTTCGTGTTCGCTGATGATCTCCGCGGCCAGCTCACACTTGGCGATCGCCTCCTCGAAACGATCGGTCCGGCCAAGGACGGCGGCGAGGTTGTTGAGGGCCGTGGCCATCTTCAAGCTGCGAGGCCCGTATACCTGCCCGTAGATCCGCAGCGTGTTCTCGTAGGCCGCGATCGCCTCCTCGTACTTCCCTTGCATCGCAAAGATGCCGGCCAGGTTGTAGCCAACCGTCGCGACGTTGGGATGGTCGGCGCCCAACGCATCGGTGAAGGCCGCGATCACCTCCTTCGCCATCGCCTCGGCCTCGGGCAGCTCTCGCCGGTCGAAGTACACCCCGGCAAGCTTGTTGAGCGAATCGGCGACCTCGAGTTTTTGGTCCGCCATGTGCTCGCGCCGAAGCGCGAGTCCGGCCTTGTGTTCGCGCTCGGCCTCATCGAACGACTTCGCTTTGCGAGCAACGTCGCCAAACGCGTGGTGAAGTGCAGCGCGATCAGTTGGATGGTTGCCGCCACGAAGCACGACGGTCTCGGCAGCGAGGCGCAGGTTGTCGAGCGGGCGCGGGTCACCGAGAGGTTGGTCGACCAGCCCCACGATGCTCGGCCAAACACGGGCCGCGAGCGCGTCATCGCCAGCGCTCGCCGCCAAGCGCAACGCTTCCTGCAACGGAGCCTGTGCGTCCTGCCTTTGTCCGCCCTGCAGCACAATCCTCCCGTGCAACTCGAGCGCGCGTGCGAGCGCGCGGTCGTCGTTGGCAGCCCGCGCGGCCGCTACGGCTGCGGGAGACGCCGCGGCCGCTGCCAAGTGCTGCCCGGTGTCGAGCAGCGCCCGAATCCGAAGACGCTCCCGCTCAAGCGCACCGCGTTCCTCGGCGCGTTGCGGATCCTGCGGGGCCTCACTGCGAAGCGCTTCGAGGTCGGTGCACTGCGAAGCGGGCGAGAGGGCCGCGACCGCTGCCACCGCACGCGCCGCAACCGAAACATCGCCCTCGGCGAGGACAGACGTCACCGCGTCCAGCTCGTCCCGCCGCGTGTTGAGGCACTGCATCGTCAGGTCGTAGGCCTCCTGCGATCGCTCGCGCCGAACAAGGCTCGCCTGACAGCTTTCGCTCCGAACTTGGTGCCACCGCTCCACGTAGGCGTCGATCCCCTGCTCCACGCGTTCGAGCGTTTGGCGCCCGAACTCGGAGTCCGTCGACGTGAGCGCGGCTGCGACTTCATCTCGACGCGGGCTCCCCCACGCTACCTCGAGCGCATCCTCAGCCCCCTCACACGGCGACGCTTCGCGCTCCCATGGCTGCCACGCGGCCATCCCGAGCACGCCGCCCGCGGCGACGACGACGACTGCCCTCCGCACCCGTTCGGCGGGATCGTAGGCGAGGGCGGCCAGGAGCGGAGTCATGCTTGGCCACCGGTCCTCGGGTTCGACCGAGAGCCCGCGGCGCAGCGCGCTCTCGATGCCGCGCGGGACTCGAGCGGCCCCCGTCGGGATCGACGGCTCGCCCTCGCGCATCCGCTGCTGCAACGCTGTCGGTGTCTTGCCTTCGAACGGCCTGCGGCCGAACAACGCCTCCCACAAAGACACGCAGAACGAGAACTGATCGCTGCGCGCGTCGACGACGCCCTCGAACTGCTCTGGCGACATGTACGCTGGCGTTCCGGCGAAGGTCGCCGTGGTCATGCCCTGGTCCGACGGGTCTTCGTCGAGGAAGGTGAGATCGGCGGCCGAGATGGAAGAGCCGCGCGCCAACCCGAAGTCGGCGACGGCGAGTCGGCCGTCGCGACCCAGCAACACGTTGGCCGGTTTGAAGTCGCGGTGAACGAGCCCGGCCTCATGCGCAGCGACGAGGCCTGCCCCCGCACGGAGGTACAGGCGCACCGTGGCGCGAGCGTCGGCCGGCGTTCGAACGGGATGCTCGCGCCCCCACAACACGAGCGTGCCTCCATCGAGGAACTCCATCGCGAGAAACAGCGCCCCCTCGTGCACCCCGGTTTCGTAGATCGTCACGACGTTGGCGTGGTTGAGCCGGGCCAGAGCGCGCGCTTCCGCCAACAGGTCCTCTCCGGGTCCGCTGTCTCGTGGGCCGCGGTCGTTGTGTAACAACTTGAGCGCAACCCTCCGGTCCAGCTGTGGATCGTGGGCCGCGTACACGGCACCCATTCCACCGCGGCCAACCGCGTGCAGGATCTCGAAGCGTCCGACGGTGGTGGGCGCCGCCTCTTCCCCGAACATCCGGCGCTCGAGCGAACCGCGGAGTGCCTGGGTATCGAGGCCCTCCGGCGTCGGCCCATCGCGTTCATCTCCGCCCCGCACGACCGCAAACGTACTACGTGGGTTCAAAACCTTGGAGTCTGCTGCCGTCTCCGGCGATCCTTGGGCGTCGGCGGACTCATCGGAGACCCGGAAGACCCGGAGACCCGGACGAGGAGACCGGAGGAGACCAGGACGGAGGAGACCGACGGAGGGTCTCCCTGAACTCGTCGGCCTAAAGGAGACCCGGAGGAGACCGGAGGAGACCCGGACGGAGGGTCTCCCTGAAAGGAGACCCGGACGGAAAGGAGACCCGGACGGAGGGTCTCCCTGAACTCGTCGGCCTAACATCCGGAGACCCGGACGGAGGGTCTCCCTGAACTCGTCGGCCTAACTGGAGACCCGGACGGAGGGTCTCCCTGAACTCGCCGGCCTAAAGGAGACCCGGACGGTAAAGGAGACCCGGACGGTAAAGGAGACCCGGACGGTAAAGGAGACCCGGACGGAGGGTCTCCCTGAACTCGTCGGCCTAACATCCCTCCTATGCTGGATTTGAGCGGTCATCAACCCGCCGAGTCCTCGGAGATTTGCGGTTTTCCACCTCCCCGTCGTCTCAAAGCCTCATCCGACGGACGCGAAACCAATGGAGAACACCGAGGACTCGTCCGCCGCCTCGCCAAACACCGCTATCGCGTTCGCTCAGGGAGCCGCGGCAACACGCACGCCCGCGAAGAGCCGCATCCAATAGGTGCCGTAGGGGAACATCGGCTCTTCTCCGC